>Ga0207670_10002059_pt1 | contig 10518 bp, 3 predicted proteins | sample KBSS23HmetaG_FD_184339 | JGI IMG/M metagenome (GOLD analysis project Ga0207670, IMG submission 184339) | Switchgrass rhizosphere microbial communities from Kellogg Biological Station, Michigan, USA - KBS S2-3H metaG (SPAdes) (version 2) | ecosystem: Host-associated > Plants > Roots > Rhizosphere... | reverse complement strand
TATTGATCGCGACGGTGTTGCCGGTGGGCTTGGCCGCATACTACAACGGCGAGCTGGTGTTTGCGGTTCAAACGCTGCAGGGCGTCAGTCCAGGCGGTGTCCTGAGCTGGCCGGGCAATCTGATACAGCTAATCGGCCTGGTCGCGGCGATCATTGTCCTGATGAATCTGGAACGGACGTTTCGCAGCGCGGTCGGTGTGATGCGCTGGCGTTTGAAATACACGGTGCTCGGTCTGGCCGCAATTTTTGGGGAAAGGGTTTACAGCTACAGCCAGACGTTTTTGCTTTCGACCACTCATCCCTCGCAGATTCCGTTGGATGGGCTGGCGGTGTTGATTGGCGGGATGTTGATTGTGGTGGCGGTTTTTCGGGCGGGTTTTTTCAAGGTCGATGTCTATCCCTCCCACGCCTTCCTTTCGAATTCGATCACGGCGGCCTTTGTTGGAGCGTATCTCCTGGTGGTCGGCGTTCTGGCCAAGGTAGTCGGTTACTACGGAAGCCATGTGGGGGCGTGGCTGCCGGGGGCAACGGTCATTATCCTCGTGGCGATTCTGGCGATTCTTTTGCTCTCGAACCGTGCCAAGCAATCCTTTCGAGTCTTCATCAGCCGGCATTTGCGCCGCCCGTCTTACGACTATCGACAGATTTGGACGCGATTCACGGAGCGGACAGCGGTGATTACGGAGCCGGAGGAATACTCCCGCACGGCCGTTAAATGGATCGCAGAAACTTGCGATGCTCTCTCCGTGACATTGTGGTTTGTCGATGAACAGCGGCGTAAGCTCAGTTTTGGCGCGTCGACGTCACTGGCGGAGGGTGCGGCCACGGGCCTTTTGGTGCCCATCGCGAACATGCCCGAGGTCGTCGAGGAGATGCGTCACCGGCCCATCCCGGTGGACATCGACAAGTCTTCCGAAAAATGGGTGGAGGCGCTTCGGCGATGTAATCCAGGTCATTTTAGCACGGGGGGACACCGCCTCTGCGTTCCGCTGGTTGCCCGGGCGCAGCTGGTTGGCGTGTTGACTCTGGGAGATCGCGTGGGGGGCCGCGCGTATTCCCCGGAGGATTTGGATTTGCTGAAGTGCCTGGCCGACCAGGTTGCCTCGTCGCTGCTGAACTCGCGGTTGGGCCAGCGCCTGATGGAGAGCAAACAGATGGAGGCTTTTCAAACGATGTCGGCATTCTTTGTTCATGACCTGAAGAATACGGCGTCGACGCTTTCCCTGATGTTGCAGAATCTGCCGGTGCATTTCGACAACCCGGAGTTTCGCAAGGATTCCCTGCGGGCGGTCGGCAAGACGGTCGAGCATATCAATGATTTGATTCGGCGCCTCGGTCTGCTGCGGGAGGAATTGCAGTTGAAGATCGGGGAGACTGACGTCAACCGCATCGTGGAAGAATCGCTTCCGGCGGTGGAAGGATCGCCCGGGGTGCGGCTGTCGAGGAAGCTGGGAGAGCTGCCCTTGATCCAGGCCGATGGAGAGCAAGTGGGGAAGGTGGTTCTGAATCTTTTGTTGAATGCCCGTGATGCCCTGGAGGGCCGTCCGGGCCAGATCACGGTTGAAACGGGTCAGGAAGGCGATTTTATCGGGATCGTGGTGCGCGACGATGGTTGCGGCATGAGTCCGGAATTTGTCGAGAAACAGCTGTTCAAGCCGTTTCAGACCACTAAAAAGAAGGGTATTGGAATTGGCATGTTCCAGACGCGAATGATTGTCGAAGCACACAACGGGCGAATTGAAGTGGAGACAGAGCCCGGCAAGGGAAGTGCCTTTCGGGTTTTGTTGCCGCTCGGAAGGAGGGAGGGATGAAACCGGCATTGTTGATTGTCGATGATGACGAAGAGATTCGTTCTCAGATGAAATGGGCCCTGGCCCAAAGCTATGAGGTGACCCTGGCGGAGGACCGGCCAAGTGCGATTGAGGCCTTCCGCCGCATTCAGCCGATGGTGGTGCTGCTGGACCTGGGGCTGCCGCCCTCGCCGGGCAGTCCCGCGGAAGGCCTGGCAGCGCTCGCTGATTTGCACGCGATCGATTCCCAAGTGAAGGTCATCATCCTTTCCGGACAGTCCGAAAGGGCCAACGCGTTGCGGGCAGTGGGGGAGGGGGCCTACGACTTTCTCTCGAAGCCCGTGGTCATCGAGGAACTCACCTTTATTCTGAAGCGCTGTTTTTACATGGGCCAGCTGGAGCGCGAGTTCTCGGAAATGCGCCGGCAGTTCGTCGATGAAACCTTCGAGGGCATGCTCGGGATCAGCCCGCAGATCCAGGATGTCTTCACCGGAATCCGTAAAGTGGCGGCCACGGACGCCTCCGTCCTTGTGACCGGCGAAAGCGGAACGGGAAAGGAAATGGCGGCGCGCGCGCTCCACTTCCGGAGCGGGCGCAAGAATGGTCCCTTTGTGGCCATCAACTGCGGGGCCATCCCGGAGACACTTTTGGAGAGCGAATTATTTGGACACGAAAAGGGCGCGTTCACGGGAGCGCATGCTCAGCGAAAAGGCCGGATTGAAATGGCAACAGGGGGAACCTTGTTCCTCGACGAAATCGGCGAAGTGCCGCTGCAACTCCAGGTGAAGCTGCTGCGATTCCTCCAGGAGCAGCAGATCGAGCGCGTGGGAGGACGGCAGGCCATTTCCATCAATGTTCGCGTCGTGTCCGCGACCAATGTCGATCTCAAAAGGGCCATGGCGGAAGGGCGGTTTCGCGAGGATCTCTATTATCGCTTGGCGGTGGTGGTCATCAAACTTCCCAGCTTACGTGAGCGGCGCGAGGATCTTTTGCCGCTGGCAAAATCATTTCTCAGGAGGTTCGCGGCACAGAATTCCCGAGGCGAACTGCGGTTTAGCAAAGATGCCGCCATGGCCGTTGAACGGTACGGATGGCCGGGGAATGTCCGCGAGTTGGAGAATCGGATCAAACGGGGAGTCATCATGGCGGAAGGAAACCAAGTGAGCGCGGACGACCTGGAACTTGGCGCGGAGACGGGGTTTTCCGCCATTCGCACGCTCAAAGAAGCCCGGGAGTCGCTGGAGCGAGACCTTGTCCAGCAGGCCCTCCGCCGACACGGCGGTAAGATCAGTCCGGCCGCCGTGGAACTCGGCGTGAGCCGTCCCACCTTGTATGAGCTGATGGACAAGCTCGGGTTGAAGCGCGTCGATGATTGACTGGGGAACCTCCAAAACCGCGTGCTTCCGGTCCCGGTATTTCAGGTTGGCCACCGACTCATTGAAACAGAAGTAGCTAACTATAAGTTGCTTCTAAAAATATTGTGCCCACCTCCCCCCTGTCGTCGGGTTATTTTACACTCATAAGATCCGCTTCGCATCTCATCAGCTTAATCATTAGGCAGTTGTGAACGGGATATTTGCACGACAGTTTTGGTGGGAATTCTGTCGGATTTCTTATCACTTACCAAAATTGTGTCGGCCACACACTTCGTCATAAATATTTAAGGGAAAGACATTTGCAGTGTTATTGATTTCAGTGTTTTGAGTGGAATGGAAGTCGCTTTATATCATGTATGAGATTAGGTGCGACTTTAGGATTGGTGGCGGCAGTTTTGGCAGTGGCGGCGACGTCTTCTCCGACATTGGCGGTTGGGATCACCGTTTACAGCCAGTCGAGTGGGTCGGGCTCTTACCCCGACGTGGATCTCAACTCCGATTCACGCTTCTCGCAGGTGACGGACATCGCAATATCCAATCCGTGGCGTCTCGACGACGCGTACTTGGACGGCGCCTCCATCGACGGCAACTCGCGAAGTGACTCGGAAGGCAACCCCTCCGCTTTGGAAGTGGACCTGACAAATTTTCAGGTGTTTATGGCCGCGGTTGTCGCGGCCAACGCAAAGCTCGTGAAACACTCAAGTGAACGTGGCAATGATGTCATTCTCGAACAGACGGGCCTATTCCAGCCGGCCGGCGCGGTGCCCGACCGCGGCAGCACGCTGGCATTGTTTGGTTTTGCGTTAGGCAGCTTCGCCTTCTTCAGCCTGAGGCGCACTCGCCGGCAACCGGTCAGGGCAAACTCCTAGCAGTCCGTTTCGATTCAGTCTTGTTTGAAGGGCAGCCTTGCTGCCCTTTTTTATTTTTCCGCTGAGTTCTTCGAACTCGGCAGTCATCCCGCCTCATCAGCCGCATTTGCCTTGTCGGACTCGCGCGTGCGCGTCGTTCTTCATCGGCTTTCTTTTTCTGCAGATCGTCCCTGACGGATCATCTCTACGACAGAAGTAGTATGGCCGGTTCGGACGAGGCGGTGATACGTGTGAGGAACAGACTGAAATATGAATTCAGCAACGAGAAAAAATCGAGCCAAGGCCAGTCTGCATCGGCTCATTTCCCTGCGCGTCTTTCGCCCTTTTGAGATCACGTCAGCCCATTTCAACATGAATACCCATCGTACTGGAAAGTTCGCCTTTTTACATTTTCTACTGGCCCGCAGTCTCAGGATCCTGGCCGTCGGGCTTGCTCTGCTCAGTTCGAGTCGGATGGCAGGCGCGCATTCCATTGAGACGATTGAGAGTCTGGCGCAAACGAACACCTTTGCCGGCTGGGTGGTTAGTTCCGACGTTTTGAATGCGGGGTCCGGCTATGACCGTGACGCGCTCCACGCCTACGCGTCCATTCGGTTCATCACCACGAATCAGACGGTGTCGACTTTTCAGTATCAAACGTCGTTTCGCCTGCTGGACGCCCAGAGCAATGCGGTGCCGTTGCTGACCGGGTTTCTGCAGACGAACAACGCCGTTCTGGCGACGAACTTCGTGACTCTGCCGTCGCCGGTCATTCCAGGCATTACGAGCGCGGTCGTCACCATCCCTGCGAACCTCAAACCGGCGGTGCGGCTCAATCCTTACGGCAGCTATCGCATCGAGGCGCGGCTGGCGGAACGGCCGACGGGCAACACGAATGATTTCGTTTTTACCGGAGACCAAATCCTGACGGCCGCATTTTCCGTGAATCACTTCACCAGTTTGGACAGCGGGGATGCCGCCAAAAATGTCATTCCGACTCTGAACAACGTGGTGACCCTGCGCACTTACGTGGTCAAAACGGTTCCCGGCAAGCAGAGTTTCCAGGTCCAGGCGCAGTATGTCCTCCGGCGCTATGACGATTTCGATCAGGCCCAGGCGAACACTCCCGTGGACGTCACGTTCGTCTGCCAGCTCTACAACACGAACACCGGGCAGCTGGTACCGTTGAAAACGCCGACCATCACGCTGACCAAAAACATCCCGACGTATGTTGTGGGCGCCATCAAATCGCCGGGAACCACGGCGTTTGCCGACACATTGAACCTTGAGCCCGCGGACGGCGTGCAGCTGGACTCGGTCAACCATTTCTTCCTGCCGGTTGTGACCATTGGGCATGTCGAAGTGCCAGGGCAACCGGTGGTGATGGGAAACACCCGCGGTTCGGCGGTGACGCGTCTGCTCCATTTCAATGGCGACCTTTACTTCGGCGCCATTCGCACCCGTTTTGAGAGCATCGCCAACAACCCTCTGCCGGTCAGTTTTCCGGCGGGTGCGGTCGAAACGCTGCTCAGCGTTGATAACCAGAAGGGATACATCGTGGATTCGCCGAACCACACCTACGGCGACGGAACCCCGCTGTCCGTTCATTTGCGGGTGGATGGAACGTCGATTTATGTCGGCGCCACTCCGGTGGCCGTGACGGGCCCGAGTCCGGACACCAACACGGTCAATGGCATTCGAATTCAACGCGCCAACGTTCAACTGAACAACGGGGGCGGCACGGCTACTTTTATCGTGTGGTATCCCACGGGTTTTGGCACGCGCAGCAACGCTGATTCCGTGAATCGGTTGCTGCTGCCCTACGCGGCGTTTTTCAACCTTCCGATCAATTCCTCGCTTTTGCCCACAGCGAATCCGGTCAGCGCCACCACGGCCTGGGGCTGTGAGGAAACCAAGCCGTTCCTTTTCAAATTCAGTTCGCAAACCTGGGACATCGCCAATGGACGCTTCCTTTTCGCCTCGACGGGAGAGATCAAATACACGCGGGCCGACGAACTCGCGGCGCTGAAGGCCTCACCCGTTTCGCTGGGTTACAAGCTGAAGCCCTCCAATGAGGGGCAGATGCAGACCCTCCAGCAAGTGACCAGTTCGCAGGTGGTGGTCGCCGCCGATCCGCAATGGCAGAGCGCGCGCATGACTCTGGATGTGACCGTCGGCGCCAACGCCTTCATTTCTCATTTCCCGCACCAGGCGACAATCATCAACAGCAACGCCACGACGATCCAGATCAACAACGATTTGCTCGTCACCAGCCAGAGCCAGCTCACCGGAGTCGGCCGTGTAAACGTGGCTTACACGCGGGATTGCACGGAGCCGGATTGTGCGGGCGGGCAGGGGAATGAATCCCTGCCCTTTGAGGCTCAGGACAACACGCTCTACTTCACCAAGGACGGCGGGTTGACCGCCAAGGGCACCATTGTCACGCCGAAGGATCTGACTTGGGGATGGATTCCATCGGCCGGCCGTTTCGCTCACCGCGTGCAGGCGTTCAGTCCGGCGGGCTTCCATATGCCCGGGTTCTTCCTGCGCGGCGGAGAGACCACCCAGGGAATGGTCAATCGCGCGGCGGTGCTTTTGTTCACCGGGATTGGAACGAACACATCCACTCAAGTGGACTTCACGCGGGTGGAGCGGCCTTATAACCCGGCCTACTCCAATGGCACAAACGGGGGATTCGGTGACTATGCCGGTTTGAATTTCCGCGTGGGCCAGGATGGGGACAAGGAAGCGGACAGCACGCTGGCCGCGGAGCCGACGGGATTTTATCCGCTCACCGGTCGCTCGAAGTATTATCTGCGCAAAGGCGGCGTGAGTGGGATTCACGAGGCGGTCTTCGGCTCTTTCCCTGAGACCAACCGATGGTACGGCTACGCGTTTCAGGTCAATAATTTCGGGCTCGCCTTCCTGGACAGCCAGAATGTCGATTCGCGCACGGAAGGTTCCGTCTATGTTCAGTTTCCCAGTGACATCAAGCAGAACTTCGAGAAGCTGATGTTCAACTGTCTCGGTGGCCTGGAGCATGCCCAGGTGCCGGCCACGGAAAATGGCACTTACAAGGAACTGAATTACTGGAAGGCCGACATCTCGACGCTCGCCATTAATTTCGAGCGGGACGAGACCCTCGCCTGCGACCCCGGAAAGGCCAAACTGGTCATGGGAGTAAAAGCGCATGCTTCGCCTTTCCCGACCATCGCGATGTTCGGCGAACTGGGCTTCGAGACGAACGGCAATTTGATCACGCTGATCAATTCCGACGTGGTCAAGGATGTGAGCTCCCGCCTCAAACTTCCGAGCAACCTGAGCTTCCCGGGACCGGCCGGAGAGAAATGGAACTTCACTCCGGTGAACGACGCGTACCTGAACAACTACACGCACCGCGGTGCGGGCGGGAACGAGGGCTGGCTGAACATCGCCGGCAAGGTGGACGCGCCGTTCTTTGAGGATCTGCAAGTGCACATGCACTGCGGAGCGGACAAGGACAACACCAACTCGTCGATCTATCTGGCGGGCGGCTGGGGGGCTGCCGGAAAGGGGTATGAATGGATGCCCGGCAAGCACTTCTTCAATCAGAATCCGTCCGACCAGGACAATGCCGGCTGGGCCAAGGGGACGGCCCCCAACGTGGCGAAGTACCGCGACGGCGATCCCGGGACCGAACGATGGCTCGTCCGCGCCCAGCGTCTCTGGCTCGACGTCGTGCCCTTCGATTACCCGTTGCTATGGGACAAGCCGGCCCGGACTTTCCGCTCGGTCAAGGATGTTAAGACGGACGTGATGGTGATCAACGTCGAGCACAAATTGAAGTATCTGAGTCCGAAGTTTGCGGACATCACGTTTGGCGCGCAGTACGACGGCATTCCTCAACTTAGTTTGGCCAACATTGCCTATGACCAGTTGGGTGGCCTGCAGAACGCGGTGCAAGGAGTCATCGGAGACACTCTCGATGTCGGAATGGGCAAACTCACGGAGATGCTGTCGGTGCAGGCCGAGCAGTTGTTCGATCCGGCGTTCGACACGATTATCCGACCGCGGGTCCTGCAACTGGTGCAGGGACTGCATCAGGCTTACAACGTGCAGCCATGGAATTCGGTCGATGACGCGGTGGCGGTGATGGCCGGCTACACCACGAACGGCGTGAACTCCCTGGCTGATCGCCTCAAGAACCTGGCGAATTTCCCCGGTCAGGCCACCGATTTCATCGAGACGTTGACGAATGATTTGAATGCCGTCGATTTGGCCCTGAAGACGGTGGAGGACATTTTGGAGAAGGACGGCAGCGGCCATCGCCAGCTCATCCAAAATCTTATGCAGGCCATCGTGGGCAGCGCGGCTCCGGATTTCCTCGGGTCGCTGATTCCGGACAAGGTGAACGACTTGCTCAAACAGGCCGACCCGTCGTTGGACCAGCTTACGCAAGTGGCGGCCTCGCTTCGTCAGGCGGTCAACACTGCCCGGGGCCTGCTCGGCGCGGGCGGGCAATTTCGGCAGGAGCTGGTCGGCATGCTGAACAGCCAGGCTGACAACATCAATGGCCTGGTGGTGAAGGCGCAAAAGGATTTCAGCGACGTGCTGAAGCCGTTCCAGTTCGGCGTGAACGACAGCCCATTTGCCCACTACACCGACGCGGAGTTGACGGATCTGTTCATGCAGAAGATGAAGGACCGTTTCTTTGGTTCCATTGTCTCCAGCAAGCTGCGGGAAATCATCAAGCACCGCCTCTACGATCTGGACGCCTCCATCCGCCAGGCCACCGATTCCGTGTTCCAGCAGGTGAACGTGGTGGTTCGTGACCTCATTTCGGAGACGGCCCAGCAGCTGGACAACGCGATCACTCCCATGATCGACAATCTCAATTCCGTCTGCGGCGCGGGCAAGATCAACGGTTACGCGCATATCAATGGCGACAGCTTGAAGGAGCTGCGCGTCGATGTTTACGCGTCGCTGAAGGTTCCGTCTGACATGGAATTTCATGGGTTCCTCCTCATCCGCGAGCTGGATTCGGAGAACTTTCCGACGGAATGCCTGCCAGCCGGGGGCAAGGCTACGGAAGTGACCTTGGGGGCGGACAAGATCCCGGTGAAGTTTGCCAACTGCGACGCGAACATCGCGGCCACGGCGAAATTCACGTTCGATGCGGGCACGGCGTTCCTGCAAGGCGTGGCAGGTGGCATCGACCTCGATGGGAAAATCACGCTCGGTCCCGCCACGATCAAGAAGCTGAGCGCGGCTCTGGCGTTTGGCGCGGAAGAGAATTACTTCAGCGCCGCCTGTGCCGTGTCCATCAACAGCTACACGGGCATGGGAGGGCTGTTCTTTGGCCGGACGTGCACGTTGGATCCGCTCAAGTGGGATCCGGAGATTCAAAAGATCGTTGGACAGCCGCCGTTCACCGGCGCCTACACCTACGTGGAAGTGTGGATTCCGGTTTCGGAGGCTCTGCTGGGAATTCCGGCGACGTGCATGTTCCAGGTTTCGGCCGGCATGGGCATGGGAGCGGGATTCTTCCTCGAAGGTCCGACTTTCCTGGGCAAGGCATTCCTCGGTGTTTCCGGTGACTTCCTGTGCGTCGCCTCCATCTACGGCGACATCAAGCTGGCCGGGAAGGGCAGTCCCCAGGGCATCACCATGCTGGGCAGCGGCACATTTGAGGTCGAGCTCTGCGCTTTGATCTGCGTGTCCGCCTCGAAAACCGTGGAAATCCAATACAAGAACGGCAGCTGGGACATCGACTTCTAAACCGGCGCCGCCGCTCACCACTCTCAACCTCGCAATTAAATCACATGAAATTGAATCGACTCCTCTTCTCCGGTCTCTGTGTGGTGACGGGCGCGCTCTTTGCGCTGGGCGCGTCGGGCGCCGAACCGCTGGCCAACGCCGTCTTCAGCATTGGAACCACTACAACCAACGCACAGGGGGCCGCCTGGGCATACTTGCTCTGGCAGCCGACTGAACCCAATGCGCTGGCCGGACGCAAGCTGGCAGTCTATGCCAAGTCCGGCCTGGCCGACTCGGGAGTTTCTTACGCACGCCGCACGGTGACGCAACGCCAGATCGATCCGCTCGTCATCCAGTCGTTGCTGAACCGGGCCGTCAACCTGGGCGAGGATTTGGGGCTGTTGGAAATTCGCATCAATGCGCTTTTCTCAGCCGCCGTACCCAAGCAGAACCTTCCCCTGGCCGACAAGATCTCCGCGGTGATTCGCGGAGCCGAGAAGGATCCGAAGCTGCTGGCGAACATCATATTTCTAGGGCGGCTCCATCCATCCCTCAACATGTGTCTGGGCCATGCCTGGGCCGAGCCGGTCAATCCGGGGAAAACCACCTTCGAGATTCGCGATTTCAACGTGGCGGACAATGCGGACATTGGAGTGATCGGCCGAGTGACGGTCGATACGGCAGCCCCCATCGTCCTGCCGGCGCCGGGCATGCCGATCCAGTTCAATGAAGCCAGCGCCAAGGGAGATTTGAACATCAAGCTCCGCT
>Ga0207670_10002058_pt1 | contig 10535 bp, 5 predicted proteins | sample KBSS23HmetaG_FD_184339 | JGI IMG/M metagenome (GOLD analysis project Ga0207670, IMG submission 184339) | Switchgrass rhizosphere microbial communities from Kellogg Biological Station, Michigan, USA - KBS S2-3H metaG (SPAdes) (version 2) | ecosystem: Host-associated > Plants > Roots > Rhizosphere... | reverse complement strand
CGCAGCGCCAGCCATCGCCTCGCGCACCAGGCCGCGCACCTCGGCGAGTTCGTCCTGCGGCACGTCGAGCACGAGTTCGTCGTGGACCTGCAGGATCAGGCGCGCGCGCAGCCGGCGGCGCGACAGCTCGCCGTGCACGGCGAGCATCGCGCGCTTGACGATGTCGGCGGCGGCGCCCTGGAGCGGCGTGTTGACGGCCATGTTCTCGGCGCCGATGCGCTGGCCGGCGTTGGTCGAGTCGATCTCGGGCAGCGGCCGGCGGCGGCCGAACATGGTGCGCACCTCCTTCTGGGTGCGCGCCTGCTGCAGGCTCTGGTCGAGGTAGCGCTTCACGGCGGGCAGCGCGCGGAAGTAGCTGTCGATGAAGCGGCGCGCCTCGGGTGGCCGCATGCCGGTCTCGGTCGCGAGCCGGCTGGCGCCCATGCCGTACATGAGGCCGTAGTTGACGACCTTGGCCTGGTTGCGCAGCTCGGGCGTGACCATGTCCGGCAGCAGGCCGTGCACGATCGCGGCGGTGCGCGCGTGGATGTCCTCGCCGCGCTGGAACGACTCGACGAGCGCCTTGTCGCCGGACAGGTGCGCGAGGATGCGCAGCTCGATCTGGCTGTAGTCGGCGCTGAGCAGGACCCAGTCGCGCGCGCGCGCGACGAAGGCGGCGCGGACCTTGCGGCCTTCCTCGGTGCGGATCGGGATGTTCTGCAGGTTCGGGTTGTCGCTGCTGAGCCGGCCGGTCGCGGCGACGGCCTGGTTGAACGTGGTGTGCACGCGCCCGCTCGCGGGGTCGACCATCGCCGGCAGGCTGTCGACGTAGGTGCCCTTGAGCTTGGTCAGCTGGCGCCACTCGAGCACGAGCGCCGGCACTTCGTGGTGGCGTGCGAGCCGCTCGAGCACCTCGTGGTCGGTCTTGTACTGGCCGGTCGCGGTGCGGCGGGGGCGCGGCATCTCGGCGACGCGGTGCACCTCGAGGTCGTCGAACAGGACCTTGCCGACCTGTTGCGGCGAGCCGAGGTTGAACGGCTGGCCGGCGCGCTGGTGCACGCGCGCCTCGAGTTCGGCGATGCGCTTCTCCATCTCGCGGCCGACGGCGGCGAGGTGGTCGGTGTCGAGCGCGATGCCTTCCCATTCCATGTCGAGCAGCACCGGGATCAGCGGCAGTTCGAGCTCGCGGTAGAGCGTGTCGACGCCGGCGGTCACGAGCTGCGGCCGCAGCAGGCCGCAGAGGCGCAGCGCGTAGTCGCTCTCCTCGCCGAGGTGCGCGGCGACGGCGCCGACGTCGATCTCGTCGAAGGTCTTCTGCTTCTTGCCGGTGCCGAGCAGCTTCTGCCGCGCGACGCGCTGGTGGCCGAACTGGCGCAGCACGAGCGCGTCGAGGTCGTGCGCGGCGATGCCGGGCTCGAGGCAATAGCTGGCCAGCGTGGTGTCGAACGTGAAGCCGCGGCCGTCGATGCCGGCGGCGCGCAGCGCCGTCAGCACGGCCTTGACGTCGGCGGCGACCTTGGGCGCGGCGGCGTCCTCGAGCCACGGCCGCAGCGCCTGCACGAGCGCGTCGCGGCCGCCGGGCAGCAGCGGCGGGTTGGTCTCGAACGGGATGTAGCGCGAAGTGCCGGGCCGCGGCGACAGCGCGATGCCGACGATGCGGCGGCCGCGCAGGCGATGGCCGGTGGTCTCGACGGCGATGGCGACCTCGGCGGCGCCGCGCAGGTCGGCGAGCAACTGCTCGAGTTCGGCCGCGGTCGCGACGGCGCGGTGGTCCTTCGGCAGGTCGTCGGGCTGCTTGGTGCTCGCCAGCGTCGTCAGCAGCGAGTCGAACTCGAGTCGCGCGAACAGCGGCCGCAACCGCTCGGCGTCGGGCTGCGCGGGGCCGAGTTCGTCGACGCGCACGGGCAGTGGCACGTCGGTGCGCAGCGTGACGAGGTCGCGCGACAGCAGCGCCTGGTCGCGGTGCTGCTGCACCGAGGCGCGGATCGCCGGCTTCTTGATCTCGTCGCTGCGCGCCAGGATCGCGTCGAGCGAACCGAATTGCTGCAGCAGCTCGACGGCGGTCTTCTCGCCGACCTTCGGCACGCCGGGCACGTTGTCGGAGCTGTCGCCCATCAGCGCCAGCAGGTCGATCATCGCCGCGGGCGGCACGCCCCACTTCGCGGTGGCCTCGGCGGTGCCGAGCACCTCGGGCTTCTGTGTCGACGTGCGCAGGTTCCACAGCTTGATGCGGTCGTCGACGAGCTGCAGGAAGTCCTTGTCGCCGGTGACGACGAACACGTCCATGCCGGCGTCGCGGCCCGCGACCGCGAGCGTGCCGATGACGTCGTCGGCCTCGTCGCGGTCGCCCTCGAGGATCTTGATGCCGTAGCCCTCGACGACGGCGCGGATGTCGGCGAGCTGCAGCGCCATCTCGTCGGGCATCTTCTGCCGCGTCGACTTGTAGTCGGCGTAGATCGCGGTGCGGCGCAGGTCCTGGCGCGGTCCGTCGAACGCGAGCGCGATCGCGTCGGGCCGCTCGCGTTCGAGCAGCGCGCGCAGCGTCATCACGAAGCCGTAGGTGGCGCCGGTCGGGTGCCCCGTGCGCGTCGTCAGCTGCGTGCGCGGACTGTTCGCGAACGCGAAGTAGCTGCGATAGGCCAGCGCGGTGCCGTCGATCAGGAAGAGCCGCTTGCCCATGCCGACGTTGTAGCGGCCGGAGCCGCCGATCCGAAGGCTGCGCGCGGGCCGGCAGCGGGGGCCGCGACGGGCGCGACTTTGGTTTTTGCTTCGGCGCGCACGCTGCCGAGAATGGACCGCCAACCGCTGACCGCGCCGGCTCGGCCGCGCCCGCCCTCTTCCGAATGCAAGCAAGCCTGAAGTCGACGCTCGCGGGGATCTTCTGCCTCGCCCTGTCGGTGATCCTGTTCGAGATCGCGCTCACGCGGGTGTTCGCGATCATGATGTGGCACCACTTCACCTACATGGTGATCTCGATCGGCCTGCTCGGCTTCGGGGCGTCGGGCAGCCTGCTGACCGCCAACAAGATCGCCGCGGCGCCGGGCGCCACGCCGCGCGCGCTGACGCTGATCACGTTCGGCTACGGCATCAGCGTCGTGTTCGCGTTCCTGTTCGCGACGCTGGTGCGGCTCGACAGCCTCGCGATCTGGAAGGAGAAGGAGAACTTCGTCGCGCTGCTGTTCATCTACCTGATCATCGGCGTGCCGTTCCTGCTCGGCGGGCTCGGCATCGGCCTCGCGCTGACGCGGTTCGTCGCGAACGTCAACAAGCTCTACTTCAGCGACCTGGTCGGCTCCGCGGTCGGCGCCGGCGTCAGCGTCGTGCTGCTGCGGCAGGTCGGCTCGACGGCGGCCGTCGTGCTCGCCGGCTGCGGCGGCCTGCTGGCGTCGTTCTGCTTCAGCCTCGGCGCCGAGCGGCGGCACCGCTGGTTCGGGGCGTGCGGTCTGCTGCTCGCGCTGGTCCTCGGCGTCGGCTTCTGCGGCGGCGCGGCCGGGCTGGTGCCGGCGCTGCGCTGGAACGTGCCGTTCGCGCCCGGCAAGGAGGCGCAGATCGGCCAGGCGCTCGGCTACACGATCGACCGGATCTTCAGCAGCACGGCGGAGGTGCAGGTCGGTCCCGACTACGACGCGCTGCCCGCGTTCGGCGGCGACAACGGCGTGCAGGACCTGCGCCACATCCACGCGCGCACGGCGGCGCAGGACGGCACCGCGCCGACGATGCTCTACCGCGGCGCCAGCGACGTCGCGCAGTTCCCGTTCCTCGACGACACGCAGGCGGCGTCGGCCTACATCGCGCACCGCGCGGCGGGCCGCAAGGACCACGAGGTCATGGTCATCGGCGTCGGCGGCGGCGTCGACGTGATGGTCGCGCTCGCGTGCGGCAGCAAGCACGTCACCGCGGTCGAGCTGAACACCGCGATGATCGAGATGGTCGAGCAGCGCTACGACGACTACCTCGGCCACCTGTTCAAGCCCGGCGGCCATGCGCTGGCCGACCGCGTGCAGCTCGTCAACAGCGAAGGCCGCGCGTGGCTGCGCACGCACGACGCGCGCTACGACGTGATCCAGATGAGCGGCGTCGACAGCTACACGGCGCTGAGCACGGGCGCCTACACGCTGTCGGAGAGCTACCTCTACACGGTGCAGGCCGTGCAGGACTTCTACGGCCACCTGACCCAGGACGGCATCGTCAACTACTCGCGGTTCATGATGGCGCCGCCGATGAAGCCGCGCGAGACGCTGCGCCTCGCGAACATCGCGTTCGCGGCGCTGCAGGAGCTCGGCGTCGAGGACCCGGGCTCGCACATCGCGGTGTTCCAGGGCAACGTCTGGGCGTCGACGATGGTCAAGCGCTCGCCGTTCCGTCGCGACGAGATCGACGGCCTGCGCGAGTTCGCGCGGCGCGAAGGCTTCTTCGGCCTCGTGTTCGACCCGCTGCACGCGCAGGGCGCGCCGTTCCCGACCGAACCGACGCACTTCTCGGCGATGCGCGAGGACCTCACGACGCAGGCGCGCGGCTCCGGACTGTTCGTCGACGACGCCGCCGTCAACGCCGCCGTCGACGCGCTGTGCGAGGCCGGCGTGCGCATCGCGGGCGGCACGCCGGTCACGGCCGAGCTGCTGCCGCCGACGATGCGCGGCGGCCGCGTCGGCGACAGCGCGCTCACGCTGCTGCGCGACAAGCAGGGCGCGTTCGTGCAGCAAGCGGCCTACGCGCAGTCGGCGCTGCAGGACTTCGCCAGCGTGCTGCGCAATGCGCCGGCGGGCCGCGACCAGTACGTCGCCGACTACGAGTACGACATCACGCCGACGACCGACGACCGGCCGTTCTTCTTCAACTACTACCGCTACGCCAACCTGTTCACGGGCAGCCGCGCCAGCGACCCGAGCCTGTTCCGCTACCACACCGACTTCCCGGTCGGCCACCTCGTGCTGGTCGCGTCGCTGCTGCAGATCGTCCTGCTCGCGGGCCTGTTGATCTTCCTGCCGCTGCGCAAGCTCGCGCGGCAGGGGCTGCGCACGCCCGGCGTGTGGCGCTACTTCGGCTACTTCGCGGCGCTCGGCATGGGCTTCATGTTCCTCGAGATCGCGCTGATGCAAAAGCTCGTGATCTTCCTCGGCCACCCGACCTACGCGCTGTCGGTCGTGCTGGTGAGCCTGCTCGGCGCCGCGGGCACCGGGTCGCTGCTCGCCGGCCGCATCCGCGAGGTCGGCAAACGGCACGTGAACCGCATGCTCGCGGCGATCGTCGTGCTGGTCGTGCTGCTGGCGGCCGCCGTGAACTGGCTGCTGCCGCAGCTGCTCGGGCTGTCGCTCGAGCTGCGCATCGTCGTCGCGGTGCTGCTGCTGCTGCCGATCGGCCTCGTACTCGGCATGCCGTTCCCGACCGGCATGCGCGTCGTCGAGCGCCAGTGCCCGCACCTGCTGCCGTGGGGCTGGGCCGTCAACGCATTCTGCTCCGTGTTCGCGTCGATCTTCTGCATCGTGCTCAGCATGGCGATCGGCTTCACGAACGTGCTGCTGCTCGCGGCCGCGATCTACGCGATCGGCCTGTCGGGCCTGCGCGTGCACGCCGCGAACGCAGCGGCGGACGCCGACGCGGCGTAGTCAGCGCGCGGCTGCCAGCAGCCGTCGGGCAGCGGCTGCGACTGGTCGCCGCGGCGGTCGACCAGCTGCCCCGCGATGCGGGGCGCTCGCACTTGCTGCAACGGCGGTCACGCAGTCGGGCGTCGCGCCGCGACGCGCAGTTCGGTCGAAACGCCGAGCGCGCGCAGCGCGTACTGCAGCGTGCGCGGCAGCAGACCGCGATGCTGCCCGCCGCCGAAGGTGACGAGGCGCCGCACCGCCGTGAAGCCGGCCGTGCGCAGCAGCCGGCCGAGCGACCGGCGGTCGAAGAACTGCAGGTGCGTGCCGTTCGCCCAGCAGTCGGCACGGCGACCGCGCAACCACATCTGCACGGCGCGCCGGTTCGGCACCGTGACCAGAAGCCAGCCGCCCGGCCGCAGGCAGCGCAGTGCGCCGCGGCACGCGGCCAGCGGATCGTGCAGGTGCTCGAGCGTCTGCAGCATCGTGACGGCATCGAACGAGCCGTCGCCGCACTGCGCGAGCTGCTCGGCACGGTCGGCGACGAACACGACGCCGGGCACGCGTCTGCTGCAGCGCGGCGCGCGCCGCCGGCGACGCCTCGACCGCGGCGAGCTGCAGGCCGGGCTGGCGGGCGCGCAGGCGCAGCAGGAAACCGCCGCTGCCGGCGCCGACGTCGAGCACCCGCTGCGCCGCGGGCGAAAGGCGCAGCAGCTGGTCGGCGAGTGCGTCCCAGACCGAAGCGTGCGCCGCGGCCCACGCGGCGATGCGCGGGTCGTCCGCGGCCGCGTAGTAGGCGTCGCGGTACTCCGCAGCCAGGGCCGCGTCGTCGCAGCGCGTCACGTAGCGATGACCGCAGCCGCGGCACCGCGCGAGTCGGCGATGGCCGAGCGCACCGAGGTCGGTCCGCGCCGGAGCGGCACAGACCGGGCACGTTCTCGTGTCGATGGCGCGCTCCGAACGCGACCGCCGCGCGCGCCCGTGGGCACAGCAGCGGCGGCATCAAGCCAGCGGGCGGCGCACTGCGCCGCCAGCACGGCTCACTTCATGTTCGCGACCTTGGTCTTCTTGTCCGTGGCGCTCATCGCCTCGAACTTCCCCTTGCAGTTGTTGCAGCAGAAGCCGACGGTCTTGCCCTCGTACGAGGTCGTGCAGGCCGGGTCGACCTTCTCGCCCGACAGCGGGCAGTTGGCGTTCATCGCGGCCGCCGTGGACGACCCCGACGAGTTGGAAGTGCCGGCGCAGGCGGCGATCAGGAGGAACACGGTCGAGGCGAGTGCCGAGCGGAGGATTTGCTTCATCGGATAACTCCTTGGTTCCCGGCATCATGCCGGTGCCGCCGCGGCCATTCCACAGGCCTTTCCACCGTCACGTCGCCGGTACCGGACCGGTGTCACCGTTGATGCGCATCGGGCCCGCGAACAGGTCGTGGACCTCGAGCAGCACGGGGCCTTCCTCGCCGCGCGGGTTCACGCGCGGCGACCAGACCGCGGTCCACGGCCCCTTGGTCTGGCGCAGTTCCTCGAAGCGGCCGGCCGCGCGCAGCAGGCGCGCCGGCACCAGGTTGCCGTCGTGCACGAGGCGCACGCGCAGGTCGGTGCCGCGCACGTCGTTCTGCGGCCAGCCGACGACGGTGACGCCCTCGGTGAAGAAGCGCGCGCGGCGGTGGCCGTGGCCGAACGGGCCGAGCAGCTCGAGCTTGCGCACCGCGTGCGGATCGAGTTCGGCGAAGCACGCGCGGCCGTCGCACGGCGGCTGGCCGTCGGTCGACATCGTGGTGCGGCAGACTTCGTGGAACGCGTCGCGGAACGCCGGGAACGCGGAGCGGCGCAGCTCGAGGCCGACGGCGGCGGCGTGGCCGCCGTGCGCGAGCAGGTGCTCGCCGCACGCGGCGAGCGCGTTGCGCAGGTGCAGTCCGTACTGGCAGCGGCCGCTGCCGCGCCCGACCGCGTCCTGGAACGCGACCAGGATCGTCGGCTTGCCGGTCTGCTCGGCGACGCGCGCCGCGACGATGCCGAGGACGCCCGGGTGCCAGTCGTCGCCGGCCAGCACGATCGCGGGTCCCGACTCGGCCGCAGCCAGCGTCAGCACGTCGTCCTGCAGCCGGCGTTCGACCTTGCGCCGCTCGTCGTTGTGCTTCTCGAGCACCTTCGCGGCCGACTGCGCCTCGACGTAGCCGGGCGCGCACAACAGGCACACGGCGTCGCTGGCGTTGCCCATGCGGCCCGCGGCGTTCAGCAGCGGCGCGATGCGGAATGCGATGTCCTCGACGTCGGGCGAGCGGTTGGCGAGGCCGGCCGAGTCGAGCAGCGCGCGGATGCCGGGGCTGCGGCTCTGCGCCAGCGCGCGCATGCCGTGCCAGACCAGCGTGCGGTTCTCGCCGCACAGCGGCGCGACGTCGGCGACCGTGCCGAGCGCGATGTAGGTCATCGCGTCGAGCAGGAAGTCGCCGAACTCGGGCGTCTGCATCAGGCCGCGCGTGCAGGTGTCGGCGAGCGCCGCCGCGAGCCGGAACGCGACGCCGACGCCGGCGAGGTTGCGGTCGGGGTAGCCGGCGTCGGGCAGCCGCGGGTTCAGCAGGGCGAACGCGGCGGCGACGTTGTCGCTGGTGCCGTGGTGGTCGGTGACGATGACGTCGCAGCCGCGCGCCTGGATGCGTTCGATCGCCGCGCACGCGTTGGTGCCGTTGTCGACCGAGATCACGAGCTTGCTGCCGCTCGCCTCGATCGCCAGTTCGCTCTGCGCCGAGAACGAGTAGCCGTCGCCGCGCGCGGGGATGTACGGCCGCACGTCGGCGTGCAGCAGCCGGAAGAACTTCGTCAGCAGCACCGTGCCGCTGATGCCGTCGACGTCGTAGTCGCCGTGGATCAGGATCGTCTGCTGGCCGCGCAGCGCGCCGCGGATCCGGTCGACGGCCTTGCCCATGTCCTTGAACCGGAACGGGTCGTGCATCGCCGCGAGATCGGGGCGCAGGAACGCGCGCACCTTGTCGGGGTCGTCGACGCCGCGCGCGAGCAGCACGCGCACCATCAGGTCCGGCAGACCCATGGTGCGCGCGAGCGCTCGCTCGCGCGGATCGGGTCCTGGGGCATGGGCTCCTGCGCGCAGCATGGGCGCGGACATGGTAGCGGGGCCTGCGCAGATGCACAGCGCGTCCTTGCGGCCGGCGCTGGCGCGCTGACTGGAGAGGCCGCAGGCGCGCTGTTGTTCCTGCCTTCGTCTACTTGCCTGCGCGACGACAGCCGGGCACGCGAGCGGCACAATCACCGCACGCCACGAGGATTCGCGCAGGCAGTGGAGCGCATCCGGCGAACGCGCGCCGCTGGTGTGCCGGGACGTTCAGCGCGTCGCGGCGGTGCGCAGGAACTGCGTCATCGCGGCGACGCCGCGGTAGCCCACCGCCCGTGCCAGTTCGTTGCCGTCGCCGTCGAGCAGCAGCATCGTCGGATAGGCTGTCACCGCATAGCGGGCGACCAGCGCGCGCTGGTCGTCGCCGTCGAGCGCGACCGGGACGCAGTCGGCGGCCGCGTCGACGACGTCCTTGGCGGTGTAGACGAGCTGCTCCATCGTGCGGCACGGGCCGCACCAGGTGGTCTGGAAGTCGGCGAACACGCGCTTGTGCTGCTGCTTCGCCGTCGCCAGCGCGGCGGCGAGGTCCTTGCCGAACGCGAGCGGCGCCGCGGCGCGCGCGGCGGCGCGGTCGGGCGCGGTGATGTCGGCTTTCGCCTTCTCGTCGGCCTCGGTGATGCCGGGGTCGAACGCGGCGAACGCGATCGAGCGGCCGTCGGGGTCGAGCACGGCGCAGCGGTAGGCCTTGCCGTCGAGCCAGACGTGCCCCTCGAGCGAACGGCTCGGCGCCAGCAGCAGCGCCTCGCGATCGCGCGCGATCGCCCACGAATCGCGCTGGTCGAACACGCCGTCCATGTTCATCTCGGTCACCAGCACCAACGCCGGCGCGCCGCCGACCGTGCATTGCCCTTCGCACCAGCCGCGGCGCGACCAGCGCAGCGCCGGCGGCGCGTCGGGCGCCTGCGGGTCGGCGACGAACCAGAGGTCCATCGGATAGGGGCGCGTGGCCTTGCCGTCCGCGAGCGGCACCTGCACCGTGGCGCGGAAGCTCGACCACCACTTGCCGCGCTGCTCCTTGGGCGTCGCCAGGAAGCGCTCGGCCTCGCCGAACGCGCCGTCGCGGTCGCAGTCGAGCCGCAGCACGTCGTAGTGTCCGGCCGCGGCACTCTGCTCGAGGCGAACGTCGATCGGCCGGCTGCCCGCGTGACCGAGGTGGAAGCTGCCGCGCAGCGCGTCGCCGTCGCGCTGCAGCGGCACCGACGCCCCCTTGGGACTCCAGCGCAGTCCGGGCTCGAATGCCGGCGGGGCCGCGAGCTCGCAGCGGATCTCGGCGATCGGCGGTGCGGTCGTCGCGGGCGCGGCGGGTTGCTGGGGAACGAGTGCGACGGCGAGCACGGCGAGCATGGCGCGATGCTAGCCGGCGAACCGGGCGGCCCGCGCTGCGCGCGGCGCGCCGTTTCGGTATCGTTCCGACCTCGCCGATGGCTCGAACCGACACCGATCGCGCAGCGGCGCTGCGCCACCTGCCCGCCGTCGATCGCCTGCTGCAGCACGAGGAGCTCGCCGCGGTGCCGCGTGCGCTGCGGCTGCGCCAGGTGCGCGCGTTCGTCGACGACGTGCGCGCGCGCATCGACCGCGGCGCGCTCGACGGTGTCGCCACCGCGGCGCTGTTCTCCGGCAGCGGCTGGCTGCGCGAGATCCTCGACCGCTGTGCGCGCGCGGCGGAGCCGCGTCACCGGCGCGTCTACAATGCGACCGGCATCGTGCTGCACACGGGCATCGGCCGCGCGCCGCTGTGCGCGGCCGCGACCGAGGCGCTCGCCGCTGCGGCCGGCTACGCGATCGTCGAGGTCGACCCGGCCTCCGGCGAACGCGACCAGCGCGAGCTCGGCACAGCATCGCTGC
>Ga0207670_10002055_pt1 | contig 10541 bp, 8 predicted proteins | sample KBSS23HmetaG_FD_184339 | JGI IMG/M metagenome (GOLD analysis project Ga0207670, IMG submission 184339) | Switchgrass rhizosphere microbial communities from Kellogg Biological Station, Michigan, USA - KBS S2-3H metaG (SPAdes) (version 2) | ecosystem: Host-associated > Plants > Roots > Rhizosphere... | reverse complement strand
CAGCTCGACGCGATCGATGTGACCGGTGCCGCTCCATGCTCTACCACCAATGGGAATGCCGCCGGCGGCGACAACCCGTTTACGCGTATAGAAGTCCGGAATGCCCGGCGGGACCATGAGGGAATTCACGCGCATGCGCGTGCACGGCGCGCCCTTCTCTCCCGCCGCGCTACGGAAGTGATAGCCCGACGCCTGCTGCAGGCCGTCGAACTTCTGGTCGATCGCCTCGATGGCGTAGAGCCATTTCACGCTCGCCATGCCGTACCAGCCCGGCACGACGAGGCGCAGCGGAGCGCCGTGCTGCGGCGGCAGCGGCTCGCCGTTCATGGCATAGGCGAGCAACACTTCCTCGCGCCGAGCGAGCTCGGGTTCGAGGCTGCGCGCAAATTCGTGCTCCACGCCGCGATCGAATCCGCGGTCGGCCCCGCGGAAAACGATGTCTTTCGCCTCGCTCTTCAAGCCTGCGCGGGCAAGCAGCAGCGCGAGCGGCACGCCGGTCCACTCCGCGGTGGAAACGCCCTCCTCGAGCCACGGGACCGACGCATAGCGCGGCGAGAGCTGCCCGCGCCCGTTGCCGGCGCATTCCAGCGTCACTCGCGAGGTCTTGGATGGAAGTGCCTTCAAACCGTCGAGATCGATGTCGAAGGGATGGTCGACAAAACCCGAAACGTGAAGCTTCCAGCCGGCGGGCTCGGGCGGAATATCGAAGTGAATGAGCAGGTAGTGCAGCCCCGATGGGGTCACGTCGTGGCGCAGCGCCTCGAGCGGCATGCCGCGGTTGCGGCCGGCGAGCGCGAGCTCCTCGACGGTGTAGCGGCCGACGAGCGGCGGGCGGCGTGCGGACATCGCGCCGATTTTATATGCTGCGCAAGATGGCTAAAGTGAGACGATGACGCTGGACGAGTTCCTGGCCGCGCTGCCGAAAGGCGATCTCTGGGTGTTCGGCTACGGCTCGCTCATGTGGTCGCCCGGGTTTTCCTACATCCGGAAGGCGCGCGGTCGAATTCACGGCTACCACCGGGCGCTGTGCATCCTGTCCACCCGCTACCGCGGCACCAAGCGCAAGCCCGGCCTGGTAATGGGACTGTGCCGCGGCGGCTCGTGCTGGGGCATGGCCTACCGCGTCCACGCCGACAGCGTGCGCCGCGCGCTAGCACGCCTCTGGCAGCGCGAGATGCCGCGTCGCGTGTACGCGCCCCGGCTCCTCAAGGTGGAGATCGCGGGGCGACGCCAGGTTCGCGCGCTCGCGTTTCTCGCAGATCCCACGCATCCCGCTTATGTGCGCGAGCTCGACCTGCACGGGCGCGCGCGCCTCGTCGCGCAGGGTATCGGCCAGCGCGGTACCGCGGTCGACTATATCCGACATACGCTCGCGCACATGCGCGAGCTGGGCGTAAGCGATCCGCATCTCGAGCGCATCCTCCACACCGCGCTCGTTTTGAGAGCCAATGGTTCCGGAGCGGCCTCCAGAGCGGTGGTGCCGGCGCCGCGGCGCCAGCCCGAGACTACCGCGGCGCGGGACGTGCTGCCGCGGCGCGCGTCATCCGGGCGAGCGCCTCGGCGAGGCGCGCGCGCTGCGTCGCGAAATTGAGGCGTACAAAGGTCGCCGGCCCGCCGAACTGGGCTCCCGGCGACAGCGCCACGCCCGCCTGCAGGAAAAGCTGATACACGTCCTCGACTTGAAGGGACGACGCGTCGATCCACGCGAGATAGGTGGCCTCGATATGTGCCATCGGTAAGCCAGGCGTGCGCTCGACCAGGTCGCGGTTGCCGCGAAGGTACTCGAGCTGCGCTTCGAGCCAGGCATCGCCGCCGCGAAATGCGGCCAGCGTCGCGTCGTAGCCGAACACCGAGGGCGAATGCAGCACGTGCGCCGCGATGTCGGCGGCGAACGCGCGCCGCAGCCGCTCGTCCTCGATGACCGCCCAGGCGCAGCCGGCGGCCGGGAAATTGAAGGTCTTGCTCGCCGACATCAGCGTGACCGTGCGGCGCGAAACCTCGGGTGAAAGGCTCGCGATCGGCACGTGGCGCAGCTCCGGGTCGAGGACCAGGTCGCAATGGATCTCGTCGGACACGATGATCGCCCGGCCGCTCGCCTCGGCGAGCCGCTCGAGCTCCGCGCGGCGGAACACCGTGCCGCCGGGGTTCTGCGGATTGCACAGAAAGAAGAGGTCGGCGTCCTGCCTCAGGTCCTTCGGGTCGAAGACCCAGCGGCCTCGGTCGAGGACGAGAGGAATCTCGGTGAAGCGGCGCGGCGCGAGCTCGGCGGCGCGCTTGAGGTGCTGATAGACCGGCCGAGGCACGAGCACGTGGCCCTCGGGCGGCACGAGCTTGCGCGCCGCGAGGTGCAGCCCGGGGACGACTCCGGAGAGATAAACCACCCACGAGGGCTGGACACGCCAGGCGTAACGTCGCGCGAGACGCTCGCAGATCGCCTCGGTCAGCGCCGGCGGCGGGGTGGTGTAGCCGAAGACGCCATGGGCGACGCGGGCAGCGAGCGCCTCGAGCACCACCGGTGGAGCCCGGAAATCGCTGTCGGCGACCCACAGCGGGATGACGTCGCGCCCCGCATAGCGCTCCCAGCGCGTGCTCCAGGTGCCGGTCCGCTCGACCGGCGCATCGAAATCGAAAGCCACCGGCTCTTATAGCAAAAAGCGAGCTACTTCTTCGGATTGACGAGCGGGTCCTTTTCCAGGCTGTCGCCCTGCTGCGGCTCCTCCTCCTGCTGTTCCTGTCCGGCCTTGAGCGGGTCCTCCTCGAGGCGGTTGGCGCTGTCGTCGATCTCCTCGGTCTGCATGCTCTGCTGCTCGGCCCTGAGCGCTTCGGGCAGGTAGGTGGCGATGCTCGGCACGAAGAGGACGATCGCGATGGCCAAGCATTGCAGCACCATGAACTCGAACATGCCCTTGTAGATCGTGAGGAGCGACCATTCCTTCACCACCTGCTTGAGGTAATAGGCCGACATCGCGACCGGCGGCGAGAGATAGGCGGTCTGCAAGGTGACGGCGACCAGCGAGCCGAACCACACCATGAAGAGGTCGTCCGGGATGCCGAAGGACTTCGAGAGCGCCGGGCGCAGCGCGTCGACCACGGGGTAGAAGATCGGCAGGAACACGAGAATGATCGCCGGCCATTCGAACGGCCAGCCCAGGAGGAAGATGAGCACGATCACGAAGGTGAGCATCACGAGCGGCGGCACCGGCAGCGACACCATCGCGTCGGTGACCCAGTTCGCCGTCCCCATGCGTGCGAACACCGCGCCGAAGATATTGGAGGTCACGGCGAGCAGCAGCACCATGCTCGAGGTCAGGGTCGCGCTCACGACCGCCTGCTTGAGGCCGGCGTACGTCAAGCGCCGGTAGACGACGGCGAGGATCAAGGCACCGAGCGCACCGATGCCCGAAGCCTCGGTCGGGGTGGCGAGGCCGGCGAGGATCGAGCCCAGCGTGGCGGTGATCAGCAGCAGCAGCGGGAGCACGCCGATCACGACTTCCTTGGCGATCACCAGGATGTCGGTGACGCGCTCTTCCTTCGGCACCGGCGGCCCCAGCTTCGGATTGATGGTGGCGCGGATGACGAGGTAGACGAGATAGATGCCGGCCAGCAGGAAGCCGGGCCCGAACGCCGCGGAGTAGAGGTCCGCAACCGACACGCCGAGCACCGGCCCCATGACGATCAGCATCACCGACGGCGGGATCAGGATGCCGAGCGTGCCGCCGGCGGTGATCGCGCCGGCCGAGAGCTTGGCGTCGTAGCCGGTCTTGATCATGATCGGCGCGGCCATGATGCCGAGCACGGTGACCGCCGCGCCGACGATGCCCGTGGCCATGGCGAACACCGCAGAGGTCACGATGACCACGATGTAGAGCGAGCCCCGGATCGGCGCGAGCACCATGCGGAAGGCGGAGAACAATCGCTCCATGAGTCCCGCCTGCTCGGTGATGAACCCCATGAAGATGAAGAGCGGCACCGCGGCGAGCAGCTCCTCCTTCATCATGCCGATGGTCTGGAAGTACGCCAGGCTGAACACCACGTTGCCGAGCGACAAGTAGCCGAAGGTGAGGGCGAGAAACAGCAGCGTGAACGAGATCGGCACGCCGATGAAGATGGCGCCGATCATGACGATCAGCATCACGAGCCCGATTGCGATGTCGGGGCTCATATCTCGATCTTCTCCTTGTGCTCGAGCACGACTCCGGTGCGCGCGGCGTAGAAGCTCTTGATCAGCTCGGACACGCCCTGGATCAGCAGGAACACGCAGGTGAGCGGCACCACCGACTTGTAGGGCCACAGGATCGGGCGCCACGGCGTCTGCTCGGAGGTCTCCTTGATGTCGAAGGCGTACCACGCTTCCCCGCCGCTGATCCAGAGCAGCATGAAGATCGACGGAAAGAAGAACACGATGTACGAAGTGGCATCGATGATGCCCTTGGTCTTCGCCGACCACTTCTCGTAGAAGAAATCGGTGCGGATGTGCGCTCCCTTGTGCAGCGCGAAGGCCGCGCCGAGCATGAAGATCGTGCCGTAGAACATGTAGGTGAGGTCGAACGACCAGATGGTCGGCGCGTGGAACACGTAGCGCGCGAACACCTCGTAGGCGACCACGGCCACGAGCGGCATGTTGAGCCAGGCGACCCAGGTGCCGGTGGTGTCGGTGAACTTGTCGATCATGCGGACCGTCTTGATGAGGCCCGGCGATTGTGCAGCCATGCGCTCTCCCCTCAAAACTAAACGGGGGCGGATCTTCCGCCCCCGTTCGCGAATCGCGCTGCTATTTCTTCTTCGCCTCCGCCTTGTCGGCCGGCGCCTTGGCGTCGCCCGCAGCCTTCTCGGGCCAGTAGTAGTTGGCGGCGAAGGAATACGGCGGGAAATAGAAACGCTTCGCCGGCACCACCACCGCAGCGTACTGGCGCTGCGATTCGAGCACTCTCTTGAAGAACGGGTTCTTCGCAGCCTCTTCTTTCGCGATGATGTCCCAGGTCTTCAGAAACTCGACCAGGATTTCGGGCGGGGTACGGAGGATGCGCACGCCGTGCTTCTCCTGCAGCTCCTTGATCGCGTCGGCGTTCTGCTTCTGCCACTTCGCCCACCAGATGACGAAGGTCTCCGCCGCGACCGACTTCACCAGCTCCTGGTGCTCGGGCTTGAGGGACTTCCAGACGTCGCCGTTGATCACCACCTCGCCGATGGTCACGTTCTCGTGCATTCCCGGCGTGTAATGGTATTTCCACACGTTCTGGAACCCGAGCCTGAGGTCCTCCACCCCGCCGACCCATTCGGCGCAGTCGATCACGCCGCGCTGCGCCGACGGGATGATCTCGCCGCCGGGCATGTTGACCGTGGTCATCCCCATGCGCTGCCAGATCTCCGCGGCCATGCCCGTCTGGCGGCACTTCATGCCCTTGAAGTCGGCGAGGTTCTTGATCGGGCGCTTGAACCAGCCGAAAGCCTGCGGACCCGAGGGCAGGATCGGGATCCAGTGCAGGTTGAGCTTCAACTCCTTGTTGAAGAACTCCTGCGCGAGCTCGATGCCGCCGCCGTGGTGCATCCAGCCGAGCGCGTCGATCATGTCCATGCCGAAGGTGCCGCCCGGGCCGCCGGTGAAGAGGATCGCAGTCTTGCTCTTGCCGACCCAGTAGCCCGACCAAGAGTGCGCGCCGTCGAGCACTTTCTTGTGCGTGGCGTCGAGCACCTCGAACGCGGGCACGACCTGGCCCGCGGGCATCGCGTCGATCTTGAGCGAGCCACCCGAAACCTTGTTGATGCGATCGGCGAAGTAGGTGAAGTTCTCGTACAGCGTCAGGCTCGCAGGCCAGGTGGCCTGCATCTTCAGCGTGGTGGACTGCTGCGCCTGTGCTGCGGTCGCGAAGCTCGCGGCGCAGGCGAGCGCAAATGCGGAACGGACGAACGGCCTCATGCTTACCCCTCCTCCTCAGGTTTGGTTTCGCAAGGCGAAATGCAGCCTACCACGGTTCGCCGGAACGCGGTCAACGGAGATGCGACTACTCGCCCTTGGCCTTGCCTTACGGCGGGTACATGCAGCGCTTCGCGGGCACCACCTTGGACGCGTACACGCGCTGCGACTCGAGACCTTCTTGAAGAATGAAGAACGGGTCCTTCGCCGACGATCATAATCCTGGCCCATGAAGATTGCCAAGCTGGAGACCCTGCGGCTCGCCGAATTCCCGAACCTGGTCTGGCTGCGTGTGCTCACCGACGAAGGCTCTAGCGGCTTGGGCGAGACCAGCTACGCCGCGCAGAGCGTCGAGACCTTCCTGCACGAGTACATCGCGCCGCGCGTACTGGGGCGGGACCCGCTCGCCATCGAGTCCCTCGCCCGCGGCGTCGCTCCCTATGTGGGCTGGCGTGCGTCAAGTGTCGAGACGCGCGCGGCGTCGGCGCTCGACCTCGCGTTGTGGGATCTCTACGGCAAGGTCATCAAACAGCCGCTTTATCAGCTGCTCGGCGGCGCGAGCCGCGAGCGGGTGCGCACCTACAACACCTGCGCGGGCTATCGTTACATCCGCGGCGCCGGCGGGCAGAGCACGAAAAACTGGGGCCTGGACGGGAAGTCGCAGGGCCCGTACGAAGACCTCGACGCATTCCTGCATCGCGCCGACGAACTCGCGCAGTCACTGCTCGAGCAAGGCATCACCGGGATGAAGATCTGGCCATTCGATCCGTTCGCTGAAGCCAGCGATGGGCACTACATCTCGGGCCCCGATCTGCAGAAAGGACTCGAACCTTTCCGGAAGATTCGCGCGGCGGCGGTCGGCAATCGCATGGACATGGTGGAGTTCCATTCACTGTGGCGCCTGCCGCCGGCGCAGAAGATCGCGCGGGCGCTCGCGGAGTTCGACACCTTCTGGCACGAGGACCCGATCCGCATGGACAGCCTCGCGCTGCTCAAGCAGTACGCGCCGCATTCGAAAGCGTCGATCTGCGCGAGCGAGATCCTCGCCGGACGCTGGAGCTTCAAGGACCTGCTCGAGACCGGCGTCGCCGGCATCGTGATGTTCGACCTCGCGTGGTGCGGCGGGATCAGCGAAGCGCGGCGCATCGCCGCACTTGCAGACGCCTGGCAGCTGCCGGTCGCGCCGCACGACTGCACCGGACCGCTGGTGTACGCCGCGTCGGTGCACTTCTCGATCTGGGCGCCGAACGCGCTGATCCAGGAATCGGTGCGCGCCTTCTACACTGGCTGGTACAACGAGCTCGTGACGCACGTGCCGCGGCCCGTGCAGGGCTATTTCGGAAAACCTCCCGGCCCGGGAATCGGCGCCGAGCTGCTGCCGGAGGTCTGGAAGCGCAAGGACGCCGTGGTGCGCGTCAGTCAAGCCTGATGCTTGCCGGCGCGCTCGCCGGTGTTCTGCTTACGATCATCGTCGTGCTGGCGCTGGTGATCTGGTCGATCCGCCGCCATCGCGACCCGAATCTCAAGATCGAGTGCGACGTCGGCATCGACAGCCTGATGCCGACGCTCGCCGGGCTCACCCTCGGCACCGTGGTGGACGGCAACGCGGTCGAAGTCCTGGAAAACGGCAAGTGCTGGGACGCGATGATCGAGCGCATCGGCAGCGCACAAACTTCGGTGCACTACGAGACGTTCCTGTGGAAAGAGGGCGAGCTCGGCGGGCGCATGGCCGCGGCTTTCGCGGAGCGCGCCCGCGCCGGCGTCGCGGTGCGCATCATGCTGGACGGCAACGGCTCGCGGGGGATCGGCAAGGGTGAGCACAAGGCGATGGAGAAAGCCGGCGCCCGGGTGGTCATGTTCCACGAGATGAAGCTGCAGAACATCGGCGTGATGAACGACCGCACCCACCGCAAGATGCTGATCGTCGACGGGCGCGAGGCGTTCGTCGGCGGGCACTGCGTCGTGGACCAGTGGCTGGGCGACGCGGAGGACGGCAAGCGTTTCGGCGACGTGAGCGTGCACCTGCGCGGCCCGATAGTCCACAGCGTGCAGGGCGCCTTCAGCGAGAACTGGGCGGGCGAGACCGGCGAGCTGTTCGCCGGGCCCGGCTGTTTTCCGCCGCTCGGGCCCGCCGGCGACATCCCGATGCACCTCGTGTACGCGAAGCCCGAGAACTCCGCACCGGCCGTCAAGATCCTCCACCACACCGCGATCTGCCTCGCCCGCAAGCGCATCTGGATCCAGAACCCGTACTTCATCCCCGAGCCCGATGCGATCGACGCGTTCGGCGAGGCGGTGAAACGCGGGGTGGACGTGCGCGTGCTGATGCCTTCCACCAGCGGCTCGGACAACCCGATGGTGCAGCACGCCGGCCATCGCAACTTTGAGAAGCTGATGCGTAACGGCGTGCGCCTGTTCGAGTACCCGCACACGCTCCTGCACCAGAAGGTGATGACCGTCGACGGCATCTACAGCGCGGTCGGCTCCGCCAATTTCGACGACCGCTCGTTCGAGACGAACGACGAGGTCACGCTCGGGATCCTGGACGGGCGCATCGCGCAGCGTCTCGACGCGATCTTCGAGCGGTACGTGGCGCGCGCCGCGGAGATCGACCTGGAGAAATGGAACCGGCGCGGCCTCTGGCACAAGCTCAAGGACCAGGCAGCCTACTCGATCAACGAGTTGCTCTGACCGGACCTCAGTCCAGCCTGACGGCGATTCCCTGCAAGTCCCTGGACGGGGCCGGATAGCGCTCGAGCACCAGCGGGTCGTGCCCGGGGATGATGTGCGCGGGCGACTGCGCCAGCGCGCCGAGCTTCCGGTAGCCGTCAACCATGTCGGCCACCGACCAGACGATCGGGAACGGGCGAGTCTCTTCCATGTTGGCGTAGAAATGGCTCGCGTCGGACGCGAGCACCACCCACCCGCGGCGCGTCTGCACGCGCACCACCTGCAGTCCCATGGTGTGGCCGCCGATCAGGTGCAGCGAAATCCCGGGCGCGAGCTCGGCGTCGCCCTCGTGGAAGCGCACGCGGTCCTCGTACACCCGGCGCACCATGCCGACCACGTCCTCGACGTCGTACGCCCCGCGGAAGCACTCGTGCCCCATGTAGCGCCCGGTGGCGTAGCGCATCTCGAGGTCCTGCAAGTGGAGGGTCGCAGCGGGAAAGAGATCGAAGTTGCCGACGTGGTCGTAGTGGAGGTGGGTGATGACCACATCCCTGACGGTTTTCGATTCCGTCCCGAGAAGCCGGAGGCCCGCGGTGGGACAGCGAATGTGATCCCGGCCGCGCTTCGCCGCCACCGCCGCCGAAAAGCCGGTGTCGACGACCACCTCGCGGCCGCCGCCGCGGATCAGCCAGACGAAGTAATCGAGCGGCATCGGCCCGTCGTGCGGATCACCGCCGATGAAGTTCTCCGATCTGCGCCGCGCGTGGTGCGCGTACTTGATCGCGTAGACCTCGTACATCACTCGATCCTGATTCGAGCGAATTTTCGCTTTCCGACCTGCGCCACGACCGTGGTGCCGGCGCGCAGCTTCAAGCCCTTGTCCGACACGCGCTCGCCGTCGAGCTTGACCCCGCCCTGCTCGATCATGCGCTGCGCCTCAGAGGTACTCGGCGTTAGACCCGCCTGCTTGAGCAAGTGCACGATCAGGATTCCCCCTTCGGGCGCCTTTACGGTGACCTCCGGCATGTCCTCGGGCAGCGCGCCCTCGCGGAAGCGGCTCTCGAAGTCCTCCTGCGCCCGGCGCGCCGCCTCGACCCCGTGGAAGCGCGCGACGATCTCCTTCGCGAACCGCACTTTCACGTCCCGCGGATTTCCCCCTTGCGCTACTTGGTCCTTCCACTGCCGCACCGTTGCGAGCGGCTCGAAGGACAGGAGCTCGATGTAGCGCCACATGAGCTCGTCCGAGATCGACATCAGCTTGCCGAAGATCTCCTGGGGAGGCTCGGCGATGCCGACATAGTTGCCGAGCGACTTCGACATCTTCTCCTTGCCGTCCAGGCCCTCGAGGAGCGGCATCGTCAGGATGACCTGCGGCTCCTGGCCCCATGCCCTCTGGAGCTCGCGTCCGACCAGGAGGTTGAACTTCTGGTCGGTGCCTCCGAGCTCGACGTCGGCCTTCATCGCGACCGAGTCGTAGCCCTGCACCAGCGGGTAGAGCAGCTCGTGGACCGCAATGGGTTTTTCTTCCCTGAACCTCCGGGAGAAATCGTCCCGCTCCAGGAGCTGGGATACGGTGTACTTCGCCGCCAGGCGGATGATGCCCTCGGCGCCGAGCTTGTCCGACCACTCGGAGTTGAACAGGATCTGCGTCGCGCGCGGGTCGAGGATCTTGAACGCCTGTTCGCGGTAGCTCTGCGCGTTGGCGAGGATCTGCTCGCGGGAAAGCGGCGGACGCGTCTGGTTCTTGCCGGTGGGGTCGCCGATCATGCCGGTGAAGTCGCCGATCAGGAACTGGACCTGGTGGCCGAGCTCCTGGAAGTGCCGCAGCTTGTTGATGACCACGGTGTGGCCCAGGTGCAGATCGGGCGCGGTCGGATCCAGGCCGAGCTTGACCCGGAGCTTGCGGCCGCTCTGAAGCTTTTTGACGAGCTCGTCCTCGACTATCAGCTCCTCGCAG
>Ga0207670_10002052_pt1 | contig 10560 bp, 13 predicted proteins | sample KBSS23HmetaG_FD_184339 | JGI IMG/M metagenome (GOLD analysis project Ga0207670, IMG submission 184339) | Switchgrass rhizosphere microbial communities from Kellogg Biological Station, Michigan, USA - KBS S2-3H metaG (SPAdes) (version 2) | ecosystem: Host-associated > Plants > Roots >... | reverse complement strand
CTGGCCTGGCGCTGGCGCGCTTTGCCCGCGTCGAGACCATCGGCTTCGACTACGGCCAGCGTCATTCCATCGAGCTTGCGGTGCGTCAGCCCATTCGGGATGGGATCGTCAAACTCAACGCCGGATGGGCCGGCCGCCTCGGCGACGATCACGTCGTCAAGCTCGACGCGCTCGCTGCCATTTCCGACACCGCGCTGACCCGCGACATGGCGATCGAAATGGGCGGCAACGGTCTGCCGACCACCTTCGTGCCTGGCCGCAACCTGATCTTCCTCGCCTTCGCCGGGGCGCTGGCCTATCGCCGCGGCGCCAAGCACCTCGTCGCCGGTATGTGCGAGACCGATTATTCCGGCTATCCGGACTGCCGCGACGACACCATCAAGGCCATGCAGGTCGCGCTCGGCCTCGGCATGGATCGCCGCTTCGTCCTGCATACGCCGCTGATGTGGATCGACAAGGCCGGCACCTTCGCGGTGGCCGAAACCATCGGCGGCAGACCCATGCTTGATTTGGTGATCGAGGCGACCCATAGCTGCTATCTCGGCGACCGGACGCACCGGCATGACTGGGGCTACGGCTGCGGCAGCTGTCCGGCCTGCAAGCTGCGGGCGGATGGCTTTGCCCGCTTTGTTCAGGAGAGACGATGAGCAACGACAAGCGCCGCTGGATCGAGGGGATCGTGTTCCTGGTCGCGTTCGGCCTCACCATTCCGGCGGCGAACTGGATGATCGGCAACGTCGGCACGTTCTGCGCGCCGAACGGTCCGTGCCTCATTCCCGTGGCGCCGCATCTGATGGCGCCGTCGGGCGTTTTGATGATCGGCATCGCCCTCGTGCTGCGTGACCTGGTGCAGCGGCGGCTCGGCGTCGCCTATTCCGCCAGCGCCGTGGTGATCGGCGCCATGCTGTCGGCGCTGGTTGCGCCGCCGTCGTTGGTGCTGGCGTCGGGCGTGGCATTTTTGCTGTCCGAGTTCGCCGATCTGGCGGTCTATACGCCGCTTGCCCGGCGCGGGCTGGTCGCGGCGGTGGTGGCGTCGAGCGCAGTCGGGCTGATCGTCGACTCGATTATCTTCCTTTGGCTGGCGTTCGGCTCGCTCGAATTCCTGCTGGGGCAGGTGGTCGGCAAGGGCTGGATGGTTCTGCTCTCGATTCCGCTGGTCTATGCGTTGCGCCGCCGCGATGAGCGGCTTGGCCTGACGCCGGCGTAACGCGCACCGTTCCCTCGCGCCGGGCCGCGGTGGCAATTTCTTAATCCATCGCTGCTATCGCCAGGCGCGAGAGGTCGCGCACGCGCCGGGGATGAATGAGGGGGCTGCATGTCGCTCGAAATGACTGTTGGTGTGCGCGAAGCCGCGCTTGATTCCACTGACGACGAGATCGAAGCGCAAACCGCTGCGGCGCCGGTCTGGCTTGCCGACCTGATGATGGTGGCAACGACCACGTTCGGCATCATGCTGTGTTCAGCCCTCGGCGTGCTGCTGTTCCTGCGCTGACGCCCCCAAATCATTCGTTGAACAGCGCGCGTCGCGAATCCGACGCGAACTGGCGCCGCCACAGCACCACTGCGACCGCGACGCTCGTCACCATCAGCAGCCACGGGCTGATAAACCAGCCGAGATAGCCGAGCGCGAAAAAGAACGCGCGCTGGCCGCGGTTGAAGTGCAGGCCGGCGACTTCGCACAGCCGTCCGACCCGCTCGGCATGAGCCTTGGCCTCGGGCGTGTCCTTGTCCTTGGCGGGTGGCGTGGCGCCGACCAGGATCGCAACGTAATTGTAGAGCCGGTAGGCCCAGCCGAACTTGAAGAACGCGTAGACGAAGATGATGGCGAGCCCGATCGTCTTCGCCTCCCATTGCAGAGGGGTCATCTTGACGCCGATCGGCAGGGCCGCGACCACCTCAAGGATCGCATCGGACGATCGCAGCAGCGTCAGCGCGCCGCCGATCGCGATCAGCGAGGTGGAGGCGAAGAACGCCGTGCCGTTCTGCAGCGCAGCCACGATCTGGGCGTCGACCATGCGCATCTCGCGGCCCAGCATCTGAAACATCCAGACATCGCGGTAGCGGTTCATCTCGGAATTAAGACCCTGCCGGCGCTTCTCGGTCAGCGACAGGATGGCGGAATAGATCGCCCAGGCGCCGATAAACCAGGCCAGCGCCACGAGATCGACAGTCGAAAACAGCGGCATATTCGAAGTCTAGCGTTTGGTTGATGGGTCTGCCACCATTCAGCCAACGGAGACCCCCATGCCCCAGAACATCACCACCAGCGCCAAATCGCTGGTCGAAGCAGCCGAACGTGAGATCGAGAACCTGTCGGTCGAGGAGGCCATCAAGCTGCACGGCCGTGATGACGTGGTGTTGGTCGACATCCGCGATCCGCGCGAGCTCCAGCGTGACGGCAAGGTGCCGGGCGCGTTCCACTGCCCGCGCGGCATGCTGGAGTTCTGGATCGATCCGGCGAGCGCATATCACAAGCCGAAGTTCGCCGAGGACAAGCGCTTCGTCTTCTTCTGCGCCGGGGGCTTGCGCTCGGCGCTGGCCGCGCAGGCGGCGCAGCGGATGGGGCTGAAGCCGGTCGCCCACATCCGCGGCGGCTTCGGCGCCTGGAAGAACGCCGGTGGACCGGTCGAGGCGCCGGAGCCTCCGAAGCCGAAGGCGTGATGAGCAACGACCAGCAGCCCACGCCGGTAGTAAGTGAGGCCGCGCCCGTTGGGGCTGCGGAGCCGGCCAGCGCTCCGCCGGTGGCGGAACCGATCAAACCCGCTGCCGCACCGGAGCGGAAGAAACTCTGGTCGACGTCCGAGGTGTGGCTGCTCGGTGCGTTCAGCATCATCGGCCTGATTGGGTTCATTGCGACCTTTGTGCTGGTCATGCTGCGGGCGCCGAATGCCCCGGTGCAACGGACGTTGACCGCCGCCGAGATTCAGCGCCTGACCGGTCCGGCAGGAGAGCGCGGGCCGGTTGGGCCGGCCGGGCCGGTTGGCCCGCGCGGCGCGACCGGCGATGCTGCTGTGCGTGTGGTTCACGGTGATTGCGGGACAGGCAATTGCATCGCTGAATGCGCCAACGACGAGGTGTTGCTCAACGCCTATTGCAGCCCGGGCCGCACACTGGCCGTCTATCCGACCGAAACCAGCGCGCTATGCCGCCCGACCGGGCGCGGAAGGATCGATGCCGTGGCGATTTGCGTGAAGGCGCGGCGGTAAGGATCATGCTCAAGCAAAGGGAGGGGAGGCGGGCTTGGCGCTGATACTTGTCATCGGTAACAAGAACTATTCGTCATGGTCGTTCCGGCCCTGGATTGCCATGAAGGTCGCGGGCATCGCCTTTGACGAGGTGGTGATTTCGCTCGACGCGCCGGACTTCAAATCGCGCGTGTCGAAAATCGCCGGCACCGGTAAGGTGCCGGCGCTGGACGACAACGGCATTCACGTCTGGGAATCGCTGGCGATCCTGGAATATCTGGCCGAGCGGTTTCCCGCCGCTCAGCTGTGGCCGGCCGACGCCGCCGCGCGGGCGGAGGCGCGGGCGATCTCGTCGGAAATGCATGCGGGCTTTGTGCCGCTCCGCCGCGCCTGCCCGATGAACATGTGGCGGCCGGTCAAGAAGCGCGAACTGAACGACGAAACCGTGGCCAACGTCCGCCGCATCGAGGCGATGTGGGCGGACTGCCGCGCGCGCCACGGCAGCGGCGGGCCGTTCCTGTTCGGCCCGTTCTGTGCCGCCGACGCGATGTATGCGCCGGTGGTGGCGCGGCTTCACACCTACGATGTCGAGGTCGACGCGACGGCGCGCACCTATATGGCGGCGATGCGGGCGCTGCCGGCGTGGCGGGAGTGGGAAACTGCCGCGCTCAAGGAGCCCTGGGTGCTGGCCGAGGACGAGGTCGATTGGCCGCAGGTGCTGAAAGTTTAACCGAGCTCGGAGCGATACATCCACCGGTCGATCGCGGCCGGCATGATCCACGGCCAAGCGAAGCTCGTCAGCAGAGCCCACCACGCGCCATTGAAGAAGCCGAAATAGATTCCATTCGAGCGGTTGGCGGGATCGGCCAGCCAGCCGCCCACGGCCGCGGCCAGGATCATCCAGAACGCGAACCACAGCCCCGCCACCATAACGACACGGCGTCCCATGTGACGACCTCCGGGCGAATAACGCCCAAGGGTGAGAACCCGTTCCTTAGGCGCGGGGATCGCACATCCAGTCGTCGAGGCGCCGTGGCAGTATCCAGGGCCACGTCGGCACCGTCGCAAGCGCCATCACGAATCCCAACACCATTCCGGTGCCTGGCATTTCAACCAAACGGCCAACCAAATTGCCCGCTCCGATCCAAACGCCGAACCAGAGCCAGCCAACGAGGGCCACGCGATCTGCTCCGATCATGACGGCCTCCATTCCGATCCATCAACGTGCCGCCCCGCTGCCGCGTTCCCGGTGAAACTGACTGCCGGATGGTGCGCCCGGTCGTCGCGGCCATCGCTAAGATAGGCCTTTTGTCGCAGGGAGGCTTGCCAAACCGCATTAAAATCCGTTCTCTTCGCCCGGATTTCGTCATGATCGGGGAAACAATGCCCCAGTCCAGACTCGTTCGGGCCACCGGACGACCTCGGGACGGGGGCGATTCCTGCGGTCCAATGTGGTTTGCGGCCGGGAGACATCGCCATGAGACTTTTTGCTGCCATCCTTTCGCTTGTGCTGTTGGCTGTTGCGACCGCCGTTCCGGCGAGTGCACAGGCCACGCCGCCATCGGTGAAGGGCCTGTTTCTGCTCACCGACTATCCCGCCATCACGGTGCGGCCTGGCACCACCACCACCGTCAATCTCAAGCTGCGCAATTACGGGCAGCCGCCGGAGCGCTTCGCGCTGTCGGTTGAGGGCGCGCCAGCCGGATGGACGGTGACGCTGCTCGGCGGCGGTCAGCCTGTCGCGGCCGCGATGGTTGCGAGCGACGACAGCACCGCGCTGCAGCTTCGTCTCGACGTGCCCGAGAATGCCGCCATGGGCACAACGCAGAATTTGACGGTGAGCGCCAAGGGCCAGAGCACCCAGGTCACCCTGCCGGTGGCCGTTACGCTCGCCAAGGATCTGCCGGCCAAGCTCACCATCAAGGCGCAGCTTCCGTCGCTCCGCGGCACCTCGAAGTCGAGCTTTGAATTCCAGATGGAAATCAAAAACGACAGCGGCCGCAACCTCGTGGTCAGCCTCGGCGCCCAGGCGCCGCGGAATTTCGAGACGAGCTTCACCGAGCAGTACGGCAGCCAGGAGCTGAGTTCGATTCCGATCGACGCTGGCCAGTCCAAAACCGTCAAGCTCAAGGTCAGGCCGCCGAGCACCACCGGTGCCAACCGCTATCCGGTTTCGGTCAAGGCTTCGGCCGAGGACGCTTCAGCCGACGCCTCGGTCGCGCTGGAGATCACCGGTCAGCCGCAACTCAACATCGCCGGCCGCGACGGTGTGCTCTCCGGCCGCGCCGAAGCCGGCAAGGAGACGACGATCCCGATCATCGTCACCAACAACGGCACCGCGCCGGCCGACGAGATCGCGCTGTCGAGCAGCGCGCCAAGCGGGTGGAAGATCGAGTTCGAGCCGAAGACGCTCGACGCGATCGCGCCCGGAACAAACAAGGAAGCGCAGGTGCGGGTGACACCGCCGGAGAAGGCGATTGCCGGCGACTACTCTGCGACCTTCACCGCGACGTCCCGTGGCGAAACCGCTTCGACCCAGTTCCGCGTTGCGGTTTCGACCTCGACGCTGTGGGGCGCCGCCGGCGTCGGCATCATCGGCGTCGCGCTGCTGATCCTGGTCGGCGCCGTGGCGCGGTTCGGACGGCGATGAGCGATATCGTCATCGAGGCCCAAGGCCTGACCAAGCGCTACGGCCGCGCCGTGGCGGTGAACGGGATTTCGTTCACTGTCGCACGCGGCGAGATCTTCGGCCTGCTGGGACCGAACGGCGCCGGCAAGACCACCACCATCCTGATGATGCTGGGCCTGACCGAGGTCACGAGCGGAACCGTCAACGTGCTCGGCCACAATCCGGTCCGCGAGCCGCTCGAAGTCAAACGCCAAGTCGGCTATCTGCCGGACTCGGTCGGTTTCTACGACTACATGACGGCGGCGGACAATCTTCGCTACACCGCGGCCCTGATCGGCTTCGACGCGGCGGAGCGCGAGAAACGCGTCATGGGTGCCCTTGATCGCGTCGGCCTCGCTGATGTCGCAAACAAGCGCGTCGCGACCTATTCGCGTGGCATGCGGCAGCGGCTGGGCCTTGCCGAAATTCTGATGAAGGATGCCCAGATCGCTATTCTTGACGAGCCGACCTCGGGCCTCGATCCGCAGGCGACCGCGGAACTGCTGGCCATGATACGCTCGCTCAAGCGCGATGGCGTCGCGGTGCTCATCTCGTCACATCTGCTTGAGCGGGTGCAGAGCGTGTGCGATCGGGTGGCGCTGTTCCAGTCGGGCAATATTGTGCTGCTCGGCACTGTGCCCGAGCTGGCGCGCCAGGTGCTTGGCGGCGGCTACAACGTCGAGGTTGAGGCCGACGGCGAGGGGCTGGCTGAAAAATTCTCGGAAATGGCGGGCGTGAAGGCGGTGGATCAGTCCGGTCCGACCCGGTATCGCCTGCTGGCCGAGCGCGACATCCGCGCCGAGGCCGCCGCTGTTGTGGTCAACGCCGGCGGCCGGCTTCGGCACCTCCTCGTCGAGGAGCCGTCGCTCGACACCATCTACAACCGCTATTTCCAGACCCAAGGCACCAACCAGGGCTCGACACAGGGATCGCAACATGCGGCGTGAAGGCTCTCCGTGGCGCGGCTTGAACGTGGTGTTCTTCCGCGAGCTGTTCGACAACCTCACCAGCGCGCGCATGGTGGTGATGGAATTGCTGGTGGTGGTGTTTGGCGGAGTGGTGGTCTATTTCGCTGCCGAGCAGGTTCGCAACACCACGGCCGAAGACCCATTCCTCTTCCTGCGGCTGTTCGCGCCGCAGGGTGGCCAGAGCCTGCTGTCGTTCGTCATGGTGCTCAGCATCCTGGTGCCGCTCATTTCGATCGCCCTCGGTTTTGATTCCGTCAACGGCGAATACAACCGCCGCACCATGTCGCGCATTCTGGCGCAGCCGATCTATCGCGACGCGCTGCTGTTCGGGAAGTTCCTGGCGGGCCTTGCCACCTTGTCGATCTGTCTCATCACGCTATGGCTCCTGGTCATCGGCTTTGGCCTCATCCGTCTCGGCATTCCGCCCAACGGGGAGGAGCTCGGCCGGTTGCTGATATTCCTGCTGGTGACCATCGCCTATGCCGGCGTCTGGCTCGCGCTCGCCATGCTGCTGTCGATCCTGGTGCGCTCGACGGCGACCGCCGCCCTGAGCGCGCTGGGTCTCTGGTTGTTCCTCGCGCTGTTGTGGCCGGCCGTGGCGCAGATGGTCGGCGAGGCAATCTCGCCGTCCGACCTCCGCTTTGCCCAGCTCGGCCTGCCGACGCCCGCTACGCTGGCGTGGCAGCAGGGGTTGTCGCGTCTGTCGCCGGGCACGCTTTATCTCGAATCGTTGCTGGCGTTGCTCAATCCCGACTCGCAGACGATGACGACCTTGCTCGCGCAGTTCCAGGGCCGCATCCCTTCGCCGCTGCCGCTGAACGAAAGCATCCTGCAAGTCTGGCCGCAGATCGTCAGCCTGATCGCCGGCACGATCGTGCTGTACGTGATCGGCTATATCGCGTTCCAGCGACAAGAGGTGCGGGCGTAGGCCCGCGTCGTCTTCGCGCCATAAGAGGCGCGGGCTTAGGCTAGCTTCTGCTGCAACTCGACCAGGAACGGCTGTTGGTAGGCGATGATCTTGTTCATCGCCGCAGGCAGACCGAACCAGCCGATCCGGTCGATCTCCGGGAATTGCTTTTTCTGACCTGAGCGCGGCGGCCATTCCATCTCGAACGAGTTGCTGGAGAATCCCGACAGGTCGAGATCGGCTTCGAAGGCGAAGCCGTGCACGGTCTTGCCGCTCTTCTGCCGGACCGGCTGGAGCGGCACGAATGGGCCTTGCGCAGTCAATCCGGTCTCCTCGTTGAATTCGCGGAGCGCGCCGGTCAGCAAGTCGTCCGGCCGCACCAGTCCTTTGGGGATGGTCCAGGCGCCGTCATCCTTGCGCGCCCAGTACGGCCCGCCGGGATGCGCCAGCAGGACCTCGATTTGATTACGCCGGCGGTAAGCCAACAGACCGGCGCTGATGTCATCCTTCCGTGCCATACCGCCAATATAGCCGAAGGGCGGCCGAACGGGCCGCCCTTCGATTTGTCGTAGCAGTGGAATGTTAGACCACGAGGACGGCAACGATCTGCAGCGTCCGCGAATCGACGATGATGATCTCCTCATCGACGATGAAGTAGCTGTAGCCGCGCCACGCCGGATGGATCCTTACGAGGGTGTCCGGCACCGTCACGAAGTGGACGCTACGCGGGACCACCGTGCCGACGGCGAGGTTAAAGTTGATCGAGCTCCGCGAGACCTTCGGCGCGCTGCTCGACTGCAGAACCGACGTGCGGATCTGGGTCTTCTGCTCCGTAGTCAGCGACACCGCGGCACCAGTCGGCGAGCTGGTGGTCGAAGCGCCAGCCTGTGCGTTAGGGGTTGTGGTTGTCGTAGTGCCCTGGGCCGAAGGCTTGGCCGTCGGAGCCGCCGCCTTGTTGTCGGCCGCCGACTTCGCGGCCGGAGCCGCCTTCTCGCTCGCGCTTGGCTGCGCAGCCGGCGCGGCCTTCTGGTCCGAAGCCTGGCCGGTTGTCGACGGCTTGGCCTTATCGGCCTTGGGCTCGGCCTTCATTTCAGCCTTGGGCTCCGACTTTATCTCGGACTTGGTTTCGACGCCCGCGCCGGTGGTCTCGGCCTTGCCCTTCGTTTCGGCGCCAGCCTTGATGTCTGGGCCGCGCTTTATTTCGGGCTCGGCCTTCACCGCCGCGCCGGCCTTGACGCCGGGGTGCTCCTTGGTGCCTTCCGCCGCCGACGCCATGCTGACGCCTGCGATGAGTGCAACGGCTGCAACCGTCGCCATAAGCGATTTCTTCATTTCACGTCTCCTCTGAATGTCCCCTCGTGGCCGAATTCATCGGTCGAAAAGACAACGCTGCGCGCCATGATCCGTTCCGCTTTTCCGGAACTTTCGCTTTGGTTCCAGTCTGAAGAGCCGTTCACATGGGCTTTACGCAACGCGTATAGTTGCGCTCGGGAGGGATTCGGGTTGCCGTTCGCATCCAACATCGACACCGGTTCGGCGGAGTTTGCCGCCAACGCCGCGCGAATGCGGATGCTCGCCGATGAGCTGCAAACGCGTCGCCTCGAAGCGGCGGCCGGCGGCCCGCCGCGCATCCGCGAGCGCCACGTCTCGCGCGGCAAGATTTTGCCCCGCGACCGCGTGACGCGGCTGCTCGATCCCGGTTCGCCGTTCCTGGAACTGTCGCCGCTCGCCGCCAATGGTCTCTACGAGGACGCCATCCACGGCGCCGGCCTGATCACCGGCATCGGTAGGATCGAGGGCCGTGAATGCGTGATCGTGTGCAACGATTCCACCATCAAGGGCGGCACCTACTATCCGATGACGGTGAAGAAGCATCTGCGGGCACAAGAGATCGCTCGCGAAAACCGGCTGCCGTGCATCTACCTGGTCGACTCCGGCGGCGCCAATCTGCCGCACCAGACCGAGGTGTTTCCCGACCGCGACCACTTCGGCCGCATTTTTTTCAATCAGGCGACCTTGTCCTCGCTCGGCATTCCGCAGATCGCGGTGGTGATGGGTTCGTGCACCGCAGGCGGCGCCTATGTGCCGGCGATGAGCGACGAGACCATCATTGTGAAAGGGCAGGGCACCATCTTCCTCGGCGGCCCGCCGCTGGTGAAGGCCGCGACCGGCGAGGTGGTGTCGGCCGAGGACTTGGGCGGCGCTGACGTCCACGCGCGGAAATCCGGCGTCGCCGATTATATGGCGGCCGACGACGCGCATGCGCTGTCGCTTGCCCGCCGCATCGTCGCCAACCTCAACACCAAGAAGAACGTCGACATCCCGCTGCTGGCCCCGCGCGAGCCCAACTTTTCGGCGGCAGAGCTCGACGGCATCGTGCCCACCGATCCGCGCAAGCAATATGACACCCGTGAGATCATCGCCCGCCTGGTCGACGCCTCCGAATTCGACGAGTTCAAGGCGCTGTACGGCACCACGCTGGTCACCGGCTTCGCGCACCTGTCCGGCATCCCGGTCGGCATCCTCGCCAACAACGGCATCCTGTTTTCGGAGAGTGCGCTGAAGGCCGCGCATTTCATCGAGCTGTGCTGCCAGCGCCGCATTCCGCTGCTGTTTCTGCAGAACATCTCGGGTTTCATGGTCGGCCGCGACTACGAGGCCGGCGGCATTGCCAAGGACGGCGCCAAGATGGTGACCGCGGTTGCCTGCGCGCAGGTGCCCAAGATCACGCTGATCGTCGGCGGCTCGTTCGGCGCCGGCAACTACGGCATGTGCGGGCGCGCCTACGGGCCGCGATTCCTATTTACCTGGCCGAACGCGCGCATCTCGGTG
>Ga0207670_10002048_pt1 | contig 10566 bp, 5 predicted proteins | sample KBSS23HmetaG_FD_184339 | JGI IMG/M metagenome (GOLD analysis project Ga0207670, IMG submission 184339) | Switchgrass rhizosphere microbial communities from Kellogg Biological Station, Michigan, USA - KBS S2-3H metaG (SPAdes) (version 2) | ecosystem: Host-associated > Plants > Roots > Rhizosphere... | reverse complement strand
GCGATGGCGCTGCCGGTCGTCGCGACGCTGACCGTCCAGAACCGGTTCGGCGTGCGCGCCGTGGAACCAGTCCGCTCCGATCTGCTGCGGGCAGCGTTCCGCGCGGCGGTCGACGACGGTCCGGTGCACGCGATCAAGACCGGGCTGCTGGCCTCGGCGGAGCAGGTCGAACTGCTGGCGCAACTGCTCGCCGACCTGCGGCCGCGACCACCGCTCGTGATCGACCCCGTCCTGTCCGCCACCGCGGGCGGGCACCAGGCCGGCGCGCAGGTGGCCGCCGCGTACCGCCGCCGGCTGGTCCCGCTGGCCACGGTGCTGACCCCGAACCTGCCCGAAGCGCACGCCATCCTGGCCGGCGCGGGCGTCGACGCGCTGCTGGCCGAGGGCTGCCAGGCCGTGCTGATCAAGGGCGGCCACGGCAACGGTCCCGAGCTGACCGACCGCCTGGTGCAGCGCGGCGGCGAACTGCGCTTCTCGCATCGCCGGCTGCCGGTCGGCCGGGTCCATGGCACCGGCTGCGCGCTCGCGAGTTCGTTCGCCGCCGGGCTCGCGCACGGCCGCACGGTCGTCGCGGCCTGCGGCGACGCCGTCGGTTGGCTGCAGCGCTGCCTGCACGCGCTGCCGCCGCCCGAACGCGCCGACGCGCCGCCGCGGCCGCTGCCGATCGTCCCGCGCGGCGTCTCGGCGATCAGCTGAACATCGCGGCGATCAGCGCCGCGAAGCGCTGCTGCACCACATGCCGGCGGACTTTCAGCGTCGGCGTCAGGCAACCGTTCTCGATCGTCAGCGGCTCGGTGAGCACGCGGAACGTGCAGATGCGGTCGCACTGCCGGAAGCCGGTGTCGCGGTTGATCAGGCGGTCGAGTTCCTTCCGCATCGCCTCGGCGACCGCCTTGCCCTGCAGCTGCCCCGCGCGCTCGTCCCATAGCCGCCGCGGCACCGCCTGCTCCAGCAGCTCGAAGGCCGGCACGATGAGCGCGCCGAGGATCCGCTGGTCCTGACCGAGGCAGACGACCTGTTCGATCAGCGGCGACGTCTTCGCCGCGGTCTCGATCGGCTCGGGTTCGACGTTCTCGCCGCCGATGAGGACGATCGTGTCCTTCTGCCGGCCGGTGATCCAGACGCGGCCCTCGGTGTCGATGTGGCCGAGATCGCCGGAGTTGAACCAGCCGTCGGCGGTCAGCACCTCCTGCGTCTTCTGCGGGTTCTCGTAGTAGCCGCGCATGACCTGCGGGCCGCGGATCCAGAGCACGCCGGTCGACCCGGTCGGCACCGACGCGCCGTTCGCGTCGCGCGCTTCGATCTCGGTGCCCGGCAGCGGCGGGCCGATCGTGCCCGAGCAGTTGCGCTCGGGCAGACGAACGGAGGCGACGGGGCTGGTCTCGGTCAGGCCATAGCCGTTGAGCAGCGGCAGGCCGATGCCCAGCAGCGTCTCGTCGACGTGCCGCGGCAACGAACCGCCGCCGCTGACCGCGAGCCGCAGCCGGCCGCCGGTGATGGCCTGCAGGCGGCGCACGACCGGTGCGAGCGCGCGCAGCTGCAGCCGCTGCCACAGCGACGCCTTGCCGCTGCCGACTGCGCGGCAGAGCCCGAGCGCGCGCCGCAGCAACCGACCGCGCCAGCTGGTCATCTTCGCCGCGTGCGCGATCAGGCCGTCGTGGATCGTCTCCCAGATCCGCGGCACCGCCGCGAACACGGTCGGCGCGACCTGCTGCAGGTCCTCCTTGATGTGGCGACGGTCGGTGTAGACGAGCTGGCCGCCGGCAGTGAGCGCGAGGTAGTCCATGATGCGCTCGTACATGTGCCACGCCGGCAGCACGGACAGGAAGCTGTCGGCGCCGGTGATGTGCAGCACCTGCGTGACGGCTTCGATGTTCGCGAGCACGTTGCCGTGCGTCAGCATGACGCCCTTCGGGTCGGCCGTCGTGCCGCTCGTGTAGACGATCGTCAGCAGGTCGTCCCTGCGCACGGCGGCCGCGGCCAGCTGCAGCCGACCTGGACTCGACCGCTGCCAGACGCGGCCGCGTTCGGTCAACACCGCGAGGCCCATCGCGCCCGGCGTGCTGCAGCCCGGGGTCAGCACGATCACGTGCTGCAGCGCCGGCAGTTCGGCGCGGCGTGCCAGCACCAGCGCCGCGATGCGATCGTCGTCGACGAACGCCGCGCGGCAACCCGAGTGCCGCAGGATGAACAGCAGCTCAGCGGGCGGCGTGTCGCTGCCGCGCGGCACGTCGACGCCGCCGAACCAGGTCGTGCCGAGGTCGGCGAGCAGCCACTCGTAGCGGTTGTCGGCGATCAGTCCGACGCGGTCCCCGCGCTCGACGCCCAACGCCAGCAGGCCGGCGGCGATCTGTTCGACGTCCGTGCACAACCGGCGGAACGTCACCGGCTCGACGACGCGCGCGCGCCGGCGCGGCAGGAACACGCGTTCGCCGTGCGCGCGCACGAAACGGTCGAGCAGTTCCGGGAACGTCTGCGGACCACCGCCACGCAGCAGCAGTCGGCCCGCGGGCGAGGGAGGGGTCGGCTCGGGCTGCGCAGTCTTGACTTCCACGGGTCGGGTCCATACGAATGTCCGCCCTCGGTCGCCGGGTCAACGGCAGGCGCCCAAAAGCCCTGCCGTTCCAGTGGCTGCGTTCTCGGACAGTGTGGTGCGGGTGTAGCTCAGTGGTAGAGCATCACGTTGCCAACGTGAGGGTCGAGAGTTCAAGTCTCTTCACCCGCTCCAGTTTCTTCTCTCGGTCCGGAGCAGGCGTGCCTGCGTTCAGCGCAGCAGCCGGGCGCGCAGCCGCGTGATCGTCAGGTTGGTCGGCGATGCCGGGTCTGCCTTCACGACGATGCCGGGCCCGCCCTTGCGCGACTTGGTTGGCTCGATGAAGTCGATCAACACGACCTGCTCGTTGACCTTGACGGTCATCTGGTCGCTGATCGTGCTGACCGTCATGGTGTTGGGCTTGCCGTACGCGACAAGGACCTTGACCTGGCTGCCGCCGGTCCAGTCGCCGACCGAGAAGCTCGGCGCGTCCTTGGTGTCCATCTTCTCGCCGACGCGCGTGGAGACGACCATCACCCCGGAGTCGAGTTTGAACTCCATGTCGAGCACGTAGTCGCGCCAGTCGCAGCCCCACGGGACGTAGCTGATACCGCCCGACTGCGAGGAGTCGCTGGCCGTCGTGCTCATCGTCAGCGGGTAGAACCTGTACTTGAACGAGTTCGACGTCGCGACCGTCCACGCGCCCGGGTCGGTCAGCAGGTCGGTCCAGGCCACCTTGTTCTGGTAATCGTCGTCGAAGAGCTTGGAGCAGATCGCGTTGATCTCATCGTAGGTCTGCGTGAGCATCGGCTCGTACTTCTTGATCGCCTCGACGTCGTTCGCGTACCTGGCTTCGATCACGAGCGTGCGCAACACGTCCTCGAGCGTGCCGAACGGCGCCGGACCCTCGCCCGACGTCGCCGTGGCCGCCGAGCGGCACGCGCCGCGCAGCGCCTCGATGTAGCGCTCGGTGACGCGCAGGCGCGTTGCCTCGTAGCGCGTCTTGAACTCGCCGCCGGCGTTGTTGGCCTGCATCTGCAGGTCGGCATCGCGCACCTGCGTGAGAAGTGTCGCGAACGCGGCGGTGTCCGGGTTGGTCGCCAGCTTCTGGTCGATCGAGCCGAGATTCTCGGTCAGGCTGCGCGTCTTGATGATCGTGCTCAGCGAACCGCGGATCTTCGACAGCTGGTTCGAGACGTCACCCTCGATGCGCGTGCCCTTCCAGACCTTGCGCTCCTTGTCGACGCGGGCGTTGGCTGCCTTCAGCGCGTCCTCGTTCTTGAGGTCGACCTGCAGGATCCAGGTCCGGAAGTCGTCGAGCGCCGCCTCATAGGTGCCGCCGCCCCAGCTGCGCTCGTGCTTCATCATCACCACCATCAGCACGACGGCGGTGGCCAAGGCCAGGCCGCCGACGGCGGCCCAGCCGATCTTGGCGATGCGACGCGAGGCCTCCGCGCGCTTCTTCCGGAGGAGTTCCATTTCTCGGGGTGATCTGTTCAGCGCAGCAGCCGGGCGCGCAGCCGCGTGATCGTCAGGTTGGTCGGCGATGACGGGCCTGCCTTCGCGACGATGCCGGGCTCGCCCTTGCGTGACTTGGCCATCTTGATGTCGTCGACGAGCACGATCTGGTCGTCGAGCTTGACGGTCAGCTGGTTGCCGATCGTGCTCACCATCATGGTGTTCATCTTGCCGTAGTCGACGACGACCTGGACCTGCCTGCCGGCCGTCCCGCCGCCGACCGAGAAGCCCGGCGCGTCCTTGGTGTCCATCTTCTCGCCGACGCGCGTGTAGACGACCATCACCCCCGAGTCGAGCTTGAACTCCATCTGGAGCACGTAGTCGCGCCAGTTGTCGCCGGCCGGGAAGTAGCTGATGCCGCCCGACTGCGAAGAGTCGCCGGCCGCGTTGGTCATCGTCAGCGGGCCGAACCTGTACGTGAACGAGCTCGACGTCACGGCCGTCCACGCGCCCGGGTCGGTCAGCAGGTCGGTCCACGCCACCTTGTTCTGGTAGGCGTCGTCGAACAGCTCGCTGCAGATCGCGTTGATCTCGCCGTACAGCTGCACGTACATCGGGTCGTATTTCTTGATCGCTTCGACGTCGTTCGCGGCCCTGGCCTCGATCACGACGGTGCGCAGTAGATCCTCGAGCGTGCCGAACGGCGCAAGGCCGTCGCCCGACGTCGCCGTGGCCGCGGAGCGGCAGGCGCCGCGCAGTGACTCGATGTAGCGCTCGGTGACGCGCAGGCGCGTTTCCTCGTAGCGCGTCTTCCACTCGCCGCCGGCGTCGGTGGCCTGCATCTGCAGGTCGGCATCGCGCACGGACGTGAACAGACCGCTGAGCACGGTCAGGTCGGCGGTGTCCGTCAGCTTGGCCTCGATGCCGTCGAGGCTCTCGCGAAGAGCGCGCGTCTTGATGATCGTCTCGATGATGCGCTGCCGAGGGGAGCCGCGCGTCTCGGAGATCCGCTGCAGGGCGGAGTTGATCTTGGCCAACTGCGCGATGACGTCATCTTCGATGCGCGTAGCCTTCCACAGCTTGCGCTCCTTCTCGATGAGGTCCTTCGCGCCCAAGAGCTGGGACTCGTCCTCGAAGTCGATGCGCTCCAGGGTCTCGAGGAATGCGTCGAGATACCCATCCCCCTGCTCCAGGCCGCCCCGCCCCCCCGGGATGTGCTCATGCCACACCACCATCAGCACGACGACGGTGATCAAGGCCATGCCGCCGACCGCGGCCCAGCCGATCTTGGCGATGCGGCGCGAGGCCTCCGCGCGCTTCTTGCGGAGGAGTTCCATCTCTCGGGGTGATCCCAATACCGTCATGCGGCGGCGCTCCGGCGGCGGCTGCCGAGGTGAAACGCACCGCACCTGCTTGGAGTTCACTTCCAGGTCTTGACGCGTACCGGTCGGCGCTGCGCAACAAGTTGGCGCGCGACCCGCGAGAGAAATGGAACCGCCTCGAACCTCTCCCCAATAGCAGCTCCTAGGCAGAGGCGGCTCCGTGGTGATGAGAGCCCCCATGCCTGGGGCTCTTCTGCAAGACGTTGCGCGCGGACAGATCGGCTCCGGCATTCGACCCCAAACGGAGTCGAGGCTTCACCCGAGGCAAGCCGCACCGGCGCGGGATTCCCGCACGCGACGTCAGGTCATTCCGCCGGAATCGTGCGGGTCCCGACCGATTGCCGGCGCGCCGGCGGAACGCGAGCCTCTCCAGCACGACGTTTCCAGTGGTCTCGGTGCAGCGTGGTCGCTGCAAGCACGAGGAGCAGTGCATGAAACCTGGCGTGATGCGACGCATCTTCCCTTTGCTGTGTGCGGCGTTCGGCGCCTGTGCTTCGTACGGGCGTCCGCTCGTCGAGGTCGCACCGATCATCAACGCGACGCTCTACATGGGGCCGACGTTGGTGGAGCCGGGCGACATGCTCGACATCCGCTTCGCGTACAAGACGGACTGGAACCAGACGCAGCGCGTGCGCGAAGACGGCTGCCTGTCACTGCCGCGGATCGGCGCGACGCGCGTCGCCGGACTCACGGTCACCGAACTCGAGCGCTCGCTCGGCGAGAAGTACCAGCCGTTCCTGGAACTGCCGATGCTGAGCATCAACCTCGGCGATCAGCCCGGCGTTGCGTCCGCGGGCGACGCCGGCATCGCGGTCAGCGGCGAAGTGACGCGCCCGGGTCTGATCGGCATGCGCGCCGAGCGGCTCACGCTGGTCGACGCGCTCGCGCGCGCCGGCGGCCACCTGAAGGCGACCGCCCTGCTCGGCAACACGCTGTTGCTGCGCCGCTCGCCGCAGACGGGGCTCTACACCGGCTGGCGCATCGATGCGCGCGAAGAATACTGGAGTGCGGCGGAGCCCCTCTACCTGCAGCGACACGACCTCGTGTTCGTGCCCAACACGCCGATCGACAACGTCAACATCTGGGTCGACCAGTACATCAACAAGATGGTGCCGATCGGCGTGACGTCGTTCGCGGTCGGCATCGTGGTGGGGAAGGGATGAGCGCGACAACTGGCGCGTCCGCCGGCCTGCTGCCGGCTCCTGGCACGGACAACGAAGCGCGGCAGCCGGCCGAGTCGCCGCTCGGCGACGTGCTGCACGCGGTGCTGCGCTTCCGCCGCGTCGTCATCGTCGCAGCGACGCTGGGCGGCCTGGTCGGCCTCTGCGGCGGCCTGATGCGGGCGAACTCCTACACCTCGAGCGGCACGCTGCTGCTGCGCAGCGGCGCGCGCGAGAGCGAGACGGCGGAGTCGGCGGTGGCCGGGTCCGGGCGCGATCCGCGCGAACAGCGGCCGTTCGACCAGGTCGCGAACGAGATCGAGATCCTGTCGCACCGCGACACGTTCCGCCGCGTCGTGGCCAAGCTCGGCGTCGACCAGATCCTCGAGGTCTACGACCCGGCCGGCGAGGACAACGCCGACACGTCGATCGTCGCGCGCGGCCTGCACCACCTGCAGTCGTGGTGGTTCGCGCACACGGGCCCCGAACTGGTGACCGCGACGCCGGAGCGGCGCGACTACATCGCGCTGAAGACGCTGACGACCAACCTCGACCTCGCGCCGCTGGGCACGAACCTGATCAAGGTCAGCTACCAGGCGCAGACGCCGCAACTCGCGAAGACGATCACCGACGCGTTCCTGGCCGCGGCCAAGGAGCACCACCGGCAGGTGTTCAGCAACAGCACTTCGCTCGACTTCCTGAGCAGCGTCGAGCGCCAGGCGGTCGCGGCCGCGAAGGCGGCCAGCGACGCGCTGCTCGAGTTCAAGGACCAGCACAAGGTCGTCGACCTCGCGTTCGAGCGGACCCAGGTCATGCACGACCTGACGGCGGCGCAGGCGCAGTTCACGACCGACGACGAGGCGCTGCGCACGTGCGAACGGCGCTGCGAGTCGCTGCGCGAGCTGCTGGCGCCGATGGCGCCCGTCGAGATCGTGGCGACCGAGTCGCCGCCGATCCCGAACCCCGAGTACGTGGGCCTGCAGGGGCAGCTGTTCACGCTGCAGAGCCAGGACGCGGCGCTGCGCGGCAGCGCCAACGACAAGATCCAGCGCGACCGGTCGCTGGCAGCGCTCGGCGCGCTGATCGATGACGTCAAGCAGCGGCTGCACGACGCGCCGCCGACGATCCCCGGTCCCAAGGGCAGCCAGTCGGTGCACAACGCGCGCTACGAGCGGCTGCGCGCGCAGCTCGACGAGAACGAACTGCAGGCCGCCGCGCTGCGCGTCGCCAATACGGCCCGCAGCGAGCGGCTCGAGCAGCTGCGCGCGCGCCTGCTCGAGCTCGAACGCATCGCGCCGCGCTACGAGGCGCTGCAGGCCGACGTCAGGAAGCACGAGGCCGACGGCAAGCGCTTCCTCGAGAACCGCGAGCGCTTCGAACTGCTGAACCTGCTCGACGAACACAAGCTCAGCAACCTCGAGATCCTCGAAGCCGGCGACGTGCCGATGCAGAAGAGCGGCCCCAACCGGAGCATGTGGACCGTCGGGGGCCTCGCGCTCGGCGCCATGCTCGGCTTGCTGGTCGCGTTCGTGCGGCACCGGTTCGACGGCTCGGTGACGCGCGTGCAGGACCTGGCGTCGACCGGCATCGACGTGATCGGCGTCGTGCCCGAGGGCCAGGCCGCGGCCAGCCACCGGTTGGACCGCCCCAACGCCATCGCCGCGCGCAACGGCACGGCGCGCAATGGCGTCGACGCGGCGTGGGGCTCGCTGATGCTCGCGTCGCTGTCGCGCGGCGCGAACTCGACGATCGCGCTGGTCGCGGAGCGGCCCGCGGCCGGCACGACGACCCTGGGCCTGCACATCGCGCTGCGGTTCGCGCGCGCGCTGCACCTCGAGGTGCTGCTGGTGGAGGCCAACTACGACCGTCCGGCGCTCGCCGAGCGCCTCGGCCTCGATCCGTCGGCGCCCGGCTTCCGCGAGTTCGTCGCCGGCAAGGCCAAGCGCGCCGACGTCGTCCGCTCCACGGCGGTGCCGGGCCTGCGCGTCGTGTGCGCCGGTTCGGCCGATGCGCGTGACGGCGGCCTGGCGGACTGTCGGCTGCCCGAGGCGGCGCTGCGCGATCTCGCGGACGGCGCGCGCGTCGTGATCCTCGACCTGCCGTCGGTGGTCGAGCGACCCGAGTTCCTGCCCGTGGTCTGGTTCGCGGACACCGTGGTGCCCGTGTTCGCCGCGGGCCGCTCGACGCGCCGCGGTGCGCAGAGCCTCAAGAGCGCGATCGAGTCCGGCGGCGCGCGCGTGTCGCGCGCGATCCTGAACCGGTGGCGCTCGGTGCGGCCGTTCTGGTTGCCCAAAGCGCTCGATCTCTGACGCGCTGCGGACGCGGGGGGAAGTCCCCGGCGACGGCCTCCAGTGATCACCGCCGCGCGAACCAGGAGTCCGCACGCGGCCGCGCGCCGTCAGCCGCTCGTAATGGAAGGGTCCGCGCGCCCGGGGCTCCGCCCCTCGCGCACGGCGCTTCCGTCTCGAGGATCCTCACGATGCTGCCACAGCGAGCAACTGCAGCCGCAGAGCCGTGCCGCGTGCACGTGCTGTCGCGGCATCGTCGCGTCACGGTGCGCCGTTGCGCGCAGTTCGCGGGCTGGCTGCTGCTGGGTGCGCTGACCGCGTGCAGCAACGGCGGGTCGCGCGACACGTCGCCGCCGGTCACGATGCCGGGCCCCGACGACGGCTTCTGGACGCCGCTGGTGCCGAGCAGCGACACGTTGCACGTCTACGTCAGCTCGAGCAGCGGCCTCGACGGCAACGACGGGCTGTCGGCCGACCGACCGAAGCGCACGATCGCCGCGGCGATGGCCCTGCTGCGCGACAACCATCCCGACTGGTTGCACATCCGGCGCGGCGACGAGTTCACGACCTTCGGCGACTGGCAGCTGTCGGGCAGGTCGGCGACCGAGCCGATGGTGGTGACCACCGATGGCCCCGCACCGCAGCGGCCGCTGTTCCGGTGCGGCGCCGAGTCCGGCCTCACGGTGCACACGGTGTCGATCCACGACGTCGCATTCGTCGGCCTGCACTTTGTCGCCGACACGTACGACGGCAGCAACGGCGAGCCCTACGGCATCAGCATCCTGCTGCCGAGCACGCGCGTGCTGGTCGAGGACTGCCGCGTCGAGCGCTTCTTCACGAACCTGCGGTTCCAGGGCGCGCACAGCGATCTGCGCGTGCGGCGCAGCGTGATCTGCGACGCGTTCACGACCGGCGCCGCGCACCCGCAGGGCATCTACGCCGACGGCGTCGACGGCTGCCTGATCGAGGAGTGCCTGTTCGACCACAACGGCTGGCGGCCCGAGGTCGCCGGCGCAGTGCCGACGATCTTCCGTCACAACCTCTACATGCAGGGCAACACGTCGCACGTCGTGATCCGCGGCAACGTGATCGCGCGCGCCGGCTCGCACGGACTGCAGGCGCGTTCCGGCGGCGACATCCGCGACAACCTGTTCTTCGGCAACCCGATCAACATGCTGGTCGGCAACAACATCCTGAACGACGGTGCGGTGACCGCGCAGGTCATCGGCAACGTGATGATGGAGGGTCGCGACATCGACGAACGCACGCGTCGCGGCTGGGCCGCGATGTTCCAGTGCCTCGAGTCGGGTGAGATCGCCTACAACGTCGCGGCCCATCAGCTCACCGGCACCGGGCCGCGTTCGTACGTGCTCGACAGCACGCTCGGCATCGGCATCAAGAACGTCGATTTCCACCACAACGTCGCCTACCGCTGGGGCGCGCCGATGTTGGTCGTCGGCGACCGGTTCACCGCGTTCAGGATGCGCGAGAACGACCTGCAGGATTTCGGCACCTTGGCGTTGCTGATCGCCGACAAGCAGGACACCGCGGGGGGCTTCATCTCGACCGGCAACCGGCTGTTCTCGGACGCGCCACCGCTGCGGTGGCTGTTCTATGACCACCAGTTCATGTCGCTCGAGAAGTGGCGCCGGGCCGTCACCGACACCTCGTCGACGGCCGTGCAGGTCGCCTACCCGCACGCGGAGCCGACGCTCGCCGAGTACGACGTCGCGACCGGCGGAACC
>Ga0207670_10002044_pt1 | contig 10571 bp, 6 predicted proteins | sample KBSS23HmetaG_FD_184339 | JGI IMG/M metagenome (GOLD analysis project Ga0207670, IMG submission 184339) | Switchgrass rhizosphere microbial communities from Kellogg Biological Station, Michigan, USA - KBS S2-3H metaG (SPAdes) (version 2) | ecosystem: Host-associated > Plants > Roots > Rhizosphere... | reverse complement strand
CAGTGGATTGACAACGGCCCGCCGAAAACCGACAGCTTCCCCAGCAAGGACATCATCCGATTCTATCGGGTCATCACAACCGAGTAACCCATCACGATTCGGCGCGAATAAGAGCCGTTTTGCTTTGGCCGACGAGTGAGGCAGCGCGCCACGCGTTGCCTCAGTTGTTTGGTCGAACAGAGGCGGATCGGAGCCGCCTGTGGTCCCAAGCCGTCTGGAGCTTACCATCCTGGGTGCCGCGACGCCGCTTTGTGGCTGGCAAATTCGCCCTGATTAATCCAAGGTTTGCCAATCCGAGCAGTTATGCAATTGAGTGGCGGGCACATCCTCGCGCTAAGGTTCGTCTGCTGTTTTATCCTATTGAGGATGAGCTGCGGCGCCGCAGTGGCGCAGTCCGCCACTCGAACAGCGGCGTCGTTCCGCAACGATGTCATGGCGGTGCTCGCCAAGGCGGGATGCAGCGCCGGCACGTGTCATGGCAACAAGAACGGCAAGGGTGGGTTCAAGCTTTCACTCCGAGGGCAGGACCCTGACCTGGATTACCTCACGCTGACTCGGGATTCCTTGGCGCGCCGCATCAACCTCCTCGAGCCGGAGCAAAGCTTGATCCTGCTCAAGCCGAACACGCAGGTGGCACACGAAGGCGGTTTGCGCTTCAAAAAGGGGTCCGAAGAATACGAAACCCTTCGCCGCTGGATCGCCGATGGGATGCCAAACGATATTGCCTCCGCGCCCAACCTCGAACGCATCGAAGTCGCGCCGCGTGAAAATGTATCGGTCGAGCCGGCGAGCGCAGTGCAGTTGAAAGTGACCGCCAGGTTTTCCGACGGAACTCTTCGCGACGTCACTTCGCTGGCCGTCTATGAACCGGCGAACGGTCTGGCCAGGGTATCGCATGACGGGTTGGTCGAGCGTCAAGGCATGGGCGAAACGACGGTGCTGGTGCGTTACCTGCAATGCCAGGAACCAGTCCGGCTGGCGTTTGTTCCCGCGAGGCCCGGGTTCGTCTGGCGGCAACCAACGGCGAACAACTACATTGACGAGCATATTTTTGCAAAGTTGCGGACGCTGCGAATAAACCCGTCCACACTTTGTGCCGATGAAGTGTTCTTGCGTCGGGCGTATCTCGATCTGCTGGGTGTTCTGCCCACGGCGGAAGAGACGCGGGCGTTCTTGAACCCATCCGCGAGTGGCGGCCGGGCCGCGGTGCCGCAGAGACGAAAGTCCGAACACTTAGATTCGAAATCGGCAACTGGCGAGAACTGCCTCATGTCGGGTGCTGCCGTGCACGAAACACGGGTCCGGCGGGCGCAACTCATCAACCGCCTGCTGCAGCGTCCGGAGTTTGCGGACTTCTGGGCGCTGAAATGGGCGGACTTGCTCCGGGTCGAAGCGCATTCGCTTGACAAAAAAGGCGTCCAAAATTTCCATCACTGGATTCGCCAGAGCATCGCCGAGAACAAGCCGCTCGATCAGTTCGTCCGCGAGTTGATCACCGCCCGCGGCAGCACTTACAGCAGTCCCCCCGCGAATTTCTATCGTCCCAACCGGGATCCGGCCACGCGCGCCAAGTCAGCCGCGCAAGTGCTGCTCGGCACACGCCTGCAATGCGCCGAGTGCCACAACCATCCCTTTGACCGCTGGACACAGGACGATTACTACGATTGGACCGACCTGTTCGCGCGCGTGAATTACAAGGTCATCGAAAACAAACGTGAAATCGGCAGCGACGAGCACGAGTGGAACGGCGAACAAATCGTCTTCATCGCCCGGGAAGGATCTGTGAAAAATCCGCGGACTGGCAAGGAAGCGCAACCGCGCTTCCTGGGCGAAGGGAACAACAGCGCGCCCCAACCCAACCAGGGTCTCTCGCGAGAGAAAAAGGACGGTTCCACGCCTGACGAACTTGACGCCCTGGCCGATTGGCTCGTTAGTCCGGCCAACACCGTGTTCGCCCGCGTTCAGGCCAATCGCATCTGGTATCACCTGATGGGGCGCGGGTTGGTTGATCCGCCCGATGACTTTCGCGCCACCAATCCGGCATCGCATCCCGCGTTGCTCGAGGCACTGGCGGATGACTTCGCACGACACCAATTCGACGTACGCTACCTGATTGGTCTCATCATGAACTCGCGCACGTACCAACTGGCCTCGGAACCGAACGACACGAATGCCGGCGACGAAATGAATTTTTCGCGCGCGCTCGTCCGTCGCCTGGGCGCCGAGCAATTGCTCGATTGCCAAAGCCAGGTGACTGGCGTGCCGCTCAGGTTCCCAGGCTATCCGGTCGGCTTGCGGGCGGCGCAATTGCCGGGCGTGCGACCTGAAAGCAAGGGCAAGCGTCGCGCCAATCCGTTGGACCAGTTCCTCGAATTGTTCGGAAAACCGCCGCGCCTGCTGACGACCGACACCGAGAGGTCGTGCGAATGCAACATGGGCCAGGCGTTTCAAATGATCAGCGGGTTGACGGTCAATGAACTGCTGGCGGAAAAGGATAATCGCGTCAGTCGGCTCATGGCCGCCGGCAAGTCCGACCGGGAGATAGTCCATCACCTTTTCTGGGCGGCGCTCACACGCGCGCCGACCCAAGAGGAAGAGAGCAGACTTCTTCCGAGTCTCGAGTCTGCCCGCGACCGCCGCGCGGAGCTCGAGGACCTGCTTTGGGGCTTGTTGAACTCGAAGGATTTTGTTTTCCGGAGATGAGGTTGTGAAGCGCCTCCCCTTCAGGCCGACCGCGCGGCAGAGCGGCATCAGTGACCTGCCGATGACTGCGTGCCGAACCTGAACCAGCAACCGAGCGCATCGACCCGGCCGCCCCAGGTTCGACGAGCTATCCTGCCCTTCGCGGTGACGTTGGCGATCATCACGTACGTGGACCGGGTGTGCATTTCCCAGGCAGCGCCCTTCCTTCAGGAAGAACTCGGTCTCACCGCGGGCCAGATGGGCCTGGCGTTTTCGGCGTTCGCCTGGGCTTACGGACTTTTCGAGATTCCCGGCGGCTGGCTCGGCGACCGGATCGGCCCGCGCAAGGTGCTGATGCGCGTGGTGATTCTGTGGTCGATGTTCACAGCCGCGACCGGGCATGTCTGGAATCTCGCGTCCCTGGTCATCACGCGGTTTTGTTTTGGCATGGGCGAGGCCGGCTGCTTTCCCAATCTGACCAAAGCGTTCATGATCTGGCTGCCCCGCCAGGAACGCTTGCGGGCGCAGGCGATCCTTTGGCTGAGCGCCCGCTGGGGTGGCGCGTTTACACCGTTGCTGGTCATTTGGGTCATGTCCTGGCTTTCGTGGCGGAATACGTTCGTTCTATTCGGCTCGATCGGTGTGATCTGGGCATTTTTCTTCCATCGCTTCTTCCGGGATCAGCAGCGTCGATTCAAGAACGGGGTGGGGACGGCTCGTCCCCAACGCTTTGCCGCCGAAACAACAATGCTCGGGGACGCCCCGTCCCCGCCCCTGTCTCAGAGCATTGAATCCACCCAGCGGGATCAGGACATCGCCTCACACGGAGCTGACAACGCGGGCTGTCCACAGTCCGCTGGCCCACCGCGCGAAGAATCCGCCGCGCCCGACAATCAACTCAATGTGCCCTGGCGCAAGCTCCTGTCTTCGCGAACGGTATGGTTGCTTTGGGCGCAATACTTCTGCCTGACTTATGGATGGTTCTTTTATGTGACCTGGCTGCCCACCTATCTGAAGGAGACTCGCGGCCTGGAGCTGGACCAGAACGCGCTTATGCTCTGGCTGGGAGATCAACTGCGGGCACACCTCACCCCGGAGACGACGCGGACCGTATTGGTCGCGGCGCTCGCCGGGCTTCCTTTGTTTTTCGGCGGCCTTGGCGCGATTGTCTGCGGTCTGGTGACGCATCCTCTGGTTCGTCTGACGGGAAGCACGGCGGGTACGCGCCGGACGATCGCCGTGCTGGGCTTTACGGGCGCGGCCATTCTACTGGTTTCCTCTTCGTACATCAGAGACCCGTTGCTGGCCATGCTCGCCATGGGACTGGCGAGCCTTTGCAACGACCTGACCATGCCGGGCAGTTGGAGCACTTGCATGGACGTGGGCGGAAAGTATGCAGGCACACTCTCAGGGAGCATGAACATGATGGGCAGCTTCGGCGCGGCGGTCGCACCGCTGGTGATTGGTTTCATCCTTGAATTCACCGGTCGAAACTGGGCGCTCACCTTCTGGATTTCCGGCGCCAGCTACCTCCTTGGCGGACTGTGCTGGTTGTGGCTCGATCCGGTCACGCCAATTGGAGAGGCGGAGGATCAACCGATCTCCTGATGCCGTTCCGGACCAAGGCGGCTTGGGCCGGCCTCAATTCTTCACCTTCGCATCGGGTGGGAAAGCAGGTCCAAGTCTCACCGCGCATTTTTCGCCGCGCATCCGGACGCTCATTTCGCCCTTGCGCCATTCCCAATCCACTTTGCCGAGGCGCGTCGAAAGGCCTTTCACGCTCATGGTCACGTCGAGCCATTCCTTCGGGATACCGGCGCCGATGACGAGCGTTGGTTCGTTGCCGGATTCGTCGAGGCAGGCGAGCATATCGAGTTGGAGCAGCAACACCTCGGCCGCGGTCCAGTAATGCGGAGTGACGTGGGGCGGCGCGACCCAGCCCCGCGCCTGTTCCCAGCGATGGAAGGTGTTCTCTTCACCCTGGCCTTCCCACCAGGTGAACAACCCGGGGGAGGCCTGGTTGTCCCAGAACCAGCGCAGGTCATTCCACGCCTTGTCCGGATGGCCCAGCATCAACCATTGATGCGCCTCGGCCATGTTGAAATAGGTCCAGAGCGGTTTGCCTCGCAGCCGGTCTTCCGGGTCATGCGTTCTGGCGCGGTGCTCCGCGAGCTTCTTTTCGAATGCGCCTTTGTCCGACACCACCCAGGTCGGGTGCAAACCGCTGATGCAGGCCCGTTCGTTATCGGCCTCCGCCGAAGCGAGCGACTTGGCCCAGGCCTGCTTCAATTCCCCGGCGCGGTCCCGCCAAAGTTGTGCGTCGGCATCTTTGCCAACACGGCCGGCCAGTTGCGCGGCGCACAGCAACCCCCGATAACTCACAGCGTTGACGAACAGGATCGGACGATGCCAGTCCATCCTGCCGACGATGAGGCCGTCTTTGGCCGCATCGCAAACGAGGTCGAGGTCGTCGCGATTGGTGTGCGCGGGAATAATTGCGCCGGAAAACGGCTTGTGCAGAGGCTCCTTGGCGCTGAGCATTTCCTGAATCAACCGTGCCTTGCGCTGGACGTGCGGCCAAAGCCAGCTGTCGAAGCCCGGGTCGTGCAAGCGCGCGGCAACCTCATCCAGGGCCCAGAGTGCGAGGCCGGGACCATCGGCTTCGGAACCGAAGCCCCCGAAAAAATCGCGCTCGGCGAATGGCCGGCAAAGCTGCTTCGCCACGTCGAGTTGGCCGGCGCGAGCGAGTGCGACGATGGAATAGGCGCCGTCGCGCAGCCAGTTGAGGGGATAATTATTCGGATCGCCAGGGCGCGTCTCGTTGTTCACCAGACCCATCATCAAATGAGCAACCTGCGCGTGGAGCGTATTGGTGAATCTCGAGTCGGGCAGATTCAGTTGCAATCCGGCCAGCGTTGAGGAATACGTCAGCGGCGTGGCCGGCGGGAAGATGTTGTCGCGAATGGTGAACGTCCAATCATTGGCTCCACGGAGCTCGAATCGGGCGAAGCCCCAGCCTTCCGCGCTCGTGTAACGGTTCAGCCCTGAGCCGGAAACCTTCCAGTTCTCCACGCTTTCATCGCCGAGTGAAACCGCCGCCGGATTCGGAATCAGCCTGAGCGACCAACGCTGGTCGATGCGCAGTTGTTGATCGTGCCAATCCAAAATCCGAACCGGCCCGCCCGCAGGACCCACACTGCGGACAACCACGAAAGCCTTCATGCCGGCGTTGATATGCACGCTGAGGTCGAGTCGCCAACGACCCTCTCCGACAAACGACCAGAGCGCGTGGTAATAGGGCGTCTCGGTTTGAATTGAAGGCAATTCGCGTTTCTGCTGCCAGACCAGTTGCTGGCGAATGTCGTCAAGCGGGATGCTGTCGCTCGTCGCCTGGATTCTTCCGTCAATGCCAGTGATCCAGACCGAAACGCCGAAGCTGCCAAAACCCGGACTGAAACTGCCGCCCGGCTCGTGATAACCTTTGCTGGCTTCGGAACAACCCGGCACCGCCAACACGACGTGGCCTTTGCCGCGTGGCCAGGGATCGTCCGGACGCAGGAGCATGGCTTGAATGCTTTCGAGCCTCGGCGACTGGGCGATGAGCAATTGCGAAATCAACACTGTGCCCAGCGCGAGCAGCCGAAAGCCCGTAGCAGCCGACGTAGCGCGGGTCACGCTGAGGCGCGAAACAGAGTTGGGGAGGGGACATGGCGGAATGAGGAACTCGTCGTGTTGGCTGCTGGAGAGCGGCGAGTTTGGTGTCACGGGAAGATTTTGGCTGCCCGCGGATGGTTTTTGGCAGAGGAATTTGAGGACAGATTGCTGGAGCGTCATTTCCCGGAGTTTCCCGGGCCGCGGACTGGTTCTCAACCCAAAAGTTGCAGCTGCGTTACTGGTGGGCGCATCTTAAAACCGCCACCGTCCCGGTCCGGAGAGGCATAGCTGGTGGAAAGGCTCGGGAATGTCCTGCCCGGGACAGGCCGACCCCCAAAGGCAGCTACGAAGTCGAACCCCGCGTCACGATCTCAAAAATATTGTGCATCCGCGTGACGTCGAACAGGAGCAACACCCTTGGATTGGGATACAACAAACGCACCTTGCCGTTGCGGCTTTTGGCGGTCTTGCGAAGGGAGATCAAAGCGCCCAGCCCGCAACTATCGAGGAAACTGGTTTGGGAAAGGTCAATCTCGATGTTCCTCAGCCGTTCCGGCATTGCGGCCCGGACTCGCTCACGAAAATCCTGAAAGTTATCTGCCCCGAGCTCCCTGACCTCCACGACCGTCAGGGTCTCCCCTCTTACTTCGAATTTCATACGCATAACGTCTACCGGTCCTTTGAAGAGTATTCCTCAAACTAAGTGGCCCTTCTTATCAGATTTTGGCCTCAGTGTAAAGTTACATCTCCCGAAATCACCGTCTAACGGCCCATGAAACCGCCACCGGACCGTCCCGGTCCGCAGCAGCATGGCTGGTGGAAAGGCTCCACACCTAGGAGCGGAAACTCGCCGAGCGACGCTCAGCAATGCTCCAGACCGCCTCGACCGAGCGACGTGCTGCGGGCGGGGACCGCCGGCGGGGACGGCCCGCGCTCCGCGGGGGTGGGGACAGCTTGTCCCCACTGGGTATCAAAATCGTTTCTTCCCAAGTGGAGACGGGCCGTCCCCACCTCAATTCACACGTATTCTCGGATCAGCGGTGCCGTCGTACCGCGTGGGTTCAAGAATGGCAGCCGACATGCGGTAGCGGATTTCCGCGCGAAGAACGCCTCACTTGGCTATGAAGGATCCAAGTGCCGAAGTGGCAAGGCACAACCATGCCACGGTCCGGACGTAAAACAGCCCGCCCGGATGCGCGAGTAAAAGGTGTGACGCAGAACAGGTTGCGGTGCCTCAGCAAGACCGCGATGGTCTCACCGCTTTTGCAGAAATATGCCGCCGCCGCTGGTGTGAAGCGATAGCGTCGGGCCGCCGCCATTGATTTTTCCCTGGAGCACATTCGGTTTGTGTTCGCCTCGAACCACCGCGGCTACCGGCAGTTCGGTCCTGACCCCGCCCCCGCTGGTTTTCGCATCTACGTCCACGGCAACTTTGTCCGACAAACTCACCTTGATGCTGCCGCCGGAGGTTTCGAGCCGGCAATCTCCGGAAGGCTGGTCCGCAACGCTGGCGGTGATCGAACCGCCGGAGGTGATCGCTTCGAGCGAACCCTTTACCTCCGCAACCTCGATGTTGCCGCCGGAAGTCTTCACCACCGTCTTGCCGCTCACTTGTTTTACGGTGAGCGATCCGCCCGAGGTCTGAGCGGCGATGTTGCCGTCCACGTCGCCGAGATGAATGCTGCCGCCGGAGGTTTTGATGTCCACGTCGCCCTTGCAACCCGCCACATTGATGCTGCCGCCCGACGTTCGTCCAAAGATCGGCCCTTCGATCTGCCCGAAACTGAGGCTGCCACCCGAGGTTTGACTTCGCGCCTGGCCTGTCAAATCGGCCACCTTAATGCTCCCGCCGGACGTCTTTAGATCGACGTTGAATTTCTTCGGAACGGAAATCAGGAAACGCACCTGGAGGTTTCTCCCTTTATCCCGCCAGCTACTGGCCCATCCCTTGTTCATTTCCGCGCTGACCTGGACCGTATCGCCGTCCTGGGTGAATTTCACTTCGTGATTTTTCAACACCTCCTCCGCGCGGTCCCGGCTCTCGCCTTTGACCTTCCGCAAGACTTCAATGGCGACCTCGTCGCCCGGGCTAGATTTAACCTCGATCGAGCCGCGATCGGCTCGGACGGCGAGTTTGCCGCCGGGCTCGACGCGATACGACTGGGTAAGCCTGTCGTCGACATCGCTCGCCGTCAGCGTGGACGCCACCAAAAGCAGGCCGGACTGCGCGATCCAAGCGGCAAAGGTGCTGTTTGTTTTCATAAAGATTGAGTGAAAAGGTTGTTTCGTTGTAATTCGGAGTATATGGCTGTTTTTCCGGTTCCCACAACGCAAATACACTCAGGGCGCCGGCGGGGTTGCAATTTTTTTCAGGCGATCATACTGATGCAGAAGCGAAACCGTCGCCGCGCTGGGCCGGCCGGAATTAAGCGCGTCGGCCGCGACCTGATCGTAGAAAAGCCGCGTGGAGACCCGGTCCGCACCCATGGGCTTGGTGAGACAACCGGCACCAGTGACAGCAATGACCGCGCACGCCGCCAGGAAACGCGTTCGATTTCCGAATAGCATCCGCAAAAGGTTTTTGCCGTTGACGCCGTGGTTCATGGGAGATCCTGCCGAATCAATTTCGAAGACCCGGCGGATCAGTCATCCTGCCCCGTGTTGTGGAGACGTTGGAGAAGTCCCCTGGCCAGGCCAAACTTGATGTTCAGTCGAAATATGTTGTCAGTGAATCCCAGCGAATCGCCGTTAGGCCGCGTGAATTGCGCGTAATAAATGAACTCCAGGCCGGTCTTTCGAGAATGCCTCTCGGTTATTTTCGTTCTCTCCTGTTGAATGGTTACTTCGCCGGGTTGTACCAGATGGGCGAGGTGTAGGCGCGCTCGGTGATCGTCAGGCGCGTGCCGGGGAGCGGTTTGGTGCCAAACTTTTTCGCATCGTAAGCGGTCCAGCGCGGCGTGGGGATTTCGATGACGCGCACATAGTAAAAGGCGCGTTGCTTGGCGTCGAAGTCCGGGTCTTTCCAGATGGTAATGAGTTCGGCTGCGCCGATGGTGTTCTTCCAGGTCGCGTTCTCGACATCCACGGTGTTGCCCACGCTCGGGAGTTTGCCGTCCGCGCCGGGTTTGCGGTCGCCGCTCCAGGCCACATCATAGACTTTCTCGTGCACTTCGCCCTTGGCATCGAGCCAGCCTTTGATGATCTGGAGGCGATCGAGGTTGCCACTGAGGGGATCTTTCATCGCCGCGACGAGGAAGGTGGGCGCTTTGCCCGCGGGTGCGTCGCTCAGGTCGCCGCCCATCGGGACGCCTTTGCGGTAGCCAATCACGGCGGGTTCACGCGAGTTGGCGTCGGCGTCGGCGAAATCCCAACCACCGAAAAACCGGACGACAAGCCGCGAGCCGGTGGTGGCGTAGGTTTCCTTGCGCTCCATCGCGTCGAAGATTGAAGTGCGCGTATTTTCCTCAGCCCACACGGCGGCGTAACCGGCGGAGCAGACTTCCCAGTCCATGATTTTCACCCCGGTCTTCGCGTTGTTCATGAAGGCGGCGGTCATGCGGTGTTCGCTCGGTTCCTGCGGGGTGGTTTTGCCGAAGAAATTGTCCTCCTCGAAGGAAGCAATGCCGGTGTGGGCGTCGCTGCTGCCGACGAGGCCGAACTTGTACGGGTTCGCGCCGAGCTTCGCCTCGAGCTTGAGGCCGTTCTTGAGCGCCGAGCGGGTGTATTCGAATTCGAGCATCTCCTTCTTCTTCGCCACGCTGCCGTCAAGATTGCCCTTGTCCCACAGCTCGTAATCGGCGAACTCGTCATTCGGCGAGAGGAACGGATGCGTCTCGCCGTCGCCCTTCATCTGCGTGGCTTCGTAGAGCCGCTCCCATTTCGCGCGCGTCTCGGCATACTCGCGGTCGATGGCTTTGCCGAACGCCTCAACCATGGGGAACATCTCACCGTTGCTCAGGTTGCCGTTGTGGGCGATGGTCAGCACGCTGCCGCCGGTCTTCTTCTCGTAGGCGTCCATCCATTTCCACAGGTCCGCCGGATTAATGCTGCCCAGCGGCGCGGTGCAGGTCATTGGCTCGACCTGACTGGCCTTGTCCGCATTGTCGCGGAAAATGACGTTGCGATGCAGGTTGTTGCCCTTGCTGAGCGAGGTCCACTCGTAGCCGATGAACGCAGTGAAGTGGCCCGGATCGTTGTAATGCTCGGCGGCGTCAATGGTCTCCCACGCGCCGCGA
>Ga0207670_10002043_pt1 | contig 10583 bp, 9 predicted proteins | sample KBSS23HmetaG_FD_184339 | JGI IMG/M metagenome (GOLD analysis project Ga0207670, IMG submission 184339) | Switchgrass rhizosphere microbial communities from Kellogg Biological Station, Michigan, USA - KBS S2-3H metaG (SPAdes) (version 2) | ecosystem: Host-associated > Plants > Roots > Rhizosphere... | reverse complement strand
ACGCGAGACAGTGCCACCGAAGAGAATTTCGGGATGCAGCGGATCGGGCGCGGTGTAGCCCGCTTCGCCGCCCGCGCACAAACCTTCCCAATCGCGATTGGAAATCTCGGAATGATTGCTGCGCGAAGGAGTGCCGACGGCGCCGCTGTCTTGTTGCGCGCCGGTGACCCAGTACGGAAAGCGATAGTCCGCTGCGACGTGATAGATCTGCGCTGTCGGTTGGTTGTACCAGGAACTCCATGTTGCCGCGCCGTCGACAGTCACGATCGAGCCCTGATCGCTGGCGACAATCATTCGCTTCGGATCGTCGGGATTGATCCAGAGTTGGTGATAGTCGTCGCCGCCGGGTGCGCCTTTGATCGGCGTCCACGTATTGCCCGCGTCGGTCGAACGATAAATCGAAGTGTTCATCACGTAGACGATGTCTGCGTTCTTTGGATCAGCGGTGACCTTTTCAAAATACCAACCGCGATCCCACAGTCGTTTGTCGCTCGAGAGTCTGCTCCAGGTGGCGCCGGCATCATTCGAAATAAACACACCGCCTTCTTTCGCATCGACGACAGCGTAAAGTCGATTACGATTTGAAGACGCCACCGCGATGCCGATGTGTCCGCGACCTTCAAGCGGGATGCCAACGGAAATCTCTTTCCAGGTTGAGCCGCCGTCGCTTGACTTGAAGATGCCCGCGCCCGGTCCATTTGCCGGAGCGTAGATAAACCACGGCGGCCGGCGTACGTTCCAGAGCGTCGCGTAAACTATTTTGGAATCGACTGGATCGAAAGCGAGATCGATTGCGCCGACGTCCTCATTTTTGAAGAGCACCTTTTGCCAGGTGACGCCGCCATCCTGCGATCGGTAGACGCCGCGATCAGGATTCGGCGCGTAAGCGTTGCCGAGGGCGGCGACAAAAACTGTGTTCGGGTTTTTTGGATCGACGATGATCCGGCCGATCTGTTTTGTGTTTTCGAGGCCGAGATGCTTCCACGTCTTTCCAGCGTCCGTCGATTTGTAAATGCCATCGCCGTAAGCGATCGAGTCGCGCATGTCAGGTTCGCCAGTGCCGACGTAGACCGTGCTCGGGTTGGAAGTCGAGACCGCGATCGCGCCGATCGAAGCGACATTGTTTGCGTCGAAGATCGGAGTCCATGTGCGACCGGAGTTCAACGATTTCCACACACCGCCACCTACCGATCCGAAATAGAAAGTGTCGGGCTGACCGGTGACGCCGCTGACAGCGTTGACGCGCCCGCCGCGAAACGGACCAATCATGCGCCAGCGCAAACCGGAATAGAGATTCGGATCGAGTTGTTGTGAATGTTGCTGTGAATGGATGTTAGGTGGTGTCAGCAGGAAAGCAAGTGCGATTAAGAGAAATAGCGACGAAGGTTTCATGGTCCTCATTGTGACGTGAGTTTACTTAGATCATCAAGCGATCTATTTAGTTCTTGTCACTAACAAAGCTCTAATGAACGGCAACCAGTTAATTGGTGTCGTGCCGGCAACGTAGCGCACATAAATGACGCTGTTGAAGGTACCGATGGTTTCGCTACTGAGGGGAGGTTGAACTGTGCCACCCTCGATCGTCTCCAGGGTTTGAGATCTAGCCCCCGCTGGGACTAAACAAAGTATTTATAGAGAGATGGTCATTAATAAGGTCTTCATTTTTCCTCCTTTGAAGGTCGCATGTTGTCTCAATCCGCGGTTAACGAAGTTATGTCGCCGCTCACTTCTAAGAGCGACATACCAAACAGAAAGAGGACAGCTTGAACAGTTAGGTAAGAGATCAATTGCCATAGCGTTCAGTATTCTGTACATTATGTTCTGTAGTGTAAGGGATACTGAACATTATGAGATCTCAAACATCAAAGCCACTACCTCTGCCAGTCAAGCGGACCTTAAGAAAATTAGGTGCTGACTTGACTGACGCAAGGAAGCGCCGCCGCATTTCAACCAGCACGATGGCTCAGCGTGCCATGATTAGCCGCACCACCTTAGTCAAAGTTGAACAGGGAGATCCGGGTGTCTCGATCGGGGTGATCGCCACCGTGATGTTCGTCCTGGGAATGACTGACCGGCTAGCCGATATCGCGGATGCATCGCATGATCGACTGGGGCTCGATCTGGAGAGTGAAAAACTTCCAAAACGAATCTCTTCGCCAAGGAAACGGAAACATGGAACGGGTGATTGAAGTCTTTGTTGAGGTCGATGGCGCTTCTCACTTTGCCGGTCGTCTTTGGTCACGTTCACTCAAAGGGCGTGAGAGTGCGTCCTTCGAATACGATAAGAAATGGATTGCATCGGACGCTCGCTTTGCGCTTGAGCCCTTACTCACAATTGACACCGGTATACATCATTCGCAGCCGGGCAAACCGTTATTCGGAGCAATCGGTGATTCCGCGCCGGATCGTTGGGGACGAGCATTAATGCGTCGAGCGGAACGCAAGAATGCGGAACGGGAAAAAAGAACCCAACGAACGCTATTAGAAATCGACTATTTACTTCATGTAGACGATCGAATTCGTCAAGGAGCTTTAAGATTTCGAGAAGCCGGCACCACTGAGTTTCTGGCCCACGTAAGTCCTGCAATCCCTCCCTTGGTCGAACTGCCAAAACTGCTTTCCGCGTCTGATCACGTACTTACTGATACAGATACTGATGAAGATCTACGTCTACTTTTAGCGCCAGGCTCTTCTCTGGGAGGTGCAAGGCCGAAAGCCGCAGTGGTTGATGCTGATGACAGCCTGGCGATTGCCAAGTTTCCGGCAAAGGGAGACGAATACCACATGGAACTATGGAGCTGCGTTGCGCTTGCGTTAGCAAGTAAGGCGGGCATTAATACGCCACGTTATCGATTAACAACGGTGCTCGATCAACGGCTGTTACTTGTAACCAGATTTGATCGCGAAGGGACATTGCGAATTCCATTTTTATCGGCCATGAGCATGATCGGCGCAGACGAGAACCAACCTCACAGCTACCTCGAACTTGTAGATGCCATTCGTCAACACGGCGCTGATGTACGTAAAGATCTGAAAGAACTATGGCGCAGGATCTTGTTTTCGGTACTGGTGTCGAATGTTGATGATCACCTGCGGAATCATGGCTTTCTATACGATACAGGCAAACGTGGCTGGCGGCTCTCACCAGCGTACGACTTAAATCCCGTCCCGGTAGACATCAAGCCTCGAATCCTCTGCTTAATGATTGATGATCGAGATAACTCAGCCTCATTTGATCTTACGATTGAAGTTGGAGATTACTTTGGATTGGATGAAGATGACATGCGAGAAGTCGTGACCGGCCTAGTCAACTCGATTTCCACATGGAGGGATGAAGCCAGGCGAATCGGAATCTCAACGGAAGAGATCAATCGGATGGCAACTGCGTTTGAGCACGACGAAATGACGCGTGCAGCGAGGTTTTTACGCAGCGTGAGCTAACCTGCGTGAACAGGCCTCTATTTCAAGCGCTGGAGTTGCTTTTGCCACTGAGCACAACTGATCTGAGTTTCGCGAAATACGATGGGTAAATCGGTGCGTGGTAATCGAACCGCATCAGCGGGATAGGTCAGTACTGTAAAGACCACACCGCACTTACCACCACCCTCGACAGTACTAACAAACACTTCGACCTGACCATCGACCTCACAAGCACCGTCGATATAAGTCCAGTATCCTGACGACGGACGTTCTCCCATCGCCGCAACGACTATCATCTCCTTCGAGAAGTCAATTTCCGGGGGTGGCGCCGATTGGGTCGATACAACTCGAGAGTTTAACTGTTTCCAGAAATTACTAAATTCGTCGCGATTCTTGATAACCAAACGCAGAGACTTGTTGGAGGGAAATTGTAGAAACGGTAACTGCCTCGTCCCGCCAAAGCGAAGTGGCAGAGACGGCCCCGTCATTTTCGGTCCAGGAAACATCGTGATCGAAAGTGGTTTTCCGTGACATGTGATTGGCGGAGCCCCTTGCGCACCCAACCACAATGAGAAACTCGTCAGGACAGCGAAACATATTAGAGCTGGTTTCATTGATCTCGTGACCTCCAATCAGTTCTCAATTATAAACGGCGATTGAGATAAAGCTTGCTCATACGTTGAAGACCGGAATGGTCTGCCTCCGATATCTCCCTACTGGCATAAAAACTGAAGTGGCCCATCCCCGTTGAAGTTTTGAGACGCGCCTGGCGGAAGATATAAAGCCGCTGGTTTGCGGCTAGCCTCACATTCGCTAAGCGTGTGGGGCCGGGGCGTCGCGATCATAGTGAGGGTCGTGGCGCCGGGGCGCTATCAAATGTGGGTGTTCGGTAGCGCCCCAATACCTATCACTTCCATTCCGTCTGCTCACACATCTATGCTATGTTTCTGAGCAACTCACCAAAGTTATCTACCGCCGAGGTTCAAGATGCGATTCGTCATCCTGTCTGCGATAGTGCTAATTGCGGTTGCTCAAACAGCGCTCGCAAACCCGCCTAAAATCACAAAGGAAACGATAGAGTTTGGCGGTAAGAAGCGAGCCTACTATTTGTACGTGCCTGAGAATCTACCGTCAAAACCTCCTTTGATCCTGACACTTCACGGCTCCAGTCGAGATGGTTCGTCGCTCGTTGAGAAGTGGGGAAGGACATCGCTGACAAGGAGGGTTTCATCCTGGCTGGGCCAAACTCATTGAATTCATCAAGGTGGAGCTCAACTGACGATAGCGAGGATTTTCTTCGTGAGATCGTTGAACAACTCAAAGGTAAGTATTCAATAGATCCAAAAAGAGTTTTTCTGTTTGGACACTCTGCCGGTGCTGTTTATGCATTGAATCTGTCAATGAGCCAGTCGGAATACTTTGCGGCAACGGCAGTTCATGCAGGCTCATGGCGTAGTAGTGAGGAGTTAAACATCGTACGCCTGGCTAAACGCAAGACTCCGATCGCAATTTTTGTCGGCGATGTCGACCAATATTTCCCCATCGACTCGGTGAAGAAAACGGAGGAGCTGCTCAAGGCTAATCAGTTTCCTGTACAAGTAACCATAATGAAGGGGCACGATCATTGGTATTACGATCTCGCTCCAGACATCAATCGCAATGCGTGGGCTTTCCTGAAACAACACTCGCTCGATGCTGAGCCAAAGTTTACCCAGTACCTAACCACCCAAAACGCTACGCAGGCCAATGCGTTTATCGCCGAGCTCAATACGATCCGCACAAAGGTCAACGAGTTGTTGAAACAGTTAATAGACAAGGAGCGCATTCTGAACGGCAAGGACTTCACGATTGACAGAGAGGCTATCAATGCAATTGCTAAGGAGCAGGTTGAGCTGGCTACACAGGCGGGTTTGCTGGAAAAGGATGCTGCTCAAAAAGCGGAGCAGTTGAGTAAGTCCAATCTTCTCACTGATCCCGCGAAAGAATTCTTCGCACAGGTCACAAAAGTCGAACAGAAAAGGATTGAACTATTCGATACGTTTCGCCAGTGTGCTGAAATATGGACGACTGAGAATGAGTTCAACACAATCGTAAGCAAGCGCAACCCACTCATGCTTCGGTTACAGCAACTGCAAAACGAAACAGCAGCGCTCGAGCTGAAGTTAGCCGAGATGCAGGCCGGAAAGAATTAGGCGCCAATCCCTGGCATCTTCAAAACAGGTATTTCACTCCGAGCAAAACGTTCACATCAGTTCGCAGTGCGAGTGGACCAGTATTGCGAACTACAGGCAACTGCACGCTGCCTTCAATCACGAATTGGGGACGAGCGGCGTATTGCAGACCCGGCGCAAGGTAATACTCACTTGCTTTGCTGCCGGCTACCGGCGCGCTGTTCAAACGACCGGTACCGCGATGAACGAACGTGGTTTCCAGAATCAAAAACAATTCGCCGCCGGGTTTTTTGTATTCGCGTGGGAGCAAAACGTATTCAAGATCCGTATTTAGCCGTTGCTCATGGCCCATGCGGAAACCGTCTCGCTCGCTGCGAAAAATAGCTTCAGCGTTACCGCCAAAGATGAATCGGCCACCGGCTTGTGAGAAGGCGAGATCAAGATGCGGTGAAAGCCCGCCGCTGATCGGAGTCAGTTGTTGTCTCACGAATGCCGGTACATTTATTTGACTCTGACCAGGAGCATCTTTCTTTCCCGTCGGTAACTCGAGACCAAATCTCGCGGCCGCCTGCCTGTCACCGTATGTTTTCACCTGGCGAAAGAATCGATACTTGGCCCATGCGGTGATGTTAGCCAAGCCAACGTCTGATCCGGACGTCGAGGCATCGTGAAATGACGTGCGTGAGATCGGAATCTCGGCTTCCAACTGTAGTCTTGGCGAAGGGGTGTAGGACACACTGACGTCGAGCATCTGACGGTTAACTTTTAGTGTTCCCAGGCTCTGGCGAATGAAGTAGACGCGCGGTGTGATGGCGCCTCCTTTGTAGACGGTCAGCCCTGGTGATGTGACGCGAATGGGAGCAGAAGACGTGGCTGCTTCACGGAGCGGCTCCGCGTGCACAACTTCGGCCGGCACAAACTTCGCGGGTATCAACCGTGCAGAGGAAGGGCCCTCGCTCCCGGAAGAAGCTTGCTTCTTTTCTACAGGTGTTATCACCTCACGCGCGCTGCTGCCCTTCCCTATAGTTTTCCATTCACCGGCGATTTCGAAGCTCGCACCAACCTGAAATCCTGCTACTGCTTCGTCGACAGTTGGACCTTCAAGGATAAACTTCTGTCCCGAACTTTTCGCGACGACGATCCAGCGCTCACCTTCCTTGTCGAGCGTGCCAACGACTGTTATATCCGCCGCTCCCAAAACGTACCCCGCATCCTTCAAATTCGCTTTCAAAGCCGCGAAAGAGACGGGTTTGTCAGGCTTTGGTGTAAATACTCCCAGCCCTTTCTTGATATCGGTGATTTCGATTTCTTTTAGTTTTGGTGCGTAGTCTAGACGGCTCACGGCCTTCTGAATGTTGTACACTCAATTGCCGCACAAATAGCCTTCGATGTGCATTTGGACTTGCCTGACCTGTGCACCAGCTCGGCTTGCACTACCAAATACAAGCACTAAACCCAAAACAATCAGAACGGTTTTCTTTTTCATTTTTTGTTCTTGTCACCACTTGTGCCGTGCATGCTGTGCATGTCCATCTTGCCGGGACGAATGCGGAAAAAGATTTTCCACGATACAGGATTGTTGCCATAGAGAGTATCGAGTATTGATGGCTTCGAGTAAAAGGTGAGATCACTTCCGATCCCGAATTGCGCTTTGTCTGTAGTCCACAGGTCACGTACTCCTCCGAATGTGTAAGCACCAATTCGAAAAGACGGATGATGCTCGGTTATGCCTAACAACGCTCTGTCTGAGTCACGAAGTAATTCGTCTTTGTCGACCAGCTCGAGCCGCGTGTAGAGATAATTCTTGTCGAGAAATTGAACGGTTGATTCCGCGGTGTAACTGTTAGTATTGCGGATTTCGCCGTGTTCGGTAAGGTGATTTCGTCCCCACACTAACGCTGAAGCCCAGTTGCCGCGGTTGAATGGTCTGTTGTACTGCACAGACGCAGTCGTCCTTCGAATGTCTGCATCAGGTTCCTGGCTCTCCGGACTGCGCAGGAATCCATGACTGATCTGGAATGCCCAATTACTGTTTGGCATAAACCAGAGCCGCGCCGATCGTGAGTTCCACTTGTGAGCATCGAAGTCATAGCGATGTTCGTCCGGCTCGCGTCCGTTGAAGATCGACGCCTCCATTTTGAACCAGCGATAAGTAAACCCTGTCGTGAACACGCCAAAACTGATATGAGTAGAATCCTGCAAGTGATGTCCTAAGGTCGCCGAAGGATTCTCCGAAGCTGACAGGCGATGAGGAAAAGCAACTGGCCCAAGCGCCGGTTCGCCGGGATAGCCGAAGTAGGTGAACCAGGTTCCACGTTCGCCCAGCGGCAGCGTGTATTGTGCTGACAGCTCCATAAACAGATCGTGCGGGTGCTGGCGATCGATTAGGGGCTCACCTTTGTACGTCTCGCCTGTTTGGAAGAGCAGCGGCGATCCTCCGGGAGGAAAAGTAAATGGCTCAGCACTGAACATGCCTCGCAGTTGGAGCGTGCCCTTGCCCAGCTTGTGATAGGCCATCGGCATAAACCAGTTCGCTGATTCAAACTTTGTGACTCCGCGCGGTCCGCCCTGTCGATTCACGCCCGTGAAGAGGTTGTAGTGAAACATCAGGAGCCAATCATCTTTGGTCCAATGCTGCATGTACAGCGGTCCCGATGATGGTTGCCATGCCGTGCCGGAGCCCATTGCTCCCATCGAAATCACATTTGTTTCGCTGGAGCCGACGCGAATTCCCGTCTCGTTTTCGCTCATGACCAGCAGCGGCCCCATATCCATCGCGCCCATTGCGCCTGGTGATGGAGAAGCGCCGGGCATCGGCATGTTCATGTTGGATTCGGGTGATGGAGAAGCTGCCGGCATCGGCATTCCGGGCGTGTGCCGGTGAGGCGTGCCGGACGGCGATGGAGCAGGAGTGGCTGCAGGCGTCGGACTCGGCTTCGACGTCGGCATCTGGTGGCCCTGATGTTGGCCAAAGCTAATCTCTGCGAACGCAATAATGAAAAAGACAACCGCTATAAATCTGTATGAATGCACATTAATCGTAAACTGCATAACTTCCCCTGATTTCTGAGTTTGAATCCTACGAATGTATCACGCAATGCGGACAAGGCTCATCTCCGCGTCCACTCACTAACGGGTCTCTTGAAAATGCCCTTCGTTAAATATATAAGTGGCCATCAGCCATGAATCGTCTGCTCCTCATTATCGTCGCTTTCTTTTGCATTCCAGCTCTCACACAAACGAGGCCGGCAAACCAGATAGCACTCGATGCGCTTGACGAAAAAATCCGAGGTGATTTTCAAGAGACGCTGCCCGGATGGAAACATGAGCGCGTAGAACCAATCGTGAAGACTGAGAAAGTGCTGATCCAGTTCTGGTCGTTTGCAAATAAAAAGGTCAAGGTCTCGATTCTGCCCCACGAGTCAGTCGAGAAGGCCCACGAAGTTTTCAAAAACTTCGACAGGTATAGCCCTGATAAACAGGCATTAAATAACCTTGGTGAGGAAGCCATTGGATGGGGTTACGGATCCGCGAATGTTACTTTCCGCAGAGGTAAATTCACTGTTTATATAAGCGGAGGCGTCGATATTTCTGCAGAGCCGGATGCCAGAAGCCTGAGCGAGGAACAACGCGTTGAGCGTGAGAAGTCAGAAGCGGCTCGGCTAAACCGAGAATTCGCCAGGCATATCGATCGTGTGCTGGATGCCCCCTAACAATTAATCATGTCGAGCCTGGAAGAGAAAATCATTAGTGCGCTGGATCGAACCGGCGTGAGTTATGAGATCGTCGAGATAGATCCCGAGTTTTCCGATACAGAAGTCTTCTGCTCAAAGTATGGCTATCCGCCTGAGCAGACGTGCAATACGATCATTGTTACTTCCAAAAGAGGCCCGAAGAAGTATGCGGCCTGCGTCGTCCTCTCTCATACGCGGCTCGATGTGAATAAACGTGTAGCCGGTTTGCTTGAGACCGGGAAAGCTTCGTTCGCGCCGGCTGAAGAGGTGAAGGAGTTGACGGGAATGCAGATTGGTGGCGTTACGGCGGTTGCCCTGCCCGAAAATCTGCCGCTCTATGTGGACCAAAGAGTAATCGAAGCTGAGTGGGTTATTCTCGGTGGCGGGAGCCGCAGATTGAAGATCAAGGTTGAGCCGGCGGTGCTAATCAAACTCGGCGCGGAAGTAGTTCCGAACCTGGCCAATGATTTACAAGGGTAATTCCACTGTGAATTTGGCGCCCTGGTTTGGAGTACTTTCCACACTGATCTTGCCGCCGTGAGCCTCAACGATCCACGACACAATGGACAGCCCGAGCCCGGCTCCTCCGAGTGAGCGCGAACGAGCCTTGTCAACGCGGTAGAAACGATCGAATACGTGTAATTGATCGGCTTTAGGAATTCCGATCCCCGTATCGCGAACGACGATTTCTGCGTTTCCGTTTTGCCGAATGAGCGAGACGTTGATCTCGCCATCCCTGGGGGTGTATTTCACGGCATTGTCCAACAGATTCAGAATCATCCGCTTGATTAGCTCTCCATCACCAAGCAAAACCATCTTCTGTTGATCGTTCTCGGTCTCGAGTCGTACACCTTTCCGACTTGCGAGCACTTGTGCTGCACGCGCGCAGTCTCTTACAGCATCGTTTAATAACACTGGTTCGCGAGCCAATGCCTGAGGCGAATCCAACGGTTGGCGCGCGAGTATGAATAAGTCCTCAACGATTCGCGAAAGCTGCTCGGCTTCATCTTTGATTAACGAAAGCGAAATCTGGTACTCCTCGACGGTTCGAGCTTTATTGAGCGCGACCTCAGTTTCGCCGCGCAGGACAGCGAGTGGCGTTCGCAACTCATGAGAAGCATCCGCAATAAATCGTTGCTGTTCCTTGAACGAATTCTCAAGTCGAGTAAGCAAGTCGTTAATGGTAATCGCCAGCCCACCGAGCTCATCTCGAGGATTTGTTACGTCGAGACGAGACGATAAGCTGCCGGCAGAAATT
>Ga0207670_10002042_pt1 | contig 10586 bp, 9 predicted proteins | sample KBSS23HmetaG_FD_184339 | JGI IMG/M metagenome (GOLD analysis project Ga0207670, IMG submission 184339) | Switchgrass rhizosphere microbial communities from Kellogg Biological Station, Michigan, USA - KBS S2-3H metaG (SPAdes) (version 2) | ecosystem: Host-associated > Plants > Roots > Rhizosphere... | reverse complement strand
GCAATTCAACCTGATCGGACGCGACGGCATCACCACGAACGATCAGATCCGCCACATCCTGCTGGAGGAAGCGGGCTTCGCCGTCGTGCCGTTCCAGGCGTTCGGCCTGAAGAAAGAGGATGGCTGGTTCCGGTTGAGCGTCGGCGCGGTCTCGCCCGACGACATCCGCACGGCGCTCCCCCGCGTGCGTGAGGCGATCGCGCGACACGCGTAAAATCGCTTGATGCACACACTTCTGCTGGCAGTTCTCCTCGGCCTCGGCGTCGGCGCGAAGGATGCGAACCACATCGTGGTGAAGATCGACGGCACCGACCGCGTCGTCGATCTGAAGGCGAACGCCAGCGGCGACGCCGCGCAGAAGTTCCTGCAGTGCCTGGTGGCCGGCCGCGTGCTGAAGGTGTCGAAGGACCACGTGAAGCTCCTCGACGACAACGACGTGACCGATCACCTGCGCGAGTTCATGAACAGCAAGACGAGCGCGGATCCATGCGGACTGGGCAAGGCTGTTTACACGCGGAAGCGCTGACACGGGCGTAAAATCGATTCCTTCGTCCAGAAGGAGTTCCCGCAATGTGGAAAGTGGCCCTCAGCCTCGCAATCTCTCTCTCGCTCTACGCCCAGGTCCCGGTCATCGTCAAAGAAATCGGCGACCTGGAAGGCGTTCGCGATCCGAAGTGCTACGCCACCGCCAGCCGCCTCGAGGACTTCATCTACGGCACGCCGCTCGAGTCGGAAGCGCGCTTCAAGAAGATCGCCCTGCAGAAGCAGCTGATCCGCGAGGCGTGGATCAAAGCGACCGCGGCGGCGACCAAATCGGGAAAAGAAACGATCGACGCCGACACGCTGCGTCCCATCCTCCAGGCGATCGTCCCGTACTCGCAGAAATCCGACGGCGACTGGAGCGTCCGAGAGCTCGTGATCACCGCCCGCGACAAGCGCCAGTACGGTAGTGTCGCCTACGCGTTGCGCGCGATCCTCGCCGTGCAGCAGGATTCGCTGCTCGACGGCACATCGCTCCTGCCGCTCGATGACGCGGCGGTCGAGCTGTTCAAGGAATCGATCGACCTGGTCAGCCTGGCCGCGCTGCAGACGGCCGACCAGCGCGCGCGCTTCGCCAATCGTCAGCGCCTGAACGCCGCCGACCTGTCGTCCGCCTGGAGCGACATCGTCAAACACGGCGAAACGCACGCTTCGGCGGCGAAGACCGCAGCGGCGACGCAGACCGAAAAGTTCGCCACGATCAAGGCGATCGTCGCCGAGAAGCTGACGGCGTTCGAAAAGTACAACTCCCTCACCTTCCCCGTTTTCCTGCGCAACATTCAGGTCTACATGGCGCGGCACATGTGGCCGACCGATCCCGCCGAAGGTGAACTGTTCCGCAAGCAGTTCACCGAGACGATGATCGCCTGGACCGGCGACGTGATGCTGGAGGCGGAGAAGAACGCCAGGAAGGGCGGGCATTCGCTGATTCGCGTCGAAGACGTCGACGCCGCCGTGCAGCGATTCGAGCCGCACGAGCTGAATCGTTACGAGGACGTCATCTACTTTCCGCGACTGCCGCACGACGAGCGGATCACGATCGAGGCGTACGACCTCGACGCGTTCCGCGATCCCGGCCTGCACTGGCTTTACCTCAGCGAAGTGCTCAAGGACCCGGATTACAAGGGCACGCTGGAGCCCGATCCGTTCGCCGCGGAGCTGCTGACCGAAGGCGGCGCGCAGATGGGAACGCTGATTCTGCGCGTGGCCGGAAACTTCGCTGACCAGGACGGCAAAGAGCGCCTCGATCACACCCACCTGACGAAGGCGGTGCAGCGCATTCAAACGTTGCTCGACAAACACGCCTCACTGCCCCCGGTAAAAAACGCGGCGACGACGATCGCTTCCGCCCCCACGGCGAAGACGAAGAGCGCGAGCGGCACGTACTTCACGAACGTCACGCCGTCGAGCGGGATCAAATTCGACCATCGGATGTCGGACTGGCTGGCGCGCCAGATCCGCAGCTACACCGTCACCGAAGGAAACACCGCGCGGCTCGCGGTGCCGCCGGCATTCGGCGGATCGGGCCTCGCCGCGGAAGACATCGACAACGACGGCGACATCGACGTGCTGATCCTGAGCGGCGCCGGCAACGCGCTCTATCTCAACGACGGAAAAGGCTCGTTCACCGACGTCACCGAGAGCGCCGGACTGCACTGGACGCGCCCGGACGGCACGGCCGGCGAGCCGCGCCAGCCGATCATCGCCGACTTCGACAACGACGGCCTCGAAGACATCGTGATCACCTACGTCAACGACGCGCACCGCTGTTACCGCAACCTCGGCAACGCGCGCTTCGAGGACGTCACGGCGCGCTGCGCCCTCGGCGGAATCGGGCTGGTGGGCGGCCCGGCGACGTCGATCGATTACGACAAGGACGGCCTGCTCGATCTCTACATCGGCTACTTCGGCGACTACATTCACGGCGAAGTGCCGACGTTGTCGCGCCGCAATTCGAACGCGCTTCCCGACAAGCTGTTCCACAACAAGGGCAACTTCGTCTTCGAGGACGTCAGCGCCGGCAGCGGCGTGGAGAACCTCGGGTGGGCGCAGTCGGTCGGGCATCTCGATTTCGACGGCGACGGCTGGGAAGACCTCATCTGCGGCAACGACTTCGGCGTCAACGCCTGGTATCGCAACCTCGGCAACGGCAAGTTCGAAGACGTCTCGCCGAAGATCGGCACCGACAAGCCGAGCTACACGATGGGCCTCGGCATCACCGATCTCAATCGCGACGGACACCCCGACGTCTACGTCTCGAACATCGTCACGATGGACAAGGACGAGAAATACGTCCTCCCCGACGCCAAGACGCGGATGAAATTCAATCCGGCGAAGATGGCCAACATGCGGGTGGTCGAAGCGAACGATCTGTTCACCTCGACCGCAAACGGCTCGTATGAACAATCGCAGGCCGTGGGCCGCGGCTACAAGTCGACCGGCTGGTCGTGGGGCGCGAATTTCTTCGATTTCGACAACGACGGCGACGACGATCTTTACGTCCTGAACGGCATGAACGAATACGCCGTCTATTCGAGCGTCAATCCGTACTCCAACACGACGCTCCTGCCGGTGGCGGAAAAGGAATCGCCGGTTTTCTTCGTCAATCGCAATGGACGGCTGCTGGAGGAATCGACGAGCAGCGGCGCCGCTCCGCTGGGCAACGCGCGCAGTTCCGCGCAATTCGATTTCGACGGCGACGGCGATCTCGACATGGTGGTCAACAACTTCAACATGCCGGCGATCGTCTATCGCAACAACGCGGCCGCGTCGAATCACTGGATCAAGATCCGCCTCACCGGCGATCCGGCCAAAGGAGTCTCACGCGACGCCATCGGCGCGCAGATCCGCGTCGATACCGCGCATCAGAAGGGGCTCTGGCGCGAGGTGTTCAGCACCGTCGGCTATCTGACCTCCGATCCGAAGGAACAGCACTTCGGCCTCGGCGCGGACACGAAGGCCGACGTGACGATCCTCTGGCCGAACGGAGAGCGCGAGACGCACAAGGGACTGGCGGCGAACAAGAGCTACCGATTCAAAATGTAGGGCAGGTCACACAAAAATCCGCATCTCCTTCAACTCCCGCAGCCGATCGCGAATCTCCGCCGCCCGCTCGAAGTCGAGGTTCTTCGCCGCGTCCTTCATCTCCTTCGTCAGGCGGCTGATGGTCTTGTCGAGATCCTCGTCGGCGACCAGCTCCAGCTTCGTCTTGCCGCGGGCGGCGCCGAAGTCGTGGTAGTCGAGGTTGGACATCTTCACCAGGTCGCTGTCGACGGCCTTGATGATCGTCGCCGGCTCGATGCCGTGGTCCTCGTTGTACTTCTGCTGGATCGCGCGGCGGCGATTGGTCTCGTCGATCGCGAAGCGCATCGAGTCGGTGATCTTGTCGGCATACAGGATGGCGATGCCATTGAGGTTGCGCGCGGCGCGGCCGATGGTCTGAATCAACGACGTCGATGAGCGGAGGAAGCCCTCCTTGTCGGCGTCGAGAATCGCGACGCACGTGACCTCGGGCACGTCGAGTCCCTCGCGCAACAGGTTGATGCCGATCAACACGTCGAAGGTCCCGAGGCGGAAGTCGCGCAGGATGGCGATGCGCTCCAGCGTTTCGACGTCGGAGTGGAGGTATTGCACCTTGATGCCGAGCTCCATCAGGTAGCGCGTCAGGTCCTCGGCCATCCGCTTCGTCAGGGTCGTGACCATCACCCGCTCGTTCTTCGTCACCCGCTCCTTGATTACGCCGATCAGATCGTCGACCTGACCTTTGATCGGCCGGAGCACCACGGGAGGATCGAGCAGACCGGTCGGGCGGATGACCTGCTCGACGTAGACGCCGCCGGTCTTCTCCAGCTCGTAGGGGCCGGGCGTGGCGGAGACGTAGACAATCTGATCGAGCTTCCCCTGGAACTCGTCGAACGACAGCGGCCGGTTGTCGATCGCACTCGGCAAACGGAAGCCGTATTCGACCAGCGTCTCCTTGCGCGCGCGGTCGCCGCCCCACATCGCGCGCACCTGCGGCACGGTCTGGTGCGACTCGTCGATGACGAGGAGGAAGTCTTTCGGAAAGTAGTCGATCAGCGTCGGCGGCGGCTCGCCCTTCTTGCGGCCGGAGAGATGACGGGAGTAGTTCTCGATGCCGTTGCAGTAGCCGAGCTCCGCGATCATCTCGAGATCGAAGAGCGTCCGCTGCGAGAGCCGTTGCGCTTCGAGTAGGCGATCGTTGGCGCGCAGCTCGGCGACTCGTTCGTCGAGCTCCACGCGAATGTTCTCCATCGCCTGCATCAGGCGCTCGCGCGGCGTGACGTAATGCGTGCGGGGATAGATCGCCAGCCGGTCGTAGGTTTTGCCGGCGCGGCCGGTGATCGGATCGATGCGCGTGATCTTGTCGATCTCGTCGCCGAAGAACTCGATGCGCACGGCGTCGTCCTCGTACGCCGGCCAGAGCTCGAGGATGTCGCCGCGGACGCGGAACGTGCCGCGCCCGAGGTCGTACGGCGTCCGTTCGTACTGCATCTCCGTCAGTTTGCGAAGGTACTGCATCATCGGCTTCTCCACTCCCCGCTCGAAGAAGAGGAGCATGCCGAAGTAGAGGTCGGGATCGCCGATGCCGTAGATGCAGGAGACGGAGGCGACGATGATGACGTCGCGGCGCTCGAAGAGCGACTTGGTCGCGGCGAGGCGCAGCTTGTCGATCTCGTCGTTCTTCGTCATCTCCTTTTCGATGTAGAGATCGTTCTGCGGGATGTAGGCCTCGGGCTGGTAGTAGTCGTAGTACGAAACGAAGTACTCGACCGCGTTCTCGGGGAAGAAGTTTCTGAACTCCTGGTAGAGCTGCGCGGCGAGCGTTTTGTTGTGGCTGAGGACCAGCGTGGGGCGATTCACCACCTCGATCAGCTTCGCCACGGTGAACGTCTTGCCCGAGCCGGTGACGCCGAGGAGCACCTGATGCTTCTCTCCCGACACGACTCCCTCGGTCAACTGACGGATCGCCTCCGGCTGATCGCCCTGCGGTTGGAATGGGGAAAGGAGGCGGAAGTCCATGGGTCCGAGGATGATAGCAATAGCTACATCAGGTAGAGTGATTTGAGACCGAGGTACACTTTTCACGCATGAAGGTTGCCGAGCTGAAGCAGGTGGTCGACGCGAATGCGGTTGAGATGCGGGAGGAGTTCGCGAAGGTGAGCGAGCAATTCGCGAGCGTGCGCGAGGAGTTCGCCGATGTTCGCAAGGAGATGCGTGAAGGCTTCGCGAAGGTGGAAGACGACTTCACCGACATGCGCCGGGAGATGCGCTCGGGATTTGCGGTGTTGGAGCGTCGCATCGAAGCTTCGAGAACCGAGATGCGTCACGATCTAACCGTCATGACGGAAAACCTCGTCGACCAGGTCGCCATGGCCGTCGAACGAAAGGTCGAACTGATGATCGACCACAAAATCGCCGCCGCGGAAGTGCGCCTCGAACGCAAGTTCATGAAGCGGCCGCCGAGGTAGACTCGGCGTATGGCCGCCGAGCAGACACGAAAGCGTCTTTCGAAGAAGAGAGAGCAGGATATCCAGGCCCGCGTCGAAGAGCTCCGGGCGAAGCTCGCGGAGAGTAATCGCCGTTTCGCGCTGAAGTGCGCAGAGATGCAGTTCACTCCCGAAGACACCGCGTTTTACACCGCACTCGCGGAAAAGTGCTCCCAGAGTCTGCTCGCGGGTTTCGAACAGTCCTGTCGAGCGCGTTAGACCCGCCGCTCCATCACCCGATCCGTCTGCAGATCACTCCCCAGCAGAAACGGCTGTGAGCCGCAATCCCGAAATCCGAATTTCTCGTAGAACGCGATCGCCCTGGCGTTCCGCTCCCAGACGCCGAGCCATAGTCGCGTCGCTCCGAGCTCCCGGGCCAGATCGAGAACGGCACTCATCAGAGTCTGCGCCACGCCGCGCCCGTGCCAGGGCCTGTCGACATAGAAGCGGCCGATCTCGATTTGCGGGATGTCGATTCGCAGCTGCGCATAAGCGATCAGCGCGTCCCCTTCTTCGACCACCAGCGTGATCCGATCGCGATCCGCGATCTCCTCCCGCTGTTTCGCCTCGCCATAGGCCGTCGGCATGTACGCGTCCATGTCTTCGGGGCGATTGTGAGGCGCGAACGTGTCGTGGAACGTGCGCGCCGCAAGCTCCGCCAGACGCGCGGCGTCGTCGAGAGTGGCCCTGCGGATCATCGCTGTGTATTGATCGCGCGAAGCTTGTTCGTCAGCTCTTCCAGCTCGGCGGAAGTGACGTCTTCATCACCGGCGTCGTCGCGGATGATCCGGAAGACCTCCAGCAGGTCGTCGGACTTCACCTTCCCCTTTGCGACGCGCACCTGCAATGCCGACATCTCGGCCGCGAAGTCGGTCTTCTGCTGCGGCTTCACGTCGCGGTCGCACATCGCCAGGATCTCGGACTGCATGCGGCCGAAGAACCAGCCGATGGCGCTCGTGCCGCCGCCGCTGTTCACGAATGCGCCCGCGCCGAACAACAGAATGAGGATCAGGAGGGCCGCCGTGCCGCATCCGATGGTCACCCAGCGGGGGAGCATCCGATCTTTTTCAGAGACCGGCGCGGAGTAGTAATCGGCCGGCAGTCGCGTGGCGGGTTTCTCAGGCGTTATCTCGGACAAAGTCTCCTCGCGGCGAGCGCGAAGAATGTATCATGGCCTGCGCTGCCGCCCTGATGCGGAGCGCGAAGGAAGGAATTCATCGTCCAATGCCGCCGCTGTCCAAAGTGACGGTCCTTATCCTCGACGACAACCCCCTGGTGCTGAAGCTCGGACGAGCGTTGCTCGAGCGGGAGGGTTGCACGGTTCTCACGGCGTCGAGCTGGATCGAGTTCAATCATGTGCTGGCCGGCAATACGCCGGACATCATTTTCCTGGACGTCAACCTGCCCAGCATCAAGGGCAATCGTCTGTCCGAGGTGCTGAAGTCTCAGTCGAATAAGAAAGACATCCCGATCGTGCTGATCTCCGACCTTCCGGAGAAATCGCTCGAGGAGATGTTCCCCAGCTCCGGCGCGAACGCGTGGATGCGCAAGCCGCTGACCCGCGACAAGATGCTGGACATGATCACGAAGTACGTGCCGGCGGTTTAGCCGGCCGTATTTGTGGCCGGCGGAGTCACCGCCGGCGGCGGATTCGGCACCGGCACCTTCTGCGCCGGCTCCCCTTCCACATTCGGCGCGGGTGATTCCGCTCCCTCGCCCGACTGCGCCGAGGCGTCGTTGGCCGAGGTCACCGGCTCCGATTCCTTCGGCTGATAGAACGGCCGCTGCAGGTAATACGGCAGTTTGCTCACCGCCACCGTCGCGCCGCTGCAGTCCTTGTCGGGCTCCTGTCCGGCGATGAACGCTTCCATCACCACGCGCTCGCACGGACCGACGCCGCGCCGCCCGCTCTGCAGGTCCATCGGCACGATGACGATGCCCGGCGGGATGTCGAATTCGGGCTTCGGCGTGCGCAGTTTCATCGTGTCGATCTGCTTGAAGATGTCGATCCAGATCGGCAGCGCCACCGCCGCGCCGGTCGCGCCGCCGCCGAGCGTGCGGCTCGGATCGTCGTAGCCGACCCAGACGCCGACGGTGTACTCGGGACTGAAGCCGATGAACCAGGCGTCGGTGTACGCGTTGGTCGTGCCGGTCTTGCCGGCGATCGGCGAGGCCAGGGTGTGCGCCTCGTACGCCGTGCCGCGGTCGATCGTGCCGCGCATGACGTGCGTCAGCTCGAACGCCACCTGCGCGCTCGTCGCCTCCGACAGCTCCGGCACCTGCTCCTCGAGCACGCGCTCGGTCTGATCGGTGATCTTGCGGATGTAATGCGGCTTTACGTAGACGCCCTGATTGACGAAGACGTTGTACGCCGCGGTCATCTCGATCGGCGAGATGCCGGCCGCGCCGAGGGCCAGCGACGGATAGCGCTCCATCTGCGCGGTGATGCCGAGGCGGCGCGTGAAGTCGACGACCTTGTCGCCGCCGATCATCATGTATGTCTTCACCGCCGGCACGTTGATCGACAGCTCCAGCGCGCGCTGGATGGTCACGATCCCGGAATACTTGCCGTAATAGTTCTTCGGCGCGTAAATCTGATTGCCCACCGGAATGGCGATCGGCGCGTCGAACAGCGTATCGGCCGGAGTGAGACCTTTTTCGAACGCCGCGCCATAGACGAACGGCTTGAACGACGAGCCGGTCTGCCGGCGCGATTGCGTGGCGCGATTGAATTTCGAGACCTGGAAGTCGTAGCCGCCGACGAGCGCGCGGATCTCCCCTGTCTTCACGTCGAGGATGACCACCGCCCCCTGCACCTGCGGCAGCTGGTCGAGCATCCAGGTGTGCTTCTTCGTCCTGGCGTCTTCATCGACGCGCACATAGACGACGTCGCCGCGCCGCAGCGAGCCGACCATCGTCTTCTTGCCGGTCCATTTGAACGACGGCGCCGCGAGCGTCACCTCGTCCTTGTTGAGGCGGAGCGTGACTTTCTCCGTGTCGACACCGAGGACGATCGCCGGATAGAGCTTGTCGACGACATACCCTTCGTTGCTCCAGCCCGGATCGCGGTACGTCAGCGGATCGAGCCCTTCGCTGATGAGATTGCGCGCCGGCTTGCGGAATCCGCGGCGGTGATCGAAGGTCCGCAATCCACGCTGTAATGAGGTCTCCGCCGCCTGCTGCATGCGGAAGTCGAGCGTCGAATAGACCTTCAATCCGCGTTGATAGAGGTTTTCCACTCCGTATTGCGGCGCGTGCTCGATGTATTGGCGGATTTCTTCGGAAAAATACGCGCCGACGCGCGGCGCCTCTTCCTTGTACGTGCCGAGGACGATCGGCGAGCTGGCGTACTGCACCAGCTGCTCGCGCTTCTTGATGTAGTGCTCGTCGAACATCCGCTTCAGTACGTGATTGCGGCGCGCGAGCGCGCGGTCGGGATGCGTAATGGGCGTGTCGCGCATCGGCGTGCGCGCCAGTCCGGCGATCATGGCCGCCTCGGGGACGCTCAGGTCTTTGGCGTGCTTGCCGAAATAGAGCCGCGCCGCGGCCTCCACGCCGTACGCGCCATGCCCGAGGTAGACCTGGTTCGCGTAGAGCTCGAAGATCTGGTCTTTGGTGAAGCTCTTCTCGATGTCGACCGCCAGAAACGCCTCGTTCACCTTCCGGCGGAAGCTTTTCTCCGGCGTCAGAAACACCTGCTTGGCCAGTTGCTGCGTAAGAGTCGACGCCCCTTCGATTTTCTCTCCCGCGATGAGGTCCTTCAGTCCGGCGCGCAGGATGGCCTTTGGATTGATCCCGCCGTGTTTGTAGAAATCGGCGTCCTCGGTGGCGACGATGGCCTGCACCAGCGCCGGCGAGATGTCCTTGAGCGAGACGACGATCCGCCGCTGAATCGAGTACTCGGCGAACGGCACGCCGTTGTGGTCGTAAATGCGGGTGATGATCGCCGGCTGATAATCCTCCAGCCGCTTGACCATCGGCACGCGGATGGCGCGGGCGAAGAGGAAGCCCGCCGGGATGCCGAGGACGATGGCCACGAAGATGATCAGGAGGCGCGACTTGCGGCGGCTGACCGGTGTGGCGGGGGTGAGCTGGTGTTCGGTCACGACGATAGTTTAGCTGTTCAGCGGTTTAGCTGTTGAGGCGTTGAGCTCAACCGCTGAACTGCTCAACAGCTCAACCGCTGAACGGCTACAATTCCCCCAATGTCTCAGGCCCCCCTGGCTCAGCCGAAGCCCGACTGGAGCCGCCTCGTATCCGACTCGCTCAAACAGAACGGTGTCTGGCACACCTGGTACAAGCTCGTCGAGGCGCGCACCGCATATCCGGACGATCTCGCCCTGCGCGGGTACAGCGAGATCGTGCGCAGCGCGATCGTCCGCGACCTCCTGCAGCATCCGAAGGGGATGCAGGCCGTGCTCAAGCTGAGCCCGGAGTTCCTGACGAATTTCGATCGCTTCAATCTCAACGCGCAGGAAGGCTACCTGGTGTCGCTGATCGACGGCCGCCTCGACCTGCAGAAGCTCGTTCTCCTCAGTC
>Ga0207670_10002040_pt1 | contig 10598 bp, 7 predicted proteins | sample KBSS23HmetaG_FD_184339 | JGI IMG/M metagenome (GOLD analysis project Ga0207670, IMG submission 184339) | Switchgrass rhizosphere microbial communities from Kellogg Biological Station, Michigan, USA - KBS S2-3H metaG (SPAdes) (version 2) | ecosystem: Host-associated > Plants > Roots > Rhizosphere... | reverse complement strand
AAAGCCCGTCATCGGCACCATCGTCATCGACTCGACCCCCCCGGCGATCACGACGTCGTTGGTGCCGACGGCGATCGAGCCGGCCGCGGTCGCGATCGCCTGCAGGCCGCTCGAGCAGAACCGGTTGATGGTCTGGCCCGGCACCTCGATTCCCAGATCCGCGCTGAGCGCGATCAGCCGGGCGACGTTCAGGCCCTGCTCGCCCTCGGGCATCGCGCACCCGAGCATGACGTCGTCGATCTTGCCCTTGACCTGGGGCACGCGCGCGAGGAGCCCGCGGATCACGTCGGCGGCGAGCTCGTCGGGGCGCTTGGCCGCGAGGCTGCCCTTGAACCCGCGGCCGACCGCGGAACGAACGGCTTCAGCAATAACGATGTCCATGGCTGGTTCCTTGGCTCCGGCGTCAATTCCGGAGGGGCTTGTTGTTTTGAAGCATGTATTGCATGCGGGCCTGAGACAGCGGCTCGCCGCACAGGCTGACGAACGCCTCGCGCTCGAGCTCGAGGATCTCGTCCTCGGTGACCGCGTGGGCCGCCCCCGCGGCACCGCCGCACAGGACGTTCGCCAGCTTCATGGCGATCTTGGCGTCGTGCTCGCTGGCGTAGCCGCCGTGGACGAGCGTATTGACCAGCATGCGAAGGGTGGCAATGCCGCTCTCGCCGGGCAGCTTGTAGGCGCGCGGCACCGGCGGGTGATAGCCACTCTGGGCCAGGCCGAGCGCCCGCTGCTTGGTCTCCCACAGCTGGCGCGCGCGGTCGAACGACACGCCGTCGGTCTGGCGGAAGTAGCCGAACGCCTTGCCCTCCTCGGCGCTGGTCGCGACCTTGGCGAGCGCGATGTTCTTGAACACCTGGGTGACCGCCGCGTAGGTATCGAGCTCGACGCCTTCGGGGACGCTGCCGAGCGCGCGCCACAGCATGTTCATCGTGCCCGCGCCGCCGGGAATCAGGCCGACACCGACCTCGACGAGGCCCGAGTAGGTCTCCGCCGCGGCCTGGACCGCGTCGCTGCCGAAGCACAGCTCGAGGCCACCGCCCAGCGTCATGTTGTAGGGCGCCGCGACGACCGGGATCGTCGCGTACTTCATGCGCTGCGTCGCGTACTGGTAGTTCTTGACCATCTCGCGCAACCCATCCCATTGCTTCTGGCCGGCGGCCATGACCACCGCGAACAGGTTGGCGCCGACGCAGAAGAACTCGCCCTGGTTCCAGACGACCAACGCCCGGAACTCGCGCTCGGCGCGCTCGACCGCGTCGTTGATCATCTTGATCACGTCGGCGTCGATCGAGTTCGCCTTGGTCTTGAAGGTCAGCCCGAGCACCTCGTCGCCGAGATCCCACGCCTCGGCCCCGGCGTTCTTGAGCACCGGCCCCGCGCCGCGCCGCAGGACCTCGAGCGTAGCCTCGCGCGGATCGAGCTCGCGCTTGGTGTAGTCACCGCGCGTGGGGTCCCACACCCGCGCGCCGTCGGCGCTGTAGAACCCCGTCGCACCGGTGGCCGCCATCTGGTCGACCCACGCGGGCAGCGCGACGCCGTCCTGCTTCATGCGCGCGACCACCTGGGCGAACCCGAGCGCGTCCCAGGTCTCGAACGGCCCCAGGTCCCACGCGTAGCCCCACTTCATCGCGTTGTCGATCGCCTCGATCGAATCGGTGATCTCCGGGATCCGGCGCGCGGCGTAGGCCAGGCTCCTCGACAGCACGGTCCACGCGAACTCGCCGGTGATACCGGGCGCCGCGGCGAGCTGCTTGACCCGCTCGCGCGGATCCTCGATGCGCGCGACGCCCTTGGTCGCCTTGGCGATCTCCGGATCGCCGGCCTTGGCGCGGTACTCGCCGGTCTTGGGATCGAGCGTCAAGAGCGCGTCGCCTTGCCTCTTGTAGAACCCGCCCTTGGTCTTGTCGCCGAGCTGACCGCGCTCGATCATCTTGGCGATGTACGGCGGGGTCGCGAACGTTCCGCGCTCCTCGTCGCCGGTCAGCGACTTGTAGCAGTTCTCGGCGACGTGGCCGACGGTGTCGAGCCCGACGACGTCCGCGGTTCGGAACGTCGCGCTCTTGGGGTGCGCCATCGCGACGCCGGTGATCGCGTCGACGTCCTCGGGGGTGAGCCCGCGCTCGAGCATCAGGTGGACCGTCGTCATCATCGACTGCAGCCCGATGCGGTTACCGATGAAGTTCGGCGTGTCCTTGGCCCACACGATGCCCTTGCCGAGGAGCTCGCGGCCGAACCGCTCGACGCGCGCCTTGGCAAGGTCGCTGGTGTCCGTACCCGCGACCAGCTCGAGCAACTTCATGTAGCGCGGCGGGTTGAAGAAGTGCGTGATCATGAAGTTCTTGCGAAACGTCTCGCCGCGGCCGACGATCATGTCGGCGATCCGCAGGCCCGACGTGTTCGACGCGATCACCGCGTGCGGCGCCGCGAGCTGCTCGAGCCTTGCGAACAGCGCCTGCTTGACGTCGAGCCGCTCGACGATCGCCTCGATGATCAGATCGGCCTCGGCGACCCGGCCCAGGTCGTCATCGAAGTTGCCGATCGAGATCAGCTGGGCGTTGCGCGGGTGCATGAACGCCGCGGGCTTGGCCTTCTTGAGCTTGTCGAGCGCCCCGGCGGCGAAGCCGTCGCGCTTGGCCTTCGACTGCTTCTCGGCGTCGCTGAGCTTGGGGGGCACGATGTCGAGCAACACGACCGGGATGCCGGCGTTGGCACAGTGGGCGGCGATGCCGCTGCCCATCACGCCGGCGCCGAGCACGGCGACGCGGCGGATCGGGGGTACGCGCGTGGAGGCGGACATGCCCGGACCATAGCGCAGCGCCGGCCAGTGTGTATCGCTAGCAGGGGCCGGGCCTGGGGTCGGGAGATCACCAGGTCACGCGGATGCCAGCGTCGGTGAACGGCTGCCGCTGGTTTGACGGGTGTCATCGGCGATGGTAATTCGACATCCGACGGCGATGGCGATGGTCAAGACCCAGGTCTACCTGTCCGCGGCTGAGCTGCGCGTGTTGCACGTGGTAGCCCGCCGCCAGAAGCGAAGGGTGGCCGATCTGGTCCGTGAAGCGGTTCGTCAGGTCTGGTTGCGCGAGAATCCCTCCGGCCCGATCGCGCTATGGGACGGACCCTTCGCGGGATCTTCGATGGACCATGATGCTTCGTTCGACGAGCTGTGACCGCGCAGTGGAGAAGGCGCTCGTCGATAGCGGCGCGTGAATCGCGCTGGCCGTGGTTCGCGATGCTCTTCACGAGCGCGCCGTCGCGGCGTGGCGGACACTTGATCGTGCGGGTGCATGGCTCTACATGTCGGTGCCGATGGTTCTCGAGACCTTCACCTATCTCGATCGGAGAGGCAGCCGCGATCTCGCCCTGCGATGGCGAGCGTCGCTTCGCACCATCGCTCGTTTCCAGGTAGTGGGTTGCCAGCCGGCCGAGCTCAAAGCAGCCTGGCCCTGGCTCGATCGCCCTGAGCTGTACCGGCTTGGATTGGACGACGCGACCAGTTTCACGATCATGCGAAAGCACGGCATCCGGGTCGCGTTTGCGTTCGACGTTCACTTCGCGACGGCCGGATTTCGCCTGGTCGAGTGACCAGTGTCGAACGGTAGCTTGTCAGCGAGCTTTGAGATTACTCGCGGAATGCGATCCGACAGGTCGATGCGGCGCAACCGGACAGCCGAGCGTACCGCCACCCTGCTCTACTAGTGAATGTAGGAGGAAGTATGCCTGGAGTAGCCTCTCGTTCAAGCCAGGCTTCACGGGTATCGACGAGTGATCTGTTAAGCTGGTCAAGATCGCGAGGTACCGGGTATGGATGAGCTGTTTCGTCGTGTTCAACTGCTTGCACGTCTTCTGAGGGGCGTCACCTCGGAGCGCGCTAATTATGTCGATCCAGCGATCACGGCAATGGAGCTGGAGTGGGACGCGTCATCGCTCCTAGCCAAGTTCCTAAAGAGTGCCGATGTGCCCCATCGAACCATCGACCGTGCGTATGCGGCGGGTGTCATTGATGACGCCATGCTTTCGCAGCTCGAAGAACGCGGGCTCGCACGGTGGATCCTTGGCCGCCTGCAGATTGCGCCCGGCGCGCAAATGGCTGTTGCACGAAAGGCCGCCGGCCAATACGACGGCGAGAATTGGGTTGAGCCCTTCCCTCCGGAGATGACCGATGCGCTGGCGAAACTCGTCAACGAATGGGACCTGAGGGAGCGCGAGCCGCTCGTCATCTCTAGCTCCACGGCTGAGTCTATCCGAGCGACCCATGCACTTGCACATCCAGCGACGCCTAGTATCGACACGCTCGTCGAGCGCGCGTGGTTCATCCGGGATGATGCCCGTCTGATCGTGAACGCCCCGGATGCGTTTGTAGGCAGGGCCGCTGCGCTCCTGTGGCTCGAGCTATCTCGTCAGGCAGGAGTGGAAGCCCTCGATGACTGGTTCGCAAGAGTCAGCAAGGGTGGTGTGCTGTTGGCCCCGTCGTACTTGCCGTCCGATGCGCAGTCGGCGCTGCTCGATGAGATGCTAGGGCGTGTGCTCCGGGAAGGCGACCTCGGGGATCAGGCTCGCGAATGGAGATTGGCGCTAGCTGACAGGGACGATCTTGGGACCTCGTCTGGTCGGCCGCCCCAGGTGGCCGACCCGTGCGACCCCGTCGAAGTCCTGAAATGGTGGCGAACCGTCGAGAAGATGATTAATGAGCCCTCGTTCGCAGAGATGCGCGAGGATCTGAGCGCCATGGTAAGCAGTATTATTCGCCATGACTCGCTTGATGGTGCGTACGCGCATCGTGCACGGCGCCTGATACAGTTACTGGAGGCAGGTCGCGAACGCTGCTTCCTCTTGCGTGCGGTGCAGCGAGCCATCGCCTTTGGTCGTGTGGAGGCGATCGCCAGCCTGCTTGTAGCCCCCGGCTGCGAGCGACTTGCGCTTTTTTTGCTGGCTCAGATCCCGCTCGACAATGATGCTTTCGTAGGTTGGACCGAAGAACAACAAAAGCGCCACGAGTTGCGCGTTCGAACTGTCTGGCACGAAGCCGCAAGCATTGCGCTCGATGTATTGGCCAAGCTTCCGCCGGATGACGCCGCTAGGCGGATTGCGGCGATACTGCTTCAGCTCGCTGATGAGGCGAGCGCCGACCCCTTGTTCACCGAAGAGCGACGATCTCATGCGAACGCCAAGGCACGTCTGGCGGTGACGCTGTCGATCTTGAAGGATGTCGAGTTCGGTCATCTAATAAATAATAAGCGCACGCGAGTTCTGCCGAAGGTCGTAAGGTCGCTCGCTGAAGCCCTTCGGACGATCACGCTGACGGATACCATCGCCGTCGGAAAGCTGAAGCTGTTGTTCTGGCTGCTAGACGTCGAAGGTGTGGGTGCGAAAGCGGCGACCTATGTACTTCATGACTGGCTCGCATCAACCAAGAGTGGCGGCTGGTCACACGACCATCGAGCAGTTGCTGCTTATGGCTGGGATCGCGTCGCGCGAGACGTCGATGCCTCAGGCTTCGATACGCTGATCGCCACAAAGATTGGTGGCTCCAGCGACGACAACCAGTGGGCCGCGATGAATCGCGAGCGTTTGCTTCTGCGGGTGCTCTCCAAGGCCCACGCTGGTCTTATCGGGCGTGCATTTCCAACGGCCGAACAGATCAGACGCCGCGAAGCGCTCGAAGCAGCCCTGGGAGCGCATCTCGCCGGCTCTGCATCCAAAAAGAAATTCGGTAGCGACAATCCGCTTAATCGACTCATGGAGGGTACGCGGATCGGTGCTAACATTGAAGACCTAACCGCTGTGGTGGCTCGTGCCGTCGACCAGTTTATGCCGGCCACGCGCGAAAAAGCCATCAGCGACTGGCTCGGGCAAACAGAAGACGCCATTCTGTTGATCCGCGCTGCACTCGCGATGCGTAGCACGCCAGCGCGAAAGCAGGTCTTAGCTCGATTTTTCGAGTTGGATCTCTCGCGAGTCCTGCATGATGAAACGCCTGTATCCGTCGCAGGCATGGCTGAAGATGCCATTGGCCTCCGAGAACGCTCACTCGCGGAAAAGATGCTCAGTCTGGGAGACGCGCTTTTCACTGACAAGCGCGAAGAACAATGGCGACAAGAAGCTCTGAAGCCGCAGCTTGCACTCGCGGCACTCCTGGGAGACCAGGCGAAGTTTGACGCGCTCGTTGCTGGCTCAACGGATGCGCACGAATTTCAGCGAGGGGTCCTGGCGCTCCACACCGACAAGCCGGACGAGGCCGTTGCACTTTTCGAGCGCCTGGCCGAAGCGAACCCTCACTCACCGGGTGCCCAGGTCAATCTGTTTGCCTCGCGCATCCGATCCGCGCAGCTCCTCGATGCGTCTCGAAAAGAAGAACACATCGAGAAGGCGATCGATCAGTGGATAGCGGCACGAGCGCAACTCCAGCCCGAAGATCGCGAACGCGCAGAGCCGGCTGCAGTCTTTAACATGCTGCTCGCCTACGGCGAACTCGGGCGGCACACCAAGTTTGAGGATGCTCTGCGTGAGCTGACGCCTTCCGTACGATTCAGCCCCGACATCGTCGGGCTCGCTGTGGAGGTGTTCAAGGAAAGGGGTGCCATCGAGAAGGCTGCAACGTTCCTGATGGAAGCCGAGGCGGTCCATGGAAAGGTAGACTGGATCGATCAGCTCCGGCGCAAGTTGAGCGACGGCTTGCCTGTGGCAAAGCCAGAGGTTCAGGTTGCTGCCACTGATCGTGCGCTTACAGCCCGGGAGCTGCGCAATGGGATAAACGAGGCCGTGCGTCGAAGCCCCGATGAGGTTGCGATCATCTTCGGTGAGCCAGATGACAACGTCGAGGAGCTATTGCACCGGATACATCTCGAGGTCGCTGAGGAGATGCTACTTTTGAAGGTCATCCTTGAGCGGCTACGTGACGAGGACAAGTTCAATCAGATCTTCGTCAAGATCCTGAAAGGACGGCTTGAACGATTGGGATGGACGGTCGGTGAAGGATCACCAGGAGGCACATCGGACGGAGCGGGTGCCACTAAAGGAACTGCTGGTGGTGAGGGTTGGCGCGACTGGATCATCCAGGCGAGGGGACGTGAGCTTTGCGTCTGCGAAGCGTTGCGATGTCTCGACTCCGTCTCCAAGGAGTACGTCACCACGCACGTCAACAAGCTGGCGAAGTACGACCCGGTAGGTCGACCATTCGCTTTCGTGGTTGCCTACCTCGAGCTATTGAACTTCGATGCAGCTGCCGAGAAGTACCATTCGATCGTGGCTAGCGCGACACTTCAGGATCTCCCGCTTCTTCGTTGCGACCCGAAGGTTTCTGGCTCGCCTGGCCTCAAGACATTTCGGTCTGTGCATACGCGCGGCGACGGCGAAGTAACCGTTCACCACATTCTCATCAAGTTGGCTTCAGCGCGCGGGCGTTGAGCATTAGGTCCAGACACGCGCTCGCAGCGGATCCTCTGGCCAAAGAAAAAAGAGAGGTCCTAGAATTCGCAAACGCGCATTATGATCTCCCGCCGTCCCGGGAGACCCTCGTCACTGTCCTCGTTGACCCGCGTGGAAGCCCTTGGATCCTTAAGGCGAAGATCTCTGCCCAGCTCCTGTCGAGCTCCGCAAAACAGCCTGCATAGCGTTGACAGGTCGACAGACGCGGCCAGGTACGCTTCCTACGGGCAGCACATAACATTCCGCGAAGCCAGCCTGGTTGGATGGCCCCGGATACTGTTCAAGGTTGAGGAGAACGTTGCTACCCGCCTCTATGGGGACCGCGCTATGCTTCCTTCATGAAGCTGCCCTTCGACAGGGAACGCATGCGCGAGCGGAACCTGCTCGATGATATCGACGAGATCGAGCTGACAGCCAGCCAGACGCTTGGGGAGCGTTTTGTCGCCACCCTTCGCCTCAGTGATCTGGCCCTCGCTCTGTTTCGTGGCAACCCAGATGCATCTGTCCTCGATCGGCTGGAAGACCTGAAGGAAAAGGCCCGGCTCTGGGCGGCGCCGCTACAGGTGATCAGACGGTGACCGACTCTCCTCTGCAGCCCCCGCTAGATGCCGTGATTGATGCGCTCGACGGCCTCGGCGTTCGCTATGCGCTGGTCGGCGGACTCGCGGTTGGTGTCTGGGGAGCGCCGCGCGCCACCAAGGACATCGATCTGTACGCGGAGCTCTCCCCAAGCGTGCGTCCGCAGCTCCGGCGCGAGCTCTTGCAGCGTGATTTCAACGTACCGGCGATGGAGGAGGAGCTCGAACGGTTCGGTGTGTTCCGGTCGTTGTTCCGGCCTACGAACGTCTTCGTGGACATCTTCGATGCTCAGAATCCTCTCGGGGAGGCGATCTTGAAGCGTCGACGCGATGTCGACGTGCAGGGTCGGAAATGTTGGACGGCTGCCGCAGAGGATCTCGCCGTCCTCAAGGCGTTCTCCGATCGCGCCCGGGACCACGAAGACCTGATGAAGCTCATCGCCGTCGGGGGCCCGAAGCTCGACATGCCTTACATCGAGAAGTGGGCTCGCGAACTGGACCGCAGCATGGGCGGTGACGAGGTGACGGAACGCCTGAATCATGCCCGACACGAAGCTGCGCGACGCGTCCCAGCGAATGCGCCGCGGCGAGGACGGTGATTGCCATGCCTGCAGGATGCGGCCATCCTCGAGGCTCGCTCCGGCCCCGAAGGTGAGGGTACGGATTCTTGTGCAGAGCCAAGGGGCGCGCGGGCCGCTACTTCTTCTGGGCGAGCGGCGTCACCGAGCCGGGGATGCGATCGGCGCCCTGGCGCGCGAGCATCCAGCCGGGATATTCGGCAGGCAGGGCGCTGACCTCGTCGAGCTTGCGCAGCTCGTCGGCGGTGAACTGGACCTCGGGGGCGCGCAGGTTGTCGGTCAGCTGGTCGCGCCGCTTGGCGCCGATGATCACCGACGTGACGACGTCCTGGTGGAGCAGCCACGCCAGCGCGATCGTCGCGACGGAGACAGCGTGGGCGGCGGCGATCGGGCGGATCGCGTCGATCACCCGCCAGGCGCGCTCCTTGTCGACCGGGGGGAAGTCGAACTTCGCGCGCCGGCCGGACTCGTCGGTGCTGCCGGGCCCGTACTTGCCCGACAGCAGGCCCCCGGCGAGCGGGCTCCACACCAGGAGGCCGACGCGCTGGTCGCGGAGCAGCGGGACGATCTCGCGCTCGAGGTCGCGGCCGGCGAGCGTGTAGTACGCCTGCAGGGTCTGGAACCGGGCGAGATGCTCGCGCTCGCTGATCCCGAGCGCCTTCATCAGCTGCCACGCGGCGAGGTTCGAGCAGCCGATGTAGCGCACCAGGCCCCGGTGCACGAGATCGTCGAGCGCGCCGAGCGTCTCCTCGAGCGGCGTCGCCGCGTCGAAGCCGTGGATCTGGTAGAGGTCGATGTAGTCGGTGCCGAGCCGGCGCAGGCTCGCCTCGACCGCCGCCATGATGTGGCCGCGCGACAGGCCGACGTCGTTGGGCGAGGGGCTCATCCGACCGCGGACCTTGGTCGCGAGCACGACCTTGTCGCGCTTGCCGGCGAGCGCCTTGCCGAGCAGCACCTCGGATTCGCCGTACGAATAGACGTCCGCGGTGTCGATGAAGTTGATGCCGGCGTCGAGCGCCGCGCCCACCATCTCGTCGGCCTCGGCCTGGCCCTGCGTGCCGACCACGGCCCAGAAGTCCTTGCCGCCGAACGTCATCGTGCCGAGGCACAGCTCCGAAACGAACAGCCCTGTAGCTCCGAGCGGTCGATATTTCATGGCCAGGGCGTAGCACGCGTGATCGCGGCGACCAATCGAGGCACAGCCAGCTTCTAATCTGCAACCTCGGTGATCCAACCTCCGCGATCGAAACCGGGCGGGTACGGCGGTGTCACGGGAGCGATTCCCGATCGTTGGCAAGCCGCCGGGCGACCAATCACCTCCGGCTACCGTTCCGGATCACCACGATGCATCTGATCAGTACCGAGCGCCGCTCGAAAACTGGACGGCGATCGCGACCCTGGGCAGGGTAGACGTTCGATGTCGATCCATCGCGGGACGTCTTCCGCTTCGGCGCCCGCGCCCGCGCGCGCGACCCCGTGCCTTCGGGTGTTTGCGGACACGCTGTTCGTCGACGACGGCAGCCGCCGGGGCGACGAGGTCCGCACGGCGATGCTGCGGCTCGACTTCGACTATGCGGGGCGCCGGGTGCGCGCCGGCGATCCCCGGCCGTCGCCGCTCGGCCAGGGCGCCCGGGATCGCGACGCCGAGGCGCAGGCCTGCCGCGTGCTCGAGAGCTTCGGCGTGCTCGAGCTCGCCCAGCTCGAGGACTGCGCGGTGTCGCCGGGTGCGGGAGTCGACTACATCGTCGCGATCGACGGCGACGTCCATGCGCTGTGCGCGTTCGGCGCTTACGCCGTACCGCAGCTGCGGAACCTCGGCTGGCGGGTGGAGATCGATCCCGAGTACCCGTGGCAGACGATCGGCAACGACGCGCCGCTGTACGCCGCGGCGGCGCCCGACGAGAAGCGCCCCGACTGGTTCGGCCTCGAGCTCGGCGTCGAGGTCGATGGCCAGCGCATCGATCTCCTGCCGGCGCTGCTCGACATGCTCGACACCACGGGCGATCTGGCGGCGCTG
>Ga0207670_10002039_pt1 | contig 10598 bp, 4 predicted proteins | sample KBSS23HmetaG_FD_184339 | JGI IMG/M metagenome (GOLD analysis project Ga0207670, IMG submission 184339) | Switchgrass rhizosphere microbial communities from Kellogg Biological Station, Michigan, USA - KBS S2-3H metaG (SPAdes) (version 2) | ecosystem: Host-associated > Plants > Roots > Rhizosphere... | reverse complement strand
GTCGACTTCGATCACCGAACCCTTGCTGCGCAGCGTGATCAGCGTGTTGCCGTTCGGCAGGCGGTCGGCGTCGTGCACGTTGTTCATGCCGGTGACCTGCCAGACGATCTCGCCCGCCGGGCTGACCTCGATGACGCGGTCCTTCAGCACGTCGGCGATCAGCGTGTTGCCGTTCGGCAGGCGGTCGGCGTCGAACGGCCGGATCTCCTTGTCGTACTTCCAGACGATCTCCTTCTGCGGCGTCACCTCGATCACGCGCGAGCCGAACGTGTCGGCGATCAGCGTGTTGCCGTTCGGCAGGCGGTCGGCGTCGTACGGGTTCTTGAGGTCGTCGTAGACCCAGACGACGTGGTTGTGGCGGTCGATCTCCTGCACGCGGCTGACCGAGAACTCGGTGATCAGCAGGTTGCCGTTGTCGAGGCACTCGGCGTCCCACGCGCCGAACACGTCCTTGACCTCGAACACCTCGCGGCCCTGGTCGTCGACCTCGACGACGCGGTTGTCGCTGTAGTCGGCGATCAGCGTGAAGCCCCACATCGCGCCGCCGCCGACGCCGATCTCCATGTGCGCGACCATGCCGATCGGCACGACCGCGGCGCCGAGCAGCGGCGCGGCGAGCGCCAGGTGGCTGGCGTTGCTGCCGACCAGGAAGCCGATCACGCGGTCGCCGTTGGTCAGATCGGTGCGCACGTAGGTCGTCGTGTCGGGTTCGATCGTGCGCGGCCGCATCGTCAGCAGACCCGCCACTTCGGTGAGCGCGACCTTGCGCGTGCCGCCGCTCGTGAGTTCGACCTCGACGCTGCCGTCGGCGACGGCCGTGATCGTGCCGTCGAGGAACTCGTTGGTGCGCAGGCGCACGCGGTCGTGCTCGACCGATGCGCCGACGAGCCGGTCCAGTTCGGGATCGACGGCGATGCCCTGCACGTCGCCGCGCGGGATCACCAGCGCGCCGAACACCGGCGACTGCAGGCGCACGGATTCGCGGTCGATGCGTTCGAGCTTGCCCGTGACCATGCTGCCCTGCGTCAGGAACACGCGCGTGTCGGTCGGCGGTGCGACCGTGTGCGCCGGGAAGTCGATGACGTCGCACTCGCCGAACGAGACGACCGCCACCGGCACGCCCGCGATCACGTCGCCGATCAGCAGGCCGTCGCCGGTGAAACCCGCGAAGCGGCCCTCGAGCGCCGTGCGCCCGCTGTCGGACAGCGTCAGCTTCACGCGTGCGTCGCCCGGCGTCGCGGCCGGCAGCTGCAGCCTGGCGGCGGCCGCCAGCACGCGGTCGTCGCTCGCCGCCATCGCCGCCAGCAGCGGCGCGGCCTCGGCGCGGCCGCGCAGGCCGCGCAGCACGGTGCAGGCCTCGACGCGCGACAGCTTGCCTTCGCGGAACAGCTGTTCGCACAGCGCGAGCGCGCGCGCGCTGGGCATGCGCGACAGCGACGCGATCGCGGCCGCGCGGTAGGAGCCGCCCTTCCAGTCGACCATCTGGAACACCGCATCGGCCTCGTCGTCGCCGCCGTGCTCGCCGAGGGCGCGGATCGTGTAGTCGACGACCTTGGGGTCGGTGTAGCCGAGCGACGACCGCAGCGCGCGCAGCAGGCGCGGGTCGGTCGGCATGTAGTACGCCGCGGCGACGAGGCCCTGCAGGATCTTGGTCTGCCGGATCTCGTCGGCGCGGTCCTTGGCCTGGATCGCGTCGAGGATGCGGCGGCAGCGCATGCTCTCTTCGAGCGGATCGGGTTTCTCGGCGTGCTGCTGCAGGATGGACTGTGCGCGCGCGCCGATCTCGATCAGCGTGCGCTCGGACTGTTCGCGCACCTGCCAGCGCGGGTTGGTCAGGTCGCCGATCAGGCGGTCGATCTTGAGGAGGTATTCCCGATGGTCGCCGTGGATGCGCGCGATCATCGCGGTCGCCGCCTCCTTCTGGTGCTGGAGCAGCTGTCCCACCTGCGTCAGCACCTCGGGCAGGGTCTCCTTCTCGAAGCCCTTGCCGACCGCGCCGACGAGTTCGTCGTCGCTCCAGTCCTGCGCCCGCAGCGCGGTGGCGAACGCGGCGAACACGGCGAGCGCCGCGGCGGCTGCGAAGGGCGCGGACAGACGGCGGCTGGTGACGCGGCGGGTGATGACGTCCATGGTGGGAAGGTTCTCGAGGGCGCTACGTCCAGGTGCCGCTCGGTCGTGGGATCTTAGAGGAGACCGCGGCTGGCCGGACAGAAACGCTCGGCGAGCCTCGCCGGTTGGAGGCGGTTGACGTAGATTGCAGGTGATCCCTCCATCTGGATTCGGCGTTGGTCGGAGCGCGCCCTGGTCGGCCGAGCACGGAACCAGACCGTAGATTCGCGTCCCAGCCCATCTCTCCCGACCGCTCCGTCGACCGCGTGCGGATGGACCTGTGCATCGACCCTCGCTGCTGACCCTGAACCTGTTGCTCGCGCTCGCCGCGCTGGCAGATAACGCGACTGCACAGCAGGTCGCTATCCGCGTCGGCGGCGCGCTGCGCATGACGCCGGAGCCGGCCCAGCAGGGCGACGACGCCGGGCAGCCGGTCGAGATGTTCGAGAGCCCGAACCTCGACCGCTTCCTGCGCCGCGCGCGGCAGTTCCTGCAGGAGGAGAAGTACCAGGAGGCGATCCTGGTGCTGCAGACCGTCATCGAGGGCCGCACGCTCGAGGCCGGCGGCGAGGACCGCGGCGGGGGCGGCGACAAACCCGGCGAGAAGCCTGCAGACCAGCCTGCTGGCAAGCCGGCCGACCAGCCCGGCAACAAGCCTGCGGGCAGGCCCGGCGAACCGCAGTCGCGGGATCCGCGCGACGCCAGGACCGACCGCACCGCGTCGCTCGCGGATCCGGCGCAGACCGTGTTCTCGTCCGACGGCCGCATCTACCGGCCCGCGCGACGGCTCTGCCACGAGTACCTGTCCGGCATGCCGGAGGTCGGCATCGAGCTGTACCGCTCGATGTTCGAGGGGCTCGCGCAGGACCTGCTGCAGCAGGCGCAGCGCACGGGCCTGGTGTCCGACCTCGAACGCGTCGCCAACCGCTACTTCCCGACGCTGGCGGCCGGCCGCGCGATGCAGATGCTCGCCGACCGGCAGATGCACGAGGGCCGCTATCGCGCGGCCGTGCAGGTGCTGCGCGACCTCGCCGAGCTGTACCCGCGCGCCAACCAGCAGCAGCTCGGCATCTCGCAGCTGTGGTGCCGCTTCAAGATCGCGCTGTGCCTGCGTCTCGCCGGCGAACTCGAGGCCGCGCTCGACGCCGCGCGCGAACTGGCCGCGGCGTATCCCGACGAGTCGCTGCGTGTCATGGGCGAACTGCAGGCGGTGCGCGACCTGCCGACGTCGCCGCTGTTCGCGACCGGCGACGACGCGCTGGTCGCCGCGATCGGCACGGCGCAGCCGTCGAGCGCGCTCGAGTGGCTGCAGTCGGACACCGAGGAACTGGTGCCGCTGTGGCAGTACCGCTTCATGGGTGGCGACCCGTACGAGCAGAAGGCGTCGAGCCAGCAGGACCGCAACCCCGATTTCTTCAACGGCGAGGGCGTCACCGTCAGCGCGACGCCGCCGCCCAACAAGTACGGCACCGGTGCGCAGCTCGCTTTCTTCGGCCGCGGCGCGCCGCCGCCGCGCATCGCGTACCTCGAGAACTACCGGCTGCGCATCGCCGATGCGTTCACCGGCATCGTGCAGCAGGAGGGCGACGGCGAGGCGATGCCCGGCGATCCGCGCCCGATGCGCGCGCGTGCGCGCGTGCCGGTCTACGACTTCTCGCTGCTGACGCCGGTCGAGGACGACGAGCGCTACTACGTGATCCTCGGCCGCAGCAAGATCCAGCAGGGCATCGAGTCGCTGAAGTCCAACACGGTCGTCGCCTACGACAAGCAGACCAGTGAGCGCGTGTGGGCGAGCGAGGCCTTCCTCGAGGGCGAGGACGGACTCGCCGACGTGACGTTCCTCGCCGCGCCGACGGTGTTCGGCGAACGGCTGCTGCTGCCCGTGCTGCGCCGCGGCGCCTACGAGCTGCAGTGCCTCGACCGCAAGAGCGGCCGCCCGCTGTGGCGCACGCGCATCCACGGTGGCGGCTCGGCCTGGTTCAAGGCGCCCGGCGCACGCGTCGAGGTCGCCGGCAGCCTCGCCTACGTGCTGACGAACGCGGGCGGCGTCGCGGCCGTGGACGCGTTCGCCGGCGATCTGCGCTGGATCCGCAAGTACGAGCGCACCGACCCGCTGCGGCAGAAGCCGCTCGGCCGCGGCAGCGCGTCGCAGGTCGCCAACATGGGCATGCAGCCCGTCTACTTCGAACGCGACCTGCCGAGCTTCCTGCCGAGCGACGTCATCGTCGTCGGCGGCACGCTCGTGTTCGCCGGCTGCGACAGCGACATGGTGCTGTGCGTGGACGGGGCCTCGGGCGAACCGGTGTGGATGATCGACGGCGCGACGCGCTACGCGCCGTACCGCATCCGCTACCTCGTCGGCCACAACGACAAGTACGTCTACGCCGGCGCCGACGGCGCCGACGGCCAGAGCTGGCTCGTGTGCATCGAGCACGCCGGCGGTCTGTTGTGCTGGGCCAAGACGGTGCCCGGCGGCAGCGAGCGGCTGACGCGCTGGCGCGGCCGCGGCTGCGTGCTCGCGAACTGGGTCTGCATGCCGGGCGACCGCGAGGTGCACGTGATCGACGCCGAGGGCCGCGGCGAATGGCGGCGACTGTCGCTGCCGTCGTTCGGCGTCGGCGACGAACCGCTGCGCGGGCCCAACAACCTGTACGCGGACGGGCCGTGGCTGGGCGTCGCGTACACGCGGGGCCTCGAGGTCTACAGCACGGCGGCAGCGCTGCGCGCGCTGGCGCAGAACACCAGCGACCCGCGCCGCCGCGCGGCGGTGCTCGTGCAGGCCGGCGATCCGACCGGCGCGATCGCGGTGCTCGAACAACTGCTCGCGCAGCCGTCGTTGACGCCCGAGCAGCGGCAGGCCGCCGAGACCGACGTCATCGGTCTCGCGCGCGAACGCGCGCTGGCCGGCGACGGCGTGGCGGTGCTGGACCGCATCACGCCGGTCGTGACCACGCGGCAGTCGCGCATGGCGTGGCGCCTGGCGCGGCTCGACCTGTTCCGTCAGTCCGGCCAACTGCGGGCTTACGAAGACGAGCAACAGCGGCTCTACCGGCTGATGGAAGGAAAGGACTGAGCATGGTGCGGTACCCGCTCTGCAGTGCGCCGGTGGCGGCGTTCGCGATGTCGCTGCTGCCGGCACAGGGGCTGTTGCCGCGCGGCGTCACACCGGAGGCCAGCGCCGCGATCCAGAACGGACTGCAGTACATCGCGCGCAGCCAGGGCAACGACGGCGCGTGGCGCAACGCGGGCGGGCACGGCACCTACCCGACCGCGATGACGGGGTTGGCCGGCATGGCGCTCGTCGCGTCGGGCTCGACGCCGACGCGCGGCCGCTACTGGCACGAAGTGCGCGACTCGCTGGACTTCCTGATCAAGATCGCCGACCCGCGCACGGGCGTCATCACCGAGATGGCGACCGAGAACCGCAACATGTACGGGCACGGGTTCTCGACGCTCTACCTCGCGTCGGTGTACGGCATGGAGGAGGACGTCGTGCGCCAGGAGAAGCTGCACGGCGTGCTGACGCGCGCGGTGTCGCTGATCGTGCGCGCGCAGTCCGCGGCGGGTGGCTGGATCTACACGCCGGACTCCGGCGGCGACGAGGGCAGCGTGACGGTGACGCAGGTGCAGGCGCTGCGCGCGTGCCGCATGGCCGGCATCGTCGTCGACAAGAAGACGATCGACCGCGCCGTCGACTACATCCGCAAGTGCCAGAACCCCGACGGCGGCATCAGCTACAGCTACGGCTCGCGCGGCGACAGCCGCCCCGCGATCAGCGCCGCCGGCGTCGCGGTGCTCTACAACGCCGGCTACTACGACGATCAGCCGTTCGTGGAGAAAGCGATGAAGTTCGTGATGCAGCACATCAACCCGACCACGGACACGACGGGGCATCACTTCTACACGCAGCTCTACTTCGCGCAGGCGCTCTACCAGCGCGGCGGCAAGGACTGGGACGACTACTACGCCAAGATGGCGCCGTGGCTGGTGCGCACGCAACGCAAGGACGGCGCCTGGGAAGGCGACGGTGTCGGTCCCGTCTACGGCACCGCGATCGCGCTGATCATCCTGCAACTGCCCTACGCGCTCGCGCCCATCTACCAACGCTGACCCCGCGCGCACCACGATGAACCCGACCGCCGCAGCCCAGCCGAACACGCGCCGCCGCGACGGCGGGCGTCGCGCGGCGGGCGGTGCGGTCGCGTGCGCGCTCTGTGCGGCCGTCGCCGGCCAGGACGCGCCGCTGCTGCCGCGCGGCGTGACGCCCGAAGTCGTGCAGGCGGTCGCGCACGGACTCGACTACCTCGCGCGCAGCCAGGCGCGCGATGGCGCCTGGCGCGACGCCGGCGGCTACGGCACCTATCCCGCCGCGATGACGGGCCTGGCCGGCATGGCGCTGTCGGCTGCGGGCTCGACGCCGACGCGCGGCCGGCACTGGCGCGAAGTGCGCGAAGCGGTGGAGTTCCTGCTGCACCTCGCGGACGCGCGCACGGGCATGATCGCGGACCTCGGCACCGAGAACCGCAACATGTACGGGCACGGGTTCGCGACGCTGTTCCTGGCGTCCGTGTACGGCATGGAGGAGGACGTCGTGCAGCAGGAGAAGCTGCACGGCGTGCTGACGCGCGCGGTGTCGCTGACCGTGCGCGCGCAGTCGGCGGCGGGCGGCTGGATCTACACGCCGGACTCGGGCGGCGACGAGGGCAGCGTGACGGTGACGCAGGTGCAGGCGCTGCGCGCGTGCCGCATGGCCGGCATCGTCGTCGACAAGAAGACGATCGACCGCGCCGTCGACTACATCCGCAAGTGCCAGAACCCCGACGGCGGCATCAGCTACAGCCTCGGCCGCCGCGGCGCCAGCCTGCCCGCGATCAGCGCCGCCGGCGTCGCGGTGCTCTACAACGCCGGCTGCTACGACGACGAACCGTTCGTCGAGCGCGCGCTGCGCTACGTCAAGCAGCACGTCAGCGCGACCGGCAACACGACCGGCCATCACTTCTACACGCAGCTCTACTTCGCACAGGCGCTCTACCAGAACGGCGGCGGCGACTGGGACTCCTACTACGCCGAGATGTCGGCCTGGCTGGTGCGCAACCAGCGCAAGGACGGCGCGTGGGAAGGCGACCGCGTCGGGACGGTCTACGGCACCGCGATCGCGCTGATCGTCCTGCAGCTGCCCTACGCGCTCGTCCCCATCTACCAACGTTGACCCCGACCACGACGACCACGGCATGTTCGCGCTGACGTTCCTCAACCCGCTGTTGCTCTGGGCAGTCCCGCTCGCAGCGGTGCCGATCGTCATCCATCTGCTGAACCGGCGCCGGTTCCACCGCGTGCCGTGGGCCGCGATGGAGTACCTGCTGGCGGCGATGAAGCGCAACCGCAAGCGGCTGCGCATGGAACAGTGGCTCGTGCTGCTGCTGCGCACGCTGGCGGTCGTCATGCTGGCGCTGCTGGTGGCGCGGCCGCAGCTCAGCGGCGGCAGCCTGATCGGCACGGTCACGCACCATGTCGTGCTGCTCGACGACACGGCGTCGATGCAGCAGCGCAGCGGCAGCCTGGCGCTGTGGGACAAGGCCAAGGACCAGGTGCGCGAACTCGCGAACCGGCTGGCCAGCACGCGCGGCGGCGACCTGTTCTCGCTGGTCCGCACCACGGCGCCGGCACAGCCCGAACTGTGGGCGCAGCGCATCGGTCCGGAGCTCGGCCAGCGCGTCGGCGCGCTCGTCGGCGAACTGCAACCGAGCAACGGCACGATGGACCTCGGCAGCACGCTGCACGACGCGCACGTGCGCGCCACGGCGATGAAGGAGGCCGGCCACACCGACTACTACCTGATCGGCGACGTGCGCGCCGTCGACTGGATCAGCGACGACGACAAGGCGCGGCCGTCGCTGGTGCAGGCGCTCGCGCAGCTCGATGCGACGGCCGAGCACCTGACCGCGCTGGCGGTCGGTTCGCGCGACGCCGACAACCTCGCGATCACGGCGATCCGCCGCGTCGACCGCCTCGCGACCGCCGGCGTGCCGATCGAACTCGCCGTCGACGTGATGAACCTCGGCCTCGACGCGACGCCGGCGACCGAACTCGCGGTCGAGATGGACGGCAAGAGCCGGGTCGTGCGACCGCTGATAGCGCTAGCGCCCGGCGAAGCGACGACCGTGGTCGTGCAGCACACCTTCCACGGCGCCGGCGACCACCGCGTCGAGGCGTCGTTCCCGCCGGTCGACCACTACCTCGTCGACGACCGCCGTGCGCTGGCGCTGCCGGTGCAGGCGCGGTCGCGCGTGCTGCTGGTCGACGGCGAACCGGAGAGCGGCGAGGACGAGGAGGGCGGCGAGACGATGTTCCTGCAGGTCGCGCTCGATCCGGGCGGCGAGGCGCCGTCGGGCATCGAGGTGCAGGTCGTCACCGAGTCCGCGCTGCCGGAAGTCGACCTCGAGCCGTTCGACATGGTCTGGCTCTGCAACGTCCCGGTGCCGAACCGGACGATGGTCGAGAAGCTCGAGCGCTTCGTCGCGCGCGGCGCCGGTCTCGCGATCTTCGTCGGCGCGCAGGTCGACCCGGTGCGCTACGACGACGCGATGTGGCGCGGCGGCCAGGGCCTGCTGCCGCTGCCGCTCGGCGAGATCGACGGCGACCCCGATCGCCGCGAACACCTCGTCGTCGTCGACCGCCAGCACCCGATCTGCGGTCCGCTCGGCGACGTGATCGCCGTGCTGTGCAATGCGACGGTGCTGGTCAAGCGCTACCTGAAGATCCAGGAGCCGCCGCAGAACGGCGCCAGCGTGCTGGCGCGCATCCGCGACAGCGAGGGTTCGCCGGCGATCGTCACGCGCACGTTCGGCAGCGGCGGCGGCGCGGTCGTGTTGTTCGGCATCTCGGCCGACAAGCACTGGTCGAACTGGCCCGACACCGACGTCAACGTCGTGTTCGCGCAGCAGGTGCACCGCTATGCCGCGCGCGCGCGCGACCTTGGTCCCGTCAACCTGACGACCAGCGGCGTGCTGCGGTTCGATCTCGACCCGGGTGTCTACAAGGCCGACGTCGCGGTGCACGCGATGGGCGGCGACGGCGACGAGCGCACGGTGACCGCGGTCGAGCCGAAGGGGTCTGCTTCGCCGCAGCCACCCGACGATCGCGCGCCCGAACGCGGCAACGGCGAGCCGCGTCTGCTGCAGCTGACCCTGCCGATGGCGGAGCTGCGGCAGTTCGGCGCCTACGAGGCGACGCTGCAGCTGCACGCCGGCGCGACCGAGACGCGCGTGTTCACACGCAGCGCCGACGCGACCGAGAGTCACCTCGTGCGCCTGCAAGCGACGGACTTCGCGCGCGTCTATCCGCCCGAGGTGCACGACCGCGTGACGTTCCGCGACGACGCCAGCGGCTTCGCCGCGTCCACGGGCGAAGGCGAGCTGTGGCGGCTGCTGGCGGCCGCGATGCTCGCGGCACTGTTGCTCGAGACCCTGTTGGCCTGGAGGTTCGGCCGCCGCTGAGCGGACGGAGCGATCATGCAGGAACTGCTGCGCTGGCTGGCTTCGTGGCAGGGGATCCCGGTCGATCCCGACGCCGAGATGCAGTTCGAGCTGTCGAGCTTCCCGAGCGGCGGCCTCGGCCTGCTCGTGCTGCTCGGCGTGCTGCTCGCGCTCGTCTACGTGTCGTTCGTCTACCGCCGCGACGGCCGCAACCTCGCGCGCTGGCAGCGGCTGGTGCTCGCGTCGCTGCGCGTCGTCGCGCTGCTGGCCGCGGTCGCGCTGCTGCTCGAACCCAACCTCGTCGCGATCAAGCACCAGACCCGCCCCGGCGCGACGATCCTGCTGGTCGACACGTCGCAGTCGATGAAGCAGGTCGACGCCTGGCGCCGCGAACAGGTCGCGGCGGTCGCCGAGGGCTGGCGCCGCATCGGCGTCGCCGACCCGGCCGCGGTGACGCGGTTCGACCTCGTGCGCACGCTGCTCGCGCGCGACGACGGCGCGCTGGTGCGCAAGCTCGGCGCGCGCAACCAGGTCCAGCTCTACGGCTATGCCGCCGGCCTCGAGTCGCTGCCGACGCTGCCCGAGGCGGCCCAGCCGGGCAACCCGCCGCCGGGCCAGCCGGCGCCGGCGACCGACCTGATGCAGCCGCCGCGGCTCGATCTCGACAAGCTGACCGCCGACGGCCGCTACAGCAACCTCGGCGGCGCGCTGCGCTCGGCGTGCGACCGCAGCCGCAACGCCGAGATCGCCGCGATCGTGATCCTCGGCGACGGGCGCCGCAACGCGGGGCCGCAGGGCGCCGAGATCGCGCGCATGCTGAACCAGCGCAAGGTGCCGAACACGTTCGTGCTCGGCATCGGCGATCCGTCGGAGACGCAGGTCGTCGGCATCGGCCGTTTCGAGGCGCCCGAGAAGGTGTTCGAGAAGGACCCGTTCGAGATCCGCGGCGCGGTGCTCGCGCAGCGCTACGACCAGATGCAGGTGACCGTGCGGCTGCTGCGCATCGACGAGAAG
>Ga0207670_10002038_pt1 | contig 10602 bp, 10 predicted proteins | sample KBSS23HmetaG_FD_184339 | JGI IMG/M metagenome (GOLD analysis project Ga0207670, IMG submission 184339) | Switchgrass rhizosphere microbial communities from Kellogg Biological Station, Michigan, USA - KBS S2-3H metaG (SPAdes) (version 2) | ecosystem: Host-associated > Plants > Roots >... | reverse complement strand
TAACCTGCAACTCACGAGCGACGGCGGCAAGAACTGGACTAATTTGATTAAGAATGTTTCCGGAGTTGCCGCAAACTCACCCGTTTCACACGTCGAACCATCGCGCACAAACGCTCGCACCGCGTTCGTGTCGTTCGATCGTCACATGTTTGACGACTTCCGGCCGTACATTTTCAAAACCACCGACGCCGGAAAGAACTGGACGAGCATCTCAGGCAATCTGCCGGCGATAGCGTACGTTCAGGTCGTTCGCGAGGATCCAAAGAACACGAATCTACTTTACGCGGGAACGGAGCTTGGCTTGTTTGCTTCGTACAACGGCGGCAAAGACTGGCTCGCTCTGAATTTGAAGAACCTTCCGAACGTCGCGGTTCACGACATTCTCGTGCACCCGCGCGAGAACGATCTGATCCTCGCCACACACGGTCGCAGCATCTGGATCTTCGACGACGCGACCGTGCTGCAACAGATGTCGGAGCAGATCCTGAACAGCAACGCCCACTTGTTTTCGATACGACCGGCACTGCGATACACAACTCGCTTTACGCGTTACGGTACCGGCGACAAACAGTTTGCCGGACCCAATCCGCCGGCAGGTGCGTTGATAACTTATTACCTGAAAGAAAAACTCGACGAGAAAGCAACGCTCAAAGTTCAGGTCTTCGACCGCGACGGGAAGCTGGTGCAGGACATCGAGCGCCCGTCACGCGAGAAGGGATTGAATCGTATTGCCTGGAACCTCCGGCTTGGTGGTCCTGAAGTCCGGCGCCCGCCCACCGAAGAGCAGGTCGCGTTTGGCGGCGCGCCGCGTGGTCCACAAGTGCTGCCCGGCACCTACACGGTGAAGCTCACAGTCAACGACAAGGTGTTTGAGGAACGAGTTGAAGTGAAACTCGATCCGAATATCAAGACGTCGCTTGGCGAACTCCAGGAGACGCTCGACATGCAGGTCAAGCTGCGCGACATGCAGTCGACGCTCAACATGTCACTGCGGTTCCTCGACAGTTTGAAAGATCAACTGAAGCAGACGCAGACCACGATGAAGACTTTGAATAAAGAACCCGACAAGGAAATGATGAAGTCGCTGGAAGACTACATCAAGGAAGTCGACAAGCTACAGGATCGACTATCAGCGCGAAATGAAGGACTCGGGTTGGGTGGTAGATCGCAGGTGGCGGACGATATTGGAGGTTTGTTCTTTAACCTCGATTCGAATTTCGGACCGACACCCGGACAAAAACAATACTTCGGGGAAATCGAACCGGTCTATCGTGCGCGTGTTGAAGAGGTGAATAAGTTTCTACGTGAGACGTTGCCGCAGTGGAACGACAAGCTTCGCGCGTGGAATGCACCAACATTAACCACGCGCAAGCCATTCTAAGAAATTTAACCGCAGATAAACGCAAATGACGCAGATCAGAAATTCTTGATCTGCGTCATTTGCGTTTATCTGCGGCTAATTTAGTTTTTGTCTTGCGTGAAGCGGATGTTACCGTTGATGCCCTTAGCGGTGATGCCGGTGCCGCCAGTGCCGATGCGTGCCCAGTAGCTGCGGCTTTTCGTCTTCTCGATCGCGACGTTCGGCATCTCGGAAATAACTTGTCCATTCATGCCGCGCGCATCGAAGTCGGCGTTCACGTCCGACGCCAGTTGCAGTTCGATGTTGCCATTAATACCACTGAACGTAACACCATCCGCATCGAGCTTCTTCAGCCCGACAACCATGCTGCCGTTGATCCCTTTGAACGTCGCTCGTCCCACAGCACTTCCGACCTGGACGCGTCCATTAATACCAGAGGCTTCAACTGGACCATCGATGTCGCTGGTCACAAACGAGCCATTCACGCCCTTAGCATAAAGCGCGATCTGTCGCGGCAGTTTCAACGTTACCTTTTCCACGGCCGACGAACCAAAGAAGCGCGAGAGAAAGCCGCTATCACCTTTTTCTCCACGGATGCGCAAGCTGTTTGCATCGGCTTCGATAGTGACCTTGCGGCGATCGAGTGATTCCTGAGTCGAGGCGGTGCGTTCAATGAATACTTCAGCGGTCTTGCTGTCGGAAGTCTCAATCTTCACGGCGCCATTCAAGCCGGCCAACTCGACTCTTGCGCCCGGTGAGAGCTCGTAAGTCTGCCGTATCTCTTCGCGCACGTCACCGGCATTGTTGTGCGAAACAAGCCCGCGAAGCTCACCCACACTGCATTTTGAAGAACGAACTACTACACCAGCCACGCCGGCAATAGTCACCAGAACGATCAGTATCACTATGCGTTTCATGTTTTCCGGCCTCAAAAGGGGTAAAAATTGATGCTCGGGGTCTTTAACGAGCAGCGCCGGAATTTTGTTTCGCTGAATCTGTGCCTTGACACGACGTTTCGCCGGAGCATAGAGTTTCGCGACCATGCAAAGGGATTCCAGGGATTTGAAAGTATTGTTGGTTGAGGATTTCGAGGACACGCGCCTTTTCATGCGCCTCGAACTCGAAGACCTGGGCTTCATTGTGTTTGAAGCCGAAAACGGAAAGGTGGCGGTCGAGACTGCGATTCGCGAGACGCCCGACGTAATACTGATGGACCTCACGCTCCCGCTAATGGATGGGTTCGCCGCAACGAAGTTGATCCGTCAAAACGAGAACCTCAAGACCGTCCCCATCATCGCCGTGACCGCGCACCAGGAAGACGACTTCCGTTCCGACGCAAAAGCCTCCGGCTTTGACGCCTACGTCACGAAACCAATCGACGTAAACTGGTTAAAAGAACTGATTGCAGGTCTATTGATCTAAATCCGTCCTTCGATCATGCTTGCCTGACCCAACGCAGCGCTTCCGGAATCGACGCGCGCTTGCCATACATCAGCATCCCCACCCGATACACGCGCGCCGCCACCCACATTATTGCCAGTACACTGCCAAACCCTATCAGCAACGACAGCGCGATCTGCCAGAACGGCGGTGTCTGCGTCACGATACGGACCAGCATCGCGATCGGCGCGGACAACGGAATCATCGAAACCCAAAACGAAAAAGTCGAGTCGGGAGCGCGGCTCACCGGGAAGAACACATAAAAGCTGACAACCAGTATCAGAACAATCGGCACTGCCAACTGCCCGCCTTCCTGTGCGGTTGTCACCATCGATCCGACGAGGGCATAAATCGTTGCATAAACAAAGTAACCAAGCAGGAAAAAGAGACCGAAGTAAATGTACTGTGAAAACGGAATGTTGGGAATGTTCGCACTAATTCCCCTCGAGGCGAGTACACCGGCGCCGTACAACGCAAAGACGCTGAACGCCAGTCCCCAGATTGTAAGTTGCGTCAACGCCACGAGGGAAACGCCAACTAACTTGCCCATCATCAGCGTGAACGGTTTCACTGACGAGAACAGGATCTCAGCGATACGCGTTTCCTTCTCTTCGATCACCGCGCCAAGGACTATCTGGCCATACATCAGGATCGCGATATACATTACGAATCCGACGCCGAACACGAGCGCGAAACTTTCACCCGAATCGCGTTCCCGTCCGCCCGCTCCGATCTTCACAGCCTGCACCTGTACCGGCTCGAAGAGCCCCTCTCGGGTCCTGGAATCAACGTTCGCTTCGATCAGTCGTTGTTGCCGCAATGCGCGGTTCAAAGCTGACACAAGCCTGCCCCGCGAAAAAACATCACCGGGATTGCGATTAAAGAATTCGGTTTTTCCGGTAGTGAGGAAGTCCGGCGCCAGGATTATATATCCATCGATTTCCCTGGCACGTAGTCGCTGGTCCAGATCGGCCCGGATCTGCTCATCCGAGCGATCCCCGGCACTTACCTCTTCGAACCTGAAATCTCCAGCGGCCAGGCGGCTAATGTCGCGACGATCATTTGTGTTACCGCTTGCTGCATCCTCCGACTGCTCGTTGGCAAAAGATTGTCGCAGTTGTCCAAACATCTTTCCTGTTCTATCAACCACGGCCACGCGCAGGGGCGGCGTCTTGATACCCAGAATGATCGCCGGCACGATGCCAAATAGCGACATCACGAGGGGCAGCAGAATGGTTGAGACGATGAACATCTTCGCGCGCACACGCTGCACGTATTCGCGTTTGACGACGGTCAAAAACTTCCTCATGCCGGTTCAGTCACTTTCGTGATGAAGATATCGTTGAGACTCGGTTAGACCATTTCAAACTTTCCGATAACGGCGCCGGAGTCGATCAATCGTTTTAGCAGAACTTGTGCGTCGGCTCCCGCTGCGAGCAGTGCCTGCGCTTCATCGGCGTGACGCACAACCTTGCTCACGAGCGCCGGATCGTCCAGCACGCCGTCGCCACCCTCGCAACGGACTGCGACTGAATTGCGTCCGAAGCTGCGTTTGATCTCACGCAAACTTCCTTCAAACACTTTCTGCGATCGATTGAGCAGACAGATGTCGTCACAGATCTTCTCTGCGACTTCCATCTGGTGCGTGGAAAAGATGATCGTCTTTCCCGCACGTTTGAGATCCAGCACGATCTCTTTCAGCAGCTCGACGTTGATCGGATCGAGTCCGGAAAACGGTTCGTCAAGGATCAGCAGATCGGGATCGTGAATGACAGACGTGATGAACTGGATCTTCTGCTGCATCCCTTTTGACAACTCCATCGACCGTTTGTTCTTCCACTCGGAGAGTTTGACGCGTGCCAGCCACTCGTCGACCTTCGCTTCAACTGCCTTGCCGCGAAAGTTCCTCAGTTCCGCGATGAATCGCAACTGGTCCGAGATGCGCATGCGCCGGTAGAGCCCGCGTTCTTCCGGGAGGTAACCGATGCGGTCCTGTACCCGTGGGTCGAGCTTTTGGCCAAACAAAAGAATGCTTCCCGAATCGGGTGCGGTGATGTTGACGATCATCCGGATCGTCGTGGTCTTGCCGGCGCCATTCGGCCCCAATAGCCCGAACACTCGCCCGGCGCGCACGTCGAGACTCAGTTCTTTAACCGCGGTGAACTCGCCAAAACTCTTCGTCACCCGATCGAGTTTTACGGTTATCTCACTAGCAGCCATGTGTTATCCCAAGTTTCTCCCGCAAAGGCGCAAAGAAGAGCCATAGAAACCGGTTTTTCTTTGCGCCTTTGCGCCTTTGCGTGAGAAATCATCCTGCGAAGCCTAACAGATGACGGTTTTCCATTGCCACCAGTAGCACATCTGATACATATTTAAAGCACGTCACCCCCTGCATTTCGGTTATTCGAACGCATTTATGTCGGCTCATCGCAATTCTTCCAAATACCTGGTGTTGTTGTTTGTGTTGACCATGTGGTCGTCAACACTGGCTCAACAAACCACGCCACCGCCTCCGCAGAAGCAGGACGACGTCGTACGTGTTTACACCGAGCTCGTCCAGACCGACGTGATGGTTTTCGACAAGCAGGGGAAATTTGTTAACGGCCTCACCGCTGACAATTTCGAGTTGCGTATCGACGGCAAGCCGCGGCCTATTCAGAGCTTCGAACAGATCACAGCCGGCAGTAATGAAGAAAGCCAGTTAGCAGCCGCACGTGGCACGAACACAATCAATCTCAAACGTCCGGCGCCTTTGGATCGCGGTCGCATCGTCTTCTTCTTCATCGACGATTTTCACATGGACCTGGCCGGTATCCACGCGGTGAAGAAAGTTATCACATCGTTCATCGACAAAGAGATGGGCCAAAACGATCAGGCCGCGATCGCGTCCGCCAGCGGACAGATCGGATTTCTGCAGCAACTGACAAGCGATCGCATGGTGCTGCGTCTTGCGTTGGATCGCCTCAAAGTAAAGCCCTACAGCGCTCGCGATGGCCAGCGACCTGCCATGAGCGAGTATGAAGCGGAGTTGATCGAGCGCTACGATCGCGAGGTTCTCGAAATCTTTGTCAGCGAAACAATAAAGCTCAACCCGGGGATTACGCGTGATCAAGCCGAAGCAATCGTAACTTCACGCGCATCACAAATACAGACCTACGCCGCGCACGTGAGTCAGAACTCGCTGGTAACTCTCGAGAGCCTGATCAAAACAGCCAAAAACCTGCCGGGCCGCAAAGTCGTCTTCCTGCTTTCCGGAGGATTTCTGATTCAGAACCGGCGTGGCGATCTCATGGGGAAAATGCGCGACATCACCAACGCCGCCGCCAAAAGCGGTGTGGTTATCTATTCGATGGACACTCGCGGGCTCGTCGCTTCGCTGAGTGATATCAGTGCGGAAGGAATATTTGATCCATCCGGTCGACTTGAAAGAGCTTCGCACGGTGAGCTCACAGCCACGCAGGACGGCATGAACGCGCTGGCAGTCGACACCGGCGGCAAGACCATCTTCAACACCAACGATCTGCGACGTGGACTCGCGCCCGCACTCAAAGAAACCTCGACGTATTACCTGATTGCGTGGAAGCCCGATGCCGAGGTGCAGAAGCAAAGTCGATTCAGGAACGTTGAAGTGAAGGTGATCGGTCGTCCGGAGCTCACTGTCAGAGTTCGCAAAGGTTATTACGACTTGGATCCTCCGGCTCCGCCGGCCGTCGCGAAAACAACAGCACAACCGCTCGCGCCGCAGAGTGCGCCGGCGAAGCTGCGTGAGTCGCTCACCGCGCCCTATCCCGAGCGATCGTTGCCGGTGTTGTTGAGTGCCGACTACTACGACGTCGCCGACAAAGGACCGGTGCTCTCTACTGCGATCCAGATGCCCGGTGAGTTTTTGGTGTTTGGTGAACAGCCGGACGGAAAGATCCAGGCGATCATCGATCTGAGCGGCATCTTTCTTGACGACAAAGGCGTGGTCAAAACGAGTTTCATTGAGCGAATCGTGACCACCGCGCCGAATCTCGAAGCCACAAAAGACAATCGCGGCGACATCACGTTTACTTATCCGACGAAGTTGCCGCCGGGACTTTACCAGGTGCGAATCGCGGCGCGTGACGATAAGAGCGGCAAGATCGGAAGCGCACACGCGTGGATCGAGATACCGGACCTGGCGAAGAAGAAGTTGACAATGAGCAGTTTGCTGCTGGGTGAACGCACGCAGGGGATGATGACCAATGTGTCGAATTCTGGAGGTGTCAGCCCGGTTGCAATCAGTGCCAGTCACCGGTTCCGGCGCGAATCGACGTTGCGCTTTCTCATCTTCGTTTACAACGCACAACTTTCGACTGCAGACCAAAAGCCTGATGTTGCGGTTCAGGTCCAGGTCATACGTGATGATCAACCAGTGCTGACAACTGCTTTGCGGAAAGTGAGTGCCGAGGGTGTGCTCGATCTCGCGCGACTTCCTTACGCCGCGGAGATTCCTTTGAGCGAGTTGTTGCCGGGTCGTTACCTGCTGCAAGTGTCGCTAATCGATCGCGTGTCAAAACAAAGCACCACACGACAAACTCATTTCGACGTCTACTGATCCTCACTCGTGCCTAAGCCCTGGAAACCGACAAAGGAACAGCTCCTCGCGGCCACTGAAAAGACGGTCCGCGACGTGATCGCTCCAAACCTGCGCGTGCTCTTTTGCGGCATCAATCCGGGACTCTACACCGCCGCGGTGGGCCATCACTTCGCGCGCCCCGGCAATCGATTCTGGCCCGCACTCTACGCCGCCGGATTTACCGATCGTCTGTTATCGCCCTTTGATGAACGCGAATTGCTGAAGAGTGGCTACGGCATCACGAACGTCGTTCCCCGAACAACGGCAACCGCCGATTTGTTAATCAAAGAAGAGATCATTGCAGGCGGAGAACGATTGCGAGCGAAAGTACTTCGTTACCATCCAAAAGTCCTGGCCATCCTCGGCCTCGGCGCCTACCGCACAGCATTTAATCAACCCAAAGCCATCGTAGGCCGCCAGCCAGCCCTCATCGGCCAAACTGTATTGTGGGTCCTCCCCAACCCAAGCGGCCTAAACGCCAACTACCAACCCGCCGCCCTCGCACGGTTATTTCGAGAGCTGAAAGAATCTGTGTAAATCCGTGTCTTTAAGATCCGACGCATCTGTGGCTGTAACCAGATGAAGGCGTGGTTTGGATTCATGAATGGATACGTCAGGGTTGTAGTAGTCGCCCTTGGTCTTCCACTCTTTAAGATCGAATTGACGATGCACACCACAGCGCAGACAGACGCGATAGGTTTCTCCGTCGCGAGTGAAGGGCCTGGACATTTTGCGATGCCAACAAAAGAACAGCGGCAGGAACAGGTAGCGTAGTTTCCCAAGCAGTCGCAGGGCTCGATGCTTCCGTTCACCCGCGTGAATCTCTTTGAGCAACGTCGGATGCAATCTTTGTCCATATGCACTCATCGGGGTACCTCCTGAAAAACATTTGTGCCTTATGGGCCTTTTTGCGGCTCACTTCAGCTCTCCTAGTTTGATCTTCAGACCAGTGGTCAAAATAAGATCGTTTTTCTCGAAGCCGAAAGGGGGATTAGACAGGTAACGATCGCTAAGAGTTAGTTGCCAGCCGATGCGCCGCGTGATGTCGGTCACGAGACTGCTATCAAAGTTGATTCGATACTCACCTCCGCGCGTCAGGTTGGGAAAGAAAAACAACTGCTCCTTTAAAGAAAGGCGCGAGCTGAATCGATGCTCGAGCGTCTGACCTGCCTGCGCCTCCGCGGAACTACGATTGTTGGAGTCGCCTTTGAAGTATTCGCGGTTCCATGCGAACCCGCCGAGCAGATCTAATTTAGTTCGTTCGTTTCGAATGGCGTGGTAGCCGATTCCACCACCAGGCACGAGGCGCAACGTCAGGTCCTGCAAGCCGTTGTGCTCAAGATCGACGAAGCCGTAAGCAAACCAGCGACGGTTGAAGTCGCGGTCATAGCGCACGCCGCCGCGAATCGTGTTGGCGACAGTCCGTGATTCGCCGCTCGTGCTGTCGCGGTTGTAAACCGAGGCCGCGTAAATAGTGGTCTTGTCTCTACGGGTTTCACGGGTCATGCCAAGGCCGAGGGCAAAGGTTGTTGTGTCGGAGTTTCCCGAAGTCAAAGCGAAGCCGATATCCGCGCCGCCGCTCCAATAGTCAAACCAGCCCGGATCGAGTGAACGCTCATAGGCGAGATGTTCTGCCTCGGATCTGATGAAACGAATAGCCGATCGATCGATGGAAACCGCCTTTGAGTTTGCCGCGCGCAACTCGGCTTTGTTTTCAGATACAGTCATGATTCCGGAGACGGTTCGTCCATCGTCAAGCGTCACGTAGAGCGGTTGATCGCTGGTGATGCTGTTAACGGCCGACAGATCGACACTCACCTCGCCGACTAGTTCAGTCTGGACCACCAACTTGCTGCCATCTGATTTGACTATCTTGCCGGTCAATCGATCGCCGTTCTTGAGTACGATCTGATCCGCGATTGCCTGACCGGAGAGGAGGAGTAGAAAAATCGTGAGAGTAATTGCTTTTCTCATACCCATAACGCCTTTATGTTTACGATTGAGGAATCGAGTAACGCGCAACGATAGCTGTGATGTTGTCGTGCCCTCCGCTACTCAAAGCTAAATTCACCAGACTGCGGCACGCCGACTGCGCCGAATCCGACGTTGTTAATACAGTTTCGATCTCATCGTCCGACACCATGTCCGTCAGGCCATCGGTACAAAGTAGTAGCTGATCGCGATCCTCGAGGAAGTAATCCTGAGTATCAGGGTGGCACTCGCATTCTGGTCCACCAAGAGCCTGCATTAAGACATTTCTCAACTGATTGAGGAGTTGGTCGTTCGCAGGATTGATGCCTTCCTCCAGCATGCGTTCAGCAACAGTATGATCGCGCGTTAATCTTTGGAGCTTTCCGTCGTGAAGCAGATAAGCTCGAGAATCGCCCATGTGGCCGATGATGAGGCACTTGCCATGACTCAGCGCTACCGTCATGGTCGTACACATTCCGTTGAGAGATGCGTGCGCGGTTGCTTGTTGGACCAGTGCGGCATTCACGCGACGAAAGCGGTCCTGCATGCGCCACATAACCGTATTTCTCTCTTCGGGTCCCCATCTGAACTGCCAATCGGGAGTGCGCAAAGCGAGGTTGAGGAGAGTAAAGATTGCCTGGCGGCTCGCAACTTCGCCGCCAGCCTCACCGCCGACGCCATCCGCAACCACGAATCCGTAAGCTGTTTCCTCAAACAGGTCGCCGGCACGATTTCCATGCAGGCTAGTGAAGACGGTTTCCATACCCCTGCTGCCGCGAACAACCAGATGGTGATCCTCATTCGTACTCCTGACGAGTCCCTTGTCTGACAGTGCAAACACATCCACATCTATCAACGACGAAAATGGCTTCGGCAACATTGTTTCCGGCCGAAACTGATCGTCGTTGAAAGGTGGATTGTTACTCATAACTCGAACCTGAGCTTGATCGTTTCTTTGGAAAGAGATGCCACGGGCTTGTCCCGTGGAGTCTTCACGATATCCGCTACACGCCAGCTTAAAAAATCACGCTTGGATGCCACGGGCTTGTCCCGTGGAGGCTCACGCTCGCAGCTATGTAGCTCCAAACGTGAAGCTCCACGGGACAAGCCCGTGGCATCTGAAACTTCGTTTTTGGAGTTTGTTATAGCTGCCATCGTGAAGCTCCACGGGGCAAGCCCGTGGCATCTGTGAAAATTCAAAGGGGGCCGTGGCATCTGTGAAAATTCAAAG
>Ga0207670_10002035_pt1 | contig 10613 bp, 5 predicted proteins | sample KBSS23HmetaG_FD_184339 | JGI IMG/M metagenome (GOLD analysis project Ga0207670, IMG submission 184339) | Switchgrass rhizosphere microbial communities from Kellogg Biological Station, Michigan, USA - KBS S2-3H metaG (SPAdes) (version 2) | ecosystem: Host-associated > Plants > Roots > Rhizosphere... | reverse complement strand
CTGCTGCTGGCTGTTCCATCTCCCCGAGGGAGAGGGTTAGGGTGAGGGGAACCACAGCGTCACATGTCTTCGCGCCGCATCATCAAGCATTGCAGCCACGGTCACCGCGCCTGTTGCCGGATTATTGCCGGCCGATGGCGACGGTCCCGAATGGCAACCGATTGCGAGGTATCGGATGACACTGCATTTCCCCTCACCCCGGCCCTCTCCCTTGGGGAGAGGGAGATCATTCCGCAGGTTCTTCGCAACGCGCAGCGCGGGGTGTGCCGGACGCGCGTTTGATAATTCCAGAAGGGATTTGTTGGTACCGCAGCATCGCTTCGTTCCGATGTTGATTGGTTTTTGGGTCGTCGCCGCACAGGTGATTGCTGCTGGTCCTCCGAACGATTACGCGGCGGTGGACGCGATTTTCAACGAGCATTGTCTCGAATGCCACGGCTCGCAGGACCCGGAAGCCAAACTGGTCATGGAAAGCTTCGATCTGCTGATGAAGGGCGGCGAGAGTGGCGCGGTGATTGTTCCCGGCAAAAGCGAGGAGAGCCTGCTCGTGCGCTTGATCGAAGGCAGGGTCGAAAAGGACGGCAAAACCCTGATCATGCCGCCGGGTAAAAAGCGCGAAAAACTCAAGCCGGAACAGATCGCACTCATCAGGGCCTGGATCGACGCCGGAGCCAAACCGCCCGCCGAGTTCAAACCCAGGGAACTCGTCGTGCCGAGGATCGAGCCGAAACTGCCGCCGCGCAAATCCGTCAACGCGGTCGCTTATTCGCCGGCCGGGAAACTCGTCGCCGTGGCGCGCTATGGCGAAGTCGAACTGCGCTCGGCCGAGACCCACGCGCTTGTCCGCGCGCTCAAGGAGCATCGGGGCAACGTTAACGCAATCGCACTTTCGCCCGACGGCAAATATCTGTTTGCCGGCGGCGGCGAGGCGGGCTGGCTCGGTGAAGTGAGGCTATGGACCCTGGCCGATGGCGGCCTGCTGCACGTGTTTGAAGGTCACAAGGACGCGATCTATTCCGTGGCGGTTTCGCCGGACGGAAAAACGCTGGCGACCGGCAGCTATGATCAGAAGATCAAACTGTGGAACATCGACAAGCGCGAGGAAATCAAGACTCTTTCCGGCCACAACGGCGCGGTGTTTGGTCTCGCGTTCAGGCCCGACGGAAAGATTCTCGCCAGCGCGAGCGCGGATCGCACGATCAAGCTCTGGGACGTGGCGACCGGCGACAGGCGCGAGACGCTGTCGCAACCGCTCAAGGAGCAGTACTCCGTCGCGTTCAGTCCGGACGGCAAACGCCTGGTGGCCGGCGGTGTTGATAACCGGATTCGTGTCTGGCAAATCAGCGAGACTGCCGCGGAAACGACCAACCCTATCCTCGAATCCCGTTTCGCCCACGAAGGCACGATTTTGCATCTGGCCTTCTCCTCCGACGGCAAGTCCATCGGATCGTCCGCCGACGACCGGACGGTCAAGGTTTGGGACGCGACAGGGTCTGAATTGAAGGAAACACTCTTGCTCGATCGGCAGCCGGACTGGGCGCCAGCGCTGACATTTGTCCAGGACAACAAAGCCGTGGTGGTCGGCCGGCTCGATGGCACGATTGAATTTTACGACGCCACGAACGGCAAGATCCTGCCAGCGCCGAAGCCGGAATTGTCGAACCTTGAACCACGCGGCATTCAACGCGGCCGGACCGCGCGCATTAAACTTTTCGGGTCGAAGCTCGCCGGAATCACCGCCGTGAAATCGAACGACCCGCGAGTCCATGCGGAAATTCCAGAGGGCTCCAATGCCGCGCCGGACCAGGTTTGGATCGACTTAACGACGCCAAACGATCTGCCGCGCGGGGCTTACGAGCTCTGGCTGGCCAGCTCAACCTGCGAGAGCGGCAGGATCAAACTTCATGTCGACGATCTGCCGCAGGTTTATCTGGCCCGTACCAACAGGCTGTTTGCGGTGGAAACTCTCCCCGCCAGCATCTGGGGCGCGCACGAACAGAGCGGAGCGGTGGATCAGTTCGAGTTCGAGGCCAAAGCGGGCCACTCCATTGTATTCGATGTCGCCGCGAAAAGCCTCGGCTCGAAAGCCGACCCGGTGCTCACCCTGTTCGATTCGAGCGGCCGGGTGTTGGCGAGCAACAACGGGTTCGACGGCAGCCCCGATCCCTTCCTCGGCTACACTTTTGCCGCCGACGGCCGCTATCGCCTCGAGGTGGGTGAGCTGTTGCTCGGCGCTTCAGCCGACCATTTCTACCGGCTGACGGTCGGTGAAATTCCTTATGTCACCGGCTGCTTCCCCTTGAGTGTGCCGGCGAAAGCGGTAACCGAAGTCGAGTTGATCGGCTACAACCTGCCGGTGGAACACGAGGTGAAAGTCAAAGCGGAGAACGCGGCCGAAATCGAACTGCCACTCGATCCGGAAAAATTCCGCAGCCGGAGAACATTCAAGCTGATCGCAGGCGAAGGCTCCGAACTGGTGGAAACCGAGCCTAATGACACGCCGGAACAGGCGACGAAGATCACCGTACCGTGCGCCGTGAACGGGCGGATTTGGCGTGGGCAGGGGAACTCGTCGAGCTCGCGCGAAACGCGGGTCTCGTCATCGGAAACGACGCGGGATACTGCCATCGAATTAGGGACTGCTGCGAGCACACAATCATCTTCTCCCTCTCCCCGTGAGGCACGAACGGGGAGAGGGGCTTCCGAATTGGGCCAACACCCCTCCTCTCCCCGGCACTCTCCTCCCTTCGTGGGAGGAGAGGGAGACGGATTTGAGAGCGCATCTGGTGAATCGGCCGACGTTGACCTCTTTCGCTTCGAGGCCAAGGCCGGTCAGTCCTGGATCATCGAAACCCAGGCCGCGCAGCGCGGTTCACCCGTGGACACAAAAATCGAAGTGTTGAACTCCGCCGGCAAACCGGTTGAGCGGCTGTTGTTGCAGGCGGTGCGCAACACCGCGATCAACTTCCGCTCCATCGACTCGAACGGCAGCGGTGCGCGTCTGGACAATTACGAAGAGATGGAATTGAACGAGTTCGTCTATCTCAACGGCGAGGTCGTGAAACTGTTCCGCATGCCGCAGGGGCCTGACTCGGACCTGCTCTTCTACACCTCGAACGGCAAGCGCCGCGCTTATTTCGATACCACCGCCCTGGCTCATGCGCTTGATGAACCTTCCTACGTGGTCGAACCGCATCCGTCCGGCGCCCGACTCGTTTCCAACGGCTTGCCGGTGTTCCCGCTTTATTACGCGAACGATGATGACGGCGAACGCAAACTGGGCGCGGACTCGAAACTGCTGTTCACCGTGCCGGCGGAGGGCACGTATCTGATCCGCGTCATGGACTCGCGCGGTTATTCCGGCGACCGGTTCGCCTACAGGCTGATCGTGCGCGAACCCAGTCCTGATTTTCGAGTCACGCTCAACGGCGCCAATCCGACCGTCAATCCCGGCAGCGGCCGGGAGTTTTCCATCGCTGCGGAACGTAGCGACGGTTTCGACGGCGATATCACCGTCGAAGTCACCGGGTTGCCTCCGGGCTTCTCGGTTTCGACCCCGCTGGTGATTCAAGCCGGGCAAACCGAGGCCAAAGGCACGCTGACCGCCGCGCTGGACGCAATGAAGCCGGAAGCCACGATTGCGACGAAAGTAATCGCGACAGCCTCGATAGCCGGGAAGAGCGAGACTCGGGAGATCAATAACTTCGGAAAAATCTCTCTCGGTGAAAAACCGAAGGTGCTCGTTTATTTCGAGCCGGACACCAAGGCGCAGCCGGCCGAGCACGTTGTCAACGAGTCGAACAAGCCCCTCGAAATCTCGGTCGCTCCCGGCATGACGGTTCCGGCAATGCTGCGGATTCAGCGCAATGGCCACGAGGATCTAGTGACTTTCACGGTGGAAAACCTGCCCCACGGCGTCATTGTGGACAACATCGGCCTCAACGGCGTGCTCATTCCGAAAGGCGAAAACGAACGCCAGATTTTTTTGACCGCAGCGAAGTGGGTGCCCGAGCAGGACCGGTTTTGCTACGCGGTGGAAAATCAGGCTGGCCGCCAAACTTCATTGCCCGTTTTGCTGCACGTGCGAAAGCAGGCCGCGAAGGTGACAGTGGCGGGAGAATGAATCGGATCAATCTCCCTTGGGGTTTGGACCTTTTTCCGGGCTGAAAGCCCGTAATGTGAGAGCCTGGGGCGAAGCCCCAGGTAGGTTCAAAAAAAATCCTGTCCGCCCTGAAAGGGCGGGACATCGGCCTGGAACGTTGCCGATGTCTTGTTTCGGCCTTTCAGGCCTGGGGAGTTTTGTGCGACAGGTCACCTGGGCCTCCGCTCGCTCTGCTCGCTCCGGTCCAGGCTGTCATAGGACGGGCCTTCAGCCCTGCGATCGGGATGGCAGCAATTACCTCCGCGACGTGAAATCGCTGCTCAGCGAGCGCTTACTCTTTGGAATTCTCTTTCGAAACCTCCACGCCGTATTCCTGCTCCAGGATCTTTAGGTAAAGCGCGTCCCTGATCTTTTGCAGGCTCTCCAGATCCCGTTTGGTTCGGAAATAGGGCCGATACTTGGCAGTCCCGTCGGTGTCTCTGCTCTCAAACGCGCGGATCTTTTCCACCAGTGTATCCCGCTGCGCCTTCGCCGCGGCCCATTTTGCTTCGAAACCCGAGAGTATTCCGTCAATACGTTGATTGACTTTATCATCCAAGTCCGCGTGCATGGCCGCAACCGACTTTATTTCCGAGTTTTCCGGACCAAAGTTCTGGTTCAGTTTTGCAAGAGTTGTCTCCGCGGTCCACAAATCCTGAAGGAGCTTCGCCAATGGAGGGTCATCATGCACCGTCAAAATCGAATTCCGAACATGAGCACTCCCTCGGGCCTTCAAATCCTTGAGCCCGTTGAGCAGTTCGGTCAGGCCTTTGTAGTTTGCTTCCACCGAGACACGCTCGCGCTCCAGCCGGGGAATGGTTTCATCGGCAAAATCGTTTTCACTTTTTGCCGCGGCAATCGGGCCCGGAACGGCCAACTGGCGTCGCAATTCATCGAGCTCCTTTTGCACTCGATTGATTCGTTGCTCCAATTCCTCCAACTTCCTCTTCAAGACGGGTATGCGGGCAGCCCTGGCCGCCTCCGTTTGAATGAAATACGGGTCAGCCATGGCCGCTAGGCCCTTCTGTCGGGTCTTGGTTTTGTCGGCCGCTCGCGTGAAGGTAAAGGCGCACAGGGCGAGAACAACTGCCACCGACACGAACGCCGCCGCGCGTCCGGTGGATTTGAATTTCGCGATCATAATCACTCTCCGTTTGATTTCTTTTTTGTTGTTAATGACTGGCGCAAGGCTCGGGCAAAACCCGGCGCCCGAAAAATCGTCGAGCAGCTTTACAAGCGTGTTGCCATAGACCCGCCGTTCGCTTGGCTGCAGGCGCTCCAGCACCATGGCGTCACAGACCATTTCGCGGTCAGCGCGCAACCGCCGCAGGGCCAGCCAAACCAGCGGATTGAACCAGTGGAGCGCGCCAACAACCACCATCAGCCAGTTGAGCAGGATGTCGTGGCGTTTCAGATGGGCCAGTTCGTGTAGAAAGATCATACGCAATTCTTCCTCGCTCAGCTTTTGAAGAACTTCCGGCGGCGCGAGCAACTGCGGCTTTCGCCAGCCGTAGAGCGCGGGCGCCGCGAGTTGGGGAACGGAAACGATCTCGATGGATCTGCGCACTGTCATGAGTTGCCTGCAACTTCCCAACAGATCGAACAGGGGCCGTTCGCCGGCCACCCTCTGTGCCTTCACCCGCGCGGAAAACTTTCCTTGCTGCCGGAGAACGACAACCAGGATCCCGATCCATCCCGCGGCCCAGGCAAGCCGCACCACGCGGAACCAATCGAATCGGCGTGAGGAAATAGGAACCAGCTCCGTCGTCCATCCCCCTTCTGTACTGCTGATCTCAGCCGGACGAAGGTGCGGCGTTGGTGGCGCCGTCGGCGCTTCGACCGGCGCAGAAGCGTGTGAGAACAGCCGGCTCAGGTTGAAGACGCTGAAGGGCGCGGTGGGAGCTCCGGGCATGACCAAACGCAGCAAGATGAGCAGACCGAGCGCGTATCGCCACCGCGGCGACAAGACCATCCTGAACGCCCACTGAACGGCCCACACAAAAGCCATCAACACGCTGGCGTAAAGGGACGTCTGCCAGGTCCAGCGAAAGACCGCTTCCAACATGTCGTCCAGGCCGCTCAAGATCATCGCTGTCTTTCATCGAGGATGCGGCGGAGTTCCTCGATCTCTTCACGGGTCAACTGCTCTCGTTCCAGAAAACACGCCAGGAAGGGAGCGACTTCGCCGCCGAAGAACCTCTGCAAAAAGGAACGGCTCGCGGCGTGGGCGTACTCCTGGGAATCCACCAGCGGTTGAAAGTGATGCTCGCGGCCATGCTTTTCATAGTCCAACGCCCCTTTGTGTACCAGCCGGCTGAGCAGCGTATGAATTGTCTTTGGTTTCCAATGCTTTTCGTTCTCCAGCAATTCGACAACTTGATTTGCAGTCACGGGGCTCCTCTCCCAGACGGCCTTCATCACCACAAGTTCGGCGTCCGAAATCCGCGGCAGCCTTTTGCGGCGCCGTCTGGCTTTCCTCTTATCCGGCATAAGGTTCCTTCTTCTCGGGCGTGTTCGGCACAAAACTCATAGAACTCCTACGAATGTAGTATTAATCTCCTACAGTTGTGGGAGACGCAAGCAAATAATTGAGCCAATCACAGCGTCGCTTCGCGACGCCCGGGAGTTTGGACATTTTCTCACGCTGGTGGCATTGAGCCCTCTGGACCGAACTTTGTCGCATATGCGACAAAAGTTCGCACTGTCCCTCCGGAAACGGCAGCGGCTTCTGTGAGGCATGGAGTCGATTCGACGGCCGCGTTTTTCGTCTCCGAAATGTCCAAACTCAAGGGCCTCGCGCTGCGAGGCAGAACCCGGAGCACGTTGCACCCCAAAAGTGATATGCACTCAAGGGAAAAACCCGCTACCCTTCGCCGCCGATTTGTGATGAAATCGGCCCATCATGAGAACCAGTGCGCTCGTTTTTGTTTCCGCCTTCGCATTGGTTGGCTCGTGCGGAAGCGCGGCGTCCGTGGATTACCTCCGCGAAGTCAAGCCCCTGCTTGCTGAGCGCTGCTATAAATGCCACGGAGCGTCCCAGCAAAAAGGCAGGCTGCGTTTGGATACCGTCGCGTCCGCGCTGCAAGGCGGTGAAAACGGCCCGGCATTCAAGCGGGGCAAAAGCTCGGAGAGCCTGATCATCCAGGCCGTGAAAGGCATTCACCCGGACATTTCGCGGATGCCTTACAAGAAACCGCCGCTGAGTGACGCACAGATCGCGCTCATCGGGCAGTGGATCGATCAGGGCGCTCCGGCACCGGCAGACGAACAGCCCGAGCGCAACGTCCACTGGGCGTTCCTAGCACCTGAACGTATTGCGTCGCCCGAGGTGAAGAATCCGAAATGGGTGCGGAATCCCATCGACCGATTCATCCTCGAGCGCCTGGAGAAGGAAGGTCTCAGCCCGTCGCCGGAAGCGGACCGGATCACGTTGATTCGCCGGTTAAGCCTCGATTTGCTAGGCCTTCCTCCCAGGACTGAAGAGGTGACCGCGTTTCTCAACGACCCGCATCCGGATGCCTACGAGCGGCTGGTGGATCGGCTGCTGGCCTCGCCCCATTATGGCGAACGTTGGGGCCGCTGGTGGCTGGACGCGGCCCGTTACGCCGACTCGAACGGTTATTCAATCGATGCGCCGCGTTCGATCTGGGAATACCGCGACTGGGTCATCGGCGCCCTCAATCAGGACCTGCCCTTCGATCAGTTTGCCATCTGGCAACTCGCTGGGGATTTGCTGCCCAATGCGACCATCGAGCAACAGATCGCGACGGGGTTCCATCGCAATACGCAGATCAATCAGGAAGGCGGCATTGATCCCGAGCAATTCCGCGTCGAGTCCGTGCTCGATCGCGTCAATACGACAGCGACGGTGTTCCTGGGCGTCACGCTGGGTTGCGCGCAGTGTCACGACCACAAGTTCGACGCGTTCACGCAGCGTGAGTATTACCAGATGTTCGCCTTCTTCAACAGCAGCCTGCACGACGGCCACGGCAAGGGCGATTTTGGCCCGGTACTGGAATTGCCGACGGCGGCGGAACAGAAAGCGCTCGAAACGCATCGGGAGCGCGTGCGGCAGATGGAAGCCGAGTTGAAAAAACTCGCCGACGAATTGCGCGGCAAAGCCGGTGCGTGGGAGGCCGGCCTCGACGACGCGGCCCGGCAGAAACTGAAAGCCGACGTCCAGGCCGCGCTCGCGGTCCAGCCCGGCCAACGCGCGGCCGCGCAAGAGGAGGTCGTGTTCGCCGCGTTCCGCGATCAGGACGAGGGTTACAAGAAATTGCAGGACCGACTCAAAAAATTGAAGGGCGACATGCCGAAGGTCACCACCACGCTCGTCATGCGGGAATTGCCCGAGCCGCGCGAGACCCATGTGTTTATCAAGGGTGACTTTACAAGGCCGGGAGAGAAGGTCGATCCTGCCGTGCCTGCCGTCCTGCCTCCGCTTGTCGCCAGCGCCGCGCGTCAGCAGCCCTTAAACCGACTCGACCTGGCGCGCTGGATTGTGGCGACGAACAATCCGCTGACCGCCCGGGTTATCGTCAATCGCGTCTGGCAGCAATACTTCGGCAAGGGAATGGTCGAGACGGAGAATGATTTCGGCACGCAAGGCAACCCACCCTCGCATCCCGAGTTGCTGGACTGGCTTGCGTGCGAGTGGTTGGAACCCACCGCGGAACGCCCCGCAAAAGCTTGGTCCCTCAAACGACTTCACCGGCTCATCCTGACCAGCGCCGTTTATCGGCAATCCTCTCAAGCACGGCCGGAACTGCACGACATCGACCCAAACAACAGGCTGCTTGCGCGGCAGTCGCGGCTGCGTCTCGACGCCGAGATCGTCCGCGACGTTTGCCTGGCCTCAGCCGGACTGCTTTCGCCAAAGATGGGAGGGCCGCCGGTCAATCCGCCTCAACCTGACGGAGTCATGACGCTGGGCCAGTCCAAGCATGCCTGGAAACCGAGCGCGGACGAGGATCGTTACCGGCGCGGCATTTACACGCAGTTCTATCGGGCAACGCCGCATCCGGCCTTGAACGTCTTCGATGCGCCGGACGCATTCAGCGCCTGCACCCGCCGCATCCGGTCGAATACGCCGCTGCAGGCGCTCACGATGCTGAACGACCAGCAATTCTACGAACTCGCCCAGGCCCTAGGCTCGAGAGTAGTGCGCGAGGTTAATGAATCCGACGCGGACCGGCTCGAGTACGCTTTCCGGCTCTGTCTCACCCGGCGACCCGGGACGGAAGAAGCCAGGCGACTCCAGAAACTCCTCGTGGCCGAGCACCGGCAGTTTGAAGGCGACCCGAAGACCAAACAGTCCGAGGCCTGGACCACGGTGGCGCGGGTGTTGTTGAATCTGGATGAAACAATCACTCGCGAATAACCGTTGTCAAATCCGAATGACGAAACTCGAATGACGAAAGAAGTCCGAAATCCGAATTACCGAAATCGCCCGCATGCAGCGGCTACGATTTGCGTAGGAGCGCGGCCTTCAGGCCGCTTCACTGTGCGCGATTTCCTAAGACCTGGCTTTTCCGTAACGTCGCGTGTCTGTGCCACGCGGAAGCGACGTAAACGTCGCGCTCCGGCCGCTCGCGCATCGACGACGCTAAACAGATACCCCTCCGGGGAGAGAGCAGGGGTGGGTTTGTCGCCGACAGGTTCATGGGAAGCCTCCAGGACTTTGTTGGCGTGCATTTGGACCTTGAACCGATGGCTATCCCCCTCACCCGTCCTTCGGACACCCTCTCCCCCAGTGGGGGAGAGGGAAAGGGTGAGGGGGTGCCTCGGTTCATGGAAAGCGATTGCTAACCTCCGTTGGCTCTCGACCAAGCGCGCGACGGGGCTCCATCACCGAATTATTCGGAATTCGTGCTTTGTCGTTGCTTCGGGTTTCGACATTTTTCATTCGTCATTCACCGCCCGTGATTCGTCTTTCTACCCAGCGCGATGAGTTCCAATTCCCATACCTGCTTCGGCAACGACCTGAATCTCGTCACTCGCCGCCACTTTTTTAGCCGATGCGCGATGGGGCTGGGCAGCATTGCCTTGGCTTCGTTGCTCAGCGACAGACGGTTGATCGGCGCCGTGCCAGGCGGTTCTCCCAACCCAATGGTGCCGCGCCTGCCCCATTTCCGGCCGCGTGCGAAGAATATCATTTACCTGTTCATGGCCGGCGGGCCGAGCCAACTTGAGCTTTTCGACTACAAGCCGAAACTGGTCGAGCTCAACGGCCAGCCCATTCCGCAATCGTTGATCGAAGGGAAACGTTTCGCGTTCATGGGCAGCAGCCATGGCACCAACCTGCTCGGCACTCGACGCCAGTTCCGCCAGCATGGCCAGTCGGGCGCGTGGGTCAGCGAACTGTTTCCTCACACGGCCACCATCGTGGACGACATCACGCTGGTGCATTCGTGCACCACCAACCTCTTCAATCATGCCCCGGCCAAGCTATTCATGAACACCGGCAGCGGCC
>Ga0207670_10002033_pt1 | contig 10630 bp, 8 predicted proteins | sample KBSS23HmetaG_FD_184339 | JGI IMG/M metagenome (GOLD analysis project Ga0207670, IMG submission 184339) | Switchgrass rhizosphere microbial communities from Kellogg Biological Station, Michigan, USA - KBS S2-3H metaG (SPAdes) (version 2) | ecosystem: Host-associated > Plants > Roots > Rhizosphere... | reverse complement strand
ATTTTCACCACAGTCAGATTCCCGCACGACGGCGAATTCATTTTGCGCGCGAAGGCGTATGGCGAGCAAGCCGGGCCGGAGCCGGCGCGCATGTCATTCAGTCTCGACGGTAAAGAATTGAAACGGTTCGACGTGACAGCCGAGGAGCCGGCGCCGCAGGTTTACGAAGTTCGCTCCCGGGTGACGGCAGGCACGCACAAATTCTCGGCGGCCTATTTGAATAATTATCGCAACCCGAAAGACCCGAACCCCAAGAATCGCGACCGCAACCTCGTCATCCATTATCTGGAAGTCGAGGACACCGACCCTGCCCAACCGCCAGTATTGCCAGAAACGCACAAACGCATCTTCTTCCGTCAGCCCGCCCCTGAGACGAAAACCGAAGTCGCCCGCGACATCATCGGTCGCTTTGCCGGGCGCGCCTTTCGTCGGCCCGTGGAAAAGGAAGAGGTGGACCGCTTGATGAAGCTGTTCGCGCTGGGCGACACGAACGGCGAGAGCTTCGAGCAGAGCGTTAAGTTGGCGTTGGAAGCCGTTCTGGTATCGCCGTCGTTCCTGTTCCGAGGCGAATTGCAGCCGGACCCGAACAATCCCGCCACGGTTCGTCCGGTGGATGACTTCGCGCTCGCCTCGCGTCTTTCGTATTTCCTGTGGAGCAGCATGCCGGACGACGAATTAACCGCGCTGGCCAGCCGCAACGCCCTGCGAAAAAGCCTGGAGCCACAGGTCCGGCGCATGCTGAAAGACCCGAAGGCGCAGGCGTTGGTGGACAACTTTGCCGGGCAATGGCTGCAAATCCGCAATTTGAAACTGGTCGCGCCCGACAAAACCCTCTTCCCGGACTTCGACGATAATCTGCGGGAGTCCATGGCGAAGGAAACGGAGTTGTTCTTCAACGAGATTGTGCGGCAGGACCGCAGCGTGCTCGATTTTCTGGACGCGGACTATACGTTTGTAGACGGGCGTCTCGCCAAACTCTATGACCTGCCCGGGATCACAGGCGATGATTTCCAGCGCGTGTCCTTGAAGGGAACGCAGCGTGGCGGTTTGTTGACCCAGGCAAGCATTCTCACCGTGACGTCCACTCCGACCCGCACGTCGCCGGTCAAACGCGGCAAATGGGTGCTCGAAAACCTTCTCGGCGCTCCGCCCCCGCCGCCTCCGCCCGACGTGCCCGAATTCAAGGAAGGCAAGGAAGCGGCGCTGACCGGCACGCTGCGCCAGCGCATGGAGCAGCATCGCGAAAACCCGATGTGCGCCGCCTGCCACGCGCGCATGGACCCGATCGGATTCGGTCTGGAGAATTTCAACGGCATTGGCCAGTGGCGCGAGAAGGAAGGCGAATTCCTGATCGACCCCGCTGGCAAACTGGTTTCAGGCGAGGCCTTCAAGGGGCCGGCTGCCTTGAAAACCATTCTGCTCAAAGGCAAACGAGAAGACTTCGTGCACTGTCTGACCGAAAAAATGCTGACCTACGCGTTGGGCCGCGGCTTGGAGTATTACGACAAATGCGCTGTGGACCAGATCACCAAACGCCTGACGAAAAACCGCTACAAGTTTTCGACGCTGATTCTTGAGATTGTGCAAAGCACACCGTTCGAAAGGCGTCGCGGTGAAGAAGAACAGGTCGCGGAGGCGCGGCGGTGACTGGGGCGATGGGGTATCGGGGTAGTGGGGTGCTGAATGGTAGCCGCCGACGTGAGGAGGCGGATTTCGGCGCGAAAACAACCTCGCCCGTAACCTTCGCGGCTATGGTATTGCAACGAACCCACCACCCCACCACCCCAACGCCCCGCTCACGAGACAATCGTTCCTTGTCTTTGAAGCATTCGCATCGTACTTTCGTCAGTTAATCGTAATATTGTTATGAACAAGACCTGGCAAATTCCTCGACGGACCTTTCTAAAAGGATTGGGAACAGTGATCGCCCTGCCGATGCTCGAAGCCATGTTGCCTCCCGCGAAAACATGGGCCGCGGGCGCGACTGATGCCGTCCAGGAGTTCCCTCGCCGAATGGCTTTCATCTACATCCCGAATGGGGCGAACATGGAGGACTGGACACCCAAGAGTGTGGGCGCGGATTACGAGCTCCCGTACATTCTCCAGCCGCTCGCACCGCTCAAGAACGATTTTCAGGTCATCAGCGGGCTCGCGCACGACAAAGCACGCCCTCACGGGGACGGCCCCGGCGATCACGCCCGCGCCTCCGCCACGTTTCTGACCGGCTGCCAGGCCCGCAAAACGAAAGGCGCGGACATCAAGATCGGCGTTTCCGTGGACCAGATTGCCGCCGCGAAGCTCGGCAAACACACACGCCTGCCGTCGCTCGAGTTGAGCTGTGACCGAGGCCGCATTGCTGGCGAATGCGATTCCGGTTACAGTTGCGCTTACCAGTTCAATCTCTCCTGGAAAACCGATTCGACTCCAATGCCGCCCGAGGTGGACCCGCGCCTGGCGTTCGATCGGCTTTTCTCAAACGGCATTGAAGGTGAATCGGAAGAGAACCGCTCAAAACGCGACCTCTACAACAAGAGCATCCTCGATTTCGTGACGGAAGACGCCAGCCGGTTGAAGGCGAAACTCGGCTATACCGACCGCCACAAGCTGGATGAGTACCTCACCGCCGTCCGCGAACTGGAACAGCGCATCCGGCAAGCCGAGAAATTCGCCGCGTCACAACCGGATTTCGCCCGCCCGACCGGCGTGCCCAAGCAATACGAACAGCATTTACGGCTGATGTATGACCTGATGGCGCTGGCTTTCCAGAGCGACACGACGCGCATCGCCACCTTCATCACGGCGCACGACGGCGACGACCGACCTTATCCGTTCATCGGCGTGTCCGACGGTCACCACACCCTTTCGCATCATCAGAACGACGCGGCGAAAAAGGAAAAAATCGCCAAGATCAATCACTTCCACATGGAGCAATTCGCCGATTTCCTGAACCGGCTCAAATCCGTGAAGGAAGCCGAAGGGACACTGCTGGACAACTGCATGATTGTGTATGGCGGCGCGATTGGCGACGGCAACCGCCACAACCACGACAACCTGCCTATTCTCATGGCCGGGCGCGGAGGCGGCTCGTTGACTCCCGGTCGCCACCTCAAGCTCGAGAAGGAAACGCCGATGACCAACCTCTACCTCTCAATGCTCGACCGCATGAGTGTCCCCGCTGAGCGCGTCGGGGACAGCACGGGGATGTTGGAGGATGTGTAACCGTTTTGGCGCTGAGCTTCGAGTCTAACAAATTAATGGGCGGCGAAACACCTTTGCGACGCTCTCCCTCCTCCTCCTCGGGGTCTCTCCTCGGTCTCTCCTCGGGGTCACATCTAAATAATTGACAATTGGTCGGAGCCGCTCCGATCGAACGATGCCGCAGCCTTGCTGCCGCACCAAGTCAGGAGTAATCTATGCCACCATGAGCCTGTTCAAGGTCAATGTCATTGCGCGTAACCCGAAGCACGAAGAATTGGTTATACAACCATTATCTGCGCTGGTTGACACGGGATCGGAACTCACCTGGCTTCCGGCGGACGTCTTGAAGGGAGTGGGCATTACCCCGCGCAGAAAACGGATGTTTGCAAGCGCCACACAGCAGAAGATCGAGCGCGAGATGGGTCACGCCATCCTCGCCGCCGAAGGCTACGAGACTAACGACGAAGTAGTCTTTGCGGATCCGGGTGACATGATGTTGCTTGGTGTGACGACATTGGAGGGCTTTGGAGTCACTGTGGACAATATCGCCCATCGCTTTGTCGCCACAACCACTCTCGTAGCGAAGGTCATCTGCAAAGCGCGGCGGCAGGCTTGACTGCCTTGCTCAACACTTCATGACCGTGCCGCAGCATCCGCTCGGTTGTTTCCCAACTAACACAGGCGTCGGTAATGGAAACGCCGTGACGCAGTTCCGTCATCCGTTTGGGAATCGGTTGATTGCCTTCCTCCAAATAACTCTCGACCATTAGGCCGATGAGCGTGGTGTTTCCCCCGATGCGCTGCTGAAGCACATTGCGCCAGACTTCCTCCTGCCGGGCGTGTTGTTTGCCGGAGTTGGCGTGGCTGCAATCCACCATGAGCATTGAGGGCAAGCCGGCTTTAATCAGCGTCGCGACAGCTGTGGCGATGCTTTCCGGGTCATAATTCGTTTGCAGCCGGCCGCCGCGCAACACAACGTGGCCGTGCGGATTTCCTGTCGTGCGAATGATGCTGGTGACGCCGTCCTGGTCGATACCCAAAAAGTTGTGCGGCGCGCGAGCGGAGGTCATCGCGTCGATCGCGATTTGCAGGCTGCCGTCCGTCGAGTTTTTGAATCCAACTGGCATCGACAAACCGCTCGCCATCTCACGGTGGGTCTGCGACTCCGTCGTGCGCGCCCCAATGGCGGCCCAACTCACGAAATCGGCGATGTATTGCGGGACGATCGGGTCGAGGAATTCAGTCGCCGCCGGCAGGCCCATTCCGGTGATCTGAAGGAGCAATCGGCGGGCTTTCTTCAAGCCGGTGTCGATGTCATAGGAACCGTCGAGGTGCGGGTCGTTGATCAATCCTTTCCAGCCAATGGTCGTGCGCGGCTTTTCGAAATACACGCGCATGACGACGCAAAGTTGGTCGGCCAGTTCCTCCCGCAGGCCGTTGAGCCGCTGCGCATATTCCAGCGCTCCGTCCACGTCGTGAATCGAGCACGGGCCCACGATGACGAGAAGGCGCGGGTCGTCCCCCCGCAAGATTCGTTTCACGGCTTCGCGACCTCCGACGACCGTCTGGTTCGCCAGTTCGGTCATCGGAAACTCGTCCTTCAACGCCTGCGGCGGAAGCAAGCGAACGATTTCCTTTACATGTAGATTCTGGGTCGGTTGCATGGTCTCTGGCCCGTACGTCACAACTATCGGTCAGCCTGGTAGCGCGCGATGTCCCTCGTGAGGGACAACCGCAACTCACGAAACTCCCTCTCCTCCCACTGAGGGAGGAGAGGGCCGGGGAGAGGAGGAACGTCTTTAAGGGACGCCCCTCTCCTCGGTCCTCTCCCCGCTCCTGCGTCGCAGGGAGAGGAAGGAGGAGTGCCCCGCAAAGAATGCGCGATGTGAAGCAACATTATTATGGATATCTATTCATCGTGCAGAGTCCTGCCCTGCAATTTCTGCACCTAGCGAATCACCATTTCGGTCGGCGCCAGGAGCCAGATTTTCGGTGGCCCGCCCGAGAGGCCTTCACGCGCCAGATGGAGCGGCACCGACAAATCAAATCCAGCCTCCCGCAGCCACTTCCTCGCGGTCGGGTTGAGCGAGCTTCTGATTTCATCCGTTGATTCGCCGAATAAATCGAACAGTTCAAAAAGGTTCTTCTTTCGCGGTCGGTGAATGACTTGATAACCCGGTTCAAGCCCTGCTTCGCGCGCGATTGCAGCCAGCGCCTCGTCGAGTCCGCCGAGGTTGTCCACCAGGCCGAGCTTCCGCGCCTGCGCGCCCGACCAGACCCGTCCGCCGGCGATCGGCGCGACTTGCTCGACCTTGAGCTTTCGCGAACCCGCCACCAGCTTGAGAAACTTATCGTAAATGTCGTCCACGAATCCTTGCATCCGCTCCTGCTCGGTCGCCGTCCAGCCGCGGTCGATCGTCATCGCGCCGGCGGATTCATCCAGCGTCACACTTTCCACTTTGAGGCCGATCTTTTTTAGGAACGGCCCGAAGCTCAGTTTCAACCCGAACACACCGATGGAGCCGGTGAGTGTTTCCGGCTCGGCGTAAACCGGCCGGCCCACGCACGAAATCCAGTAACCGCCGGATGCGGCCATGCTCCCCATTGAAACCATGAGCGGCTTTTTCTTCGCGAGTTTGTCGAGCGCGGCGCGAATCGCTTCAGACGCGGTCGCCGAGCCGCCGGGCGAATTGATTCGCGCCACCACCGCGCGCACGTTGTCGTCGGACTCCAGCTCCTGGATCGCCTTCACCGTCGGTCCGGACACCAGCATTTCCGGCATGTCCCTTTCGCCGTCCACAATCTGTCCGTCGAGATGCAGCACGGCGACGGCCGATTTTTCGACGCGCCGCTCCTGGGCGCCGCCCATGATCTTGCCCATCAACTCGAAGATGGAGAGTTGTTTCGGCCTGGCCTTCTGCGGCTCCACCCAGGTCACGTCCTGGCCGATGAGCCTGGTCACGGTTTCGCGGGACGTTCCCAACGGCACGACCGCATCGACCAGCTTCGCTCCTTGCGCGGCGAGCGGCGTGAACAGGCGGTCGGATTGAATCTTGCGGAACTGTTCGTGGCTCAACTTGCGCCCGGCGCAAATCTGCTCAAGTAACGCGTCGTTCATCGTGACGAGCATTTCCTTGTAGTGCGTCCGCAGCGGCTCGCTCATCTCCGAGAGCGTGAACGGCTCGACCGCGCCCTTGAAATCCCCGGTGCGGACGACGCTCGCCTTTGCGCCGAGCAACTCCATGGCGTCGTGGAAGTGCAGCGTCAGGATGGAGAGCGACGGCAGATCGAGCGAGCCAAGGTCCGTCATGAGAATCGTGTCACAGGAACTCGCAATCGAGTAATGGATAGTCTCGGCGTTTTCGAGCCAGGCAAACGTGCGCTTGCCCGTCGCACGCAGTTTGGCAATGTGCCGCGACAGTTCGGAGAGCTGCGCCAGGTTCAGTTGAAGGGTGGAAGAGGAGAGGTCGAACAAGACGTACTGAATTTCGTCGTCCTTGGCCAGCTCGCCGAGCTTCTCGCACAGGGCGTAAAACGAGCTGGTCTTCTCCAGCCCGCCCAGCAACATCGACATCGGGTCCACATCGGAAGTCGAGGGATAATCGACGTAAGTTCCATCGAGAACCAGGATGCGCACGGCAGGTTTCTTCGCCCCGGCCTGGGTTTGTGCATTGGCGCCTGCCTTGGATTCCTTGTCCAAGTCAGCGGCCACGGTCTGAAAAGATTCGAGGATCAGCGCCAGGAACAGCGCGATGAACAGTGGCGGGCGCAAGACACGTCCGATTCGGAATGCGGCCTTGATGGTTTTCATGGCTCAAACGTAGCCGCATTCCCTGCCGCCAACAAGGATTAGGGTTTGTTCAAAAACCAGTGACTGAAATTGAAATTCGGGCTGTTCTCGAATACTTTCCCGGGATGGCTGAAACGGTTGAACCGGTAGTGCTGCCGGACATCGAGCAAGAAGAACGGACCGACGCTCAAAGCGAGCTGGAGCCGGGATATCTGGTCATCTGCTGGGACGATCCGGTCAATCTGATGGATTACGTCACGCATGTGTTCCAGGTTGTTTTCGGCTGGCCGAAACCGAAGGCGGAATTCCACATGTTGCAGGTTCACAATCAGGGCAAAAGCGTGCTGACCCGCGAAAGCATGGAGCGGGCGGAACATTACGTGCATCAATTGCAGAGTTACAGCCTGCACGCTACGATGGAGCGCGACGCGTGAAACTCATCCAGCGAGACGGGGAGAACTTCCTCTTCCACATCAGCAAACGCGAAAAAGGCCTGTTCTTTGAAGTGCTCAAGCTGTATCCGCTGATTCCCACCGCCCATCATCGAGTCAGCCAGACCGCCGCGCCGGGCGTCATGGAAAGTCAGAAGCTGCTCGAAGGCGCGCTCGCTGAACGCATCAGGGAAAATAAACGCCAATTGCTCGCCGTGTTAAACCACGAAGTGGGCCTCCAGGAGACCGACGACGCCCGCGCTCATCGCTTCAAACTCAGCGCGCCGCAGGTGGAATGGCTGCTCCAGGTGTTGAACGACATTCGCGTCGGCAGTTGGCTCATCCTGGGCGAACCGGACGAAAAGAAGGACAAACCAATCGAGTTGAACGACAACAACGCCCGTTACTACGCGGCGATGGAATTTTGCGGCCTCTTTCAAATGACGCTGCTCAATGCCATTCAACCATCGAGCTGAACTCAGGATTCCACTCGCTTTGCCCGTTCTTCTCACCAGGCGTCTTTGGTTTCCCGACCCGCGCACAGCGCAGCGCGGCGCGTCGCAGGACGGTTTGGTCGCCGTGGGAGGTGACTTGTCCGCGCCGCGACTTCTGTTGGCGTATCGCAGCGGAATGTTTCCCTGGACTGACGATCCCGCCACGTGGTGGTCTCCCGATCCGCGCGCGATTTTTGAGCTGGATTGCTTCCACACTTCACAAAGCCTTGCGCGCGTCATTCGCAAGGGCGTCTTTGAGATCACCACCGACCGCGCATTTGGCCAGGTCATGGAGGGTTGCGCCCGGCCGGCACCCGGCCGCGAGAGCAGCTGGATCAGTCCTAAGTTTATCGAGGCCTACTGCACGCTTCACGAGCTCGGCCATGCTCATAGTGTCGAGTGCTGGCATAACGGCAAGTTGGTGGGGGGTATTTACGGCGTGTCGATTGGCGGATTCTTCGCCGGTGAATCGATGTTCCATCGCGCGAACGACGCTTCGAAAGTGGCCTTGTTTCATTTGCACCGGCATTTGCGTGAGCGAGCATTCGAATTATTTGACATCCAATTGTTGACACCCATCACGCGTCAGCTGGGCGCGGTTGCCATTCCGCGTGAGGAATACCTCCAACGCCTGGCCAAGGCCGTGGAATGCCGGTGTGCGTTTTGAGTTCGTGGAAAGCCGCCACGACTTGGATGCCGAGCAAGGGGACCATAAACCTGAATGTTGCGCGCAACTCGCTTGGGTGTCCCGCCTTCAGGCGTAACGATGCAGTTGTAATCAATGGGGAGCGCAGCCGCCTCGGCTGCTGTTCGGAGCGCCCTCGCGCCGAACACCGGCGTGCATGAGCGCAACAAACAGCGAACGGATTTGGCGCAAGCAGTGGGCCGCGAGGGCGCGGCCCACTGCGCCCGAGGCGGGCGCGCTCCCCAAGCCAACTCATCGTTCCGGCTTCAGGCGGGCTGGACCGGCTAAAGCTGGGACACCAAACTGATCGGTGGTTCATGCAAACGCGACCTCAGCTCACCAGGCGTGTCACGCCTCCACCTTTTATTATTTCCCCGATCAACCATGCTTTCTGATCGTTTGCGCGGATGACATTCAAAACCGCGCCGGCTTGTTCCGCAGCCACAATCGCCGTCATGCCGATCCCCATGTTGAAGACCTGGTACAACTCCCGTTCCGGCACGCCGCCCTGGGCCTCAAGGACCTGAAAAATAGGTTGCGGGTCCCAGGAGCCCTTGCGGATCCTGACATCGCAATTCTTCGGCAGCACACGCGGGATATTATCGACAAATCCGCCTCCGGTAATGTGAGCGAACGCTTTGATCGCGTTCGACCCTACGCAGCGGTCGCGTCGGCGGCTCGTTCTCGACTTCCGGCCGGCAGCAGTTGGTTCGCAAGGGTTGAATCGCTTCAACAGCGCCTGGACCAATCGCCCGTAGCTGACGTGCACCTTGAGCAATTCATAGCCGATGGTGGTGCCCAGTTCAGCCAAGCGGCTTGTCGGTTTCAGCCCCATCTTCTCGAAGAGAATCCTCCGCGCCAGCGAATAACCGTTGGTGTGCAGTCCATTGGACGCGATGCCGATGACCGCGTCCCCGGGCCGGATCGATTTGCCATCGAGCATACGAGACTTTTCCACGACGCCCACAATAGTACCGCTCACATCATACTCACCGGGTTGATAAAACCCCGGCATCTGCGCGGTCTCGCCGCCGATGAGCGCGCAGTGGTTCTCGGCGCACGCCTTGGCGAAGCCTTTGATGATTTCGGTGAAGACGTGCGGTTCCAACTTGCCGGTGCCCAGATAATCGAGGAAAAACAGCGGCTCGGCGCCGAGCACGGCGATGTCGTTCACGCAATGATTGACCAGGTCCTGCCCGATCGTGTCGTGCCGGTCCATCGCGAAGGCGATCTTGAGCTTGGTCCCGACGCCATCGACGCTCGAGACCAGCACGGGTTGCGCATAGCTCCTCGTGTCGAGCGCAAACAAACCGCCAAAGCCGCCGACCTTGCCCAGCACTTCGCGCCGGCGTGTGGCAGCGACCAGTTGCGGCAGGGTGGCTTTGACTTGGTTGCCCAGATCAATGTTCACTCCGGCGGCGGCGTAGGCTGTTTGTTTCATGAACGAGCTTCGTTTCGGTCAACCGCGCGGGATGATTTGTGGAATGCACTTCGCTGTCGAGTCCGAATCGATCCCCATTCCAACGGAGGCAATTTCATCAGCCTTGCCGGGGCAACCCGGACGAGTCATAGTTGCCACTGGTGCCATCGATCAACCATCCAATGCCATGACCCCTCTCATCAATCGAAGACATTTCCTGCGAACCACAGCGGCGGCCAGCGCTGTGTCGGGTCTCGGGGAACTGGGTTTCCTTTCCCACCTTGGACCGGTATCCGCCGCAGAAGCCAACCTGAATCCCGAGGTCGTGCGTTTCAATCCCGAGATCGAGCCGCTCGTGCGTTTTCTGGAAGACACGCCGCGGGAGCGTTTGCTGGAGGAAGTTGGTGGGAAACTCAAACGCGGTTTGAGCTACCGCGACCTGCTTGCGGCGTTGTTGCTCGCCGGTGTGCGCAACATCCAGCCGCGTCCCGTCGGGTTCAAGTTTCACGCGGTGCTGGTGGTCAACTCCGCCCACCTGGCCAGCCTTTCGTCGCCCGACTCCGAGCGTTGGCTGCCGATTTTCTGGGCGCTGGATCATTTCAAATCGTCGCA
>Ga0207670_10002032_pt1 | contig 10633 bp, 10 predicted proteins | sample KBSS23HmetaG_FD_184339 | JGI IMG/M metagenome (GOLD analysis project Ga0207670, IMG submission 184339) | Switchgrass rhizosphere microbial communities from Kellogg Biological Station, Michigan, USA - KBS S2-3H metaG (SPAdes) (version 2) | ecosystem: Host-associated > Plants > Roots >... | reverse complement strand
TGTCCTTTTTTTTGTAAATAATGGTGACGAGATACTTTCAGCCTTGGAAAAATTAAAGGATGACCAGATGCCCTGTCTTATTGTACTGGATTACAATATGCCCGGTTTAAACGGAGCAGATATTTTACGGGAACTGAGTACAAATGAACGCTATAAAAATATTCCTAAGGTTGTTTGGAGCACTGCTGGATCAGAAAAATTCAGAAAAATTTGTCTTGAATTAGGTGCAGCTGATTACGTAATTAAACCTAATAATGTAGTTGGTATTGAGGAAGTTGCCCGATACATGTTGTCACTTTGTCTTGTTTAATTCATTTGTTTTCTTTATTTTATTGAAAAGAGCTGTTTAATATCTGTAAAGAGATCGGCTTTTCCCATACTATAATGTTTTTATTTGGTGAGGTGAAACTCGATTTAGACTGGTGTGCACTTACCAGATAAATCTCTAAATGGGGATTTTTTTCTACAATCTGGTCTACATATTTCCAGCCTTGCCCATCGGGTAGGTTATTATCTAAAAATAAAATATCAGGTTTATTTTCATCTATAAGAAAAAGCCCGCTTTGCAGGTTATACGCTACAAATACCTCATAATTTTTCCGGTTGAAATATCCCTTCATAATTAAACAAAAGTCTACCTCGTCATCAATTATCAGTATCTTTTTTTTCATTGATGAAATAGCAATTACCTTTTGGTTTCGGTTTACAAGATAAGGTTACAACATAACGAGATTTAGCGTTACGATCGTGTTACTCATCAAATACCAGCCCAATAAAAATAATACAAATTTTAAACCGCAGTTTTGATAAACAGTATACCAAAAAACTCAAAATATTTTCACTTTAAAGATGAATACCCGAAATCCAGCCCGACGGCACTACCTCACTAATTATTTAAAGAACATAGGAATTGTTTTTGCTAGATAGAAGTAACGATTTTCGTCCATTTCTAAAATGCCCAATTGATGCCGAACCGTAATAAAAATAAAATTGCCGTTATTGAAGATGATGAGGATGACTATATCATCATCAAAGATTATATCACAGAAATTGAAGGAAAGTCTTTTACTGTTGATTGGTTCCAGGATTATAATTCAGCGATCGAGGCGATCAAAAACAAAGAATATCATCTTTATTTTGTTGATTACTTTCTTGGTCATAAAACAGGATTGGACCTGCTTGATGCGGCCGCAGAATTGAATTGTGATGAGCCCATCATCCTACTCACCGGGTTAGGCAATAAAGCCATAGATATAAAAGCTATGGAAAGAGGCGCTACCGATTATCTCGTAAAAAATGATCTCAGTACTGAAAAACTTGAGCGTTGTATTCGCTATGCACTTGAAAGGTCAAGTTTCTTAAAAGAATTAAAAGCTAGAGAATCAAAGTATCGTACTCTTTTTGAAAGCTCAAAAGATGCTGTTTTTATAACTGATGATCAGCTCAATTTTAGTGAAGTGAATGATGCGGCTGTTGAACTATTAGGTTATTCCGAAAATGAATTGGTTGGCCGGAATCTTCGCGAATTTATTTCTGAACATCATTTAAATGGCAGGTTAAAACCATTGAACGAAAAAAGCAGCGTAGAAGACAATGAAATAAAGATCATAAATAACAATAATGAAACAAGAGAATGTCTTCTTTCTCTTGCTCCCCAGCGGCAAGCCGATGATGAAACATTTGTGGTTCATGGGATCATTCACGATATCACCAAGATCAAAAAAGCAGAAATAGCAAACCTACAGGCCGAAAAACTAGCTGCTAATGAAAGGCTGATCCGCATGCTGGCGCATGAAATAAGAAATCCTTTGAATAATATCATTTTGTCCATCGATCAATTAATACCACTGGAAAAAGATGAATTCCAAAAAAGTTTCATGGATATCATTCAAAGAAATTCATTACGCATCAATAATATCATCACTGAATTGCTGAATCTTGCCAAACCATCCGACTTAGTTATTCTTGAGCATTCTTTACAGGACATCATGGATGAAAGTATTTCCCGGACGGCAGATAGGATAAAGCTTCAAAATATTCATGTAAAAAAACACTACCCATCTCATCCTGCCATTTTAAGAGCTGATAAGGAAAAACTGATAATCGTCTTTACCAATATTATTATTAATGCAATTGAAGCCATGGGCACAAATGGATTGTTGAATATTAGTATAACTGAATCAGAGGAGGGCTATGAAGTTTGTATAAAAGATAATGGTAAAGGATTTACAAAAGAATATCAGTCAAGATTGTTTGAACCATTTTTCACCATGAAAAAAAATGGCATGGGGCTCGGGCTTACAGTTGCCTACTCCATTTTACAATCTCACAACGCAAAGGTCAGGGCACAGAGTAGAGAAAATGAAGGCACAGAATTCCAGGTCAGCTTTAAAAAAAACTAAACGGTTAATGCTTTCAAGGCTTTGTCAATTGAATTAGATTCATTTAATACCGGCAGAAAAAGATCGCCTTTCTTTTTTAGTCGTTGAAAAATATTTTGCATTGTAAATTGTTTGGGACTTAACTGGTGATTTACTTCTTTCCATTCCAGTGGTGCAGATACTGAAGCTCCGGGTACCGGTCGTACGCTGTAAACAGATGCAAGAGTTTGCCCTGCACTATTCTGTAAATAATCAATATAAATTTTAGGTCCACGTTTGCTTAAAGACCTTTCCAAGGTAGTTATTCCAGGCAATTGTTCTTGCACAAGAGAAGCAATAACATGAGCAAAGTCTCTTACAGTTTCATAATCATATTTATTTTTTAAGGGGGCATAAACATGCAAGCCGGAGGCACCGGAAGTTTTACAATAGGAGCTTACCCCAGCCTTATCCAAAACCATTTTCACTGCAAGTGCTGTATCCACTACTTCTGTAAAATTATTTTTATCGGAAGGGTCAATATCAATTGCCATCCATGTGGGGTTACCAATTTTTTTTGTTGTGCTGTTCCATGGATTAATTTCTATACAACCCAGGTTCGCAACATACAGTAAAGTTGCTTTATTATTACAAACAATGTAGTCGATTATTTTTCCGTTGCTTTCGCTTTTCACTTTATGCACATCTACATAAGAAGGTGCGTTTTCTCCTGCATCTTTATGGTAAAAGCCTTTATCATTGATGCCGTTTGGATTTCTTTTCAAAGACAAACATCTTCCCTTCAAATACGGAAGGATATAGTCGGCCATCTTATCATAGTAGTCTATCAGATCGCCTTTAGTAAACCTTTCACCGGGCCAATAAATTTTTTGTCGATTAGTTATCGATACTACGTGTTTCCCGATCTTAACTTCTGATTTTTCTTTTGTAGCCATTTATCCAATTATATCTATGATGCTTTTCTTTTATCTGAAAGACTTGCTTTTAATTGTTCCATAAGGTCTTTGGTTTTTGAATGTACCACTTTCATTGGGGTAAACGGAACAGTTTTCCCTTTAGATTTTGCCTTAATGATCTTTAATAATCTTTCACTGTAATCATCACGATATTTTTTAATATCAAAAGGTCCTGACAATTGATTGATAAGTGAGATCGCCATTTTTAATTCATCGGGTTTGCTTTTTGCTGAAGGCAGATCCAGGTCTTCAGTTGATCGGATCTCTTCAGCAAACCTGATACGATTTAAAACAATGACATCGTCTTTGGCTTTTATGATGCAAAGATGTTCCCGATCACGCATAACAAATAATGCCACTCCCGCTTTTCCCGTTTTTCTAAATGCATCTCTTAACAGGCTATAAGCCCTGACCCCTGTTTTCTCCGGTTGGAGATAATAAGGCTGTTCAAAATACATGCTGTCGATCTCTGTTTCATCTACAAAATGCTTGATCTCGATATGTTTTGTTTTTTCAGGGCTCACTTTTTCAAAATCAGATTTATCAAGCACTACATACCTGTCATTAAGATAATATCCACGAACAATATTTTCCCAGGCAACTTCTTTTCCTGTTTTTTCATTTACACGTTTGAACTTGATATTTGAATGATCTTTAATATCAAGCATATCAAGATCTAATGTGCTGTCCTGAACAGCACTGAATATTTTTATGGGAATGTTCACAAGGCCAAAACCTAATGATCCTGTCCAGATTGCTCTCATATACTTTTTTAATGTTAGTCGGGAAAAATATGCCAAACATGTTTACCCATTAATGATCTCTCCTCCATTTGGATGAATAAACTGCCCGGTTATATAACTGGCATCATCACTTGCCAAAAAAAGATAGGCCGGTGCAATTTCTGCCGGCTCCCCAGCACGGCCCATGGGCACGTCGCTTCCGAAAACCGCAACTTTTTTCCGTGGAAAACTGGATGCTATCAATGGCGTCCATATCGGACCCGGAGCAACTCCATTTACTCTTATTCCTTTTTTTACAAGATTTGAGGAAAGACTTCTTGTAAAAGAGACAATTGCCCCTTTGGTGGATGCGTAATCAATTAAACCGCCGCTGCCTCTATATGCGGTTACTGATGCCGTGTTAATGATACATGAGTTCTTTTTCATGTGTGTAAGTGCCTCACCGGTAAGCCAGAAATATGAGAAAATATTTGTGCTGAATGTTTTTAATAATTCACGGGTAGTAAGATCCTCCAGGCTTTTATTTTCATAATGCAATGCCGCATTGTTTACTAATATGTCAATACGTTTATACTCCTGCATAACTTTCTTTATTACTATTTTACAATGCCTTTCATTACTAAGATCACCTGGTATAAGGTAACATCGACGGTTATATTTCCCGATAATAGAGGCAGTATCTTTTGCATCTGTATGCTCATTTAAATATGCTATTGCGATATCTGCGCCTTCTTTAGCAAAAAGAATCGCTACGGCTTTCCCAATTCCATTATCGCCACCAGTGATCAGGGCAATTTTTCCTCTTAATTTATTGCTGGCTTTTTTATCAGGATAATCGAAAATAGGTTCAGGTACCAATTTTCTTTCATTACCCGGCCTTGGCTGGTGCTGGGGTTTTCTGAGTTGTCTTTTTTATTCCCTTTTTGCATAACATTTAAACAGGAAAATTTTATACCATAACAGGCAAATAGAAATTACACTACATTCTTGAATTGAGTGATGAAAAAAATCCCCGATTTTTCCCCGCTTGTAAATAATTTTCAGGCTAATGCCAAACGGCATGATTTTTTGCATACCTCTTATACTTGATAAATGATTAGCATTTACATTAGATAATCCATAAAACCATAGACCATGATACGCAGTGCAATTTTGTTTTTTTTCATAGCGCTGATAACAGGAATAACCGGGTTCGGAATAATCAGAGGAGGCGCTGCAGTAATTGCTCAAACCATTTTCTTTATTTCAATTGTTATGCTCCTGGTGTCACTGCTTTCAAGCCCAAGGCCAACGGGAAGCGTAGACTCTTAAAATATTTTGAATTCGAAGGGCGGTTCTAACCGGTTGTTAATATATACAGCCGGTTTTTTTTATTTAATAAACTTCCCGGTCCAAGAAAAAAATAAGGTCATTGTAAAAATGACCTTATTTGAAAACTACAAATAAAAGAAGCCACAAAAAAATATTCGATTGCTACCTTAGAGCCGTTTAGTTTTAATGATGAGCTGCTGCTGTATCCCTCATCATCTTTATTTTATCATGTGCCTGTCTGAGAATTCCTTTCTGACTTTCAATTGTTGCACGAACATCAATTGTCAGATCATCTTCTTTTAAAGCATCCTTATAAGCTTTTTGTGCTGCATCTTCTCCAAATTCACAAGAAGCGAGTATACCGTGACGATCATCTCCACCAAATGTTGCTTTTACATCCATCCATGCACGGTAAATTTTGCCGGCTGTTGTTGTTTCGTCAGTAAGATCTTTATCATTAGCACTTATTAATCTGCGAAGATCGCTTGCAAATTGACGGCTTTGCTGCGCCAATTGGCTGAACAATGATTGCAGATCTTGGTCGTCAGTCTGTGTTGCTGCTTTTGAATAGCCGGTAACCCGGTCGTTGTTGATCCTTATAAGATCTCTTAATGTTTCTGAATTTGCCATGTTGTTTAATTTTTAGTCAAGTAATTTTTTTAAGTAAACAATGAACGAGGAATTATTTCCTCATTCATTGCTCGGGTACTTTATCATATTTCCATTTTTTTCATAGTTCATGATCCTCTATTAATAACATTGCATTTTTTTTAATAAATAATGTCCTATTTGGTTTTATTAGATTAGAAATGAACCTCAATACTTGTTACAGGAAGAAAAAAACATACCATGTTTTTTTACTCATGTTGAAATTATTAATGGATTCGTTGTGCCATTGGTATCACATTTGATTTTATAGGTTATAAAATGTAACAAATGGAAAATGACTATAAACTCATGTTTATAAAAAATAAACTAGAGCAGATAAAAAGCGCTGTTATGTATACTACAAACAGTAACGTTGTAAGATTACCAAATGATATTATTGAGTTTGAAAGCGTGGATGATGATGGCCTATTATGGTTCAGTGCTCATGGTCCCAGGAATTGGATAAAAGCCTACGAGCTTCATTTTCCGACAAAACTTATTTTTTACAGAAAAGGTTGTGATTACTATGTAGAGATCACAGGCACTGCTGTAGTTGTAAATAAGCAAGATGTAATGTACGGTACAAATGGAGGCAAACTACTTCTGAAAATGGTTCCCTATTATATTGAATATACTGAAACCGGTAAACGGGAGGCGGGTTTTAAAAAATTGAAAGCACAGATGTATGATGTGTTCATGAATACATTAGGACTAAGCAGGGCTAATCAACCTCGTTTAACTGAATTGCATTAACCTATGAAGTATTTTAAATATAGACTTAATGGCAAAGTACTCGAAAAAAGCAGGTGAAAAAGTAGAGCGGGCAATGAAAGAAATGAAAAAAGGGAAACTTCGCAGTGGAAGAAGTGGAAAAAAAGTTACTGACCCTAAACAAGCCATTGCCATTGGTTTGTCAGAAGCCCGTGAAGAAGGGGCAAAAGTTCCCTATAAAAGTTCAAAAAAGAAAAGGACAATCAGGAAAAAAGCTACTACCTGAGAGGCTTTACGCTCCTAATTATCTCAACGTTATAAATGAAGTATTTCACGGTAACAATGAATTCAAATTCATTGAGCATGGTTATGCTTCGTTCTCTTATAATACCCTAATTTGCTTTAAGAAAATCCACAAAAAGACATATTGCTTAAAGAACATTTGCAACTATATTCAATTAATGAGTGAACATAGTTGTACAAACACAGATAGATGCCGTTAAGAAGAAAAATAAAAGCTGGCTATTTTATTGCCTTTGTGTTATTAATTATCTCCTATTTTTTTATTTTTCGATCCACATGGACAGTACAGAAAGAATATGATTGGGTAACAAATAGCTATAAAGCTGAAAACAAAATTGGAGAGTTAAAAAATTCAATAATAGAAATTGAAACCAGCGTACGTGGTTATTATATTACAAAAGACCAGGCTTTTTTAAGAACGTATCGTGAAAACCAGGAAGGCATTTCCACTATTTATAATGAGCTAAAAACACTAGAAGCAAAAAACCCCAATCAACTCGCAAAGCTTGATACCGTAAAACAGTTGATCGATCTTCGGCTTTCGTTAATGAAAACGAATATCGCAGCTTTTCAACAAGCAGGGGAACAAACAACGCCGGTTGTTGAAGCCAACAGGCGAAGGGGACAAGCAATTTTAGATAGTATCAGTTTACACACCCAACATTTTATTTCAAGTGAAGAAAAATTAATAACGGAGAGAAAAAATAACCTCACCAGTTCATTTAAGACCACACAAATTATCATCTTCATATCCCTTCTCACTTCTGTAATTGCAATATTATATTCCCTGTTTACCTATATTAAAGAAAGTGCTGCCAGGGATAAATCGACTCAAAAAAATATTCAATATCAAAAAGAACTGGAGGCTAATATTGATGAACTGAAAAGGATGGAGGCTAAACTGAGAGAATTAAAAAGTATGGAAAAGTTTACAGCAACTGGCCGTGTTGCAAGGACAATAGCACATGAAGTAAGAAATCCTTTGACAAATATTTCATTGGCGGCAGAGCAATTACAGGAACTAACAATACAGAATAACGAATCCTCTATGCTGTTGGATATGATAGGCAGGAACAGTATCCGGATCAATCAACTTGTCTCTGATTTGCTGAATGCCACAAAAGTTATTGAACTGAATATCCGGCAAGTAAGTATTAATAAAATACTCGACGAGACTCTTGAAATGGCGGCTGACAGGCTTGATCTAAGCCAGGTCAAAGTGGAAAAGAATTATGCTACTGATGTTTGCCATGTGGCTGTTGATGAAGAAAAAATAAAAATCGCTTTTTTAAACATTATTGTGAATGCTATTGAGGCGATGGAAAAAAGCAAAGGAATTCTTTCTTTAAGAACTAAAAATGGCGGCGATACTTGCATAATCGAAATAGAAGATAATGGAAGCGGCATGGATGACGATACTTTGCAAAAGTTGTTTGAGCCTTATTTTACAAGTAAACAGAATGGAAATGGCTTAGGACTTACTAATTGTCAGAATATCATTTTAAGTCACCGTGGTAGTATTGCAGTTAAAAGCACATTAAGAAAAGGCACTTCTTTTATTATAATGCTAAAAATGGCAGATTAAAATGTAGAATTTTTTTCCCATCCTCAGGCCGATGTTTGAACGATGGAGTTTAGAATAACCTCTTTTGAAAAAGGTTTTGAAATAAAATAGTCGGCCCCATCCTTTGATGCCTTTTTTCTTTCTTCATAAGAATCATGCGCCGTGATCATAATTACATGTATTGAGGGGAATTTTTCTTTCCAACGTTTTATGTTGTTTATTCCCAGCCCATCAGGCAAATGGTTATCAAGAAACACATAATAAAAGTGATCCGGGGATTGAAGCATGTTGTCTGCTTCCGCAAGACTACCAGCAAATGCTGTCTGTATATTCCTTTGCTTCAATATGTTGCTTAACAGGTAACAAATATCTGTCTCATCATCAACTATCAAAGCTCTTTTTCTTTTAGAGTCGTTTAGCTCTTTAGTTTCCAAAGCGGGATTTGTACTATCATTTTTTCCTTTCACAATTTCTTTTCCTTTTCACGATATAAAAAAGGCAATTTTATTGCCAAATACCTTGGGATGAAAATGATTTAGTAATTTAGTAAGAATAGATTTGGCATGATTTCAGTTAAAATAGTGAGGTAATTATTTCCCAAATTTAAACTCCCTTCAAATGGCAAAAAGAGCTCTCATTATCGATGATGATATCGACTTATGCTTACTGCTTAGTCGCTTTTTAAATAAAAATGGATTTGAAACCAGCTCTGCTCATTCAGGCGCAAAAGGTATTGCATTATACGATCCGGCCAATTTTGATGTAGTGATATGTGATTACCGGCTTGATGATATGGACGGTATTAAGCTTATCAAAGGGCTTAAAGCAAAAGATCCCCATGTTCGAATATTGGTTATAACGGGTTATTCCGATATAAAAACTGCTGTTGAAGTAATTAAACTAGGCGCTTTTGATTATATCACAAAGCCTCTTATTCCTGATGAAGTGCTTTCTATTTTAAATAATTTATCGACCCTAACTGAAGTAAAACCTGCCGGTGCTGTTGCCCTGTCAACTGAACCGGGAGCAAGTGCAAAAAGAAAAACAAACGTGGATTTTTATAAAGGCAAGTCCCCTGCATCGGTTTTTTTGCACGAACAGGCTAATATAGTTGCAGGCACTAATTATAGTGTTTTGCTTTATGGTGAAAGCGGAACGGGAAAAGAAGTAATTGCAAGCTTGATCCATAATCTTAGTGAACGTAGTCACAAACCATTTGTGGCGCTTGATTGCGGAACACTTTCCAGGGAATTGGCAGGCAGTGAACTTTTTGGTCATGTGAAAGGTTCATTCACCGGCGCCATCCAGGATAAAGAAGGTCATTTTGAATTGGCGGAAGGCGGTACATTATTTTTAGATGAAGTGGGTAATTTATCTGCTGGTGTTCAGGCCGCTTTACTCAGGGTAATTCAAGAAAGGAAATTTAAACGTGTCGGTGGCAATAAAGAGACCCCAACGGATGTACGCATCATAGTAGCATCAAATGAAAATCTGAATGATGCATACAGGAAAGGAAAATTCAGAGAAGATCTGTATCATCGTTTAAACGAGTTTTCCATACATCTTCCCCCACTTCGTGAAAGACGTGAAGATATTATTCCCTTGTCAGAATTTTTCCTTGAAAGATCAAACGAAGAAACCAAGAAAAATATCAGTGGGTTTAATGAAGATGTCTTAAACATATTCCTTGAATATTCATGGCCCGGCAACTTGAGAGAATTCAGAAATGTTGTTCGCCGTGCAGTTTTACTTACACCTTCAGATGCAAAAATTGCTGTTTCGTCATTGCCGCAGGAAATTGTTCATCATGTGCCGGCACACCATACAGCTTCACCATTTGAACAAGCTATGCATCCTCAATTTGATGGTTTGACACATCCTGAAAATTTCCCCAATAAAGATCTGCTGAAAGGTGCAGCAAGCAGGGCTGAATTTTACACCATCATGTCCGTGATGCAACAAGTAAATTTCAATAAGAAAAAAGCTGCTGAAGTATTAAAGATAGATCGCAAAACT
>Ga0207670_10002029_pt1 | contig 10639 bp, 10 predicted proteins | sample KBSS23HmetaG_FD_184339 | JGI IMG/M metagenome (GOLD analysis project Ga0207670, IMG submission 184339) | Switchgrass rhizosphere microbial communities from Kellogg Biological Station, Michigan, USA - KBS S2-3H metaG (SPAdes) (version 2) | ecosystem: Host-associated > Plants > Roots >... | reverse complement strand
GAACTGCTGTGGCTCGGGCCCGCGCGGCCGCCGCTCGCGATCGCGCTGAAGGCACTGCCGCTGGTCGCCGAACCGCGCGCCGGCATGCAGCCGGTGGCGACCGTGCAGCCCGGCGTCGCGCTGGTGCTGCGCAGCGGCAGCAGCGGCGAGTGGGTCCGTGTCGAGGCCGACGGCCGCAGCGGCTACGCGCCGCAGCAGGACATCGCGATCGTGGAGTAGCGCCAGGCCGCGTTCGCACCGGCGCGTGGGCGACGCGGCGCGCACGCGGTGCCGGCACGCGCCCACGGGCCGCCGCAACGCGGGCTACCCTTGCTTGCCCGGCCGGCAGCCGGTCACGGGCCAACCGCGCATCCCATGTCCGTCCGGAACGCTCGCCGGGTCGTCCACCAGTCCGCCCCGACTCGAAGCCCCGTCCGCGTACCCGCCGCGGTGTCCGCGCTGGCGCTGCTCCTCGGCGGCGCGACGGCGCAGCAGGGCAGCTGGAGCGCGCCGTTCAACCACGAGGTCAACACCGCCAACACCAACCAGCTGACGATCCCGATCACCTACGTGTGGCCGCCGACGTTCAACGCGATCCACATGGCGTTGGTGCCGGTCGGTCCGTACCGCGGCCAGGTGCTGGTGTGGGACAAGGCCGAGGCGGCGCTGCGGCCGTACCAGCGCTGGGCGCTCGTCGATCCGAAGTGGACGCCCGGCACGGTCCGCTTCCGCAACCACTTCCTCGCGATGCCGCAGACGCTGCAGACCGGCGACCTGTTCTGCTCGGGCCACGTCTGGATGCGCGACGGCCGGCTGTTCGTCGCCGGCGGCACCGCGACGTACCCCAACGGCGCCAACGGCTACTTCGGCGCGGCCCTGTGCTACCAGTTCGCGCCCGAACTGCTCGACCTGACGACGCTCGACTACGGCGTGTGGCAGCGCGAGCCCGACCTCGCGATCACGCGCTGGTATCCGACGGTCACGCTGCTCGGCGACGACTCGCTGCTGATCGCCGGCGGCAGCGACAACGGCGTCTACCACAACGACTACGAGGTCTACCGCTGTGCGCAGCCCGGCCGCACGCCGCCGGCGCCGATGACGTTCGACCAGCGCACGAGCGGCGGCGGCAACGCGCGCGTCTACGCAGGCCCGATCGGCCCCGGCAGCTTCCCCGACTATCCGCGCATCCACCTGCTGCGCAGCGGCGAGGCGTTCTGTTCCGGCTGGTACCGGCGCGGCTTCAAGTGGCGCCACACGCCGGGCTACCAGCCCGTCTACGACTTCTCGGCGGGCGCGGGGTCCGACGCGCCGAACATCCCGTACGCGAGTTCGATCCACGACCCGCGCTTCGGCGGCGGCGACAGCCGCATCATGCGCATCGGCGGCAACGCGGCCGGCACCGCGACGCCGGACGTCGAGAGCTGCAACGCCGAGGTGCCCGGGCAGTGGCAGCAGGAACTCGCGCCGTTCCGGCTCAACTACGGCCGCTGGATGCAGAACGCGGTCGTGCTGCCGAACGGCAACGTGTTCGTGTTCGGCGGCTTCGCCGACGGCAACAACCCGGGCGTGCCCGAACTGCGGCCCGAGTTGCTGACGCCTGCTGGCTGGGTCGTGCAGCCGCCCGAGAACGGCGCGCGCGGCTACCACGCCAGCGCGGTGCTGCTGCCCGACGGCCGCGTGTTCGTCGGCGGCGGCGACATTCGCGCGGTCGACTACCAGATCTACAGCCCGCCGTACCTGACCGGCGGCCAGCCGCGGCCCAAGGGCATCGGCTGCGACATCGCGCCGGTCGTCGGCGGCATGCACTACCGCCTCGACGATCCGGGCGCGCTCTACACGCTGTGGTGGGACGAGAACCTGCCGGCCGGCGTCACCGTCGACCAGGTCGTGCTGATCCGGCCCGGATCGGTCACGCACCACAGCGACTTCGACCAGCACTTCATGCGGCTGCCGATCGAAGCGCCGGACGACGTCGCGCCGCGCGAGTGCCGGCTGCGCTTCCGGCCGCCGCAGGACAGCAAGCAGATGCCGCGCGGCTGGTACATGCTGTTCGCGGTCAGCAACCAGGGCGTGCCGGCCGAGGCGATCTGGGTGCACCTGCAGTGAACGGCGGGCGGCGCGCGCTCGCTACACGCCCATCATCTTCTTGGTGCGCAGGCCGATCAGCGTCAGCAGGCCGCCGACCACCAGGAACAGGCCGGCGACGATCCAGCGCAGCAGCCACTCGTTGAAGAACAGCAGCAGGCCGAACGCGCACAGGCACAGGCCCGGGATCAGCAGCAGGTAGGGCGCCGCCCGCGGCAGCTGCGGCATGCCGCCCATACCCATGCCGCCCATACCCATGCCACCCATGCCCATGCCACCCATGCCGCCCTTCATCTTGTATTCCATCAGCGCAGCGCCCTCTCGTAGATGCGGTAGCGACGGTAGGGGACGTGACCGATGGTCTGCAACGGTCCCAGCATGTCCCTGTTGTCCTCGAGGATCCAGCTCGCCTCGCACGCATCGAAGCCCGCGTCGATGCCCTGGCGCACGACCTGGAACAGCAGCTGCATCTCGATGCCGACCTTGCGGTGCTCGGGCACCACGCCGAGCGTGATGACGCGCACCATGCGCTCCTTGCGCAGCGCGCGCAGGAACTTCCACCAGCCGAACGGCAGCAGACGGCCGTTGCACGCGGCGACCGCGGAGTTGACGTTCGGCAGCGCGACGACGAAGCCGACCGGCGCGCCGTCGATCTCGGCGATGTGCATGAGTTCGGCCCGCGCGATCTTCTTGAGGTCCTTGGCCTGCGCCAGGAACTCGCCCTCCGACATCGGCACGAAGCCCCAGTTGCGCTCCCAGATGCGGTGGTAGAGGTCCCACAGCACGCGGCACTCGGCGTCGAAGCGGCGCAGGTCGAGGCGGCGCACCGTGGCGCTGCTCTTCTGCGCGAGGCGCGCGACCACGCGTTCGAGGCGCGGGATGTCGAGCGTGCTGCTGGTCACGCGCAGCGCGAGCAGGTCCTTGCTCTTGCGCAGGCCCGCGGCCTCGATCCAGTCCGCGTAGTGCGGCGGGTTGTAGGGCATCATGATGACCGGCCGCCCGGCCTCGCCGTCGACGAGCAGGCCGCAGCGGTAGTTGGTCGACAGGTCGACCGGCCCGCGCAGCGCGTCGGCGCCGCGCTGCCGGCACCACTGCGCGGCGTGGCGCAGCAGCACCTGCGCAGCCTCGGCGTCGGCGGCCTCGAAGTGGCCGAAGAACCCGACGCGGTCGCCGTGGAACTCGTCGTGCAGCCGGTCGCGGCACGCACTGATGCGGCCGACGATCGCGCCGGCGCGGCGCGCGACGAAGAACTCGGCGTCGGCGTGCGCGAAGAACGGGTTCTTGCGCGGGTCGATCTGCCAGGCTTCGGCGCTCGCGAGCAGCGGCACGAAGTGCGGATCGCCGCGATAGAACTGCCGCTGCACGTCGAGGAAGCGCAGCGGCGCGTGCAGCGGGGTGACGACGACGGCAGGATCCGTGGAGGCTTTCTCGAGGGCGGTCATCAGGGTAAGACGGGATCCTCGCCGCCGCCGGCGCGGCTGCAATGCCGCGGCACCGAACGCCCGCACGATCATGCGCACGCTGCCCCTCCTGCTCGCTGCCGTCGCCGTCGCCGCTGCCTGCGCGGCCGGCCGGCACTGGTCGCTCGACGATCCGGGGCAGCCGGCGGACGCGCAGCGCGCGCTGCTGGTCGAGACCGAGCGGCACTACCGCGCCGGCGAGCCGTTCGACGAAGCGCGCACGCGCATCGCGGCCGATCCGGTGACGGCCTGGTGGTGGACGCGCATGGTCGTGCGCGACGTCATGAGCGCGCGCGAGGGGAAGATCACTTCGAGCGAGAGCCAGAAGGCGCGCGTGCACGACCTGCCGGAGTTCCTCGCCGACGGGCGCCGCGCCACCGCGTCCGACGGCGACGCGCTGCTGCAGACGGCGGCGCGCCGGCGCGACCCGGTCGAGGAACGCGCGCTCAAGGAGATCGGCCTGCTCGGCGCCGAGTCGGTGCCGTGCCTGATCCACGACCTCGCGCGCCATCCGCAGAGCTACGTGCGGCAGATCGGCGTCGACCTGCTCGCGCGCGTCGGTCCCGCGGCGCTGCCGCTGGTCGAGCGCGAGCTGGCGTCGAGCCCGGAGCCGCAGCAGCGGCGGACCGCCGCGCAGGTCGTCGGCGCGCTGCCGCCCGACGCGGCGCGCGACGCGCGTCTGCTCGAGTTCGCGCGCGATCCCGACTACACGGTGCGCGCGGCCGCCTACGACGGACTCGCGCAGGCGGCCGGCGAGTCCGCGGCCGCAGCGCTGCTGCAGCGCGCGGTCGCCGGCGACGCCGACGCGTTCGCGCGCCGTGCCGCCGCGAAGGCGCTCGCCGCGCACCGCGAGCCGGCCAGTGCGCACGCGCTGGTCGGCTACCTGCAGCGCTGTCAGGACGAGCACGACGCCGACGGCGCCGGCATCGCGCAGACTTCGCTGCAGCGGCTCGCGCGCACGCGCGGTCCGCGCAGCCTCGAGGCGTGGCGCGCGTGGGCCGCGACCTGGACGCCGTGAACGGCCTCGCTTCCCCTGGCGCTGACTCCTAGTCTGCGCGCGCATCCATGGACGACTGGCACATCACGCGCGATCGGAAGGCCTGCGAGCGGCCGGGTTGCCCGCTGCCGACGGCGGCGCATCACTTCGCCGTGCTGGAGTTCCCCGAGTGCGTGCGCAAGGACCTCTGCGACGCGTGCTTCGTCGACCTCGAGCGCCGCGCCGCCGCCCCGCTGGTGTTCTGGCGTGCGATGCGCAAGCAGCCAGGGAGCCGCGAACTCGTGCTCGACCTGGCGTCGCTGCGCGCGCTGTTCGACCGGCTCGGCACCGTCGACGGCGACCGTGCGCGCTCGCTGCGCTACTTCTGCGCGCTGCTGCTGCTGCGCAAGCGACTGTTGAAGCTGGTGCCGCCGCGCACGGCCGAACAGGAGCGCGCCGACCTCGTCGTCGTCGATCCGAAGCTGAAGGAGATGGAGCCGATCGCGCTGTTCGCGCCGGCGATTGCGCTCGACGACCTCGGTTCGGTCAAGGACGAGCTGCTCGCGGCGCTCGGCGAGGGCGAAGCGCAGCGCGAAGACGCGGCCGGCTGAGAGCCGGTTCTTCGCGTCACTTCCAGCTGACGTCCCAGACCAGGTCTTCGCCGGGCTGCAGCAGCGACGCGACCGGCAGGATCAGGTAGGCGCGGTTGCGCTCGTGCGTGGCCTCGACGCCGCGGCCCGGCGGTTCGACGCCCGATGCGACGACGGTGTCGGGGAACAGCACTTCGAGGCGGATCGCGTCCGCGATCTCGCGCGACTTGCTGTTGGGATCGTGCACGTGCGCGAGCGCCACGCGAGTCTTCTGATCGGGCACCAGCGCCTGCACCCAGGCGAGGTCCTTGTCGCGCTTGATGATCACGCGCAGGTGCGGCATCTCGTCGTTGGTCGTCATGAAGCGCACCTCGCGGTCGCCGAGCGACAGGTCGGCGACGCTGCGGAACGTGCCCTGCGACGACGACAGGTTCGCGCGCAGCTGCCACTGCACGCCGTGCGTGCGCGCTTCCGCGGGGCCGGGCGCGCTGACCGCCTGCAGCGCGCGCGCCGTCAGCGTGCCGGAGCCGTCCTTGCTGATCGCGATGTGGATGCCGACGAGCTCGGTGTCCGAGCAGGCCGCCAGCATGAGAAGGGTGATGGGTATGATCCGTGACCGCAGCATCGGAGCCTCCGCAGTCGATTGTGTCGGCCGCGGCGGGGTGCTGCCACGAATCGTTCGCGGGCGAGGTCGGTGCGAACGGACCGAGCAGGACCGATGGCGACGACGGCGCGAACGAGCAGGCGAGCAGAGGGCGCGATCGCGCTGGTGCGCGGATGGCACGCGCGACGGGTGGGTGCCGCGGTTCGCGGCACTGGCGACGGCGACGCAGCGGCGGCCGAGGCGCGCCTCCCGGGGTGCGGTCCAGAGTTGGCTCCACCGACCGGCCGCCAGCGCCTCCCCGGGAGCCTTTTCGAGGCTTTTTTCCCGTTTGCCAGCGGCAGCGGATGGGGGTCCGGCGCCATGTCAGGGAGCGTTCGCGCTAGGGAAAGTGGTGGGCTCTGGTGGTGGTAGCGGGTGCTGCGTGGTTGCTTATGGTGGCTTGTGGTTGACTGTGGTGGCACAGTCGCTAACCTCCGGCGCAAGTCAGCGGGGGCCCACGGCTCTGCGGACTTGCGGCGATGGCAGTCACCTACTCTGGCACCTCGGAACACGGCCTCGATGACAAGGGACGGTTGACCCTCCCTGGGCGCATCCTGGACCAGGTCGCCAAGACACAGTGGAAATTCTACCTGACCGCAAGCCTGGATCCGTGCCTGCTGATGCATGACCTGCCGGGTTGGGAGGACTTGGCGGCAAAGATCGGCGGGGGTGTGCCTGGCAGCCGCGCCCACCGCAACCTTTGCCGCCGTTTCCTCGGCAACTCGGAAGAGGTCACGCCGGACAGCACGCGGCGCGTCCGCATCCCGGAGACCCTGATGAAGTACGCGGGCCTCGAGCCGAGCCAGCCGGTCGTGCTGCTCGGCATGGGGCGCGTCGTCGAAATCTGGTCGCCGAAGCGGTTGGGCGAAGTGCTGGACGTCGCGAGCAGTGAAGAAGAAGCGCTCTTTGCCACTTTGGTCGATCCCAGAACCCCGTCGGCGCCCGCTGGGGCGTGACGCAAGGCCGGTGTGATGCCACGAATCCGCCGCGGTGCTGGGAGGCGCCGCGCGGAGTCAGCCGCACTGGTCCGGGGGAAGGGAGCGCAGGGGCCGCGGTACTGACCGCGGCCGTCGGACGCGGTGCCTGGTCAGGGCATTCGCTGCGAGCTTGCTGTTGCCGGGCGGTCCCGGGGAGCGGTGAGTGAGCGTTCCGACGGCGAGGCCCGGCGGCGACGGCGCGGACGGGCATAGGCAGCCCGTCCACGTGCCGGTGCTGCTGGCCGAGACCCTCGCGCTCCTGGACCTGCGTCAAGGACTCACGGTCGTCGACGGCACGGTCGGGGCTGGCGGGCACGCGGCGGCGATCGCGCGTGCCCTCGGCCCCGACGGGTTCCTGCTCGGACTCGACCGCGACAGCGAGATCCTGGCCTGCGCGCGGGCGGCCTTGGCGGCAGACGCCAAGACTGCCCCCGGGCAGGCCAGGGTCGAGCTGCACCACGTTTCGTTCTCGCACGTGCAGGAGGCGCTCGCCGCGGCAGGTCAGGCCGCGTGCGATCGGCTGCTGCTCGATCTGGGAGTCAGCTCCCTGCAACTCGACAAAGCGGAAAGAGGCTTCTCGTTCATGGCGGACGGTCCGCTCGACATGCGAATGGACCCCGCGGCGCCGGTCAGCGCCGCGGACTGGCTCGCGGCGGTCGACGAAGGCGAACTCGCGCGCGTACTGTTCGAGTACGGCGACGAGCGCTTCGCGCGGCGCATCGCGCGCGCTCTCGTCGCGACCCGGCGCACTGGCGCGATCGCGCGCACCGGCCAGCTCGCCGAGCTGATCGTGCGCGCGCTGCCGCCGCACGCGCGTCGCGGGCGCATCCATGCGGCCACGCGGTCGTTCCAGGCGATCCGCATGGCCGTCAACGACGAACTCGGCGAGCTCGAGCGCGGCCTGCAGGCGGCGCTGCGCTGCGTGCGGCCCGGCGGCCGCATCGTGGTGATCGCGTTCCATTCGGCCGAGGATCGCATCGTCAAGAACTTCGTGCGCGCGCACTGCGACGCGGTCACCAAGAAGCCCGTCATCGCGACGGCGGCCGAGATCGCGGCCAACGCGCGCGCGCGCAGCGCGAAGCTGCGCTGCGCGATCGTGCGCGAGGTGGCGGCATGAAGTGGCTGCTGTGCGGCCTGACGTTCGCGCTCGCGGTCGGTCTCGCGATCGCGACCGCGGCGATCCGCGCCGGCAACACGCTCGTCAAGCGGCAGATCGAGGAGGAACGCGAGCGCATCGAGTGGCGCCGCGTCGAGCGGCAGCGGCTGCACGTGCTGGCGCTCAACGAGGTCACGCCCGAGCGGCTGGCGCAGCAGCTGCGCGCGCTCGCCGAGCCGGCGTCGACGGCTGCACCCGCGGAGGCCTCGCCGTGGCAATGAACCGCATCGAACACCGGCGCGTGCGCTTCCTGTTCGGCGCGCTCGGCTGCGTGCCCGTGTTCCTCGCCGGCTGGTTCGCCTGGCTGCAGGTGCTGCAGGCGGGTTCGCTGCCGCGGGCCGGCCACGGCCCGGTCGCCCTGTCGGCGACGGCTGCCGACGTGCAGCGCGACCGCAGCGAGCCGCTGCCGGGGCCGCGCGGCACGATCCTCGACCGGCACGGCGCGCCGCTGGCCGTCGACTGCGACTCGTTCGAGGTGCGCGCCGACGTGACGCCGCCGCGCAGCGCGCGCACGGGCTGCGCCGCATTCAAGCGCTACTGCGCGGACCTGGCGCTGCGCCTCGCCGATGCGCTGGTGCACGACGACGGCCTCGCCGATCGCGGCGCCGCGCGCGCCGAGCACCTGCAGCGCCTCGGCGTGCGGCTCACCGCCGCGTTCGCGCTCGACAGAATGCCGGCCGACGGGCCGCTGCCGGCGACGGTGCCGGGCCATGCCGAGATCCTGGTCGCGAGCGACGTCGCGGTGCTGTCCGCGATCGAAGCGCTCGCCGCGACCGACGCCGGGCAGTCGTCGCTGCTCTTGCACATGCGGCACGACCACCTGCGTTCGTACCCCGAGCGCGAGCTGACCTACGGCCTGGTCGGCTACCTCGAGGACGCGCCGGTGCGCGACGACGACGGCCGCCTGGTCGGCTACCGCTCGCAGGCGCCGGCCGGCCTCGAGGCGGTCGCCGCGCTGCAGCCCGGCGCGCCGGGTCTGCGCGAGTACCGCGTCGACTCGCGCAGCCACCGGTTCTTCGCGGGCAAGAACCAGGCGCCGTCGCCGCCGACGCGGCTCGAGACCACGATCGACCTCGAGCTGCAGAAGATCGCCGCGCGCGAGCTGGAAGGGCAGGCGCGGTCGGTCGCCGAGAACGGCGGCTCACCGCCGCAGTGGGGCGCGCTGGTGCTGATCGAGATCGCGACCGGCGACGTGCTGGCCGCGGCGTCGTGGCAGCGCGACGTGCAGCATGCGCGCGGCGCCGCGTTCACGCCGTACCAGCAGCTCTACGAGCCCGGCTCGATCGTCAAGCCGCTGGTGTTCGCGCTGGCGCTGCAGCGCTGCGGCCTCGACTGGAACGACGTCTACGACTGCAGCTCGGCCGGCAGCGATCACCACGCCGACGTCGGCGGCCGCACCGTGCGCGACGACCACCCGTGCGGACGCCTCACGCCGCACGAGATCATCGTCAACAGCTCGAACATCGGCGCGGTCAAGGTCGGCGGCCTGCTGTCGCGCGACGAGTGGAAGCACTACCTCGAGTTCTACGGCTTCGGCCGCACGCTCGACCTGCCGCTGCCGAACGAACGCATCGGCCGGCCGGCGTCGAAGGGCTGGCTGCCCGGGATCACGGCGGCGCAGTTCAAGAGGTGGACCGGCAGCAGCTACTCGATCGGCTACGAGCTGCAGGTCAACGCGCTGCAGATGGCGCGCGCCTACCTGACGCTGCTCAGCGGCCAGCGCCGCGAGCTGCGCCTCGTGCGCGCGGTCGAGGTCGACGGCGTGCGGCAGCCGGCGCCGGTCGCGGAGGCCACGCGCGAGCTCGACCCGGGGGTCGTCGAGGCCGTGCAGTCGGCGATGATCGACGTCGTCAGCGATGCCGAGGGCGCCACCGGGCGCCACGTCGTCGAGGCGTTTCGCAAACAGGGCATCGAGCTGCACGGCGTCGTGGCGGGCAAGACCGGCACGGCCAAGAGCCGCAGCACGGTGCCGGGCAAGGGCGCAGTCGAGGTGCGCAACGCGAGCTTCGTCGGCTTCGCGCCGGCGAACGCGCCGCGCTACCTCGCGGTCGGAGTTCTGCAGAGGGACGATAGTGCGCGGTTCTACGGCGGCAGCTATGCTGCGCCGCCAGCCGCCCGCCTGTTGCTCGAGGCGTTGAGCCTCGAACAGCGGCAGCGGCTGCGCCAGGAACCGCAGGTCAGTGCGACTCCTGGTGGATCAGGCCGGGGCCGGGAGGCCCCGGAGACAAGTCAGGCAGGGCGGTGATGAGTGAGTTGGCGTATCCGTCCGGACTACCGTCCGGACAGGGTTTCGTGCGTTTGCGCGAGCTGCGGGACTGCCTGCGGCCGCGCGAGGTGCTGAACTACCGCGATCTCGCGGTGGACGGCTTGGCGTTCCATTCGGCCGAGGTGCGGCCGGGCAACCTGTTCTTCGCGATCCGCGGCGCGCGCAACGACGGCGCGGCGTTCGCGCAGCAGGCGGTCGCGCGCGGCGCATCGGCGGTCGTCGCCGAGGAGGCGCTGCCGGTCAAGGTGCCGATGCTGGTCGTCGACAGCGCGCGCGCGGCGCTCGCCGACGCGGCGCGCTACTACTACCGCGATCCGTCGCGCGCAGTGGCCGTCGTCGGCATCACCGGCACCAACGGCAAGACCACGACCGCGCACCTGCTGCGCGCGTGCCTGCAGGCCGACCGCCGGCAGGTCGGGTTGCTCGGCACCATCGCGTACGAGTTCGGCGGCCGGCGCATCCCGGCGCCGAACACGACGCCGGACCCGGTGCGCATCCAGGGCTACG
>Ga0207670_10002028_pt1 | contig 10640 bp, 4 predicted proteins | sample KBSS23HmetaG_FD_184339 | JGI IMG/M metagenome (GOLD analysis project Ga0207670, IMG submission 184339) | Switchgrass rhizosphere microbial communities from Kellogg Biological Station, Michigan, USA - KBS S2-3H metaG (SPAdes) (version 2) | ecosystem: Host-associated > Plants > Roots > Rhizosphere... | reverse complement strand
TGGGAATTAGACCCTTGCTGCCCGGTTGCGACTGCCGCGGGTTGCCTGGCAGTCGCCGTCGGGGTGTCCATGTCTTTTTTCCGAAGCACAAGAGAGCACAAAACAAGCAGCAGGACACAGACAAAAGCAGCGCCGATGAGGATGCTGCGCCGCTGACGGCGTGGTGTTCCCTGAAAGTTCATATTTGGCTCTTGAACACAGACCCGTAATGCGATAAGCGGATAAGAGCAAGCCCCTTCTGCCAAATCGGACGCTGCACTGCGGAGCGCCGGCATGTGGCTCTCGGCATTTAAAACGCGCTCACCGTTGCCAGAGGATTCCGGGGACTTCATGAGCAAGAGCGCAAATGATGTGACGACATTCGCCGGACAAGGTGGAGGCGCAGGTGGCATGGGCATTGCCAGCACTGCAAAACCTAATCGCCCTTGGAGCGGCGGTTCAGCCATTTGCGGTGACATTGTGAGAAGCAGGAGACGAAACGCCAGCCAGAGCAAGCGGAGAACATTTCCGTCCCGATCAGCGCAACCACAAGCAATGGTGCTCATGCTCATGCTTTTTGCTGCTGCGCTCGCAAGATCCGCTCCTGCGAACGACAACTTCACCAATAGTTGGGTGCTTGAGGGGCTGACCAACACAGTGACCGGCTCCAACCAGGATGCCACCAAAGAACCCGGCGAAAGGGACCACGACTACAACCCCGGCGGTGCGTCAGTCTGGTGGAGCTGGACTGCGCCGAGGAACGGGACCGTTACCCTGGACACAATCGGGAGTACTTTTGACACACTCCTTGCCGTTTACTGGCTGGACTCAAGTGTTTTGAGTAGGGAAGCAAGTGACGATCAAAGCGGTGGCAACGACACAAGCAGGCTGACATTCGAAGCTGTGTCCGGAAGAACATACTACATTGCCGTGGACGGCTGGTATGGCTCCCGCGGAAACATCGTGCTGAACCTCAGAGTGGTAGTGGTAGTTATCCCACCGCAACCGCAAATCACCTACCAACCCCAGTCACAAATAGTGGGGCCGGGCGACGGAGCACGTTTTTCCGTCTACGCAACCGGATCGGAACCGATCTCGTATCAATGGTACAAAGATGGGATGAGCATCGAAGGAGCCACCGGATCGTTTCACCAAATCTTGAATGCCCAGACCAGTGACGCAGGCAGCTACAGCGTGGATGTCAGCAATGCCTTTGGGCGTGTCAGCAGCTCGAACGCCGTGTTGACCGTGGTACCGCCACCGTCCAATGACGCGTTTCTCAATCGAATCGTGATCTCCGGGCGGACCAACACCGTAACGGGTTACAATTTTGGTGCCACCAAGGAGCCGGGCGAACCCGACCATAGGAGCAATCCTGGCGGCAAGTCCGTTTGGTGGACCTGGACCGCGCCCGTCGACTGCATGGTGATCGTGGAAACCGGCGGTAGTTCGTTCGACACGTTGCTGGCGGTCTATACAGGAAGTTCGGTCTCCAATCTTAGCCTGGTGGCGGGTCCAATCAGTGGACCCTTGTGGTCGCCACTGATTTTCGCCGGCGAGGCGGGAAGAACCTACCAAATCGCTGTGGACGGATGGTACGCAGACACCGGCACCATCGTGCTCAGCCTCCGGGCATTCCAAATACCGATAGCGAACGACTCGTTTGCCGACCGCATCGTGATCGCTGGGCGAACCAACACCGTAACGGGTTACAATGTTGGCGCCACACTGGAGCCGGGTGAACCGCAGTATCCGCAGTATGGCGGCGGCAATTCCGTCTGGTGGACCTGGAAGGCCCCAACGAATGGGCCCGTAATCGTGGACACCATCGGAAGTACTTTTGACACATGGCTTGCAGTCTATACGGGCAGTTCCGTCTTAAACCTTTTGTTGGTGGCAGGTGATGACGATCGCCGCAGCGGTGTGACCGTGACCAGCAAGATCTACTTTTCTGCGGTGGCGGGGACCGAATATCAAATTGCGGTGAACGACCTCTACGAAACAGGCGACATCGTGCTCAACATCCAGCAACCGTCGAGCCTCTCCCCGCAGATCATAAACCAACCGGAGTCGCGCACATCTGTGGCAGGTCGAACCGCAAGCTTCGCTGTCAGAGCCTTAGGCTCCCCGCCACCCACCTATCAATGGCAATTCAACGGCACGGCTCTTTCTGGCGAGACCAATGCAGTATTCGTGTTGAACAATGTGACGACTAATCAAGCTGGAATCTATCAAGTCGCAGTTAGCAACTCGGCGGGCACTGCGATGAGTGTGCCCGCCGTACTTATCGTCAGCCCGGCTAACGTGAGCTTTGCAGGAAACTGGCCCGGCTTCCCGGCCGGAGATGCACAGGATGTCCAGATAGTAGGAAGTCTTGCTTACGTAGCCACCAGTAGCGGACTTCTCTTGCTGGATGTGCACGACCCGGAGAATCCGCGTCGTGTCGGGGGCTATCCCATGGATTCGGCTGCGACCCGGGTTGTGGTTAAAGATTATGACGCCTATGTGATTACGAGTTCGAACCAGTTCAGTGGCGCCAAGGTAATTCGAATTGACGTTTCCAACCCTGCGTTGCCAAAAAGAGTTGCTGAGTATGTTGGGACTTCCCCGACGGACATAGCCCTTGTTGGGGACTACGCATATGTGACTGACGCCAATTCTGTTCTGGTCCTCACCGCCAATTGTAGTCTTGTCGGGATCGTCACAACACCAAGTCCAGTCCGAGTTATTACTGCAGCAGGACACCATGTTTACATAGGAGGAGGTTTGGGAATAGTGGGTTACGACATAAGCAATCCAACGAATCCCGTAGCCGTGGCGAACTTCCCCTTCGCCACCGGCTTGCGGTTAGCTGCCTCGGAGAATTACCTCTATGAAATCAACCACCTTAGCGGGAGCGGTGTGGGCCTCGCGGCATTCGATATTACGGACCCCGTGCAGCCAATGCGTTTGGGGAGTTGGTCGTCTGCGAACATTTTCGTGAATCTGGGTGGGGTTGCCGCCAGTGGCCCATTTGCTTATGTCGTGACTGGAGATATTGGACGCAGGGGAAATAGTTTCTCCATCGTGAGAAAGATAGACCAGCCTCCGGGACTAACGCTCCTTGGGACTCATCTTTTTGCCAAGGGAACAGGTCTGGATGTTTCAGTCGCTGGTAATTACGCCTATGTGGCGAGCGGGAGCAGTGGCTTGATGATTTTCGATGTAACCGATCCGTCCAGCGCAACTGTGGCAGGACAATTCTTTACAACTGTTCACGCAAACAAAATGGCATTGCACGGCAATCTGGCTGTCGTTCTGGACGCTGATGTCGGTTTCCACATCGTTGCTATTGACGATCCAGCCAACCCGATTCTCGTTGGCAGCTACCAATCTGCCGAGAAGGCAGAAGCGATTTTGGTCAGAGGCCATTACGTGTACTTGGGCGTCTCCACCCCCGTGCTTCACTCCTCTGCCAATTACCTTGAGATCGTTGATATCATTGATCCAAGCCGGCCCAGGCGAATCGGAAGGGTGCAGTTCCCTGGACCTCCCTGGGATTCAGACGATTCACCGATTCCTCATATTAGGGCGATTGCTATCGAAGGAAACCTGATACTCCTGGCGGCTAGCAACGCTTACAATGGTTCCCTCTCTTTTCTCGACGTGTCTTCTCCAACTGCACCGGTAGTGATGCATGCTCTCGGCCCTTCATACGACTTATTAATTCGGGATATGGTCGTCCGTGGAGGTTATGTGTACTTGGCGGAGCGCAGTTTTCAAATTATGGATATCAGGAATCCGCGACAACCTGTGAGGGTTGGTGGAATTCGGTGGTCACCTAACTCCATTTCACTGCGTGGAAGCCTATGCTTTCTGGATGGGTTGTTGGTGGATGTGGGCCAACCAACCAATCCGCGTCTCGTTACTAACGCCCATCTTCCGGCGGGACTTTCCTTTGTCCAAAATAATCTTGGCTTCACGGTAGATAGATCAACGGGTTTAAAGATATTTGACATCAGCACCGCAACCGACCCCGTTCTGGTTGGGAGCTATGGGGGCGTCTTCGGCGAGGTTGCATCCGATGGCAGGCATGTCTTTGTCGCAGGGAATGACTCAGGAATGACGATACTGGATTTGGGCGCACCCTTTGCGACGCCGCCGGAGATTGTCGATCAACCCGAAGCTCGTCGCGTCTTAGTTGGAGCGACCGCGAATTTCTTTGCGGCCGCCAATGGCACGGTGCCATTGAGTTATCAGTGGCGATTCAATGGGACGAATATCCCGGGCGCGGCTCAGCCCCTGTTGTCGTTGACCAACATACAATCCAGCGACGCAGGTCTGTATTCAGTGTTAGTAGGCAACGCGGTCGGAACCAACGTCAGTGTGAACGCTGTTTTGGAGGTGGATGTTCCCCCGACGATGGCGCTAACACATCCGGAGCCGAACACCGTGCTTCGGGAACCCGGGACCGTCAGCTTGGAAGCGGAGGCCCGGGACAGCGACGGTTCGGTAGCGCAGGTGGAGTTTTTTCAGGGTGACATTCTATTGGGTGTGGTGACGAACCTGCCGTTCCGGATGGCGACAACCGGTTTGCCGACGGGCACGTATGCGTTCAGGGCGCGCGCCACCGACAACGAAGGAGCCAGGACCGATTCCGCTGTGGTGATGATCACGGTGACCAACGTGCCGGTGTTTCAACTCAGCCGGTCGAACTATGAGGTGAACGAGAGCAACGGCGTTGTCGTCCTCACCGTGCGGCGAAACACGAGCGACAACACGGCGGCGGTCGGTCTTTCGACCGCAAACGGTTCGGCTCGGGCGGTCGTGGAAGGAGGTGTTGGCCAATATATCGCGCTTTCCAATCGGTTCACATTCCCGCCGGGCGTGAGCGCCACAAACGTCACCATTCAACTGGTCAACGACCTGGTCTATCGGGGGAGCAAGACCTTTCTGGTGCGGCTGTCTGCTCCGGACAATGGGTGGAATCTGGCCTATCCCGGCGAAGCAACCGTTACCATTGTGGACAACGATCCGTTGGAGAGCACCAACTCCTTCACGGATGTCGTTTACGTTCGCACCAATGCGCCCGCCGGCCGTGGTTCATTGACGGTGAACTTGATGCCCGCAAACGCCTTGGGAAAATGGCGTTTCGCGTGGGAAACGACTTGGCGGGACAGTGGCAGCACGGCCAGCGGGCTGGTGCCGGGAAATTACGCGATTGAGTTCATCCCACGGGTCGGCTGCACCGAACCGGCAGGTGACATCAATGTGATCACCGTCGGCGCCAGCGTGACCAACACCTACTTCTACAGTTGCGCCGGCAATCCACCACTCGGCGCGTTGGGGATGACGCTATTGCCAGCGGAGGTGACGGCCGGAACGAATCGGGGCCAATGGCGGCTGCAGAGCGACTCGGCCACAAATTGGCACGACAGCGGCGTGATTCTTTCTGGTCTCCCCGCCGGTTCGCACGTGGTCGAATTCAAGACGATGGAAGGCTTTGAATCGCCGGTGGCGCGCGAAGTTTTGGTTCTGGCGAACAAGACCGTCACCTATGAAGCAACGTATTTTCTGGCAACGCCTGCTCCGGGAGCACCCCCCCACGCCTTGGCTGGGTTCACCGCCGACATCAGGCACAGCTTGAGCGCCGGCGCGCCGTATGCGTTCAACGGCCAGCTTGTTTCTGAAGCGAGGTATGGCAGCGGCTTTGTGGTCAAGCAGCGCACGGTGTTGACGGCGGCGCATGTGGTATTCGATCTCGCGTCGCTCAGCTACGTCACCAACGTGTGGTGGTTCTTCCAGCAGGACAAGGGCGTGTATGAGCCGGTGCCACAGGCGCCGAGAGGCTGGTACGTGTTCGAGGGTTACGCTGCCGCGCGCGGCAACGACCAGGCGATGGACCCGTCCGGCGAGTCTTCGACAAAATCACGGAGTTTGGACGTAGCCGCACTTTATTTCCTGGAAGATGCGGGACCGGGTGGCTACGGCGGCTATTTGGTCTCCGGCACGGGCAAGGATTGGCTGACCGATTCCGTGTGGAAAATGCTCCTGGGCTATCCGATGGAGAACGTGCCGGAACAGGACCGTGGCCGGTTGCACGAGGTGGGGCCATTCTTTGACCCGTTGGAACCGGTTGGATTCGGAACCAATCAGTTGTATCGAACCGACCAGATCAGGAGCTATCCCGGCAATAGCGGCGGGCCAGTGTGCGTGCAAACCGTGAACAGCTTGGGCGCACCGTTCTTCATCCCAGCGGGCGTTTATTTGGGCGGCATTGGTGAAACGGTCGTGCGGGCCATCGATCTGGACATTGTCGATTTGATTAACCGCGCTGAGAACTCGGCGCACGAAGGCGGCGACAGCACGGGCGGGGGCGTCATAACGATTCTGTCGGGCATTGCGAGTGGGAGCGGGCATCCGGGCTTTTTGGACATCCGGCTCGGCCCTCCGGCGGCCATCCGGCTCGGCGCGGCCTGGCGTGTTTCGCCTACCAACTATGGCGACCTGCAGCTCTATACCACCCAAGATATTACGACCAACTATTTCGTCTTACCGATTCGGGGCACCAATTTTAGCATTGAGGTCAAAGGCTTGCCGGGCTTCCGAGTGCCCCTACCGGGCAGCATTGAGTTGGTCGCCGGGGCACACGTGGCTCTGGATCTGTTCTATTCGGTGGAACCACCGAGCTTGATTTACCACCCGGTCAATGGCCTTGGACTGATCGCGCGCGCGACAAATACCGCTTACCGCATCGAGACGACCAACCAGTTGCTGTTGCGCGGCGACTGGCCCACTGTCACCAACCTGACGTGGACTTCGGGCACGAACTGGATTCCAAGCTCTGCACCCACCGGAGTCGGTAGTCGGTTTTATCGGGCTGTTTGGTTGCAGGATTGACCGCCGTGCGGGTGAAAATCGAAGGCATCACCAAACACCAGTACTTCCGGCCCGTGACGGGGGGAGTATGGGCGGTACTCTGCGGGGTGGCCTTGTGGTATTTGCCGCTGGGCGAACGCTGGGAGAATGCCAGTTATGACTACCTGTTCCGCTTCGGCGCGCGCGCGGTTAAAAATAAAGTCGCCCTAATCCTGATGGACAATGCGGCACGCAAGGAATTGTCCCAGGAGCGGGGCCAACCCTGGAACCGCGCGTTGCATGCGAACCTCCTGAACCGGCTTGCTGACGACGGCTGTCCGCTCGTGGTTTTCGATGTTCACTTCGAATCGGAAGGTAAGGCAGAAGTGGACGAGGCACTCGCCGGGGCCATGCGGCGGCACGGAAACGTGGTACTGATGGCTGACGTTGATGGCCCGCAAGCTCCCAATTTGACAATCGACCAGATCAAACCGCCGCTAGAGCTCTTTCTGAAGGTTGCCAGCAACTGGGGAATCGCCAACGCAGGTGTTGAGCTGCTCAAAACGCCGCGTCGACACTGGCCGTTCCCCTCACCAGCCGAGTTTCCCAATCTGCCCTGGGCGGCGGCCCGTTCTGCTGGCGCGAATCTAAACCAGACACAGCAGAGACGGTGGCTGCGCTATTATGGAGAAAGCGGCGGATGGGACGCCTGGAGTTATCACTTAATGCCCACAAACGTTCCTGGCTATTTCCGCGACAAAATCGTTTTCATCGGTTCCGATCCCGAGGATGTCAGCGATCCTGGACACTGGGAGGAGGACAAATTCTGCACGCCCTACACGCGCTGGAGCGGGGAAGCCGTCGGCGGCGTGAAGATCATGGCCACGACGTTTCTCAACCTCGTCAATCACGAGTGGCTACGGCGGCCCCCAGCCTGGGCCGAATTTCTCGCGCTGCTGTTCAGCGGGGCGACGCTCGGAGCGGGTTTATGCCTCGTGCGCCCGTGGCTAGCCTGCGCACTCTCGTTCGGGACTGGTTTCATCGTGATGATCGGCACGGTGCTCCTGAGTTATTACGGCAACACCTGGTTCCCCTGGCTTATGATCTCAGGCGGACAAGTCCCGTGCGCGCTGGCCTGGGCGCTGGTTGCTCCGAAAATGTTCCGCAAAGCGGCCACTCCCGCGACGACCATAGTTGTCTCCCAAGAGATGTTGGTGCCCGTTCCAACGGGAAGCACAACTCATACGTCCTCGGCCGTCATTCACCTCCCGAATTCGCCTGAGACGCCCGACTACGAGCTGTTCGAACCGCCTTTTGGCGAAGGCGCCTATGGGAAAGTCTGGCTGGCGCGCAACGCCATTGGCCAATGGCAAGCGCTGAAAGCGGTTTACCTGGCGAAGTTTCACCAGGACCCCAAGCCGTATGACCGCGAGTTCCGCGGGATCAAGACCTACAAGCCCATTTCCGATAAGCATCCCGGACTGCTTCGGGTCGATTTTGTCAGTCGGAAGAAGCGTGACGGATACTTCTACTACGTGATGGAACTGGGCGACGCGCGAGCGCCCGGCTGGGAGGAAAGCCCGGCCTCGTACAAGCCGCGCGATTTGGCAAGCGTGCGGACTGCAGCCGAGGGACGGCGGTTGCCGGTGGGGGATTGCCTGCGGATTGGGCTGGCCTTGTCTGAGGCGCTGGAGTTTCTCCATCGACAGGGGCTCACTCACCGCGACATCAAACCTCAAAACATTATTTTTGTGAACAATGAACCCAAGCTGGCGGATGTGGGGTTGGTCGCCCAGATACGTCCAAGGGAGAGTGATGGCACATGGGTCGGCACGCCTGGCTACATGCCGCCGCCACCGGAACCTCCGGGCACCACGCAGGCGGACATTTATGCTCTAGGCATGGTGCTGTACGTGATCAGCACCGGTCGTGATCCGGGACTTTTCCCCGAGATCTCAACGACTTTGGTCGACAAAACTACCGGGGGCGATTTCATCCATTTGAATGCCGTCATTGTGAGGGCCTGCCAGCCAGACTGCACTCAGCGGTACCAATCTGCTGCGGAGTTGCGTGCCGCATTGGTGGAGACCCGAAAGGCGCTGGGCTGACGTGACGCCGGAGCAGACCTGAGCGCTCATGTGGCGAAGTCGGAGTATGCCTTTGGAAATGCGCCCGCGGCTAAGTACCCTGTTCCATAACTTTGGATTTTGAGAAGTACCCCTCTCCCATCGGAGGGGAGAGGGAGAATCGACCGCTGTCGGTCGGAGTATTCAACCGCTGTAGAAGGTGCCAGAGACCGATCAGGCTGTTCCCTCTCCCGTCGGATGGGAGAGGGGCAGGGTGAGGGTCGTTTTGTTCGAAACACGTCTCCTATCCGGCACTTGTTTTTGCACAAACCGCAGGCGGCTCTAGCATGTTGCTCCCGAGACGGGAGTTGATTAAGATAGAAACGCAACTCGCGAACTATGGTATGAAGATCATTACTGACAGCCGTTGCACGGCCTATTCCTCGCCAGGACATCCGGAAAAACCGGAGCGCGTCAGCCGAACGGTGGCGCGATTAAAAGAGCAGACGGAGTTGTCCCTGTCCTGGGTGGATCCTCTGCCGGTGGATACGGCAATCATCGAACGCGCGCATTCAAAGCAGCACATAGCTCGAGTGACGGAAGCGGCGGCGGATTTTGACGGCGACACACCCGGTCATGCGGACATATTCGAACACGCCCGGCGCAGCGTGGGCGGCGCATTGCAGGCGATGCAGTTTGCGCTCAAAGGCGAATTGAGTTTCAGCCTGTTGCGGCCTCCGGGCCATCATGCGACGCGCGAGCACGCCATGGGGTTCTGTTATCTGAACTCCATCGCCATCGCCGCGTTGGAAGCGTTGGCGTCGGGAACGAAGAAGGTCGCCGTGTTCGATTTCGACGTTCATCACGGCAATGGCACGGAGGCCATCCTGATGAACCGGCCAGGCTCCGCCTTTGTCTCCATCCACCAATATCCCTGTTATCCCGGCACCGGGACCAGCAACGTGGGCGACAATTGCCTCAATTTTCCCGTCGCGCCGGAAACGCCCAGGTTGGAATATCGAAAAGTTCTGGCCCGCGCACTGGATGAGTTGAAGAACGCAAAGCCAGCTCTGGTGGCTGTGTCCGCAGGTTTTGACGCGTATGCGCGCGACCCGATCGCACAAGAGACACTCGAGGCGGAGGACTTCCACTGGCTCGGTCAATCCGTGCGCGGGCTGGGGATTCCAGCATTCAGCATTCTGGAGGGCGGTTATAGCCGGGACTTGCCGGAGCTGATTCTTGCCTATTTGAATGGACTGGCTGGGAAGTAGCCAGGCGATGGATCGCTCCCGGATCGTCTGACCTGCCAGCCCCGGTTCTTCGCGAATTAGTTGATCCGGACCGAAGTCCGCTCGGCCAGCCAGACCATGTCGAGGTTGTTCGCTGATGGAACATTAAGCTGCAAGTTATTGCTATACTTCGGAGGCGGCTTCGTGCGCACGTCTAGCCACTTTTTGATCTCGGCATGCCCATCGGCGAAAGAAAGACCTGCCGCGCCGTTGTGAAAGCTCGCCGGATAATCAATGATCTTGGCTTGGGCTAATGATTCGACCATTTGATTGGCGAATCCCCCCGCGTTGAGGCTGTCCGGATGCTCGTCCAGCAGAACGTAGAGCATCGAAGGTGATGGCGCAGTCATGTCTGAGGTTTTGTAAGCTGTTTCAAGTTGCTCATGCATAGGATGCCTTGCGCCTTGATCTTGGCTTTGGCCAGGGCCGGCAACAGCAGCCCGGCAAGGATGGCGATCACCACCAATAG
>Ga0207670_10002027_pt1 | contig 10640 bp, 11 predicted proteins | sample KBSS23HmetaG_FD_184339 | JGI IMG/M metagenome (GOLD analysis project Ga0207670, IMG submission 184339) | Switchgrass rhizosphere microbial communities from Kellogg Biological Station, Michigan, USA - KBS S2-3H metaG (SPAdes) (version 2) | ecosystem: Host-associated > Plants > Roots >... | reverse complement strand
CTCCATGGAGAGGGTTGGCACTGAGCTGGTGACTAACGTAGGTCCGTGCAGCGATGCAAGAAATGAAGGATGTAGGACGCGTTGTTGCTGCGGCCAAATCGATCTCCGGTGACCGAGCGAAAGCCATCGCGCAAAAAACGGTACCAGGTTCACTTTCGCACGCAAGCGCCCGGCAATTGATGACAGTCGCAACGCCGTCAGCGGACTAGCCAGCGCATTCAACACTCCAATCATATCGACTAACTTGGCTTCGACGGACTTATTCAACCAAACCCGGGGCAGAGTGAGATGGCCCGGCTTTTTCGGACACGGTTAAGAGGGTCAGGTTGGATCACTCAGGATTTCTGGTCCGCTCTGCCCCCTGTTTTTCTCGCCCCTGTTTTTCCCTTTCGCTAACTCGCTCAATCAAGGAGCGGACGATAGGCGCGGATCGCAGGCTTAGCCCTCTCCAGATCGTAGCGCGCCTGAAGTGCCAGCCAGTAGAAGGCGGTGGTGTCGAAAATGAGGGAAAGGCGCAGCGCGGTTTTGGGAGTGATGGGTTGGGTGTCGGCGATTAAGGCTTTGATGAGGTGGGCGGGTATGCCGGTGCGGCGGGCGAGTTGGGCGGGGTTGAGTGCGTTGGGGATCAGGTAGGCGTGCAGCAAGATGTCGCCGGGGGCTCGCAGTGGTTGCGAGGGGTCGACTTCCGAATGCGGGGTGAGCTGGATCAGTTCCATGGGTGTTCCTCCCTGTCGGGCACGGCCGCACTGCGGATAGGCGCCTACAGCGCTCCGTGTCAGTGAATGCTTGGCAGCTTCGTCGGTGATCGCCTGAGGGTGGCGCATCGCCATGACGGCCGATGCGCCGTAACGGCGATCATCGGAGGCGTGTGGTGGTCACTTGAGGCTCGTCACCGAGCAGGCGGGCGTACTGCTGGAGGCAGTGGATCGCCGTGCCCAAGCTGGCGGTGACGGACACGGGAAGCGGCCATGGCAGCGGTCTGCCGGGGAATCCTCGGGCCTGCGCGACGCGGCACTGCTCGCTGTCGAGACGCAAGCACGTGAGGGCGAGCACTGCCAGGGCGATGTCACCGCGAGTGCTATGACGCAGGGTTTCGAGCCAAGCCACAGACGCGGATGACGGGTCGCCGGGCGAAGGAGTGAGGATGTCGTCAGGGGGAACGGACGAGCGAATGCGTACCGTATGATCGCGGGTAGCCATGATCAACTCTCGTTAAGTTGGTGATGGTTAGCGGGTCGTGGGTGTTTCCAGCACTCACGACCCGCGCCTCATGACTTGGTAGTCATGGCCCCCGCGAGGCCGTGCAATACGGCAGCGCGAGTGACCGGCTGACCCTAACAAGCAGGGTTTGCATCGTCTGTCAGGGATCGGCGAGATGAGTGTCCACTTGGGCGAGGTGGTGCGTGACGGCGCCAAGCCGATCGAATGTCAGCACCATTCCATTAGAGGATCTGAAGGAAGTGCGCGCTTAAAAACGTGCACGCAGACTCATGAAATTATCCCTGGCACCTTTGTTTTCTGCACCTTTGTTTCTTCATGGGCCGCGATTTGCCGCCATTTGCGACTAACCATATGAATGCGGCTTTACAGTCCTTTATCATCAGCCGATGAACATGCCGAAATCAAAGAACCAGGACATACAGGTTCTGCGTGCCATCGCGATCTTGCTGGTCGTCCTGCAACACTACCGAAATCGCCTGCCAACGCCAGACGCGTACGGCAAAATGTTCGATCACGTCCAGTACTGGCCGGGCGTCGACATCTTCTTCGCAATCTCAGGATTCCTCATCTACCGGTCCTTTGCGCACCAAAAATCCGTTGCTCACAGCAAACTCGACGCCTTAAAGGGCTTCTGGTCCCATCGCTTCCTCCGGTTGTATCCGGCGTCTTTCCTTTGGGTGGCGGTGTCTGTCGGCGTCGCCGCATTTTCGACCCATCTGCCATTCGCATCTGCATCGAAAGCCGCCGTGGGCGGAGCTGCGGCGTTGGTGGGAGTGTCGAATGTCTACTGGTCCGCTTGCATACCGAATTTCGCACTCTGTGGAAATCCAGATTTCAACGGCATAACGTGGTCACTCTCCCTTGAGTGGCAGCTATATGCAGCGCTATCGACCCTGATGGTTCTGTTTGGAGGTAAGAAGGCCGTTGCGTTTCTGTTGACCGGCGCTGTCGTCATGTCGTTCTTTGATGCTCCGCTCTGGTCCCTTCCTTGGGCCCTACGCGCTCAGTCTTTCGCACTCGGAGCGCTCCTGTCGCACTTGATAGGCAAGGGACTTCTGACCCGCAGCATTCTTTCGACAAAGTCGTCCATGGGCGCATTGGTGATAGGCGTACTTGTAGCCATCCTGGCCCCCATCCACATTGCTCAGCCATTGACGCTTCCGGCTATAGCCATCGGATCGTTCTTGTGCCTTGCATCCGTAATGAACGGAAACAGCTACTCAGGCCGCCTTTGGTCGATGCCATTCGAATGGATCGGGGAGAGGTCTTACTCGATCTACCTATGCCACCTTCCGGTCATTCTCGTCGTCAGGGAAATTCTTGCTCGAATGTCACTTAGTTCGCCGTCGGCAATCAACGTGACCATTGCCGTCGTCACTACGACGCTTCTAGTCGGGCTGCTTTCGGACCTGTCGTACAGATTCATTGAAATGCCGTTTCAGCGCATGCAGACGAAAAAGCCAGCATCTCAGATCAGCGGCGGCGTATCTGCGAACGAAAGAGCGTGAAGTTTTCGCCGGAAAAGCTACAAATGTCGATTCAGCGAGCGTCCTACCAACCTCCAAGGAGGGACCTCCATGCAGCACTTAGGACGAGCAATGGATGCAGGGGTTAGAAACGGCAGCTCGCTGTCTTACATCCGCGGACTTGACGGGCTGCGCGCTATCTCGGTTGTATGGGTCATTGCATTCCACTATCTGTCCTACTTCCACAACGAGCTGGCGAGCGCTTCATCCCCATGGAGCACGGTTCGGGACGCGTTGTCGCTGGGGTGGGTCGGAGTCGACATCTTCCTCGTGATCTCCGGATTCCTGATCACCAAGATCATCCTGAAGAACCCCGCACAAAGCCCGGGATACTCTCACTTCCTACGCCGGCGCGCTTGGCGTCTTCTTCCGGCCTATGTGCTTCTACTGGTGATTTTCACCGCTGCCGCATGCTTGGTCGATCCCACGAGCAAAGTCCTGCACAATTCCTGGTCGCTATGGACGCTGACATCGAACGTTCTGTTGTCCTTTGGCGATCGCAGCGCACTGATGGACAATCATTTTGCGATGTACCACCTGTGGTCCGTTGCCATTGAGTGGCACTTCTATGCCTTCATGCCATTGGCGATCAGAGCCTTTCGGACGCCCCAGAAGGCCGCGTTCCTGCTGGTCGTTGCGGCCATAGGCTGCCGCACAGCGTTCCACTTCCTGGGCGTCACCGACAACGCCATCTATGCGTTCTCGCTCTGCAGGATTGACGCCTTTTCCATGGGCGCGATTGTGGCCGTGGCCAAGCCAATGACCTCTTCCTTACGCCTGAAATCCCTTGGTGCGGCGGGGGCGGCCTGCTTTGTTCTGCTGGTGAGCACCATCGCCACCGCCAACGAACCGTTCAAGACGATCCCCTGGGTGCAGACTGTTGGCTACACCCTGATTGATGCTTCCGTTGCGCTAGTAGTCTATTTCGTCGTGCACGCAAAGGCATCGACGTATCCGATACGAGTGCTTGAGTTCAGCCCAATTCGATCGATCGGGCGTGCCAGCTACAGCCTTTACTTGTGGCATATCCCGTTCTTTCCGATGGTGGTTCTCCTCACCCGCTCGACATTCCATGAACCCATGGCGCCATTCTATTTCTCGGTGCTCATCGGGCTTGGATTGACTGCGATCGCCGGTACGATCTCTTACCTGTTCGTTGAACGCGTCTTCATGGCACCGAGGCCGCAACAGGCCGTCGTGGCACCCGTCAGCGGCTAGCATTCAAACGGCACTGCAGAGAACACCGTTCACCTAGGTCCAGCCGTGCTGCGGAATCGGCGTTTCACTCATGACGTTAATCCAGATCAGGACTGGATTGACGTCTCAGCCTTTCCGATTTCGTCACAGCCACCCCCGGCGCACTTTAAGAGGATTCCACTGCCCAACACATGGCCGGCATTGCTAGGCTGCAACTTGCCGATCGCTGTCGACAGCCGGCGCGGTATGCCAGTCCCATTTCAATGCCTGCAAGGACAGCCTAGCCATGCTCGGACCCGCACCCTTTCCCGAACCTCCGCCCATTCCCCAACGCACGCCGCCAGCGAGCAAGCGCCGCCTTCCCTTATGGGCAGGAATTCTTATTGGCGTGCTATGCGGATTCGGGTTGCTGATAGGCGTAGCGACGTTTCTGTTCTTCAAGTTCGGCTGGGGCGAGTTTTCCGATCAGGCGGTCGCAGCCATGAACGAACAGCCGATCATCCAGCGCTGTATCGGCCCTATAGAAAGCGCTTCGCTCGACTTTACACGCACCAATAGCGATCCTCGCGAGGATTCATTTGCCTTCCGCATCAGAGGTCCCGCCGGCTCCGGCCTGGTCACCGCCGTATTCACCACGGTCGATGCCGACAACGAACAGATCGACGAGGGCGAGTTGAAGATGACGGACGGCCGGATGTTTACGCTGCAAGCCGCAGACGATGCGGAAAGCGAAGACGGTGAGCAAGAGGACGCTGGCTGCCCGCGCAACTGAGTGCGCCTGAGTTGTCGAGTGATACGGTCGGCGGGCGGTATGGGCAGCAACCCAGTCGGCTCGCGAGACAAACAAAAAGGCCCCGCTTCCGCGAGGCCTTTTTTTGTTCACGTGCCAATCAATCAGGCGAACGGATCATCCAACACGATCGTGTCATCACGATCCGCACCGGTGGCCACCAGCGACAGCTTGCAGCCCGACAGCTCTTCCACCGCACGCAGATAAGCACGAGCCGCAGCGGGCAGCTTGTCCCACTCGCGGATGCCGGCGGTGGATTCGTCCCAGCCGGGGAATTCCAGGTAGACCGGCTTGCACTCGTCCCAGCCGTCCGCGTCGAGCGGGGCCAGTTCGCGGCGCTTGCCGCGGTATTCGTAGGCGATGCAGACCTTGATGGACGGCAGGCCGTCGAGCACGTCGAGCTTGGTGATGGCCAGGCCGTTGATGCCGTTGATCTGCACGGCGCGCTTGAGCGCGACGAGGTCGATCCAGCCGCAGCGGCGCGGACGGCCGGTGCTGGCGCCGAACTCGTTGCCGACCTTGCGCAGGCGCTCGCCCATCTCGTCGTTGAGCTCGGTCGGGAACGGACCGCCGCCCACGCGCGTGGCGTACGCCTTGCAGATGCCCAGCACGTAGTCGATGTCGCCCGCGCCCACGCCGGTGCCGGCCAGTGCGCCGCCCACGGTGGTGTTGGACGAGGTCACGTACGGATAGGTGCCGTGGTCGATGTCGAGCAGCGCACCCTGCGCGCCTTCATACAGGATGTGACCGCCTTCCTTGCGCACGTCGTGCAGGATGGTGGCGACGTCGTCGACCATCGGGCGAATGAATTCGCCGTAGGCCAGTGCGTCGTCCAGCACGGTCTGGAAGTCGACCGGCTCGGCCTTCAGCCACTGGGTGAGGATGAAGTTGTGGTATTCGACGGCGGCCTTGATCTTCTCCGGCAGCTCGTGCGGGTACATCAGGTCGGCCACGCGCACGCTGCGGCGAGCCACCTTGTCTTCGTAGGCCGGGCCGATGCCGCGGCCCGTGGTGCCGATGGCGCTCTTGCCGGCGGCGATTTCGCGCGCCTTATCGACGGCGATGTGGTACGGCATGATCAGCGGCGTGGCCGGGCTGATCTTGAGGCGCGAACGCACTTCCACGCCCTGCGCTTCCAGCTCTTCGATTTCCTGCTTGAGCGCCTGCGGCGACAGCACCACGCCGTTGCCGATCAGGCACAGCGCGTCGTCGCGCAGGATGCCCGACGGAATCAGATGCAGCACGGTCTTCTTGCCACCGATGACCAGCGTATGGCCGGCATTGTGACCGCCCTGGAAGCGCGCGACGGCGCTGACCTGTTCGGTCAGCAGGTCGACGATCTTGCCCTTGCCTTCGTCGCCCCACTGCGCACCAAGGATGACTACTGACTTGCCCATGATGATGATGCTCTCGTCAATTTGAAGAATGCGGATGGCCAAAGGCCGCGAAACGGATGGAAGCCCTGATTGTTTCGTTCGGCGTCCAGCGCCGTGAACGTCGCCGGGGTGAAGCGTTTGCGCGAACGACGATGAAGCTTCGCTGGAAAAACTCGATGGGTTGAACGGCCCATCGCCGCGTTAATTCAATGCACCCACTGCAGCGCCACCAGGCCGATGCCGATGGCGGCCGCGCCGAACAGCCGCAGCGCGCGCGGGCTCATGTTGGCTGCCTCGCGCATGGTGGCTTGCCACCCGCGCGGCGCGGCAAACAACACCAGCCCCTCGATCACCAACACCAGGCACAACGCGCCGGCCAGCTCCCTCGACATCGTCCGTTACCACTCAATGCTTGGACGATGCGCCGTCGCTGAAATACTTCAGGAATTCCGAATCGGGCCTCAGCACCAGCACGCCCTTGCCGTCCTTGAACGAGGTACGGTACGCGGCCAGGCTTCGATAGAACGCGAAGAACTCCGGATCCTGCCCATAAGCCTGCGCGTAGATCGCCGCGGCCTGTGCATCGCCCTCGCCCTTCACCTTGGCGGCATCGCGCTCCGCTTCCGCCTTCACCACCTGGGCCTGGCGATCGGCGTCGGCCTTGATGGTTTCGGCGGCCTGCTGGCCGGTGTAGCGCAATTCGTTGGCGAGCTGGGTGCGCTCGGCACGCATGCGCTTGTACACCGACTCGCTCACTTCGTCCGGCAGGTCGATGCGCTTGATGCGCACGTCGACCACGGCAATGCCGAAGTTCTTGCGGGCTGCCGCGTCGGTCTGCTTGCGCACGCGTTCGGTGACGTCCTTGCGGCCGGCGGAAACCAGCTCCTGCAAGGTGCGGCCGTTGAACTCGAAGCGCAGCGCATCCTTCACGATCGGCGTGAGGCGATTGGCTGCCTGCAGTTCGTCGCCGGCGGTGGCGCGGTAATAGGCGGCGTTGTCGGCAATGCGCCACTTCACGTAGAAGTCGACGTTGACGCTCTTCTTCTCGGAGGTGAAATAACGCTCGGGCGGCGCTTCCAGCGTAAGGATGCGGTTGTCGAACGTCATCACCTGCTGGATGAACGGCAACTTCGCGTGCAGGCCAGGCTGGTCGCCGGTGCGCACGATGCGGCCGAATTGCAGCACGAGCGCGGTCTGACCTTCATGCACGACGAACAAGCTGTTGAAGCCGAGCAGCACCACGAGCACGGCGATGATGGCGGAGGCGAACTTCATGGCTGCTTCTCCTTGCCGCCGAGGTTGCTGTCGCTGCCGGCTGCCGATTGCATCACCGAGCCCACGCCCTGGATGTCCTTGCCGGTGGCACGGTCGAGCGGCAGATAGATCATGTTGCGGCCGCCGGAACCATCGAGCACCTTGGGATTGTTCGACATCACGTCTTCGACGGTTTCCAGCCACAGGCGGCGGCGGGTGACGTCCGGCGCGGCCTTGTATTCCTTGAGGATCAGGTTGAAGCGCGAGGCATCGCCGGTGGCCGTGGCCACGCGGGCAGCGGCATAACCCTGGGCCTCGGCGGCGATGCGCGACGCGTCGCCGCGCGCCACCGGCACGACCTGGCTGGCGTAGGCGCGCGCATTGTTTTCGGTGCCCTGCTTGTCTTCGCGAGCGGCGTTGACGTCGTCGAAGGCGTCCTTCACTTCCTGCGGCGGGGCCACGTTCTGGAAGCTCACGTCGGTCACCACCAGGCCGGCGTCGTATTCGTCCAGCGTGGCCTGCAGGATTTCACGGGTCTGCTGCTGCAAGGTGTCGCGCGTCTGCGCCTTGACGGCGGCGGGCACGACAGCCGGCGCGGCCGTGGACGAGGCGGCGGCCACGCTGCTGGCAGGCGCGGGCGCCACGGCGTCGACTTCGCCCTGGCTGGTGAGGATGTTGTCCATCACGTTGGCGCCCACCACCGTGCGCACGGCAGCTTCGGCCGCCTGGCGCAGCGTCTCTTCCGGCGGGCCGCTGAGCGAGAACAGGTATTTGTACGAATCGGACACCTGGTACTGCACGTTGAAGTCGACCGAGATGATGTTCTCGTCGCTGGTCAACATGCGCACCTTGTCGGAGACCGAACGGATTTCGGTGGCGCCGACCTTGGTCACCGTTTCGATCGGACCGGGGAACTTGAGGTGGAAACCCGGCTGCAGGGTGCGCGAGTACTTGCCGAAGCGCAGCACCACGCCGGCTTGGCGCGCATCCACGATGGTGAAGCTGCTCATGGCGATCCACACGATCACGAACGCCAGCAGGATGGTGAAGATGCCGCCGGCACCGCCACCCAGCTTGCCGAAGCGGTTGCGCAGCTGCCTCAGGACGTCGTCCAGCCCCGGCTTGTTGCCCGGCTGGCGATTCTTGTTCCAAGGATCACGTTGCCCATTACCGGGTTCGTTCCAGGCCATGGTCAGTCTCCTTGAGGCCGCTGGGAGGCCGGCTGTATGGGCCGGAAAACGCGTTGCACGGGTTTTGACATAGGGTCGACTGCTTGATGTGGCTGTGTGCCTGGGCACGGATGGCCGCACAAACACCGTCGATTCTACCAGAGCCAGCCGGCGATTCCCTCCCCATGGATGCGTATCCTTGCGGGAGCGCACCCTGTGCGCGACAGGCGCCTCAGGGGCATCTCGACAAATGGTTTCCGCGAGCCGCTCGGGCGCCTGTCGCGCACAGGGTGCACTCCCACAGGGGCTTGGTTACTCCGGGGCCTGTTTTTAAAAGGCTTCTTCCGGCGTGCCGAGGATCGGTTGCAGCAAGGCCGCCTCGGTGGCGTTGCCCCCGCTGAGCGGCGCGATGACACTGCGCGGCGCATCGATGTTCAAGCGCCAGCCCTCCTCGTCGACTTCCTCGCCGACGATGGCCCCGGCGGCCTTCAGGCGTGCATGCAGGCGCCCTGCCGAATGCGGCAGGCGCAACTCGGACTGCACGCGCGCGCCGCCAAGCAGCTCGCCCAGGGCCTGCTTGAGCAGGTCCAGGCCCTGCCCGGTCGCGGCCGACAACCATACGGTGGTGGGCTTGCCCTCGGCGTCGCGGTCGATGCGCGGTTCGCTGCCGGCCAGGTCGATCTTGTTCATCACCCGCAACTGGGGCAGATCGCCGGCATCGATTTCCTCGAGCACGTTGTCCACCACGCGGGCAAGGCGCTCGCGTTCCTCGTCGGCGGCGTCGCTCACGTGCAGGAGCAGATCCGCGTCGCGCGCCTCGGCCAGGGTGCCGCGGAACGCCGCGACCAGGTCATGCGGCAGCTCGCGGATGAAGCCCACCGTGTCGGCCAGCACGGCCGGGCCGCAGGACAGGCCGTCGAGCTTGCGCACGGTCGGGTCCAGCGTGGCGAACAGCAGGTCGGCGGCGAACACCTCGCCTTCGGTCAACACGTTGAACAGGGTCGATTTGCCGGCGTTGGTATAGCCGACCAAGGCCACCCTGGGTACGGTGTTGCGCAGTCGCGCGCGGCGCTGCTGGACGCGCTGGGTCTGCACCTTTTCCAGCCGCTTGGTGAGCATCTTCACCCGCTCGGCGAGCAGGCGACGGTCGGTTTCCAGCTGGGTTTCGCCCGGGCCTCGGTTGCCGATGGCACCGCCGCGCTGGGCGTCCAGATGGGTCCAGCCGCGCACCAGCCGGGTGGCGAGGTGCTTGAGCTGGGCCAGCTCCACTTCGAGTTTGCCTTCGTGCGAACGGGCGCGCTGGGCGAAGATGTCCAGGATCAGGCCGGCGCGGTCGACCACGCGCACATTGAGCAGCTTTTCGAGGTTGCGCTCCTGCACGGGGGTCAGCAGGTGATCGACCAGAACCAGGTCGGCTTCGAGCGCCCGGGCGGCCTCAGCCACCTCGTCGGCCTTGCCGGTACCTATGTAATAACGCGGGTTGGGCACGTCGATGCGTGCCGGAATGCTGCCGAGGATCTCGGCACCGGCCGAGTGCACGAGCTCGGCGAATTCTTCGGCGCGCCTAGCCGAATCGCCCTCGCCGCGGGAATGCGGGAGCACGAGGATGGCGCGTTCGCCTTTCTTTTGACGATCAAACACGAGGGCGGGAGGACCTTTATGAAGACGCGGTGCCGTGGACCGTCAAGGGTCCACGGCACGAATCGGAGTGGGAAGTGTATGTGGATACGCTGCCCGCCGGAGGATTCCGGTTTGCAACGCCTACCCTACTCAGATGGGTCGACCGCCCTGCGGAATCAACCTTCCGCTTCGGGCGCACCGCCCGGCGCGTCGCCCGGGCCGTCATGGCCATTGCCCATGCGGACGTTACGGCTGGGCACCACGGTGGAGATGGCGTGCTTGTAGACCATCTGGCTCACCTGGTTGCGCAGCAACACCACGAACTGATCGAACGACTCGATCGTGCCCTGCAGCTTGATGCCATTGACCAGGTAGATGGCGACCGGAACGCGCTCGCGACGCAGCGCATTGAGAAACGGATCTTGCAACGATTGCCCTTTGGACATTTCTTGTTCTCCCCTCGCAACGGACGGACCGGGATAAAAGA
>Ga0207670_10002025_pt1 | contig 10641 bp, 8 predicted proteins | sample KBSS23HmetaG_FD_184339 | JGI IMG/M metagenome (GOLD analysis project Ga0207670, IMG submission 184339) | Switchgrass rhizosphere microbial communities from Kellogg Biological Station, Michigan, USA - KBS S2-3H metaG (SPAdes) (version 2) | ecosystem: Host-associated > Plants > Roots > Rhizosphere... | reverse complement strand
GATTCGAACCGGCGGAGACGTGAGTCGGCCGGAGGAAGCGCAACCGGACAGACCGGCGCCGCCGAGAAGCGTGGCCGAGACGACGCCGGCGGCTTTCAAAAAATCCCGTCGGGTCCGTCGGACCGGAAACAAAAATTCGCGAGTATGCATATGGTCTGCCGCGCCGAAGCCTTCGCGAAGGCGGGGCCTGCCGCGCCGAAGCCCTGGGGAAGGCGGGCCTGCCAGCCAAGGAACGGCAGAAATGCCCATCAGGTAAAGGTGGAATGCGTCGATGACGCCGGCCTGCCGCGGCGAAGGCGGGCTCCTCCCCTGAAGCAAATAAAAACGCGGCGGACAAATGTCCGCCGCGCCTATGAAAACAATCGAAGTGAAAGGGCGCGATTAGTTGGGCAGGAGCATGTGGATGCTGCCGGCGTCGTTACCCTTGTCGATGAGGTCCTTCAACTCGGACCGATTCGCGGCGGTAACGGAGCCGTCACCGAGGGCAATGTTACCTCCATCGCCATGCCCATACTTGGGCCGTTCCAGCCACGTGCTCGTCGCAGGGAATGGCACAGTCACGTTCGCATTATAACGAATGCCCGATGAACAACCGCCGCCACCGCCGGCAAGATTGACCTCGACATTTCGATCCATTATCACGACGTGTTGTTGGGCATCTTCAAAGGAAAGCGAGGCCCCACCGCCGATCGGGTAAATCACTCCGGCGTCCAGGGACAAGAGGTAGCTGATGGCGTTATTCCGAAACGCACCATTGAGAAAGCCGTCGGTGCCGGCATAGAAATCTCCCGCCGCCTTCTTCTCCTTATCAGAGGGACAGGCAAGAATCTTCGGATTGCTAATTTCGTTCGACAACCACCAGAACTGGAACCAGGAATTGTTCTGCAAGCCACCCGTGAACCAAACGGGCGGAGTCGCGCCAGGTGGGGCCACCATGCCCGGGGGCTGAGTCGGGACCGTTGTGCCGCCATCCCACCAGGGAAGGCGCCAGGGGAAATTGCCCTTTTCGTTATCATTCACCCACACGATAAGCGCCAACGAAGTCTGCTTCATGTTGTTGACGCACTGCACGCGTTGGGCCTTGGACTTTGCTTTGGCCAAGGCGGGCAGGAGCAAGCCGGCCAGAATCGCAATAATGGCGATTACCACCAGCAATTCGATCAAGGTAAATGCGTTTAGACCACGGGTCCGATTGTTTTTCATAGGCATGATGTGGGTGGATGTTGACGCGGAAGCACAACTCTTGTCAATCCGCTTAGTCCGAGAATGCATCCTCCATGTGGTTTTTTGTCGAGGCTGGTCAGGATTACCAGCGCCACTTTGGATGCATGCAATTCGGTCATTCGTAGTTGAGACGAAAAAGGGGGGCGCTTTCATCCCGAAAGCACCCCCCGGAAGAACAATTGAACCAGCTAACCTTTACGGAGCCTTGGGCAACTGGAACCGATTCTGCGCCGTGCCGCCCTGCATCGAGGATTGAATCTGCTTCTGAATGGCTTGATCCGTGACCTGCAGAGCGCTGCCGTCACCCAGCCCGACATTGCCATTCTTGTTGTGCGTGGCCGTATTCCATGCCGCATTCACAGCCGGCGGAATCGGAGAAGGATTGCCGGAAGCCAATGCCGGCCCATCCGTGAATTCAGCGATGGGGCTGCCACCGACCATGCCCCCCGCGCCACCGGTCATATTCCGGTCGCCGGACAGGACGCTTTGCGGACGGGTTTCGTCAGCATCAATTCCAATGAAATAACTGATGTGACCCACACCGACTTGGCTGGCCAGCTGTCCCGCCGTAATGATACCGGTGCGGTCATTGGGGGTTTTAACACCAATGCTAATCCAATCGGTCGCGCGGATTGCACCACCATCGGAAGGACAATTAACCACCTTGGGCGTATTAAGTTCCTTCTCCAGGATTCGGAAGCCCTGCGGATTCGAGCCCGCCGGATTCGCCGTGGCGTCGTCGCCCAGACCACCGTCGCTGACGCGAACTCGTTGCGGGAAACGCGCGTTGTTGTCGTTCGCCCACATGCGGAATGACAACCCAATCTGCTTCAAGTTGCTCACGCACGTAATGCGTTGCGCCTTGGCCTTGGCTTTCGCCAGAGCCGGCAGGAGCAGCCCAGCCAAAATGGCGATGATGGCAATCACGACGAGCAGCTCAATCAGCGTGAAAGCTTTGGTTTTACCAGTTCGAATCAATTTCATACGGTGTTTGTATTTCTATAATGTGGGTCGCGATCTTTTAGGTTGCGTCGACGCCTATTGTCAACTCGATTCCTAACCTTTTCTAGCAATGTGAATGCCAGAAAAATCCACGCACATTTCAGCCATAAGAACTAAGCCATGAATGGACCTGTGGAAAAAATCACGCATTTGGCGTGAAAATGCCGCGTCGAAGGAGGCGTGAAGATTCGGCGTTTTCACCGCGGCTCACGCCTGTTTTTGGGGCCTGATCAGGATCGGTCACCTGTCGAGCCGCTGACATCCCTCCGGGGTGAGGAACAATTCTGATGACCGATACCGGAGGTCTTTGGTGCGAATGTTCCCGTCCCGAATGAGTCCTGTGACATGACGTCATCCAAGCGCCGCAGCTGTGTGCTGGGTGCCGAAGTGATGCAATGATTAGATTCAATCCCGAAGGGATTACAGATGGTAGCCGGAGGTCGTAGCGCAGCGAAGATCTCCGGAAAAGGTCATCAAAAAACCCGCACCCAGGGAGGGGTGCCAGAGATTGATGCCACTCACCCCTATCGCAAATGAAAAGGGGCTGCATTCACTGCAGCCCCTAATCTGAAGCATTAAACGATTCTAAACTTACGGCGAATTCGGGCCCTTAATTTGCCGATAGAACCGGGCCGGTTGCGAATGCGGAATCAATGCGCCATTCGTCTGGTTGCTGACCGAAAGCCAGAGCGTGTTAGCTGGGTTCAACTCCAGCTTGGCCGTCTCCTGAAGGATGAAGCCGTAGTAAATGTTCGGCGCGGTGTTCGGCCAGCCGACTTTGACATTGGACGGGCCATTGGTGGCAATGGTCAGCTTAAGATTGGCCAGAGGAGCATTGGTTAAGCCCATGGCGCTGGACTGGTAGAACACAGCATCAATTTCCAACCCAAAGACCACGTCCTCTTCGGCATCGTTGGCTTGATGAACGGCCGCCCCGAGCCAGTTTTTACCGGGCAACAAGTTCGTGACGAGGAGGCTTTGCGCGGTAATACACAGCGCAGCGGTGGTGTTGGGGAACGTGGCAACCGCCCTGGTATTTTCAGTCAACGGACTTTCCAATGGCAGCGGCATGTTCCAACGGTAAATCTCTTTGCCGTTCAAATAGAGAACCAACCCATCATCCACCACATGCCGGAAATTCAAGGTTCCGGTGGTTCCATAGCCGGCGGGAAGATTGAAGTTTCTTCGGAGGAGAACCGGAAATTCCGAGAAGCTCAATTGAGTCGAGACTGGATCACCCGCGCATAGGTAAATATTAGGGTCGCTCGTGGTCCTATAGAACGTCCCATGGCCCGGCGCCCACAACACCGGATCCTCCACGTAGTTGGTCTTGAACCAGGCGTTCGCTCCCTGATTGCGGTAAATCGCCGGGAAGTTTGTATCCAGAAACCAGGAATCGTAGTAGGTCCAGGAATCGGAAATCTCCGCCATCTTGGTTCGAATCGGCCAGGATACCGGGATAACGCTGTTCGGCGCGATTTGGTTACCCCGCGCGTCCGTCAGGCCATTGACAATGATGTAGTAATTTCCACCAATCGACCAGTTGTCATTCGTGAGATTCAGACGAATGGTGCGGGCACTGACTATAGTGCTCAAGATCCGTACGTAGCTGGCCGTCGCCCCAAATGTTCCCCCTCGAACGAGCCGGATATTATTGGTGTTCGCTGTCCCGGGGGACGGTGCCTCGTCGAGAAGAATATCGATTCGGTTGGTCTGTGCGGTGTCCTGGACAATGGCCGACAGCATGACCGGACCTTCCGTGTCCTGGAACACAGTGAGGACGGCGTTGCTGCTGGTTAGATCGCTCAAGCTGTTATAAACGCGGACGCTATAGATGCCGCTGTGAGTGGTGTTGACCGGATTAATGGTGAACGTGTTGCTCGTCGCGTTGGGAATGTTGACCCCATCTTTGCGCCACTGGTAATTAATCGGAGCACCCGTCGCCGTGACGCTGAACGTCACGGAATCACCGGCCGTGGCCTGCACGCTTTGCGGCTGGGCCGTGATCGCCAACGCAGACGGAAGCACGGAGGTCAGGCTCATGCCGAACACCGCGTCGGAACTGGTCGTACCCAGCTGATGCAATTCAACGGCGAGCACATTTTGGCCTTGGATCAAATTGCTGGGGTTGATGGTCAGGACGTCAGGCCCACGGCTCGAAAACTCGTCCCCGCCACGAGCGACAGCGCTCGTGTTGTAAGCCACGGTGCCTGCGGCCAGGCCAATCCGGCCGATCTCCACGCCGTTCAAATAAAACACCGCACCATCATCCAGGAGATTTGTAAGGATCAACGTGACTCCCGTAGGGCTGCCCGTAAACGTAAATTGGGTCCGGAAGTAATACGTTAGGACCTGGGTGGTCGTTGACCCTGGCACAAATCGGCTCAATACAGTATTCATTGTGCCGTACGTCACCCCGTTGAACGTCAAGCTCTCGCCAGCGTCAAAACCAAAGACTCCATTGCCTACCGACCACGAGGAGTCATTATAATTGTTGGTCATCCAATTGGCCGCAGGCAAGGCTCCCGCCTGATTGTATCGCCAGGACGAACCGAAGTTAAAGATCTGTTGCTGGATCTGTCCGCTTGCCGTCGGAATCATCCATCCCATCCCCGCCATCACCAGGGCCAGGACCAAAGCTCTCAAACAAACATTACGCATATACTTCCAGTGGTTCTCTTAATTCTGTTGCCGAACGTTTCCAAAACTTGAGTCGTCTGTAACTTAAGCTGCAATTGTGCCATTTTTTCGGGCTCGTTTCGGAGCGGCGTTTTGGATACGCCAGATTTTAGCACAGGTACCCAAATCGTGCGACCGGGACCTTACCCTGCCAATCCAATCAGACCTCCTGTCTGCCTCACTACTTGAGCCGTTGACGCCGCGGCCAGACGACAGATCTCTACACGAAGACCTGCCGTGATTGGTCGTGGAACATCGCACAAAAAATGAGGAATCCATCCCTCACCCAACATGTGGAGTGCCGCGAAGTGAACACTGAAACGACCCCAATATCAAGTTTCATTTTCCACGCATCGTGCGGGATTTTCACACGACACCCCTCCATTCCTAGGGAATTTGCCGGTCCTCGATTCGTGATTTTCGCCCAGCAGCCTTCGCCCTCCTACTCAGTTCGGGGCTTCCCCGGGCGAAGGCTGTCCGCCGTAGCTCCGAGCGAAGGCGGACCGGAAGACCGCAGGGCGTAGCGCACGCATCCTTGCGTGCCGGTAAGGCGGCATCCCTGCCGCCCGTGCACCGAAAGGTTGAAACGAGCCGCAGGGTGAATCCAGTGGATGAAAGCGAAACCGCAGGGATGCGGGCGCTACGTAGCCCCTAATCCCCGATCCCATCCGACAGTTTCCTATACAAGGTAGCCAGGCTGATACCCAACAGTTCGGCTGCTTTCTCCTTGTTACCCCCCGTAAAGGTCAAAACTCGATTGAGATAGTTCATCTCCTGCCCTCGGATGAAATCCTTCAGGGGTTCCATCGATCTCGACGAACCGCCGGCCTGTGCACCCCCGGCGACCGGCAAACTCACCGGGAGCGGATAATCTTCGGCTGTGCCGCCCAAAACGCCGGCCGTGCTAGTATCGCCCGTTGCCGTTCCAACGACGGACGTGACTCGTGGCGGCAGGTCTTGCAGCCCAATCCTCGTTCCGTCACACATCACCGAGGCGCGCTCCACCGCATTCTGCAATTCCCGGACATTTCCCGGCCATCCATAAGCGGCCAACGCGTCCATTGCCTCCCGGGTGATCTGTAGGCGCGCACCGCTCTTTGGATCCACTTTCTCCCGCAGGAAACTCGCGACCAGGAGCGGAATATCTTCCCGTCGGTCCCTTAATGGTGGCAATTGGATGGGAATAACATTCAGCCGATAATAAAGGTCCTCCCGGAAAGAGCCGTCCTTAATCCGTTCCTCCAAGGCCTCATTGGTGGCAGCCAGAACCCGCACGTTCACGTAAAAGGCGGTGTTGTCGCCCACCCGGCGAACTTCCCGATCCTGCAAAACCCGGAGCAACCGGCTCTGCAACGCCGCGGGCATCGATCCGATCTCATCGAGGAAGATCGTTCCTCCCTCCGCCTCCTGGAACAGCCCCTTCTTGTCGGTCAAAGCACCGGTGAAAGCCCCGCGTTTGTGGCCGAACAGTTCCGACTCCAACAGATTTTCCGGCAACGCCGCGCAATTGAGGGGTACAAACGGGCCAAATTGCCGGCGGCTGTTAAAATGAAGGGCGCGCGCCACCAACTCCTTGCCCGTGCCGCTTTCCCCCAATATCAACACCGTGCTCTCTGTGTCCGCCACCCTCTCCACGATGCGGAAGACCTCCTGCATCAGGCTCGACGTCCCAATAATCTGGCTCAACTGATACCGTTCCTTCAGTTGCTTGCGCAGGAAATGGTTCTCCGCCACCGCCCGCGAGTAAGACAACGCACGCTGGGCGCACGCTTTCAAGTCATCCAGCTTGAACGGTTTCTCCAAATAGTCATACGCCCCCTGTTTCATTGCCTCAACGGCCGTCCAGACCGACCCGAAGGCCGTCACCACGATCACCTCGGCCGGTGGATTCAGGATCCGCGCCTTCTTGATGATGTCCAGGCCCTGGGTGCGGGAACGCTCGAGACTCAGGTCCGTGATGACCAGCTCGGGACCGTGTTCCTCCAGCGCCTCCAGGGCCTCGTTGCCGTTCGAATACGGAAACACTTCGTGCCCCTGGGAGCGGAGCAACTCGGTCACGGTCTGGACCAGGGTCACTTCGTCGTCCACGACGACAATTCTCGCCATGAGCCAGTTCTAGTGGAAACCGCCCGCCCCTCGCAAGCGGATTGCCATCTTCTGCCGGCGTGCTATCGTGCCGCCCGGATAGTTCGAAGTTGAAAGCACTCATTGAAACATCACGGAAGGCGCCGGAACGCGTCTTTCTCATCGGGGTGGAACTCAAGGATCGCTCGGCCTGGGAAGTTCAGGATTCCATGGCCGAACTCGAGGAACTGGCCTCCACCGCCGGCGGCGAAGTCGTCGGAACCGGCACGCAAAAGCTCGAATCCCCGGTGGCCAGCACGTTTATCGGGACGGGCAAGGCCCGAGAGTTTGCCGAAGTCTGCCGGGCCGACAATGTCGATACCGTCATTTTTGACGACGAGCTGTCGCCGGCCCAAAGCCGCACCTTGGAATCGGTGTTCGAATGCAAGATTTTGGATCGCACATCGCTGATCCTCGACATTTTTGCCCGCCGCGCGCGGACGCGCGAAGGCAAACTCCAGGTCGAACTAGCCCAACTTCAGCATTTGTTGCCCCGCCTCACCCGTTTCTGGGGGCATCTTTCGCGGCAAAAGGGCGGCATCGGCATGCGCGGTGGCGAAGGCGAATCGCAGCTCGAATCCGATCGCCGAAAAGTTCAGGAGCGAATTGACCGGATTCGGATCGAGCTCGAGGCCGTCCGACGCCAGCGACGTACCCAGCGCGAAGGGCGGCTGCGTCACCAGTGGCCGTTGGCTTCCATCGTCGGCTACACCAACGCAGGAAAATCGACCTTGCTCAACACCTTGACCGGCGCCGCGTCGCTGGCCGAAGACAAGTTGTTCGCCACTCTCGATCCAACCACGCGCCGGCTTCACCTCCCGACCAATCAGAACGTTCTCCTGACGGACACTGTCGGGTTCATTCGGAAGCTTCCGCATCGCCTGGTCGAATCCTTCAAGGCAACACTGGAGGAGGTCGTCCAGGCCGAGCTTCTCCTTCACGTCGTCGACATCAGTCATCCCAATGCGGCGGAGCAAATCCTGGCCGTGAACAGCGTGCTCGAGGAGATCGGCGCAGCCGGGAAGCCCACTTTGATGGTGTTCAACAAAATTGACCGGTTTGAAACACGCGAGCTGCTGCAATCGTACATCGACAAATTCCCCAATTCCGTCGCGACGTCGGCCAAAACCGGTGAAGGCGTGCCTGCCCTTCTGGCTGAACTCGGCAGCATGCTCCGGCCGGTGCGCGAACTGGTCGAGTTATCCATCCCCCACGAGGATTCGGCGCTCATCGCCCGCCTGCACGCGGTGGGCCAGGTTGTCGAACGCCGTTACAACGGCAAGACGGCTCGTTTCAAAGCCCGAATTCCGCCCCATCTTCTCGCCGAGTTTTCCAGGTACGTGGCGCCCCAACCCAACGGCCAACCTGGCGGAGGCAGCGGTCGCAAGCCCGTTTCTCCTCCCCGGAGCTAGGCGACAAGTGTGCGACTGGAAGTGGCGCTCAGCTTTTGGCCGCCGCTTTCAATCACCCCCCAGGCGACAACCGCCACTTGCCTTCGGCGCCGGATTCTGCGAAAGCAGTCTTGCGCTAATGAGTGATCACGTCCGTATCCACGACCTGCCAGCGGAGGACCGTCCACGCGAACGGTTATTAAGCCACGGGGCTTCCAACCTCTCCAAGGCCGAGTTGATCGCCATCCTGCTTCGCACCGGCACGAAGGGACATTCCGCGCTGGCCATCAGCCATCAGTTGCTCAGCCAGTTCGATTCCCTCGAAGCGCTGGCCCGGGCCACCGTCGATGAGCTTCGAAAAAATAAGGGGATCGGCCGCGACAAGGCCGTCACCCTCAAGGCCGCTTTCACTCTCGCCCAAAAAATGGCCGCAGAAATTCGCCAAGACGCGCCTCTCCTGGATACTCCCGAACTCATCGCCAACCTGCTGCGGGAAGACAATCGCATGCACGACGTTGAGTGTTTTCAAATCGTTCTCCTCAACACTCGCCGACGACTCATCCGGGTCGAGAAAATCTCCCAAGGCACGCTCGACACTCTTCTCGTTCATCCGCGAGAGGTATTCAAACCCGCCATTGTCGCCAGTGCCTCCGCCATCGTCATCGTTCATAATCATCCCAGCGGCGATCCCACGCCTTCCGAGGCGGATATCAAGATCACCCGCGACTTGATCCGCGCCGGCCAATTGCTGAAGATCGATGTGCTTGATCATGTCATTCTCGGACGCGCCACTCCCGAGCGGCCACGCGATTACGCTTCCCTGCGTGAACTCGGGTATTTCTACCTATGATCCACCCCTCCGCCGTCATCCATCCGAAGGCTCAAGTCGACCCTTCCGTCCGCATCGGCCCATACGCCGTCATCGATGAACACGTCATTCTCGGACCCGATTGCATCGTCGGCCCCCATGTCCACCTCACCGGCCACACCGTAATCGGCGCCCACAACCGGTTTCACACCGGTTGCGTCATCGGGGATGCCCCTCAGGATTTGAAGTATCGGGATGAACCCACCCGCCTGCGCATCGGCGATGACAATGTTTTCCGCGAGCACTGCACCGTGCACCGTTCGAACAAGCCAAATGAAGACACCGTGATCGGGTCACACGGCTTCTTCATGCAGCACGCCCATGTGGGTCATAATTCGCTGGTGGGAAATCACGCCATTGTGGCCGGCGGCGCCTTGCTGGCCGGACACGTGACGGTGGAGGATCGCGCCTTCATCTCCGGCAATTGCCTTGTGCACCAATTCGTCCGCGTCGGCACCCTTGCCATGATGCAAGGGGGCGCCGCCATCAGCAAGGACCTGCCCCCGTTTCTCATCGCCCGCGGCTACAACGCCGTCTGCGGACTCAATGTCGTGGGCCTGAGACGGGCCGGATTCTCCGCTCCCGATCGGATCGAATTAAAACGTCTCTACCACCATTTGTTCCGAAGCCCCGGGATGCTTCGCGAACGGCTTGAATCCGCGCGCGCCCTTTTTGGAACGGAACCGTCCCTTCGTCTCATCGAATTTGTCGCAGCGTCCCGTCGCGGCCTGTGCCGCGACACCGGCGGTCGCCATCCGGAAGAGAGCGAGGAAGCGGAGTCCGATTGACCCGAAATCTGCTGTTCGCGATGATTCGACGGGCGCGGCGAACACGAGTGTGATTGAAAGCGGCGGTTCAGTCCTCGGGTTTCTTAATCGTAATCTTAATCTTCTTCTTAATCTCTCCGGCAACGACGGGATTAAGATTAAGATTAAGAAAAAGATTAAGATTAAGAACCGAAAACTGACCGCCACTTCGGAACGCACCCGGCGAACACTGCGATTGACGAACGTTCTGCGGTCCTTTATTAGCATGAGCGCAGAGAGTGTAAACCCATTCCCTGACTGAGTACCTATGCCACCTAAAGCCGAGAAATCTGTTGTCCCCGACAAGGCAGCGGACAAATCAACAAACGAGCCCGCCAAGGTCAATGCCGCCCGATTCCGCGATCTGGAATCCGCCATCTCTTCCATCACCAAAGCCTATGGCGAAGGCAGCATCATGCGCCTGGGCGTCGCCGTCGCCCAACGCAAGATCGACGTCATCCCCACTGGCGCTCTCGCCGTCGACCTCGCGCTCGGAGTGGGCGGAGTGCCCCGCGGACGCGTCGTGGAAATCTTCGGGCCCGAGTCC
>Ga0207670_10002024_pt1 | contig 10641 bp, 9 predicted proteins | sample KBSS23HmetaG_FD_184339 | JGI IMG/M metagenome (GOLD analysis project Ga0207670, IMG submission 184339) | Switchgrass rhizosphere microbial communities from Kellogg Biological Station, Michigan, USA - KBS S2-3H metaG (SPAdes) (version 2) | ecosystem: Host-associated > Plants > Roots > Rhizosphere... | reverse complement strand
AAGCCACGCCCAGTTGACCTGCATCACGTCGGGCTCGGAACGTCCCGCGATCTGGGCGGTGAGGCGTTCGAGGTACCCGTTGAAGCCCATGTATTCGCACTTGATGCGCGTACCGGGATGGCGGCTCTCGAAGAGTCGCGCCGCCTTGATCGTCGCTTCGTGGCGGCTCGCGCCCCCCCACCAGGAGAAGCGCAGGGCGTCGGGCTCGGAGCGGCCGATGGCGGGCGCCGCGAGGGTGGCCGCGCCTGCGGCGAGGAGGCCCAGCGCGCGCCGTCGCTTCAAGCGAGTACCACTCCCGTCGCGGCATCGAAGAGGTGTGCGGAGCTCATCTGCAGGTGCAGCGTGAGCGCGGAGCCTCGCGCCCGCGCGTGCATCGTTTCCGCATCGGCCGCCGGCACGCGCGCGGTGACCGGGAGGTTGCCGATGTCGGCATGCACGAAGACCTCGTTGCCCATGTGCTCGGCAAAGCGCAGCGTCGGCTCGAGCTGGGTCGCGTGGAAGGCGCCGTAGTTGTACTTCTCCACCTGGAATTCGCCGGGAAGGGGCGCCAGCTCGTCGATGACGTCGGTGCACTCCTGCTCGCGGCCGATGTCGGGATAGAAGCGCTTGTGGCCTTTCCAGCAGCACTTGGTCGGCGGCAGCGCCTGCGGCGACCACTCCCAGAGCAGCACCGGTGCCGGGAAGGTGATGAACTTGGTGTAGACGATGGGAAGCTTCCTCTCGCGGAAGAGCCGGATCAGTGCCTGGTTGGCAGGAATCGTGGCCCGCGCGTCGACGACCTCGAGCGCCGCGCCGACGCGGACGAAGTCGTTCTGCATGTCGACGATCAAGAGCGCGGGATGGCGGACGCGGTCATGCGGTTCGATCATGGGGACCTCACTCGAGAGACGGAATCGGGTGGCGCTCCGATCAGACCCCAGCCTGGAGCGCCTGCCAGACGCGCTCCGAGGTCGCCGGCATCTGGATCTCGTCGGCGCCGCGGCGCGCGCCGGCGTGGGCGAGCGCATCGGCGACCGCGTTCATCGTCGCCGGTGTCGCGCCGATGGTGCCGAGCTCGCCGACGCCCTTGACCCCGAGCGGGTTGGTCAGGCAGGGAATCGAGGTGTCGAAGCGGGTGCGGAAGTCCGGCAGCCCCTCGGCCCGCGGCATCGCATAGTCCATGAAGCTGCCGGTCACGAGCTGGCTGCTGCCTTCGTCGTAGACGATCCGCTCGCAGAGCGCCTGGCCGATGCCCTGGACCGCGCCGCCGTCGACCTGGCCGCCGACGATGGCCGGGCTCACCACCCGGCCGATGTCGTTGACCGAAGCGTAGGAGACGACCTGCACGTCGCCGCTGTCGGGATCGATCTCGACCTCGCAGACATGGCAGGCGTTCGGCCAGGTCGGGCCGCCCGCCGTGGCCGTTGCATCGACGTGGATGCGCGCCTCGGCCTGCTTGCCGGCCAGCGCGAACAGGTCGATGCCGAGGTCGGTGCCGACCACCGAGAAACGGCCGGCGCGATACTCGATGTCGGCGGCGGCGGCCTCGAGCGCCTCGGCGGCGAGGTCCTTGGCATGCTCCACGGTGCGCTCGGCCCCGACCTTCACCGCCGAGCCGCCGGTGAAGAGCGAGCGCGAGCCGGCGCTGCCGAAACCGTTGCCGCGATCGGTGTCGCCCTGGACGATGCGCACCTTCTCGATCGGCACGCCGAACACGTCGACCGCGAGCTGGGCGTAGCTGGTCTGGATGCCCTGGCCCATCTGCTGCGTCGCCGAGTAGATCTCGATGAAGCCGTCGGGCGTGACGTCGATCGAGACCTTCTCCTCGAAGGCCATGCCGCTGGTCCATTCGAGGAAAGTGGCGATGCCCCGGCCGCGCAGCTTGCCGCGCTTCTTCGACGCCTCGCGGCGCGCGGCGTAGCCGTTCCAGTCGGCGAGCGCCAGGCCCTGGTCCATGATCTTCTCGAACGAGCCGCTGTCGTAGGTCTGGCCCATCGCGTTGGTGTAGGGCATCTGTTCGGGGCGGATGAGGTTGCGCCGGCGCAGCGCCGCCGGATCCATCTTCATCTCGCGTGCCGCCGCGTCCATCAGCCGCTCGATCAGGTAGATCGCCTCGGGCCGGCCGGCGCCACGGTACGGGCCGGTGGGCGTGGTGTGGGTGAGCACGGCGGTGTAGTGCAGGTCGATCGTCTTCAGGTCGTAGATGCTGGTCGAGACCCACGGGCCGATCAGCAGCTGGATCGCGACGCCGGCCGGCGTGGCATAGGCGCCGACGTTGGCGAGCGAGTTCACGCGCAGCGCCAGCACCCGGCCGTCGGCGTCGAGCGCGAGCTCCGCCCGGCTCGCGACATCGCGGCCGTGGTACGCCGAGAGGAACTCCTCGCTGCGGTCGGCCTGCCAGCGCACCGGGCGCTTCAGCGCCCGCGCCGCGTAGGCGACGACCAGGTCTTCCGGATACGGGCCGGTCTTCATGCCGAAGCCGCCGCCGACGTCGCCGACCAGCACGTGCACCTGCGGCGGCGCCAGGTCGGGCAGCGTGGCCGCGATGCCGCCGGCCACGGCCGTCGGCATCTGGTTGCTGATGCGCACCTCGATCCGGCCGCTCGCTTCGTCGAAGCGGGCGACGACCGATCGCGGCTCCATCGGCGATGGCGCGAGGCGCTGGTTGTGGACGTCGAGCGCGACCCGATGCGCGGCGCGGGCGAACGCCGCCTCGGTCGCGGCCGCGTCGCCGTGCCGCATCTCGGCGGCGATGTTGTCGGGCGCTTCGGCGGTGACGACGGCGGCACCGGCCTGCCTCGCGGCCCGCGCGTCGGTCACCGACGGCAGCTCCTCGAGGTCGAGGACGATCGCATCGAGCGCGTCGCGCGCCTGCTCGCGCGACTCGGCGACCACCGCGGCGATCGCCTCGCCGACGTAGCGCGCGACCTCGTGCGCCAGGGCGCGGCGCAGCGGGCTGACGGTGCTGCGCCCGTCGGCGCGCCTGAAGTCCGGCGTCGTCGGCAATCCCTTGACGCCGGCCGCTGCCAGGTCGGCGCCGGTGAAGACGCCGATCACGCCCGGCATGGCGCGCGCGGCGTCGACGTCGATGCCGGCGATGCGGGCATGCGCGTACGGCGAGCGCAGGAAGGCGATCACCGTCTCGCCGGGCACGGCGACGTTGTCGGTGAAGCGGCCGCGGCCCTCGAGCAGGGCGCGGTCTTCGATGCGCGGCACGGCACGGCCGCTGCCGAAACGCGCTGCGGCGTCGGGTGCATTCATGGGCGGGATTCCGGTAGGTTCGAGGAGGTTCAGGACTGGAGCGAGGCCCACATGTCCTTGTCGCGCTCCGCGGTCCAGATGCGCGGGTCGCGGTGCGCCGTCGCCTCGTCGTAGGCGCGGGAGACGTCGAAGGGCATGCAGTGCTCGTAGATGAATTGCTGGCCGTAGCGCGGGCGCAGCGTCGCATCGGTGTCGGCGAAGACGCGCTTCAGGTCATGGCCCTGGGCCACGCCCTTCCTGACGCTGGCAAACATGTCCTGGACGAAGGCGCGGGTGGAGGCGATGCCCTCCTTGCACATCGCCGCGTCGGTGAGGGCCGCGCCGCGGCCCGGAACGATCGCCTTGGCGCCCAGCGCCTCGACCCGGTCGAGCGTCGCCGGCCAGTCGCTGAAATAGGCGTCGCCGGCGTAGACCGTGGCGCCGTACTCGACCAGGTCACCGCTGAACAGGATCTTCTGCTGCGGCAGCCAGGCCACCGTGTCGCCCTTGGTGTGGCCGCGGCCGAGCTGCATCAGCCTGACCTCGATCTTGCCGAGCCAGACCGTCATCTCGCCCTTGAAGGTCATCGTCGGCCAGGTCAGGCCGGGGATGGTCTCCACCGACTGGAACAGGCGCGGGAAGCGCTCGATCTCGCTCTTCATGTCGGCGGCGCCGCGCTCGACGATCAGGTCGCGGGTGTCCTCGCTGGCGATGATCTCGCTCGCCCCGTAGGCGCTGGCGCCGAGCACGCGCACCGCGTGGTAGTGGCTCAGCACCACGTACTTGATCGGCTTGTCGGTGACCTCGCGGATGCGCCGGATCACGTCGGCCGCCATCACCGGCGTGGCCTGGGTGTCGAGCACCATGACCGCGTCGTCGCCGATGACGACGCCGCTGTTCGGGTCGCCCTCCGCCGTGTAGGCGTAGGCGTTGTCGGAGAGCTTGGTGAAGCTGACCTTCTTCTCGGTGAGATCGGCTTGGGAGGCGAAGGCTTTGCTCATGATCGGGATCACCTAGGAGGAAGCGGGCATTTTGAGCGATGCGAGAAAAGCCGCCACGGTGTCGTGGAAGCGGTTCGGCAGCTCGGCGACGCTGAGGTGCGCGGCCTCCTCCAAGACCGTCAGCTCGGCGCCGGGAATGCGCTCGGCGATGGCCCGCGCCATCTCCGGCGTCGCGCCCAGGTCCTTGCCGCCGGCAATGACCAGCGTCGGCAGGCGCACCGTGCCGAGGCGGTCGAGCCAGTCGACCTTGGCGATGGCGTGGCAGCAGGCGACGTAGCCGGCCGGATCGCTGCACAGCAGCTTCGCCTTCAGCGCCGCCGCCTCGGCCGGATGCCCGGCGCGATAGTCGGGGCCGAGATAGCGCTCGACCACGGCGTCGGCAACCGCGGCCATTCCACCCTGCTCGACCGCGGCGATCCGCGCCGCCCAGGTCGCGGCAGCGGCATCGGGATAGCGGGCGGTGGTGTTGGCGAGCACCGCCCCGCGCAGCAGCTCGGGATGGTTGATCGCCAGGCCCTGGCCGACCATGCCGCCCATCGACAGGCCGATCCAGGCGACCGGGCCGCGGCCCCATTCGCGGATCACCCGGGCGGCGTCGTCGACCAGCTGGTCCAGCGTGTACGGTCCCGGCGGCACCGCCGAGCTGCCGTGGCCGCGGTGCTCGTAGCGCAGCACCGAGTGCGTCTTCGCCAGGCGGGCGGCGAGCTCGTCCCACATGTGCACGTCGAGGCCGAGGGCATGGCTCATCACCACCGGCGACCCTTCGCCCTGCACCGTCACATGGATCTGCGGCGCGCTGAAGGTGTGGTGCGAGGCCACCCGCACCGACGCGGCCAGCGATTGCGAAACCGCCAGCTTGCCGGCGGCGCGCAGCAGGTCGGTGGTGATCTTGAAGGCGGTGTTAGCGGCGGGAACGCCGCAGTAGATCGCCCCCTGCATCAGCGTTTCCTTGATCTTCTCGATGGACACGCCGTGCTCGATCGCCGCCCGGCAATGCAGCTCGAACTCTTCCCAGCGCGCCAGGCCCATGGTCATGCCGAGCACCAGCAGCCGCCGGGTGTCGTGGTCGAGGCCGGGGCGGCCCCAGATGTCGTGCCAGGCGTAACGGGTGATCAGGCTCTGGAAGTCGGCGTTGAACGCGGTCGCGCCGGCGAGCGACTTGTCGACCCAGGCATCGCCGAGGACGCTGCGGCGGTTGACGACACCGCGGTCGAAATCGTCGGCGCGATCGCTCATGGGGCGGGCTTCCTTGTCAAGGGTTCGAGGGCGACGAGCTGGGCCCGGGCGGCCGCGCCGGCGCGGCGCGCGGCCGCCTCGACGTCGCCGGCCGCGGCACCGCTGCCGATCGCCTGCAGATGCGCGTCGACGTTGGCGCGCATCCGCGCGGCGACGACCTCCAGGCCGGCGGCGCAGGCATCGGCCAGGGTGCGGACCGCGCCGTGCGCCGAGATGAAGAGCGAGGGCCAGACCGCCAGCTCGGCCTGCCAGTCGCCGAGGCCGCGCTGGTGCGCCTGCGGCATCGCCGCGAGCAGGGTCGCGGCCAGGTGCGGAGCGCGGGTCGCCGCGGCGATCGCCACCATCGCCGCCACCGGATTGCGCTTGTGCGGCATCGCCGAGGAGGTGCCGCGCCCGGCCTGGCGCGCCTCGAACACCTCGCCGACCTCGCCCTGCGCCAGCAGCGCCAGGTCGCGGCCGATCTTGCCGAGCGCGCCGCAGAGCACCGCGACGCTGCAGCCGAGCGTCACCCAGGCGTCGCGCTGGGTATGCCAGGCGCCGGCGGGCACCGCCAGGCCGAGCCGCTCGCCGACGCGCCGCGCGATGGCCGGCCCCTTGTCGCCGAGCGCCGCGAGCGTGCCGACGGCGCCGCCGAGCTGCAGCTGCAGCGCGGCCTCGCCGGCGGTGCGCAGGCGCTCGCGACAGCGCACAACCGGCGCCAGCCAGCCGACGACCTCGTGGCCGAAGCTCACCACCTCGGCCGATTGCATCAGCGTCCGCCCGAGCATCGGCGTCTCGAGGTGGCGCCGGGCCAGCGCCGCGAGCGCATCGACGAGGCGATCGAGATCGGCGGCGATCAGGCCCAACGCCTCCCGGGTCACCAGCACCATCGCCGTGTCGATCACGTCCTGGCTGGTGCTGCCGCGATGGACAAAGGCCGCGGCCTCGGGCGCGCCGGCCGCGACCCGGTCGCGCAGCTGCTGCACCAGCGGAATCGCCAGCGCGCCGGCGCGGCGCGCCTCGCCGACGATCCACTCGACGTCGAACGGCGCGCCGTTGCAGGCGGCGACGATGGCCGCGGCCGCCTGCCGCGGAATCAGCGCCTCGTCCGCCTCGGCATCAGCGAGCGCCGCCTCGAACGCCAGCATGGCGACGATGACCTGCGCTTCGGCGAACGCCGATTCGACGTCGGCGCTGGCCAGGGTGCGCTCGAAGATCGTGCCGGTCATGGAGAAAGGCGTGGCGAGGCGGTCATTGAGGATTCGAGCGCAGCGCCGCAGTATCGGCCGGGGCCGTGGCCGCGACCCGCGCCGCCTTCCGGTTGACCAGGTGGCGGATGTTGACGATCGACACCAGGTGCATCTGGATCAGCATCAGCATGCCGTTGCGCCAGAGCTCGAGCACGGTCTCGTCGGGGAAGGCGCGCAGACGATCTTCGTCGACGGTGTGGAAACCGTCGACCGAGATCGACTCGCCGTTCGGCAGGGTCGCGTCGGCCTTCATCGCCTTGAGCACGCCGAGCCGCGCCAGCCGATCGCAGAACGCACGCGTGCGCTCGGCCTCGTGCTCGTAGCGCTCGAGGAAGTCGATCGCCCGGCGCAGCGCCGGCGCCGGTGCGTCGTCGGCTTCGAACAGCGGCTCGCCGGCCTGCTCGCCGAAGCCGCTCCAGGCCTCGTCGACGAGCACGTTGATGCCGTCGGAGCCCGGCAGGGCGGCGGTGAGGAACGGATAGCGGCGCACGTAGGCCGGGACGTAGCGCGCGTCCCAGCGGCTGCGCTCGACGTAGAGGTTCTCGCCGTGGCTGAGTCCGAGCAGCGCCGCCGGCGTCATCGCCGCGCGGCCGGCACTGTCCCTGGCGCCGGTCTCGACGAAGACGATCGGGAATTCCAGCGCCGCATGCGGGAACTCGGTCGCGGTGATCGGCACGACGTGGATTTCTCCGGCGATCGAGTAGTCGGTGAGAGGCTGCACCTTGCGATGGCGATGCTGCGCCGGGTCCAGGGCGACGGGCCGGCGATAGAGCGAAGTCGCGGCGCGGTTCAAATGTGCGCTCCCGTGCTGTCGGGCACCAGCGCCTGGGCCAGCACCTTGTCGACGCGTTTGCCGTCGAGGTCGACGACCTCGAAGCGCCAGCCTTCCCACTCGACCGAATCGGCGGTCCCCGGCAGGCGCCCGAGCAGCAGCATGATCATTCCGGCGAGAGTGTTGTAGCGGCCGCGATCTTCCTCGGGCAGCTCCTTGAGGCCGAGACGGTCCTTGAGCTCGGGCGTGGGGATCAGGCCGTCGAACAGCCAGCTGCCGTCGTGGCGCTGCACCGCCCACGAGTCGGATTCGACCTCGGTGCTGAACTCGCCGGTGATCGCCTCCAGCACGTCGCGCACCGTGATCATCCCCTGGACCTCGCCGTATTCGTCGACCACGAACACGAGCTGCGCGCTCGAGGCCCGGAACTGCTCGAGCAGCCCCATGCCGGAGAGGGTCTCGGGCACGAACACCGGCGACTGCAGGTGTGCCTCGAGCTCGAAGGTCTTGCCCTGGATCGATTGCTGCAGCAGCGACTGGGCGCTGACGATGCCTAGCACGTCGTCGAGGCCGCCGCGGCAGACCGGATAGCGCGAGTGCTCGGCCTCGGCGATGGTGCGCAGCACGTCCTCCGGCGTCGACGTCGCCTCCAGCCAGACGATCTCCGCCCGGGGAATCATCATCGAGCCGACCTGGCGGTCGTCGAGGCGAAAGACGTTGCGCACCATCTGGTGCTCCTGCGCCTCGATCACCCCGGCGTCGAGCCCTTCTTCCAGGCTGGCGGCGATCTCCTCCTCGGTGACGCTGCGGTCGGGCGCGCCGCGCACGCCGAGCAGCTTGAGCACGGTCTCGGTGCACCAGGTGAGCAGGCGCACGAACGGCCGGGCGAGAACCGAGAGCCACTCCATCGGCCGGGACACCAGCCGGGCGATCGTCTCGGGGTACTGCAGGCCCAGCCGCTTGGGCACCAGCTCGCCGAAGACGATGCTGAGGAAGGTGATGGTGACGACGACCATGCCGGTGGCGGTGATCTCCGCCGGGCGGTCGCGCATGCCGAGCGTCTCGTGCAGCCAGCGGGCGAACGGCGCCGAGAAGGCGGCGTCGCCGACGATGCCGTTGAGGATGCTGATCGAGGTGATGCCGATCTGCACCACCGAGAGCCACTTGGTCGGATCGTCGTGCAGGGCGATGGCGTGGACGGCGCCCGAATCCCCGGCTTCGACCATCACCTGCAGCCTCGCCTTGCGGCTGGCGGTGAGCGCCATCTCCGACATGGCGAACAGGGCGTTCAGGAAGACCAGGAAGATCAGCAGGGCAACGTCCATGCGCGGGCGCAGCGGTGTCGGGCAGGCAGCGTAGCAGAATCAGGTGATGGCCCCCACGCTCGCTGCGCTCGCTGCCCCCCGAGGGGGCCGGGCGCCCTTCGGAGCGGCCGGGCGGGCGCCGATGGCCCCCACGCTCACTGCGCTCGCTGCCTCCCGAGGGGGCCAAGCGCCCTTCAGGCGGCCGAGCGGGCGCTGATGGATTATCTCGTCGGCGACCTCCAAGGCTGCGCCGACGCGCTCGAGCGGTTGCTTGCCGAGATCGGCTTCTCCGCCTCGCGCGACCGGATCTACGTGCTCGGCGACCTGGTCAATCGCGGCCCCGATTCGCTGGGGGTGCTGCGCCGGCTGCGCGACCTGGGCGACGCCGCGCATTGCGTCCTCGGCAACCACGACTGGCATCTGCTCGCCGTCGCCGCCGGGGTGCGGCCGCGGCACCGCAGCGACACCCTCGAGGACATCCTCGACGCGCCCGACCGCGAAGACTGGCTCGCGTGGCTGCGCCGGCAGCGGATGGCACTGCACACGGACGGCTGGCTGATGCTCCACGCCGGCGTGGTGCCGCAATGGGACCTGGCGCAGACGCTCGCGCTCGCGGCCGACCTGGAGCGAGCGCTGCGCGATTCGCCGCCCCGCGAGTTCCTCGACGCGATGTTCGGCAACGAGCCGTTCGAATGGAGCGAATCGCTCGCCGGCGCGGAGCGGCTGCGTTTCACGCTCAACGTGCTGACGCGGATCCGCTTCGTCACCGCCGACGGCCGGCTCGAGTTCGCCACCAAGGACGGCGCCGAGGCCGCGCCGCCCGGCTTCACCGCCTGGTTCGACGCCCCCGGCCGCAAGACCGCCAGCACGCGGGTCGCCTTCGGCCACTGGTCGACGCTCGGCCTGCTCGATCGCCCCGATGTGCTCGGCCTCGACACCGGCTGCGTCTGGGGCGGCAAGCTCAGCGCCGCGCGCGTCGACGGCGGGCGGCGTGAGATCGTGCAGGTCGACTGCGCCCGGGCGCGGCGGCCGAAGTGAATGGCGCGGCCGGATTGCCAAGCACTGCAAACCGCCAGCTAGGCATGGGCCACCGACCGCGCCGATACACTGGTAAGGCAGCGGAGAGATGGCAGAGTGGTCGATTGCACTGGTCTTGAAAACCAGCGACGGGCAACCGTCCGAGGGTTCGAATCCCTCTCTCTCCACCAGCGAGGCTGGCGTGCATCGGTAGCGCCCCCTCGCCGCCTGCACAGATGAAGAAAGAGCGGCCTCAGCCGCTCTTTCTTCATCCGGCATGGCCGGAACGACGGTCGGGGCTGCTCAGGCGTTGCGCCGCCGCTTGGCCAGGCCTATGGCGCCCAAACCGGCCAGGAACAGCACGTATGTTTCGGGTTCCGGGGCAACGGTCACGGGAACGGGGACAGCGGTCACGGTAAGCGAGCCCGTATACGCCGAACTAAAGGCATCTCCAACGCCCCCGATGGTCAGCGAGTGCGCGCCGGCAAACATTGGTATGGGACTGTTCACGAAAAGCTTCTGGACGATCGTGTCGATCCCCGGCGACAGAGATGTGGTGGCCACCGACAGAGTCAGGGGAATGCCATCGAGCGACGCCGCGAACAAGCCGATCTTGCCCAGCGAGAGCCCTGACGACTCAATCAGGTACGAGGTGTTCAGCACCACTGCCGTCACACTGGACAACGACGCCACGTTGAAGTTGTAGGTATCGGCGAATGAACCGGCGAAGACGGTATCGCCGACCGGCAACGTACCCGCCACCGTACCGAGGTCGAAGGTCGCGTCGGCATGCGCACCGACTGACAGGGCAAGTGCGGCGGCTGCGATCAACATGAGCTTCATGATTCCTCCTGTCAACCAGC
>Ga0207670_10002021_pt1 | contig 10647 bp, 5 predicted proteins | sample KBSS23HmetaG_FD_184339 | JGI IMG/M metagenome (GOLD analysis project Ga0207670, IMG submission 184339) | Switchgrass rhizosphere microbial communities from Kellogg Biological Station, Michigan, USA - KBS S2-3H metaG (SPAdes) (version 2) | ecosystem: Host-associated > Plants > Roots > Rhizosphere... | reverse complement strand
TGCGGGAATGAAGTTGTCACTCTGCTGCGTCTCCGGAAAAACGTAAGGCACGTTATGACGTTGGTTACACCACGTGTTCATATCAACAGGCGTGAAGAAGATGCCGAACGCGGCGTGCAACACAAGACCGTGTTTGTGAATGTGATGCGAGATGCCGGCGCGTGGAGCAAAGCGAAGCTTGTTCGCATAGTTCAAACCTTCGGGGAAGCCCTGTTGCCCGCCGATGAATACGAAAGGCACGCCGTTCTCAAATGTCAGGTTCGTGTTTGTATAGCGGATGTCCACGAGGGGGCTCATGTATTCGTATCGAAGTCCGATCTGGATCGTCGTGTTACGCGTAAGCTGAAAGCTGTCGTGAACAAACGCGTCCGCGTACCACTGTCGCAACTGCATTTGCGGAATCCCGGCTTGCCGTTGCTTTACGGCGGGCAAGCCGAGCAAAAAACTCGCGAGCGCCGAGCCCGTGCCGTCGTTCGTTGCTGTTTGCGTGGTGAAACCGTTGGTGAACTGGTAGAAGCCACGGTTTTGAAAGAAGCCCCACATGGGCCAGATGAAATGACGATAACTGGCGCCGAGCTTCAAGCTGTGCTTTCCAACTTGCCAGTTCAATGCATCGCGCGCCTCCAGAATCGTGTTCCACATATGCACGGGCGTGGCTATAAACGAGTCGCCCATGCCTGAGAAACCCTGAACGTTGAACCACGGCGCGCCAAATGCGCCTTCACCTCCGAATCCGACTCCCGCGATTCCGAGTTCCGAAACGATGTCGTTCGTAAAACTGTTTTCGGAAGTGCGATGCATTGCGAGACGCGAAAACGTAATCGAAGCGATGTTTACCATCGTGGGACTAATGACGCGACTCCAATTGACGGTGCCGTTCTGAGCAAGGTTGTCGTGAAGAGCGCCAAAGCCCGGCAGATTCTGCGGCGTGAAACCTTTTTCACTGCTAAATGAATAACGCGCAAACAGACTGTCGCCACCGTTCAAAGTGTGATCATAGCGAATCGTAGCCTGATCTGTTTGGTGGTGTGCGTTACGCACGTCGAGATAGTTGTTACAGTCCATGCCTGCGCCGACGACAGTAGGCGCGCCCATCATGGTCATCCCACAACCCATCATCCCCATGTCCAGGTTGGGCCGGGGGACATATTTTTGCAGGAACAACAACGCGGCCGGATCGATCATGTGTTCCGGGATTGCGTTTCCCGGAAAGGCGTCGCGAATGATCTGCGGGTTGGTTGGGCTAACGGGTCTGCTTGGATCGAAACTCGGATTCGGGTGCGCGCTGAAAGGGTTGTAGATGGTAGCGCCACTCATCTCGAACATACCGTTGATCTCGTCTTCAGTCGGTACAGTTGCCACCATCGTCTGCGATCTGGTGTGTCGCAAGCCTTCATAGTTGAAAAAGAAGAAGCTCTTGTTGCGAGCTATTGGACCACTAAACGAGCCACCGAAATTGTTGCGCACGAGATGATTCGACTCGTCCATCTCGTTGAACGTGCGCGCGTCGAACACGTCATTGCGCAAGAAGTCATAGGCCGTGCCGTGAAACTCATTCGAGCCCGTGCGCGTTACGATGTTGATCTGACCGCCGCCTGCACCGCCCATCTCGGCGGAATAACTTCCAGTTTGCACTTTGAATTCCTGAACGCTGTCGGGCGAAGGACTGACGTTGAGCGTATTGAACGTGGGATCGGTATTTGTCGCGCCGTCGAGCAGAAAATAGTTTGCGTTGGGACGATTGCCGCTGATGCTTACCGCGGAGCGTTGGCCCGGACGCCAGTAAAGCGGGCTCATGTCGCCTGCCTGAGCGCCGTGGGCTTCATGCGCGCCGGGGACGGTGAGTACCAGGTCGATAAGCATGCGGCCATTCAACGGTAGATTCTGAACGGCGGTCGGTTCGACTACTTCGCCGACGGAAGCGTCGCTTGTCTTTAATAAGTTCAGCTCATTCGCCTCGACGTCGACGACAGAACTGACTGATGCGAGTTTGAGGTTTAGATCGAGAGTCATCGACTGGCCCACTTCGAGCGTGAGCTTTTGAGTCACAGTCGCGAAGCCCTGGGCGTGTACAAATAATTCGTAACTCCCGGGTGCTAAACCCGTGAGCTGAAAAGTTCCCTGTTCATTGGTAACCGACTGGCGCGAGGCGCGGGTGCTGTCTGAGGTTAGTTGGACCGTGCAACCTGGCAGAGCTTTCTGTTGCGGATCGAGAACGGTACCGCTCAAAGTCGCGAAATTGCTTTGGGAATTGGCCGAAGTTGCAGCCAAGAGGACGAATACGAATATGGACAGCTGAAGTACCTTGCGCATTACTCAGACCTCCGCGTGAAAGCCTTAATCAGTTTTTTTGCGAACAGGACGTACTTCTAAAAAGGAAAGGAGCGGGAAGTCTAATTAGAGCTAGACCGAGTGTCATCCAACTAAAGTCTGATACGTTCGTCAACCCTCAGCGTCAGGTGCGTAGCGCTCGTGCAAGTTAACGGGCGACGATTTTTTGCGCCGCAGACGCAGGTTAAGCATCTCGACGAATACAGAGAATCCCATCGCGAAGTAGATGTAGCCCTTCGGGATATGAACGTCGAAACCTTCGACTATCAGCGTTAGCCCAATCAGCAAAAGGAAACTCAAGGCAAGCATCTTGATCGTCGGATGCCGCGAGACGAAGTTGCCGACTGGTGCGGCGAAGAACATCATGAAAGCAATGGCGACAACGACCGCGGTGATCATGATCGACACTTGTTCGACCATGCCGATTGCGGTGATGACGGAGTCGAGCGAGAAGACAGCGTCGAGCAGGATGATTTGGATAATCACACTTACGAAACTGGCTTTTACGCTTCGCGATGCGTGACCTTCTTCACCTTCGAGGCTTTCGTGTATCTCGAAAGTCGCTTTGCCAAGCAGGAACAAGCCGCCGCTAATCAGGATCAAATCACGTCCCGATATCGCTTGATTCAAAACGGAGAACAAGGGGGCTGTTAGACCGATTACCCAGGAGAGTGAGAAAAGCAGGGCCACGCGAATGAGCAGCGCCAAACCCAGGCCGATATAGCGGGCGCGAGGCTGTTGCTCGGCAGGCAGTTTGCCGGAGAGAATTGAAATGAAGATGATGTTGTCAATGCCAAGAACAATCTCGAGCGCAACCAGAGTTAAAAAAGCGATCCACGCCTGCGGATCGGATATCCATTCCATGGATGAGTTCCCCCCTCGGCCCATACTAACATCATTGATAACGCCGAAGGCGTTGGCTAATTTCAGCCCAGGGTTGGAGCGCCAGCGACAACCCTGGGTAAAGGGTTCAAAAATACATATCAACCCTGAAAGGGTTAATAACGTACATGCCTAACCCTTTCAGGGTTGAATTCTTTTGTTTGTTTGCTACCCAGGGTTCTCGCTGCGCTCGAACCCTGGGCTGAAATTAGCCAACGCCTTCGGCGTAATGATGCGAATTCGAAACTTACTTCAGTTTCCCCACACTCTTACCCAATCAACCTGCATTTGTTGCGGGAAGACGGTGCTTCCGTCGGGATTGCCGACAAAGTTTCCGCCAACCGCGACGTTGAGGAGGATAAAGAATGGTCCCTGGAACTCCGAAGTGCTGTTGATCCCACCCGAGATGTTCGCCTCCGCATACTGCACCCGATCGACATACCACTTGATCGAAGTACTGGTACGTGAGATCGCAAACGTGTGGAACCCCGCCGTCAACGAACTGGACGAATTGAAAATTCCTCCGAACGAGGCGTGTTGTCCATTCTGATCGGCCCAGTGAATCGTGCCGAAGTTTTTAGATGGGTTCTGGCCCTGAATCTCCATGATGTCGATCTCTCCGCACGAAGGCCACCCAACCGTACTGATGCTGTTACCAAGCATCCAGAAAGCCGGCCAGATTCCCTGCCCTTCGGGCGCGTTGATGCGAGCCTCGACCCATGTGTTGATGCCGAACGATTGTTTGCCCTGCGTTTTCATTCGCGCCGACGTGTATGCGCTGCCGCCGAAATTCTCACGCCGCGCTTCGATGACCAGCATTCCATTCACGATCCGCGCGTTCTCCGATCTGCTGGTGTAGTTCTCGAGCTCGTTATTACCCCAGCCACCGGCGCCCAGATCGAAACCCCAGTTCGCGGTGCTGATTGTCGAGCCATTAAATTCATCGGACCAAACCAGGTTCGGAAAGCCCGGCGGCGCTCCTCCTGGCGCAGGCGGTGCGCCAACTGCTCCCCACGTAAACTGCTCCCACGTATTTGCGACCGTCCGATCGCATACCAGTGGACCATATGAAGCACGGGCGAGGTCAGCGGAAACGAAACGGCTGTTCGCTCGTCCCCTGAGAGTGAAAGCACCACCGGCAATATCCGTCCACGTAAACTGTTCCCACGTTCCCACCGTCGTGCGATCCGCGACAAGTGGAGCCCACGTTGCCCGGGCTTGATCTGCGGACACGAACAGACCCGTTCCGATTGCTCTGAAGGCGATGAAACCGCCGCCGGCATCAATCACCTGAAACTGTTCCCACGCGTCGACCGACGAGCGATCGGCAACCAGCGGAGCCCATGTTCCACGGTTCTGATCCGCCGATACGAAAAGACCGTTGGCAGACGCGCGTATCCAGATGGTCTGGCCCACAGGCGCTGCCGCCTGAGCGGTGAGTGTGAATAAGAAGGTGGTTAATACTAGAAACAAGATCTTCCTCATGAGTATCTCCTCCTGAATGGGAACGCCAATGTCGTAGGGGAATGTGGTCCAGGTCGACGTGCTGAGCGTCACGTGAGAACCAAACGGGAGGTCTAAATCGTGCTCGGGAATAATACCATTTAACCGCGGATGACGCGGATTAAAATCCGGATTTTATCCGCGTCATCCGCGGTTAATGCGGTCTTCCGCAAGACGATTTGCTGCTTCGTTCGTGGTGATTCCCTGTGCGTTCGCATTCTCGACGATGGTCAAGACTGAGTCGTAAATCTGATCTACTTTTTGCGATGCCCGCGCCGGCTCCCAGCCAAGCAGCTCCGTGCAGCCGTTGAAGACGCCGCCGGCGTTTGCGACATAATCCGGAACGTACAGAATATTTCTTTCCTTGAGCATCTCTCCATGATGCTCGTCGAGCAGTTGATTGTTAGCCGCGCCGGCGACGATTTGGACTTTGAGCTCAGAGATCGTTCGATCGTTGATTACACCACCCAGCGCGCACGGAGAAAAAATGTCCGCACGCACGCCATAGATCTCGCCGGGCGAAACTGTTACGACACCAAACTCGTTTACGACCCGCGCCAGGTTCTCCTCGTTAACATCAGTAACTATCAAATTAGCGCCGGCCTCGTGCAACATTTTCACTAAGTGGTACCCGACATGCCCGCAACCCTGGACCGCAACTGTCAATCCCGAAAGCTCATCACTATTCCAACGGAATTTCGTTGCTGCCTGAATCGCTCGAAATACTCCGCGCGCGGTAACCGGTGACGGATCACCAGAGCCCCCGAGCAGACCAGCGACGTGACGCGTTTCCTGTCGGACGATCTCCATGTCCGCCGGACTTGTTCCGACATCTTCGGCGGTGATGTAGCGTCCACCGAGCGAGTCCACAAATCGACCGTGCACTCGCAACAGTGGTTCGCGGTCGAGCGTTTTGTTGTCGCCAATGATGATCGATTTGCCGCCGCCGAGTGGCAGTCCTGGGAGGGCGTTCTTATAAGTCATCCCGCGCGACAGACGTAAGACGTCCGTGAGCGCTTCTTCTTCGCTCGCGTAGTTCCAGAAACGTGTGCCGCCGACGGCAGGGCCAAGCACCGTGCTGTGAATCGCTATAAAGCCGCGATAGCCGCTCTTCGAATCCCGCGCGTAGAGAACCGTTTCGTGCTCGCTGTTGGTGGTCTTCTTAATGATTTCCATGGTTTTTTATTCAGTACGCTGATGTGACGAATGTTGTTCGAATTTGAGAGCAAGACCACTAAATAGTGTCTTCGTGACTTCGTGGTTAAAAAATGCTGCTCATGCTGCTATCCTTGATTCAATGACGGAAATCAGTATCGCAGAAGCTTCCGACTTGCTGCGCCGGAAAGAGATCTCGCCGGTGGATCTCACGACCTCTTGTCTGGCCCGTATCGAGCAACTCAATCCAACGCTCAACGCCTTCATCACCATCATGCATGACAGCGCGTTGGCACAGGCGCGCGAAGCGGAAGAAGAAATTCGCACGGGCAAATGGCGCGGACCGCTGCACGGCATTCCGATCGGCCTAAAGGATCTGATCGATACGGCCGGCGTGAAGACGACATGCGGCAGCGCTCTGTTCAAAGATCGCGTCCCCACTAAGGACGCGGAGATTGTGCGACGACTGAAGGACGCCGGCGCCGTGCTGATCGGCAAACAAAACATGCAGGAGTTTGCTTACGGCGGCACTTCCACATCGTCGCACTTCGGCCCGGTTCATAATCCATGGGACGTCGATCGAGTAGCGGGAGGTTCTTCGGGCGGCTCGGCTGCGGCTGTCGCCGCCGGCATGTGCTTCGGTGCAATCGGAACAGACACCGGCGGCTCCGTCCGCGAACCCGCCGCGTTCTGCGGCATCGTCGGTCTAAAGCCAACGTATGGCCGCGTGAGCATGCGCGGCGTGTTTCCACTCTCGCCGTCGTTGGACCACGTCGGGACACTCTGCCGCAACGTCATCGACACGGCGCTGTTGCTTCAAGCGATTGCTGGTTACGACAAGTTGGATACGACGACCGTAGATTGGCCAGTTGACTCTTATGCGGAAGCGTTCATCACGAAAACTAAACCACGCCTCGGCATCGTGCGACGACCGTACTTCGACGATCTCGATCCGGAGATCGAGAACGCTACCAATGAGGCGTTGAAACAACTCAGCCACTTGTCCGAGGATGTGCTCGAGATCGAGCTCCCGCCTACGCCGTCTGCAGTGATGGGACCGGAAGTCTACGCCGTACACGCGAAATACATCACCACATCGCCAGAGCTATATGGACGCTGGATCCAGGAACGATTCAAACAGTCAGCAGCAGTGGGCACAGTTGCTTACGTCGAAGCTCGCCAGGAACTCGATCGCCTGCGACGCAGCATCGGAGACGTCTTCAACAAAGTTGATTTGCTGATTACGCCAACCACTCCCGTACCACCGATAACAGTTACGGAAGCGCTGAATATGTTGCCTGATCCAGCAGGTGAGCTCTGGCTGAGGAACACTCGGCCTTTCAATGCGTATGGCTTGCCGGCGATCTCGGTTCCCTGCGGTGTTACGCGAGCGGGCCTGCCGATCGGTTTGCAAATCTCTGGTCCAAACTTCAGCGAAACAAGCCTACTGTCGTTTGCTCATGCTTTCTTCATCAATTCATAGAGCTTCCTGGTGGTGTTGAGGTTTCTGACGGTCATGTCCTTGAAGCTCTTCCGGGTTGAGAGTTTTACAAACTTCGATCGGTTCGCTTCGCTTGCTTGTACCGACCACAAGAGAGTGCCCGGACGATAGAGCACCTCTTCGATGTCGCTGTTGGCTGGTAGCTCGTCGAGGATCTTCTCGGAATCGATCGAATGACGCAGGAAGATCACATTGAATCGCCAATCGCTGTTGTCACCCCAGTTTTGAGGCAGGGCCTTCACGAGTTTTTCCAGCTCGGGCAGCGAGCGTAACACCACTTTGGATTCGAGCTGATACTCGCTGGACAGCATCTGCTCGATCTTTTTCTCCAGCTTCCGCGGGTCATCTTCCTTTGACTGAAAAATAATATTCCCACTGTTGATGTAAGTGGAGACGTTGGTGAACCCCATCGCCTCGAAGCTCTCTTTGAGCGACTTCATACTGATCATGTTGTTGCCGCCGACATTGACGCCACGCAGCAACGCAACAAAAACGGTGGGAGGCGGTTTCGATCCTTTCATAACTGTAGATTGCCACAAAGAAGCACCAAAGGCACATTTAAATCCGGTAATGGCTCAGTTTGAAAATTGATCACAATTACGCCGAAGGCGTTCGCTAATTTCAGCCCAGGGTTCGAGCTTGCGAGAACCCTGGGATCATTACATCTAAGGCATTCTAACCCTGAAGGGGTTCGCCAACCGCCGAACCCTTTCAGGGTTTAATAACAATTTTTTAATCGTTTCCAGGGTTGTCGCTGCGCTCCAACCCCGGGCTGAAATTAGCGAACGCCTTCGGCGTACTTGTGGTCAAATTTCAAACTAAGGCACATTAAAAATCCTTACGTCTTTGTGCTCTTTGTGTCTATAATCGCGCAGCGCACTCACGCGTGGTCCAACGACAAAGGAGTCACACCTATGAAACACAGAATCCAAACCACATCACACAAATCACTCTATTCACGTATTGCCAGTGTGCTCCTCTTGATTCTCTTGCCGGTAGCGGCGGTATCGGCGCAAACGTTTCGCGGCACGATCCTCGGCACGGTCAGCGATCCAAACGGCGCGCTCGTCGCCGGCGCAAAGGTCACAGTCAAGAACACAGGCACCGGGCTCGAGCGTTCGACGACTACCGATGACGCCGGCAACTATACCGTCGCCGAATTGCCGATTGGTCCATATGAAGTGCATGTCGAGCAGACTGGCTTTGCAACGATAGTCGTGTCAAATGTTTCTGTCGAAGTGGCCAGTGAGCGACGCGTCGATGTGAAGTTGAGTGTTGCCGGCCAGGAGAACCTCGTGGTCATTGCGCCAAACGTGCAAGTCGAGACCACTACCAACACGCTTGGCGGCACTCTCACGACCAAAGCTATCGCGGACATGCCTGTCAACGGCCGCGATTTCACCAAGCTCCTCGTCATGGTCCCGGGCGCGACTGGCGATCCTTCGGGCGCAACCGATTCTCCCGGATCGTTCGGCTTGTTTAGCGCCAACGGCAATCGCGGGCGCGCAAACAATTACCTGCTAGACGGCACCGACATGAACGACGGCTATCGCAATCTGCCGGCAATCAACGAAGCCGGAGTGTTCGGAACTCCCGCAACCATCCTCCCCATCGAAGCCATTTCCGAAGCAGCGATACTCTCAAACTTCGAAGCCGAGTATGGCCGTAACTCCGGCGCCATCGTCAACATCGTCACCAAGTCGGGCACCAACGATTTTCACGGTTCGCTATTCGAGTTTTTCCGCAACAACAAACTCGACGCGCGCAATTTCTTCAATCCTAAACCCAACCCGCAAACGCAGTTTCGAAACAATCAATTCGGCGGCGCGCTCGGTGGTCCAATAAAGCGCAATAAGACGTTCTTTTACTTTGCTTACGAAGGTCAACGCGAACGAGTCGGACTGAACTCAACCGCACGCGTTCCGGACCCACGCGAGATCGCAGCGCTGGGCGGTCCAACAAATCCAGTCATCGCGCGCTTGCTGGCGCGCAATCCATGGCCGGCTCCGAATAACCCGTTGCCGCTCTTCGACAATAGCGGTGAACCGAACCTCTTTGTCACCACGCCCGCTTCAAACGACGTCGACAGTCTCATCGGCAAGATAGATCATTCATTCAATACCGATAATCAACTTACAGGACGTTACTTTTTCGGCACGAGCGACCAGTCGTTCCCGCTCGCAATTCTCGCCGGCAACATCCTCCCCGGTTACAACACGACCACGCCGACGACAGTTCATCTCGTCTCGATCTCTTACTTGAAGGTCCTTTCGCCAACCAAAGTGAACGAGCTGCGTTTTGGTTACAACCGATTCGACGAAGGTTTCTTTCCCGAAGACAACGATTTCGATCCGCGTTCGATCGGGCTCAACACCGGCATCACCAATGAGCAGGACTTCGGCTTACCACAGATTCGCATCCAGGATGATCTCGGCATCGCCAACATCGGCGCGACGCTCTCCGTCCCGCGCGCACGCGTCGATAGCAACTACCATGTGATCGACAACTTCTCGTGGAAGCTCAACCGGCACGACTTGAAATTTGGTTACGAGTTTCGACGCACGACGGTGGACCAGTTTTTTGATGCGGGCTATCGCGGTCGCCTGGATTTCGGGTCGCTCGAGGATTTTCTTTCCGGCACGCTTAGCGGCGGCCGCCAAGCACGCGGCAATTCCAATCGCAATACTTTCCAGAACTCACACGCCGGTTACTTGCAGGACACGTTTCGCTGGAGCCCACAACTCACGTTCAACCTTGGACTCCGTTGGGACTATTTCGGCGTCATCGACGAGAAGAACGATCTGCTGAGTAACTTCAGTCCTACCGGGGGTCTCGTGCAAGTCGGCTCACCGGAACTGCCGCGTCTCTATGATCGCGACTGGAATAACTTCTCGCCACGCCTGGGGCTGGCATGGAACGTCCACGGCAACGGCAAGACTGTTGTTCGCGCGGGTTGGGGTTTGTTCTACGACGCGTTCTCGCAGGACTTTTTTGCAGGACAACTGCCGTTCAATACGTTCAATCCGGGACCGGCTTTCAATCCGGTTGGTCCAGCTCCCGTCCTTTTTTCATTCTCGACCGTGCCTGAGATCGAGAACAACGTCCCGATCTTTACAGACTTTCTCGACTCCGACGTGTTTGCGGTCGATCCGAACCTGCGCACACCGTACATCCAAAACTACAATTTCAATATTCAACAGGAGTTGTTCAGAAACGGTGTGCTCGAAGTTGGCTACGTCGGCTCAACCGGTAAAAAGCTGTTTCGCTACCGCGAC
>Ga0207670_10002016_pt1 | contig 10663 bp, 4 predicted proteins | sample KBSS23HmetaG_FD_184339 | JGI IMG/M metagenome (GOLD analysis project Ga0207670, IMG submission 184339) | Switchgrass rhizosphere microbial communities from Kellogg Biological Station, Michigan, USA - KBS S2-3H metaG (SPAdes) (version 2) | ecosystem: Host-associated > Plants > Roots > Rhizosphere... | reverse complement strand
GAGCAATTCGTCAGGCACCTGTTTTTCCAGATACATCAGATAGAGAACCGCGATCTGCCGCGCCATGAGAGGATCGCGCAGCTTGAGCTGTTTCAGGGCCTTGAGCTCGGCAAACGTCGCCTTGTCGGCGAGCGCTTCGTCGAGTTTGTTCTGCGCCTGTTCCTTGGCCTTGAAGTCCTCGTCTTTGCCCGACACGTTGGCGGTCCACCACGCCAGGCTGAGCTCTTTTTCTAAAGGCCGGATCCTGGATTCGTGTCCGGCAATGAATTGGCGCGCCCGCGCGTCATCGGCCGGGCGCGTCGCCGCGTTCAGGCTGGCCGGGCAGGCGAGGATAACCGCGAGGAGGAGGAGGATGGCGATGGACAACATGGATTTCACGGTTCCTTTCCACTGGGTGCGAGCATCAGGCGCCCCGATTGTGTGGCTGCATTCGGAAAAAGCACGGGCGAATATTCCGTTGGCTGCAAGCGGCGTCAAGGTTGCTTCGAACGATACGTGCAGCGAGGGGCTGGAGCGCGACGCATCTGAGCGATCCGCCGAATTGCTGCAATCCGGGTTCGACGCGACGCGCGCCGTCCCCTTACCGCGGAAACCGCGGAATGAACGACAATTTGACCAAATGGAGAGGGCCGCACAAGAGGCGCAGAAGGATTCAGCTTTTGTGATTTTTGTGCCTCTTTGCGGCTAAAAATTCTGTCTTCTAGCTTGCGGCCTGATCAGTATGCTTCGGAATAAGCGGTCCCCGGCACAGAACCCATGCTGAACGGATGAGGATAATTTTCTTTTTGCTTGGATTTTTCACGGTGATGACAGCGACGTTTTTCGGCTTTGCCGGACGATGGGATCTGCCACTGGCCTGGGCCTGTCTGGGTGGGTATGCGGCATTCATGGTCCTGGCGCAATGCCTGATGGATCCGGAGCTGCGACGGGAACGAATGAATCCGGCACCCGGCGGAATCGATCGGCAGATTCGTTGGGCGATGCTCCCGTTTATGCTTGGCTATTGGGTGGTGGCCGGCTTGGACGTTCGCTGGCACGGTTCGGAGATCATACCGCCAGGTCTTCAAATACTGGGCCTGGCCGGAATGGCCGGGTTCCTCGGTCTGGCATTGTGGGCCTTGACCCAGAATCGGTTTTTCTCTCCTGTGGTCCGGGTTCAAACCGAGCGCGGGCACCATTTGATCACCAGCGGGCCGTATCGGTTCATCCGGCATCCGGGCTATTTGGGAGGCGCCGGCAGCGCCCTGTGCGGAGCAATTGCTCTGGGCTCCTGGTGGGCATTGCTGCCGGCCGCAGGCGTGGCGGGAGTTCTCCTCAGGCGCATCCGGCTCGAAGATCAATTCTTACACCGTGAACTGGCCGGCTACCAGGACTACGCGCGTAAAGTGCGGTACCGCATCTTTCCGGGTATCTGGTGAGTGTTGCGGATGCATGTGTCCGACGGTATGCTCGGCGGCGAAACGATGAGTCGGCCGGCAACTTGCTATCTGTGTTTCCTCGCGGTGGCGTCCACGGTTTACGGCCAAACGGATTTTCGCGTTCCAGTGGAAGGGCAACCGTTGGCAGCCAATGTCACTCGCGTGCTGCAAGCGCACCAGTCTCTTGGAGCGCCTTTGCCGGACGAAGCGATCAAAGGACTCGAAGCCGCTGCGCAGGCCCGAGACGCCGATCGCCTGCAGGAGTTGCTGGATCCGCACGTGCTTCTGGTTGTCACGATCAATCCTGAATCCCGCGTGAAAGTGCAACGTGGCCCCGCGAAAGCCCTGTTGCAACAAGCCGGCTTCACTCCCGTGCTCGTGAAAGTAATCAACCAGAGCGCTCTGACCCGGGAGCTGCGCCTGGTGAGTCCGCAGGCGGGTCAGGTCTATGCCGGGATGACACCGCTGAGCGCGCAACGCATGCAGCGAACGCAACTCAAGGAAACGGCCGAAACCAACGCGGTTGCAGGCCGATTTCTGGAGCTGGAGATGTATTCGCGACCGCCCATGTCGCCGAACTTGAGCGGTCTCGCGGCCGAGTACGCCATCGCCCTCATTTACAGCAGTGAATCGGGACCACGCGACGCCACGATCGGATTCGATGTCGGCCAGGGAAATCAAGACCTCGGCTATCGAGGCGAAGCGTCTGTGTTGTTCGACATTCGACCCGCCGTTAGGACAAAGTTGAGCGTCAAGGACCACGACGGGAAGGCCGTCGCCGCACGCTTCATTTTTCGCGACGAGGCCGGCCATGTGGTTCCGCCGCAGGCCAAGCGGCTCGCACCGGACTTCTATTTTCAGCCGCAAATCTACCGGCGCGATGGCGATGTGGTGCTGTTGCCTCCCGGCCGGTTGCGCATGCAATGCGACCGCGGCCCGGAATACCGGCAACTTCGGCGCGAGGTTGAAATTCCATCACTCGCGACGGCGGAGCTCGAGGTGAGACTCGAACGCTGGATCAATCCGATGGACTACGGATTCTACAGCGGCGACCATCACATTCACGGGGCCGGCTGCGCGCACTACTCGAGCCCGACCGAGGGCGTGACACCCGAGGACATGTTTCTGCAAGTCAACGGTGAAGGATTGAACGTCGGGTGCGTGCTGACCTGGGGTCCTTGTTACGATTATCAACGGCGCTTTTTCACACCCACCGTGCACCAGCTCAGCGAACCGCTGAGCGTGATGAAGTATGATCTGGAAATTAGCGGCTTCGGTTCGCAGGCATTGGGACACGTCTGTCTGCTCAACCTGAAGGAACAAACCTATCCGGGTTCCGAAGGCACCAAGATCAAAGGTTGGCCGACCTGGACCACCCCGGTCATGAAATGGGCGAAGGCACAAGGAGCTGTGACTGGCTATGCGCACTCCGCCAGCGGGCTGGAGATTGACGCGCAAGACGCCACCCGGCGGCTGTTCAAACGGTTCGATGCAAACCAGGATGCGTTGTTGGTGCGGACCGAGTGCGAACAGGCCTTGCTACCGTTGCGGTTCGATGCGATCGACGCCGACCGCGACGGTGCGTTGAGCGAATCGGAGATGGTTTCTGCGCACCTACGCACCGCCGAGCAATTGCCGAACCTCGCCGTGCCGCAGATGAATGGCGTCGGCGCGATGGAAATCTGTGTGAGCACGGCCGCAGGGGTGTGTGACTTCATCAGCGCCATGGACACCCCGCGCATTGCCGAATGGAACATGTGGTATCACCTGCTCAATTGCGGTTTCCCGCTCAAGGTCAGCGGCGAAACGGATTTTCCCTGCATGAGCGGTGAGCGCGTGGGCCAGGGGCGCGTGTACGTCCACTTGGGCACCGTGACTCGGATCGATTTCGGCGAGTGGTGCAAGGGCCTTGCAGCGGGACGTTCGTATGTCTCGGACGGATTCGCTCACGCGCTTGCCTTTACGGTCAACGACGTTGCGCCTGGGCGCGGGGACGTGCGCCTGACCGCGCCGGGCAAGGCACGGATTCGAGCCAAACTCGCATTCGCGCCGGAACTGCCGCGAGCGGTTGCTCACGGCATGATTGTGCCGCCCGAGGGCAAACGGTTTGTCGGTGATACGGTAACCCTGCACGGACCACGCACCGACGAATTCATTCCCAGCGGTCCGCGTCTTGTCGAGATCATGGTTAATGGGAGAGCGGTCGCAACCAAAGAGGTTCCGGCGGACGGCCAGGCGCATGATTGGGAGTTGGAGATTGAAATCCATCAGAGCGCCTGGGTCGCGCTCCGACACTTTCCGCAGCTCCACACCAATCCGGTCAATGTGATTGTGGGCGGCAAACCCATCCGCGCGTCACGGGACAGTGCGTTATGGTGCATCGAAACCATCGAGCAGCTCTGGCGAACGCGGGAACGGGCGATTGCGGAGCCCGAACGCGCGGAGGCGCGCCGAACATTTGACGAAGCCATCGAGCAGTTCCGGCGCATTGCCAAAGAGGCTTGGAGTGAAGCTCAAGAGAAGGCCGCGACAGCGACCCGGTAGTGGCACGGGTGCCTCGCCATTTTGATGACTCGACTTTACCGCGAACTACGGTCGCGCTTGTAACAACACCTGCCGCGTTGAGAGGAATGTTGTCTCACCAAAAGCTCATTTTCACACCTGCCACCCCTCTCATTAGCACCGCGGCTTCAGCCCGGTGCTAACGATTGGAGGGACGATCAGAACCGTTTAAACGGTTTGTCCGCGAGGTGAGTAGCCGTTAAAACGGCTCATCGTCTGCGTCGCCCGGTAACACCGGGCTAAAGCCCGTCTATCTGTACAGCGAGGTCTTCGACCTCAAACCGACCAGCAAACTGGCCCAAAGCTGCCTGAAAAACCCGGCACATTTGTTACAGATTTGGTTTCTACGAATGGTTAGCGCCCCAATCAATAACAACCGGGGCGCGGCCTTCAGGCCGCTTCAATGTCCTCAGTTCCCCGAGGCTCGGGGAAATCGACAACGTCACAGCGATTGTGCCACGCTGAAGCGGCGTAAACGCCGCGCTCCGTTCGCTCGCGCAACTCCGACGCTAAACACATACAAAGCCCGATGCTACTAAGAAACTTTCGTATTTGGTCTGAACGCGCAGCGCGGCAAATTGCCGTGAAATTTTTGTTGACGCTGAAAACGTGCAGTCGGAAGTTCCCCACATGAAGACAGACACGAGGCGAATCTCCCCCAACCCCACAGTGCTCAGAAGCTCATTCCCATCATCCACCGGCTTCACGCTCATCGAGCTTCTGGTTGTTATCGCAATCATTGCCATCCTCGCCTCGCTGCTCCTGCCCGCGCTGGCCCGGGCGCAGGCGAAGGCGAAACAGACGTCGTGCCTCTCGAACATGCGGCAGATCGGGCTTGCAACGATGTTGTATGCGCACGATTTCAGTGATTTCCTGCCGTACGGCTATGCCTACACCTGGCCGGGCCAGACGTTGCTGTACTGGTGGCAGGATTTTTGCCGGCCGTACATGCAGACCGAGAAAGTTTATAGCTGTTCCAGCGCCGTGCAGCACAACACATGGACGGACAAGCGCCCGCCGGGCACGCCGAAGGTGTTGACGAATGATTACGTCTGCAACCCGCAGGGCGGCGTCTTTTACGTGACCTCGAAAAGAGAATGGGATGACGCCAACGGCCCGTTCATCAACAACTGGGACAATCCCAGCCGACGGCTCTCTGAGATCCAGGACACGCCAGGGACTATCGCCATTTGCGACGCCCGCTACTCCGTCTTCGAAATCTGGTGCATCGAGCAAACCGACGCGTGGTACAATGCCGGCTTCGGCCCCGCCTATCTTTTCTCCAGTCCGGACACAAGGAACCCGACCGTGGGCCACGTTGGCAAGCGCCACAACGGCGGCTTCAACACCACCTTTTGTGACGGCCACGCGAGTTACATCAAGAAATCCAACCTCGGCATGTGGACTACCCGGGCCAACGACTAACCGCCGGCCGATTGGCCGCAAGCCGATCTCATTCTGATTTCGACATTCGTCATTCGATTTTAAGTGTGCGGTTCATGGAATGAATTGCTCTATGGAGGGTCGAGGACCAGCCGAGCACTCGACCGGTTCGGCGAAGACACAGCGACGGGAAGCATCCGCTCCAGATCCCAGCCGGCGCGATTTCGTTCGTTGGCTCACCGCGGGTTTGTGTTGGTCGTTTGCCCCGGAGGACACCTTTTCCCAAGCTCCGGGCAGCCCGCCGGTCCGCCTTGCTCAAAGAGCGAATACGAAGGAATCTCCAATGGTGCGCACCGAATCGGATGTTGGATCGCTGTGGCCATTCATTCAAAGCCAGGCGGTGAGCGGCGAGTTTCCCCTGTCCTGGCTGCGACCTGGATTCAAGAGTCTCACGGCATGGAGACGGAAAGCGCGCGGCAAACTGCTGGAGCTGCTGCATTACTCGCCACCCAGGTGCGACCCTCAGGCGGAGGTGGTCGAGCGGATTGACGTAGGGGATTACGTGCGGGAAAAGGTCTATTTCAACACCACGCCAGACATCCGCGTGCCGGCGTTCGTGCTGGTCCCGAAACGGGCGAAGCTGCCCGCGCCAGGCATCGTGGCGCTCCACGATCACGGCGGGTTTTATCTTTGGGGCAAGGAGAAGATCGTCGAGATCGAAGGCGAACATGCGGCGCTGACCGATTTCAAGAATGGCTATTACGGTAGCAAGAGCATCGCCAGCGAGCTGGCGCGGCAGGGCTATGTTGTTGTTGTGATTGATATGTTCTATTGGGGCGAGCGCCGGATGTTGCTCGATGACGATCTGGCTGACTGGCGCGAGCGGCCGCGCGATATCAAGCCTGAGCGAATCGCCGAATTCAACCGGCGCGCTGGCCAGAGCGAGCAGCTGGTCGGCCGCACAATCTACTCGGCCGGTTTCACGTGGCCGGGAGTGATGTTTTGGGATGACATCCGCACGGTCGATTACCTGCTCACACGACCGGACGTGGACAGAAACCGCATTGGCTGCGTGGGTTTGTCCGTGGGCGGCCTTCGGTCGTGCCACCTTGCCGCGCTGGATGACCGGATCAAGGCCGCGGTGGTCGTCGGATGGATGGCGTCGTTCCCGCGCCAGCTCCGCCGCCACATCCGGAACACGATCGGCCATACCAAGGTCGTGCCCGGCCTGTATCGCCATCTCGATTATCCCGACATCGCTTCGCTCGCGATGCCACGGGCCCTGTTGGTGATCAACGGCGCGAAGGACGGACTCTTCGATCTCGATGGCGTGCGCGCCTGCTTCGACAAACTCAACGCGTGTTACAAGAAAGCCGGCGCGCCGGAGAAATGCCGCACCCGGCTCTACGACACGCCACACGAGTTCAACGCGGAGATGCAGGCGGAGGCGTGGGAATGGCTCAGACGCTGGTTATGAACCAAGCCATGTCAGCGCACTACTGAGCAGACCGTGGGTTTTACGACAATTTGACGAAATGGAGATAGCCACGATAAGGCACAAAAGGCGCAGAAGGATTCAGTTTTTGTGATTTTTGTGCCTCTTTGCGGCTAAAAATTCTGTCGTCCATCTTGCGGCCTGATCAGTAACTGAGATGCTTCTGAGCTCGTGCAGGAAAAAATTGTTGATGAGACTTGGGGATTACCTAATATGAGATTTGGGAAACGCTGAATTCGCGAGCGGGTCTGAAAAGCTGTGCCGAATGGACGCAACAACAGACCACATGAAAGCCATACCAAGACAGGGCGCAAAGGGTGAAGCCAGGTCCCACCCCAAGCCCGGGAACCAGTCGGGCACTCAACCGAAGGCAAACACTCCGAATCGACCGGAAGCGTCGGGCGCGGGATCGGCGCTTCGAGGCTCGAGGTCCGCAGACCGAAGCCAAAAGCCGGTCAAACAAACCTCTCCCGACAGCGGATCAGGGGCCGCTCCTGAAATCCGCCTGGCCACGTCAGCCAGCCGCGCGGAAATGCGCTTCCCAATAGTTGGCATTGGCGCCTCGGCCGGCGGCCTGGAGGCGTGCACCCATTTGCTCCAGCATTTGCCGCTCGATACCGGCATGGCGTTTGTGCTGGTGCAACATTTGGACCCGGCGCACTCGAGCGCACTGACTCAATTGCTGGCCCGGGCGACTCAGATGCCGGTTCACGAGGTCAGCAACAACATGCCTGTCCGACCCAATCGCGTGTTTGTCATCCCGCCCAATGCCATCATGGCGATTTCGCAAGGCAATTTGAAGCTTCAGCCGCGCGTCGAAACCGGTCGGGCGCATCGGTCGATCGATTTCTTTTTCGAGTCACTCGCCCAGGACCAGCATGAGCGGGCCATTGGCGTGATCCTTTCCGGCACCGCCTCGGATGGCACGTTGGGCCTGGAAGCGATCAAAGCCGAAGCGGGGATAACCTTTGCCCAGGATGAATCCGCCAAATACGATTCCATGCCACGCAGCGCCATTGCTGCCGGCTGCGTCGATTTCGTTCTCTCGCCGGAGAACATCGCCAATGAACTGGCGCACATTGCCCATCATCCCTATGTGGCCGCAGGAACGCCTGAGCCACCGGGCGGGCTCGAGGACCGGGATAACCTGTTACAAGCTGGCGGACGACGTCGGCGGCGTTCCCAAGCCGCAGCCGCGTCCGGGGAAGCGGTGCTGACCGGTTTTAAAAAAATTCTGCTGCTGTTGCGGCAGCACTCGACGGTTGATTTCTCCCTCTACAAAATCAGCACGATCCAGCGGCGCATCAACCGGCGAATGGTGCTCAGCAAGCTGACGACACTGGATGAGTACGCGCGACTGCTGCGCGGCAATGCCAAGGAATTGGAAGTGCTTTTTTCGGACCTGCTGATCAGCGTGACCGGTTTTTTCCGCAACCCGGAGGCGTTCGAGGTTCTCAAACGGAGCGTCTTTCCCGCACTCCTGGAGGAGCGTCGCGCCGAGCCAATCCGACTCTGGGTGCCGGGCTGCTCCACCGGCCAGGAAGCGTATTCGCTGGCCATGGCAATCTGCGAACATGCCGAGCGCGCCCCGCGCCCGCCCGCGCTCCAAATCTTCGCGACGGACCTCAACCAGGCCTTGCTGGACAAGGCCCGCGCGGGCCTTTACACGAAATCCTTGGTGCAGGAGGTTTCGCCCGAACGGCTGCGGCGATTCTTTGTGGAGGAAAACGGCGGCTACCGCGTCTGCAAGCCGCTGCGCGAGACCCTCGTTTTCGCCCGGCAGAATCTCCTGAGCGACCCGCCTTTCTCACGCATCGACCTCGTCAGTTGCCGCAATCTGCTGATTTATCTCGAAGCCGGTTTGCAGAAACAGATCATGCCCACCTTTCATTACGCGCTTAAACCGAAAGGATTTCTGTTCCTGGGCGCGTCCGAGTCGATCGGCTCGTTTACAGAGTTGTTTGAGCCGCTGGACAAGAAGCACAGAATTTATTCCAAAAAGCCTCATCCGACGCCTGTGGTGCATTTGCATTCGGCACCCAGGCATCCGGCGGCGAAACAGGCAAAACCCACTTCATCGGGCCCCGCGTCGCAGGAGGAATGGCTCCTCGAAACCACAGCCCAGCGCGAGGCGGATCGCATCGCGCTCTCGCGCTACGCACCGGCCAGCGTGCTCGTCAATGCCGAGTGGCAAGTCTTGCAGTTCCGCGGCGATACCAGCCCCTATCTGAAGCCGCCCACCGGCCGGGCCACCTTCAACCTCATGAAGATGGCGCGCGAAGGCTTGTTGCTGCCCCTGCGCACAGCGCTCAACAAGGCGAAGCATGAAAACCGGGCGGTGCGGAGTGAGAATATTCGCGTGAATCAAAACGGCCAGACCCGAACGGGCAGCCTGGACGTTGTCCCGCTCAAGAATCTCAAGGAAAAGTGCTATTTGATCTTCTTCCACGAATCCCCTCGGCGCACCCCTGAGCCGGCCGACCGGGGCGAGGGCGCAGGCCCTCGCGCAAGGCATGACCGGGGCGGTTTGAAACCTTCCAAGTCTGCCGCAGGACCTCGGGCACGGCTCGCGGAGTGGGCCGCGGAAAGGGGTGAACCTACCAGCACACAACGCCGCATCGCCGAATTGGAGCGCGAACAGGCCGAGACGCGCGATTATCTTCAGTCGGTCCAGGAACAACACGAGGCGGCGAACGAAGAGATCCAGGCCTCCAACGAAGAAGTCACTTCCGCCAACGAGGAACTCCAGAGTGTGAACGAAGAACTGGAAACCTCGAAGGAAGAGCTCGAGTCCACCAACGAGGAGCTGACGACGGTGAATGAGGAAATGGCCACCCGGAACGCGCTGCTGCACCAGCTCAACAGCGATCTGCTGAACCTCCAACGCGCCACTCACATGGCCATTGTGGTGCTCAAACGGGACCTGACGATCCACCGATTCACGTCGGAGGCGGAAAAGCCGTTCAACCTGCTGGCCTCCGATGTTGGGCGTCCGCTCGGCGCCCTCCGGCACAACTTCGAGCTGCCAGACCTGGAGGTATTCATTGCCGCGGTCATCGACAGCGTGCGCGAGTCCGAGCGCGAGGTGCGGGACAAAGATGGACACTGGTACTCGCTGCGCGTGCGCCCTTACCTGAGCCTGGACAACAAGGTTGAGGGAGCGGTGCTGGCGCTGGTGGACATCGACGCGCTTAAGCGGACCGAATTGGCCATTAGCGAAGCGCGGGCGTACGCCGAAACGGTGATTCGCACCGTGCGCGACCCATTGATGGTCCTGAGCGCCGACCTGCGCGTTCATTCCGCCAACGACGCGTTCTACAACACGTTCAAGGTCTCGCCCGCAGAAATCGAGGGACGCTCGATTTTTGAGCTGGGCAACGGCCAATGGAACATCCCCAATCTGCGCGAGCTGGTGGAAGGTGTCATCCTCCGGAGCCATCCTTTTAACGACTTCGAAGTCGCGCATGACTTTGAGCATATCGGGCGACGCACCTTTCTGATCAATGCGCGCATGCTGAAGGACGTTGAGAGCACGGCGAAAATGATTCTCTTGGGCATTCAGGACGTGACCGAGCACAAACAGGCCGAAGCCGCACTGCACGAGGCCCAAGAACAACTTGAGCACCACACGCAAGCCCTGGAAAAGAGCGTCGCAGAGCGCACGGCCGCGTTGCGGGAAACGGTCCGAGAGTTGGAAGCCTTCTCTTATAGTGTCTCTCACGATCTGCGCGCGCCGTTGCGGGCGATGAACAATTTCGCCCAAATCCTGCGCGAGAGTCACGCCACTCAACTCGATGCCACGGGG
>Ga0207670_10002014_pt1 | contig 10664 bp, 1 predicted proteins | sample KBSS23HmetaG_FD_184339 | JGI IMG/M metagenome (GOLD analysis project Ga0207670, IMG submission 184339) | Switchgrass rhizosphere microbial communities from Kellogg Biological Station, Michigan, USA - KBS S2-3H metaG (SPAdes) (version 2) | ecosystem: Host-associated > Plants > Roots > Rhizosphere... | reverse complement strand
GACGGCGACAAGATCTCGGTGGGCCAGCCGATGGTGAAGGGCGCCAGCGTCTCGGCCGAGATCGTCGACCATCACCGCGGCGAGAAGCTCAACGGTGGGCGCTTGGAAAATCGTGACCGCTGGCAGTGTCATCCCCGTCAACTTCTCCACCTGCCCCATCAACCGCACCGCCAGCAATGAATGACCGCCCATTTGGAAGAAATCGTCCCGCACACCGATTCGTTCGACGCGAAGCAGCTTCCGCCAGAGTTGACACAGTTGCCGTTCCACTTCGGTGCGCGGGGCAAGGTAGTCGCCCTGGCTTACAGGTCCCACCCTGGCGGATGTTTCGATCTGCGCAAGAATTTTGGCAGCGTCATTGGCTTCGACCGCGATCCACCGCAAATGCGAACCCATCCGCGCCCACGGATTGGCGGAGGCGACTGGCGAGGGCAGTTTGGGCAAATCGGGCGGCTTTCCCGCCTCCTCCTGCACTGCCTCCAAGCGAACGTTGGAAGCGACCTCAGCCGGGAAGCGGAATGAATATCCGCCATTCAACGGCTGCCGCCAGGCATCTCCCACTTTTTCAAGAAATTCACCTGCCGGTTTGTTTTTGGGAGTCGGCTCGAAATAGATCTCCACCTGCGCCAAACCTCTGGTGGCCGCGATCGAGCCGAGGTGCGCCAACATCTGATGCTCGACCCCCCGGCCCAGGACCCGGCAGCTCAACAGGAAGCTGTCCACGCCGAGGCGTCCTGCTTCGGCTTTGAAAATGAGCACTCCCACCAAGCCGTAATCCCCGAAACGATCCCGCACCGACACGGTTAGGATCTCCATGCCGTCCCGTTGCTGGAGTTCCCGCAACTGCGCTTCGGTGCGGCGGCGGGTTGAAAAGTTGAATTGATTGGTGCGTTGCGTGAGCTGCGCCGCTCTTTCGAGGCGTTCCGGCTCCAGCGCATCTATCTCGACCTGGAGCTCCAGACGGGCGACGAATTCCGCCAAACCGGTCGACTCGGCGCGAAGTTCTTCCCGAAGCCGGTTCTGTCGATACTGCGCGGTGCGTTGCTTGTCTTCGGACGTGACTTTCAACCGGTCAAATGCCCAACAGTGCTTCAGGAAGTCTTCCACTTGCTCGACCGCCTGCGGGATCTGTAATGCCAGGACCTCGGGACAATTCGCCTGCACCTCGGCACATTCGACGGGACTGTCGTCGATGAACACAAAGCTGTCCAAACCGAGGTTAAGCTCGGCCGCAAGGTTCTTAAGATTCTCTGATTTCCGGCGCCAATTGATCCGGCGTGCGGCAAAATGCTCAGGGCGCAAAACGAAATCCTCGCGAGCCGCAAACACCGCGTCGACATCCGATGGATTGTTCTTGCTGCATAAGCAGAGCAACATTCCGGAATTGAGTTGCGCCCGCATGAACGTTTGGAGCGCCGCTCGCCCGGGCTCCAGCTTTAGATTCGCCGGGCTCTCTTCCCCACAAATGCCGGTCCAGAGGGTTTCGTCACAATCCAAGGCAATGACTTTACGTGGCGGCTGTTTCAGGGCGTGGAATTTGCGAATGATCAGAGTTGCCAGAGCCGCAAAATAAACGGGGGTATAAGGGACGTGTCCCAGTTCATCTTCCTGAGGATCGTAAACCTCGGTCACCGGATAGAACCGGGTTAATTCCTCGGCCGTGGTCAAATAGACGCCATTGATCTTGTCCAATGCCTGGACCAACTCTCCTTCCAGCTCCTGAAGCAATCCCGGGTTGGCCGGGTGAGCGGCGGCCGCTTTGGAGGACGGGCACAGGCAGATCAGATGGGCGGTGGCGTGTTGTGCGCTGGTGCTCAGCGCTGAAATCAATTCCGTGATGTGCCCCGCCAATTTTTCCCTCACCAGAAGTCCATCGCTGGTGGGCGTGTTTCGCTGCCAGTCTTCAATCCGCATCAAAATCACGTTCAGGCCAGACCTGTTGGTTCTGAGCAAACTGGTTGGATCGAGCAATTGTTGAAAGACTTGATTGTAGGGGGCGAACCCGAGCTGAACGGGCAGGGCGAGTTTTTTCACCCAAAACTGCAGCGGCTCTTCCAGCGGCTCGACCGCGAACGTGCCCGCGATCGCCAACCGTTCCTGCTCCGCCTCCGCGCGAGCCTCGGCGGAACGCTGAGCCAGAGCTTTGGGCAATTCAAAGCCGGCGAGCTGCGTTTGCGGTGCTTCGACGAGTCGCTGCAAAATGCGGGCAAACGCCTCCATCAATTCTGCGATCGTCTGCCGCTCGAACAGATCGATCCGATAGTCGCAACTAAGCGATAGCCCCCGCTCGTCTTCTTCACCGACAAATCTCAAATCGAGCAACGCCGCCTCTTTTTCCACCGATAAGAACGTGCCTGTCAACTCGCCAGCGGCCAGCACCGTGCGCGGAAAGTTCTGAAGCAAAAAGCCGACGTTATAGATCGGATTCCGGTCCCGACGCCGTTCTGGGTTTACCGTTTCGACGATCTTTTCGAACGGACAATCCCCATGCCGGTGCGCTTCGAGGAGAGTGGCTTTGACCACCGTCAGAACGTCCCGGCCGGTTTCGGATCCGTTAAGTTGGATTCGCAACGGCAGGAAATTCATGAAACACCCAAGCAGGTTTTCCAATTCCGGTCGGCCGCGGCCAGCCGCAATGGTCCCCAACACCAGATCCGATCGCCGGGTCCATTTGTGCAGCAGGATAACGAGGGCCGAGAGAAGGCTTAGGAATGGGGTGCTCCCTTCGTGACGATTGAGCTCTTGCAGAGCTTGAGTCAACTGAGCCGGCAACAAAACAGACTGACGAGCCCCGCCGGTGGCTGTCTCGGCAGACCCCGGATGGTCGATGGGCAATTCCAGCGAGACAGGCGCAGCGGAGAGCTTGTTCCTCCAATGGGCCAGGTGCGTTTGCAAAACCTCGTCCCGCATCCAACCGCGTTGCCAGGCCGCGAAATCAGGGTATTGGATGGGCAGATTCGGTAGAGCGGGTTTTCCGCCGTCAAGTTGTGCCTGATAGAGATCCCGCAGTTCACTAAAGAACAAGCTGAGTGACCAGCCATCACAAATGATGTGGTGCATCACCAACGAAAAGAGGCATCGGTTGGGTGCCAGGGCAAACAACGTACAACGCAGCAATGGTCCTTCGGCCAGATCGAACGGTTGCTTGGCAAGTTCAGTGGCCTGCTCCCCGGCTTCCTTTTCCGCTTGCGGGTGTGCTTGCAAATCCAGGCGGGCCAACTCGACCGTTCCCGTCGGCGAAATGAATTGAACAGGTTCACCCTTAACCTCCGGAAACCGCGTTCGCAGAATTTCGTGGCGGGCGACGATCTGATTAAGGCATTCCTGAAACAGAGGAGCATTCAACGGTCCCTCCAGGAGGACCGCCGCGGTCTCATTGTAGGCGGAGCCAGCCGGGTCCATTTGATGAATGAACCACAGCCGTTGCTGCGCGAATGAAAGCGGCAACGGCTGGTCTCGAGTGAGCCGAACCAATGGCGGGATTTGGTGGATCTCCCCGTTGCTCGACGACAATCCTTCGGCCAATCCGGCAATTGTCGGTCTATCAAACAAGCTCGAGAGGGGCAGCTCGACTTGAAGTGATTGTCCCATTCGCGAGAGGACCCGAATCGCCAGCAGGGAGTCGCCTCCGAGCACAAAGAAATTGTGGTGAACGCCCACTTGTTTAAGGCCGAGGACTTCGCACCAAATCTCGGCCAGTTTGTGTTCGGTGGGCGTTCGTGGCGCCACATAATCGGCCTGCAGTTCGGGGCGATCCGGCTCCGGTTCGGGCAACCGGTTGCGATCAATCTTGCCGCTGGGTGTCAGCGGCAGCTCCTGCATTGGCACAAAGGCGGAGGGCACCATGTATTCCGGCAGATTTGCCCGGAGTGCCTGACGCAATGGATCGATTTCGACAGGTTGACCCGGCTTGGGCACGAAGTAGGCCACCAGGCGGAGACTGCCCGATGCCCCTGGACGCGCCACGACCACCGCCTGCTTCACCAATGGATTCGCCAACAGCGCGCACTCCACTTCTCCCGGTTCAATTCGGAACCCGCGGATCTTCACCTGCTCGTCCACGCGTCCGATGAATTCAAGGTCTCCATCAGGAAGAACGCGAACGCGATCTCCTGTCTTGTAGAGCCGGGCTTCAGCCCGAAACGGATGCGGAATGAACTTGGCGGCGGTCAACTCGGGCTGATTTAGGTAGCCATGAGCCAGGCCGCGGCCGCCCAGATGCAATTCACCGGATTGACCCTCCGACACGGGCCGCAATTCTTCATCCAACACGTGGGCTTCGAGGTGTGGAAGTGGATGGCCAATAGGGACCGAATTGCCCTGGGGCAGCGGCAATGTCAGGTCCGGTTCGTAAATTGTGGCAGTGATCGTCGCTTCGGTTGGTCCGTAGGCGTTGATCCAGCGGACTCGCGGACCCACCACGGTTTGCCACCGGGCAAGCGCCTGCCTGGACACTTTTTCATTGCCTGTGATCAACAGGCGCACGCTGGGCGGCATGCCTGCTCCCGATCGTTCGAGTTCCGCCACCAGCTCGTGCCACCAGGACGCAGGCAGGTTCAACACCGTAACTCGATGATCATTTATAAAGCGTAGGAAGTGATCAAACGATTTTGCCGCATCTTCACTTCGCAACACCACCGTCGCCCCGCGGATCCAGGCAGGAAAGAGCTCTTCCGCCGCGACGTCAAAGCTGAGCGCAGCGAATTGCAAAACCCGATCCCCGGCATCCAGTTCGTAAATCCTCGCCATTGCTGTCCCGTGGTTGGCCAACGCGCGATGGGGAATGAGCACTCCTTTGGGCCGGCCGGTTGACCCCGAGGTATACATCACATAAACGAGATTTTCTCCGCGGTGCAGCGGCAATAAGTCAGACTCACCGCCAGGCTTGAACTCCTCGAGGGCCTCGACGCACACAACTTTTCGGGCCGGGGCGGTGCCGTTCGCGCCGCGGGGCGTATTCCCCGTCTTGAGCTCCGTTCCCTCCCAGTCGGGAAACAATTCCAAAAGCTCATGACGCGTTACCAAGGTCGAAACGCAGGCATCCTTCAGAATGTAGGCCAATCGTTCCCGCGGATAGGCGGGGTCGAGCGGAACATAGGCGCCTCCGGCCTTGAGGATTGCCAAAATCGCGACCGTCATCTCCCAGGAGCGCGGGAGACAAAGGCCGACCAGGACATCCGGCCCCACTCCGAGCGCCCGCAATTGGTGGGCGAGTTGATTTGACCGATCGTTCAGTTCTCGATAGGTCAATGATTTTTGTCCGCAAACCACGGCCAACGCTTCAGGAGTGCGGCACACTTGCCGCTCGAATAATTCTGGAATCCAAGTTTCCATGATAACGCAATTATGTTCCCTCCCCATGTCCATTCAGCCTGAGGGCAATGTTCGCTCAGGAGAAAAGATTCGATTTTCTATGGACTGTTCCCGGAATAGCATCGCGTGAAGAGTTCGGCGAAGGTGGCAGCGTGCGGCTCGCGAAGCATGACGTCGTGGTCGCAGCCGTCAGGCCCAAAGTATTCCTCGGTGCGCTGGGCCACCGTCCGCCATCGCAGTGGTTCAGCGCCGGACCGCACCCAGGCCTCGCTCGGCAAGAACAAGCTGACCCTGCCCGCGAAATGAGATGGCGTGTAACGTCGCGCCGCCCGGAGGGTGGCGCGCTCAACCTTGGCCCGTAAAGCCACAACCGAATCCGACACCTCCGGAAGGTCTGTGCTTGGCTGGACCCGGATGTTGCGCAGTCGCTCGCTGATGTACTCCCGCCGTTCACCAGACGACAGTCTTACCATCGCGCGGGCGTGCCTGATCACGCGTTCGATTTGCAACCGGAAATAGAAGCGCAGCTGCGGCAGCAGCCGGTACATGGCGGGATAGGGCGCGCCGAACAGCGCGAGGCGGACCGCCGTGCCTGCTTGCAGGAGTTGTCGCGCCAATTCGAAAGCGATCATGCCGCCGGCGCAATAGCCGGCAATGATACAAGGGTCATCCGGACGGAGGGCCCGAATCTGGCCCGCGAAATAGGCCGCAATATCTTCGATGCGCGTGAGCGGTTCGCCTTGGCCGTCACGGCCCGGTGGTTCGAGCCCGTAGAACGGCTGATCCTCGCCCACGTGCTGCGCGAAGAAGCGGTAACAGAAGACGTCGCCATTATGCCCGGCCACGGCGAAAACGGGGGTGCGATGGCCGCGCGGCTGCAGCGGCACGATGGCGCGCTGCCGTTGGGCCAGCTCTCCGGCCGAGCGCAGAAATTCCAAAAGATCGCCTTTGCGCAACCGCAGTTGATCGCGCAATTCGGGAGTCAACGCGTGCTCGGGCGCATTGCACCGCAACTTATCACCGTCCGCCCGGACGTGAATGTCTCGCGCGCGCAACTCAGCAAGCAAGCCAGTCACCGTCATAGCTGGATCTCCACCCGATTCCCCACACTGGCGGGCTGCCGATTGGAATCAGCCAGCCAAGCCAGACCATCCACGGCCTCAGCCAACGCGGAAACGGTTTGCCGCTCGAATAGCGTCCGGAGCGGCAGATCGTGGCCCGATGCAGTGCGCAGTTGCAACATGAGCCGAGCCGCCATGAGCGAATTGCCGCCTAGGTCGAAGAAGTTGTCGAGGGCTCCGACATTCGCTCGGTTGAGCACGGCGCAAAATGCGCCCGCGACCAGCTCTTCCGTCGGTGTTCGGGGCGCCACAGAGGTTCGGCTGCGCGCCCCATCATCCGCGCCAGGGGCTGGCAGCGCCTTGCGATCTATTTTGCCGCTTTGCGTGCGCGGCATGGCGGAGAGCATGACGAATTGGGCGGGCACCATGTACTCCGGCATGGCGGCGCGCACCCGCGCGCGCAACTGGTCAGCAAGATCGTCCGGCGCGGTCTCAGCAATAAGATAAGCCACCAGACGCTTGTCGCCCGGAGTATCTTCGCGCGCGACGACCGCGACTTCGCGAACACCCGGGTGCTGCGCGAGAGCGGCCTCGATCTCTCCGACTTCAATGCGAAAGCCGCGAAGCTTGACTTGGAAGTCAAGTCGGCCGAGGTGCTCGATGTTGCCGTCGCCGCGCCAACGGACGAGATCGCCGGTGCGGTATAGCGTGGCCCCGGTTGGGCCGAACGGATCCGGGACGAACCGGTCAGCGGTGAGCGCAGGCCGATTCCAGTAACCCAGAGCAACACCGGCGCCTCCGATGTAAAGTTCGCCCGGCACGCCGATCGGGCAAAGATTCTTCTGAGGATCGAGAATCCGCACGATGGTGTTGGCAACGGGCCTGCCGATGGTGATTCCGTTGGTCGTGTCGGTAATATGGGCGCAGGTGGAATACACCGTCGTTTCGGTCGGACCGTAACCGTTCCACAACTCGATTCCGCTGGAGAGCAACTGATCGGCAAGAACCTTCGGCAACGTTTCGCCTCCCACCACCGCTTTCATCGCAGCCTTGGGTTTCCAGCCGGCCTCCATCAGCAGCCGCCAGGTGACAGGGGTGGCTTGCAGCACGGTGGCCCGGTGCTGATCAAGAAGGGCGCCCAAGGCTTGGCCGTCCAGGGCTTCATCGCGGGTCGCGATAACAACCCTGGCGCCGACCATGAGCGAAAGGTGCAGGTCGAGCACGGCGATGTCGAACGACAAAGTGGTCACAGCCACCAACACGTCGTCCGCGGTGAGACCTGGTTCCCGGGCCATGCTGGTGAGGAAGTTGGCTACCGCGCGGTGAGGAATGACAACGCCCTTGGGCTTGCCGGTGGAGCCGGAAGTGTAAATAAGGTAAGCCGGATCCTCAGGCTGCGCCGTGGCCGCATCGGTCGGCAGGCGCGTTCCCGACATGGAAGCAATGGTGTCCGCATCCGCGTCGAGCAAGAGCTGACGTTCGCGAGGCAAAGCGAAGTCGCGAGCCAGCGCGGTGGTGGAAACGAGCAGGGCGAGTTGCGCGTCCTCGGCCATAAAGCGCAAACGATCCGCCGGATACGAAGGATCCAGTGGCACGTAAGCCGCCCCGGCCTTGAGGATGCCGAGCACCGACGCCAGCATGTCGGCTCCGCGCTCGAGGCACAGGCCGACGCGCTGGCCTCGACCGACGCCGCGGGAGCGCAGCGCGTGCGCCAGATGGTTGGCGCGGGTGTTCAGTTCGGCGTAGGTGAGTGTGGTCGCTCCGGCGATGACTGCCATGCGCCCGGGCGTGCGCTCCACCTGTGCCTCAAAAAATTCGTGCATCAACAGCCCGGCCGGAAACTCCGCTTCTGTCGCGTTCCACTCATTAAGAAGCTGCTCTCGTTCTGGTGCCGCCAGAATTGGGATCTTTGATAATCGTTGTTGAGGATCTCTGGCGACGGCCTGCAACAGGGCCAGAAAGTTCGCGGCCATCCGCTCCATGGTCGCGGCGTGAAACAGGTCCGAGCAATACACGAACTCTCCAAAGTAGGCGTCGCCCTCCTCGTAGAGATGAAGACTGACATCGAATTGGGAGAACTTCACATCGGCGCTAAAATCACGGACCTCCAGGTCGCCCATGCGCGTCGCTGACGCGGGCAACACCGTCAACAGGACCTGAAAGATCGGATTACGGCTGGGATCCCTTTCAAATTTCAGATGCTTCATCATCGCTTCGAAAGGCAGCTCGCTGTTGAAAAATGCATCGAGCGTCGTGTCCCGGCACCTTCGCAGCAGCTCGGCAAAAGTTGGATCCCCAGAGAGGTCGCCTCTCAAGGCGATCATGTTGAGGAAATTGCCAATCAACGGCTCGACCTCACTGGGAGTTCTGATCCCGATGGGCGTCCCGATCACGATATCCTCCGCGCCCGAATAGCGGTGAAGCAGCGTGTGAAAGGCGGCCAGCACGGTGATGTAAAACGTGCACCTCTCGCGCGCCCCCAGAGATCTCAATTCCTGGGTCAGCGCGGCTGGGATTCGGAAAAAGACATTCGCACCTTTGAAGGACTGACGGGCCGGCCTGGGTTTGTCACCGGGCAATTCCAAGACGGGAAGCTTTCCACCCAATTGCTTCCGCCAAAAATCCACCTGGCTGGCGTAAGCTCCATTGGCGACGGCCTGCTGCTGCCACACGGCAAAGTCGCCATATTGGATCGGCAACTCCTGTGGACGCGGTTTGTCCCCGCGAAGGAACGCCTGATAATAAGTATTCAACTCCTCCATCAACAACCCGGTGGACAGTCCATCCGACACAATGTGATGGATCGTCAGGATCATGACATGTTCGGCTGCACCCAGTTTGAACAGCGCGATCCGGATCAATGGCAGGCGGGACAGGTCGAACGATTCGACCGGTGCTTCCGCGGCCAGGGCTCGCAACGTTTGTTCCCGCTGGGTCTCGGCGAGGTGATCCAGCGCCGTAACTTTGATTTTGATTTTAAGCTCAGGATGAGTGATCTGCAGAGGCTCGCCATCCTCGACGGCAAAGATGGTCCTGAGTGCCTCATGCCGTTTGATGACCACATTGAAGCTGTCTTCCAGCGCTCGCAAATCCAGACGGCCACGAAGCCGAAATCCAATCCAAAGGTTGTAGGCCGGATTGCCCGGGGTCATCTGGTCGATGACCCACATCTGACGCTGGGCAAACGACAGGGGAGCCGACTGTCGGTCGCGACGTTTCGGTATTTCTGACTGCCTGGCCGATTCGTCGGGCAGCCGCGCTGTATTATCCTTGAGAGTCTTCATCGGATTTAAGGAATTCGATGGTGAGGTCGATGTCTTGGGTTCGATCCTCTCAGCGAGTTGTTGGATGGTTTGGGCTTGAAATTCCACCGCCAATTGCGGCCGCTCAGCCTCGGTGGGCAGCGGAATCGTAGAGACACTTCGGTGCGGTTCCCGGACGATGGCTTCCAGCAGGGTCAGGAAATGTCCGCACAGCCGTTGAATGGTCGGCGCTTCGAACAAATCCGAGCAGTATTCAAAGCGTCCGCAGTAACCCCCCTCTTCCTCGTATAGATGCAGCGTCAGATCAAACTGGGCGAACTTCAGATCAAAATGAAAATTGCTGACCTCCAGATCGCCAAGGCTCGGTGTCTTGTTGGACAGCACCTGCAACATGACCTGAAAGACCGGATTGCGACCTGGGTCCCTCTCGACCTTCAGGTGGTTCACCAGGATTTCGAGCGGCAGGTCTCCGTTGGAAAAGGCATCAAGCGTTATCTCCCGGCTGCGGTGGAGCACTTCGAGGAAGGTGGGATCCTCAGAAAGGTCGCATCGCAAGGCAACCACGTTGAGAAACACCCCAATCAATCCGCTGAGTTCGCCGCCGCGCGCGGAGACGGGGGCGCCGATCAGGATGTCCTCGGCGCCGGAATACCGGTGAAGCAGCACTTGAAAGGCCGCCAGCACGGTCATGAAAAACGTGCAACCTTCGCGCGCGCCCAGCGCTTTCAATTCCTCCGCCTGCGCTGCGGGGATGGTGAAAAATTCGTTCGAGCCTTTAAAAGATTGCAGCGCGGGCCGCGGGTGATCCCCGGGCAACTCCAACACCGGAAGCACGCCGCTCAGCTGCTTGCGCCAGAAATCAAGCTGCCGGGCATGAGCGCCATCGGCAACGGTTTGTTGCTGCCACAAGGCAAAGTCAGCGTACTGCACTGCCAACGCGGGCGGATGCGGACTGCCTCCGCCGGTGAAGCCGCGATAGAACGTATTCAACTCGACCAGCAGGGGATCGATGGATAATCCGTCCGCA
>Ga0207670_10002012_pt1 | contig 10665 bp, 7 predicted proteins | sample KBSS23HmetaG_FD_184339 | JGI IMG/M metagenome (GOLD analysis project Ga0207670, IMG submission 184339) | Switchgrass rhizosphere microbial communities from Kellogg Biological Station, Michigan, USA - KBS S2-3H metaG (SPAdes) (version 2) | ecosystem: Host-associated > Plants > Roots > Rhizosphere... | reverse complement strand
GCTCGATTACGCGCACAACCAGATCAGCGAGGACGGCGCGCGGCTCAGCATCGTGCATCGCGACATCTCGCCGTCGAACGTGCTGATGAGCGTGCGCGGCGACATCAAGCTGGTCGACTTCGGGATCGCGCGCCAGCAGGATCCCGAGCGCGCGCACAAGAGCAAGAGCGGTACGCTCAAGGGCAAGTACGGCTACATGTCTCCCGAGCAGGTGATCGAGCAGAGCCTCGATGCGCGCAGCGATCTGTTCTCGGTCGGCGTCGTGCTCGCCGAGCTGCTGACCGGGCGGCGGCTGTTCGCGGCGGCCAACGAGCTCGACGTGCTCCTCATGGTGCGCGACGCCAAGCTCGCGCGGTTCGACAAGTACGGAGCGGACCTCGACCCCGACCTCTCGGGCATCGTGCGCAAGGCGCTCAAGAAGTCGGTCGACGAGCGCTGGCAGACCGCGGCGCAGTTCCGCGATGCGCTCGCGGAGTGGCTGTTCGAGCACCGCCACCGCATGACGCCGAGGGCCGTCGCCGATGTCGTCGTCGAGCTGCGCGAAGCGGTGATCGAGCGCCGCCAGAAGACGGTCAACGCCGGGACCTCCGTGCTCGACGATCTCGCGCCCAACGCGCCCAGCGCGCCCAGCGCGCCCCACCCGCCGCCGGTCGAGGAGGCCACGCCGGTCGCGATCATCGACGGCGAGCAGAGCATGCCGACGATCTCGGTCAGCTACGATCATTCCCAGGGCCCCGAGCCGGTGAGCGCGGCGCGGCCGGTCACAGTCGGCGATCTCGCGGTGCGCGCCTCGCATTCCCGCGCCGAGACCGTGCCTGCGCGGCCGGGGACCCGGCCGGCGGCCGGGCAGGTGCCGCCGCCCGCGAGCGGCCTCACGGTGAAGCGTCCGATCGCACCGCCTCGCATCCCACCGCTGCCGGGTGCGCGGGGCCTGCGCGCGCCCTCAGAGCGCGATGGCATCATCGAGGTGCCGATCGCCGACACGATCAGCGCGGCGGTCGAGGCGATCACGCAGCCGGTCGCGGAGCGCGCGAACGGGCCGAGCGAAGATTCGGCGATGCGCTCGTTCGAGGATCTCGAGGCGGAGATGCAGGGGCGTGAGCTCCGGTTCTCGGCCGTGAGCGACCTCGAGCACCCGAGCGTACCGGCGCCACCTGAGCTCGTGGAGATCGCGGAGCCGCCCGACGACGCCGGCGAGTTCAGCACGACGTCCCCGCTGCGCGTGCTGTTCCGGCTGATGACAGCGCGCGCAACCGGGCTCCTGGTCGTCGCGGTCGGCGGGATCAAGAAGGAGATCTACGTCCGCGACGGGCAGCCCGAATATGTCTCGTCGAACGTCGCCAGCGAGCTGTTCGGCAACTACCTCGTCAGCAAGGCCGTGCTGTCGGACGGCGAGCTCGCGATGGCGCTCGCGATGATGCCGCACTACGGCGGCAAGCTCGGCGATACGCTCGTGGGCCTGGGCCTGCTGAAGCCCCTCGAGGTGTTCCGCCACCTGACGCGGCAGGTCCGCACCAAGATCATCGACGTCTGCACGTGGAACAAGGGCTCGTTCGGCTGGTACGCAGGCCGCGAGAACCCGCGCGAGGCGTTTCCGCTCGACTTCAACGCGTTCGAGATCCTCGGCGCGGCCGCGATGGCGCAGTCCGAGGAGTTTGCCGAGACCTGGATCGCGCGGAACGGTGCGCTGCGGCTGCGTGCCTCGCGGACCCGGCGGGTCGGCCCCGAGCGGTTCGAGGTCCCGGGGCTCGTCGAGCTGTGCGACCTGCTCGATGGCCGGCGCTCGGTGGCGGACCTGGTCGAGCTGTCCTCCGATCGCCACGAGCGGTTCAAGACGGTACGCATGCTGAGCTTGCTCGAGGCGTGCGACCTTGCCCGTCCCAGCTGAGCGCTGCGACGAGCGCCTCGTGCCCGTCCGCTCGCTGTCGAGGGATGGGCGAGCTATCTACGACGTGCGTCGTAGATACACTGGCGAATCTACGACGCACGTCGTAGATTCGCACGATGCCGCAACCACCACTACCCGGCGGCCGCCTTGAACGTGCGGTTCTCGATGCCGTATGGGGGCTCGGGGAGGCGACCGCGCGCGACGTTCACGATCGCATCGGCGCACCCAACGATCTGGCCTACACGACGATTGCCAAGGTCCTCGATCGCCTCGTGGCGAAGCAGTTGTGCCTGCGACGGCGAAACGGTCGCACCAACGTCTACGGGGCCGCGGTGCCTCGCGAGCATGTCGAGCGCGCCCAAGCGCGGGCGACAGTGCGCCGCTTGCTCGGCGACGAGCCGCGGCCGGTGATCCCTGCGCTGGTGGACGCGGTCGAGGCGATCGATCCTGACCTTCTCGATGAGCTGGCCCGCGTGGTGGCCGCGCGAAGGAGGGCGCGCCGTGAGTCGTGAGCTGCTGTTGCTCGGACTGACCGCGCTGGTGGGCGGCGGCGCGGCCTGGCTGGTCGCGCCACTGTGTGGCGTGTCGAACTCCGGGGCACGCGAGCCGGCGTGGCAGCGCGAGCGCCGCGCCTGGCGGTGGCTGATCTCTCCGCTCGTCGTTGTGGCCGCGGGAAGCGCAATGCTGTTCGGCTGGGCGCTACAGGAGCCCGAGGTGAGCGACGAGCGGCTCACGTGGCTCGCCTGGATCGCCGTGGCCGTCGTACTCGCGCTGTGGCTGCGGGCAATCGCGCGGCTCGTGCACGCGATCAACGCGCGACCCGCGATCCCGATTGCGGTCGTGGGCCTCGTCAGTCCTCGCGTCGTGGTCGATCCGCAGCTGCGCCAGACCCTCGATGCCGATGCGTTCGCCGCGGCGCTCGCCCACGAGGCCGCGCACGCACGTCACCGCGATCCGCTGCGGATCGCGCTCGCCCAGCTGGCCGCCGATCTGCAATGGCCATGGCCGCAGCCGCGTCGGATGCTCGCGCTCTGGCGCGACTTGCTGGAACAGACCCGCGATGACGAGGCCGTCTGGGAGGGCGTGCGGCCGGATGACCTCGCGGCGGCGATCGTGGGCGCCGCACGGTGGTGTGTTCGAGGCGCGGGCGCCGGCCTCACCGATGGCCGTGGGATCGAGCGCCGCATCTGGCGCTTGCTCGACGGCGTGCCACCGGATCGGCCGCGGCGATCCTGGGCGTTCGCAATCCTGGTGGCGTCGGGCCTCGCGGCGGCGCTTGTGATCGGGTTCGCGGTCGGCGACGAGCTGCTCGCTCGGCTCCCCGGTGTGTCGCGATGACCGCGCAGATCACGACGCTGGTCGCCATCGCCGCGGTTCTCGCGGGGTGCGGCAGTCGAGACCGGGACCGCGACGATGACGAGCGGCGCGCGCCATCACGCGTGCAAAGCGGCGCGATCGTACTGGACGAGCGCAGCCGCGCCGCGCTCGACCTGATCGTCGCAGCCGCCGCGGAGGCCGACCTGCCGGAGGTCAGGATCCGCTACGGCAAGGTCGTTGCGCGTCCCGGGGACGCGCTGCTGATCGCGTCGCCGATCGCGGGCCGCGTCACCCAGGTCGAGCGCTCGATCGGCGACCGCGTCACGGCCGGCGCTGAAATTGCGAGAATCAGCCCATCGCTGGGAGCCGCCGAGCGCGCATCCCTCGGCGTCCAGAGCGCCGATATCACCGCGCAGCTGACCCAGATGCAGGAGGAGCTCAAGCTGCGCGAGGCCGAGGCGGCACGCGCGAGCGAACTGGCGCGCGACGGCATCGTCAGCCAGGCCAAGCTCCAAGAGGCCGAAGCCGCCGTGGCGACCGCGCGCGCGCACGTTCAGGGGGCTCGTCAGGGTCTCGCAGCGCAGGCCGGCGCGGTCGGCCGCGCGATGCCGCTGGTCTCGCCGGCGGAGGGGACGCTCGTCGCGCTCGATGTGGCGCTAGGCGAGGGCGTCGATGCGGGTCGACCGATCGCGCGCGTTCTTCGCGCCGGTCCGCGGCGGATCGACCTGTCGGTGCACGCCGCCGATCCGGCCGCGAGCGCGTACGAAGCGCAGATCGGCGACCAATGGGTCCCGGCGCGGCTGATCACGCGCGCGATGGCCGTCGGCGATGACGGAAATCGCCACGATGTCGTCGAGCTCGACGACACCGCTCAGCCGGTCGTCGGAGCGGTCGTCGCGGTGCGGCTCTCGACGGCGCCGGCGCGCGGCCCGGTCGTACCGGAGTCCGCGGTGCTGACATCGGCGGGCGGCGACGTCGTCTACGTCGAGGCACGGCATGGCAGGTTCGAGGCGCGGGTCGTGCAAGTCGCGGCGCGGCTCGGTGGCCGCGTGCGCATCGCGGCCGGCCTCAAGTCTGGCGACCGCGTCGTCGTGCGCGGCGCCGCGGCGCTGCGCGGCGAGGCGCTGCGCTCATCGCTCGGCGACGCCGAGGACTGAGCGATGGCGTCGCTACTCGACACTCTGATCGGCTGGTCGATCCGGCGGCGCGTGACGTTGCTCGTCGTCGCCGCGATGGTGTTCGCGGCCGGCCTCTACGTCACGAGCACGGCGCCGCTCGACGTCTTGCCGGACTTCACGCCGCCGCGCGTCGTGATCCAGACCGAGGCGCCGGGCATGGGCACGACCGACGTCGAGGAGCGCGTGACCTGGCCGCTGGAGCACGCGCTGCTCGGCACGCCGCACATGACCTCGATCCGGTCGTCGTCGATCCCCGGGCTATCCGCGATCACGATGATGTTTGACGACGGCGCGGACCTATTTCGCACCCGCCAGCTCGTAGCGGAGCGGTTGCAGCTTGCGAGCGCGACGCTGCCCGCAACCGTCGAGGCGCCGCAGCTTGAACCGATCCAGCCGCCCATCGGTTCACTCCTGAAGGTCTGTATCACGAGCGCGGATCCTCATGCCGTGGCGCGGCTGCGCTCGTTCGCCGACTGGACCATGCGCCCGCGCCTGGCCGGGATCCCGGGGATCGCGCAGGTCATCATCCACGGCGGCCTCGTCGAGCGGCTGGAGATCCGACCCGATCCGCTACGGATGCGCGCGCACGCGGTATCGCTCGACGACATCGTGCGCGCGGCAGAGGGCAGCCAGACCTCGGTCGGCGCCGGAACCCTGGTCTCGGGCGAGATGCGCAGCGACGTCACGACCGAGTCGCGGTTGACGCTGGCCAGCGCCCCGGCGCGGCTCGCGGATGCGGTCGTCACCAGTCGCCGCGGGCTGCCGGTTCGGATCGCGGACGTCGCGGACATCGCCCCCGGCGCCGAGCTACCGGTCGGCGCTACCGCCTGCGACGGTCGCCCGGGCGTTTACGTGCAGATGATGAAGCTGCCATGGGCGGACACGATGCAGACGACGGCGGAGGTCGAGCACGCGATCGACGACCTGCGCCGGGGCTTGCCAGCCGGCGCCGAGTTCCATCCGCCGCTGTTTCGCCAGGCGTCGTTCATCGAGACCTCGATCGGCAGCGTCGCGCGTGCAATGGCCATCGGTACCGTGCTCGTCGTGATCGTGCTGATCGCACTGCTTCGCTCGGTGCGGCTAGCGGCGATCAGCCTGACGGCGATCCCGCTGTCGATCGTCACCGCGGCGGCGGTGCTGGTCGCGCGCGGCGCGTCGATCAATGGCATGGTGCTCGGCGGCCTCGCGATCGCCGTCGGCGAGGTCGTCGACGATGCGATCGTCGATGTCGAGAACGTGTGGCGTCGGCTGCGCCTGAACGCGCGGTCGCCGACGCCGCGACCCGCTCTCGAGGTCGTCGGCGATGCGTCGCGGGAGGTCCGAGGCTCGGTGGTCTACGCGACCGCGATCGTGTGTCTCGTCCTGGTGCCCGTGGTCGCGCTCGGAGGCGTGGCCGGCCGCATCTTCTCGCCGCTGGCCGAGACCTACATCCTGGCGATCGTCGCGTCGCTGGTGGTCGCGCTCACGGTCACACCGGCGCTGTGCGCGATCCTGCTGCCGCGGATCGCGACCACCCGCGCCCGTCCCAGCCGGATCGCCCTGGCGATGGCCGCGCGGTATCGCCAGATCTTGTGCCGCGTGGTCGAGCGCCCGCGGATCGTGGTCGGCGCGGCGCTGATCGGCGCGCTCGCCGCCGCGGTCGCCGTGCCACTCCTGGGCGGCAGCTTCTTGCCGGACTTCCATGAGCAGTCGGTGATCGTCCACGTCAACGCGGCCCCTGGAACCTCGCTCGACGAGACGATGCGGCTCGGTGGGCGATTCGATGCGCTGGCCCGGCCCTCGATCGCGCCCCACGTCGCGCTGCGTGGAGGGCGCGCCGCGCTCGGCGAGGACCCGTATCCGGTCAACCGGCTAGAGATCGACGCGGTGATCGGCAGCGACGAACTGGACGCGCGAGTCGACGCGTTGCATGCGCAGCTCGCGAGCATCCCCGGGATCAGCTTCGCGATCGAGGGCTTCCTCGGCGAGCGCGTGCACGAGATCCTCGCCGGCGAAGCTGCACCGATCGTCGTCGAGGTGATCGGGCCAGAGCTGGAGCCGCTGCGCGGGATCGCCGCGGCGCTCGGCGAGCAGATCTCGCACCTCGCGGACGTCAAGGGGGTCGCGGTCGAACCGCAGGTCGATGTTGCCGAGCTGCGCATCCGCCCCGACCCGGTCTCGCTGGCGCCCTACGGTTTGAGTCCCACCGAGGTCGCCGAGCAGGTCCGGACCTGGCGGCTGGGGCACCAGGTCGGCGATATCCCGGAGTCCGGGGGCCGCCGGATCGGACTCGTGGTGTCGGGAGCCCCCACGATGCGTGACCGCACGGGGCTATCGGAGTTGCCGGTCACCGCCGCGGACGGCCGCGTGGTTCCATTGTCGGCCATCGCGCGGCTCGACGACGTCGCGGTGCCCGCGGCGGTCAGTCATGTCGCCGGCGCGCGGCGAATTGCGATCGGCGTCGCGGCGTCGCGGTCTGCGGTCTCTCAGGTGAGCGCGGCGATCCAGGATCTCTCGCTCACCACCAGCCTCCCGCCGGGCTTCCGGATCGCGATCAGCGGCGAGGCCGTGGCGCGATCGTATGCGGCGCGTCAGCTGCTCGTGATCGGACTCCTGGTCGTCGTCGGCATCATCGTTCTGCTCGGCGTCGCGTTCGGGCGCGCCAGCGATGCGGCCATCGTCCTGGTCAACTTCCCGCTCGGCCTGATCGGCGGCGTGGCCGGGGCGTTGCTGTTGCCCGAGGGGCTGTCGGTCGCCGGTTTCGTCGGGTTCGTCACGCTGTTCGGGATCATCGCGCGCAACGGCATCATGCTCGTATCGCACATTCGGCACCTCGAGCGCGAGGCGCCCGACGAGCCGCCGGTCACGCGCGTGCTGCGCGCGACCGAGGAGCGACTGTTGCCGATCGCGATGACCGCGGCGACCGCCGGTCTGGGGCTGTTGCCGCTCGCGATCTCGCTTGGCTCGGCAGGCAGCGAGCTCGAAGCGCCGATGGCGGTCATCGTGTGCGGCGGGCTCGTGACCTCGACCCTGCTCAACATGATCGTGCTACCGACGATCTACGTCTGGATCGCTCGGCGCTCGGCGCGCCGGAAGGAGCAAGCGACGTGAAGCGTTCTGCATGGCCCGTCGTGGCGATCGCCGCGGCGCTGGCGCCGCCGGCGCGCGCTCAGCCGGCGCCGCTGACCCTGCTACAGGCCCAGGCCGAGGCCCGCGCGCATGCGCCCGAGCGAGCCGTGGCGGACGCGGCCCTCGCGGGGGCACGCGAGCGCGAGGCGGTGGCGGGCCTTTGGCTGACCCACGATCCCGTGGCGACCGGGCGCTACCAGCAGCCCTCGCCCGGAGCCGGTCTCGACGATCGCACCTGGTCACTCGGCCTGGCGTGGACGATCGAGGTGTCCGGCGCATGGCGAGCGCGCGGCCAGGCCGCGCGGGCGGCAGTGACCGCGGCCGATGGCGAGCACGCGTCTGCGCTGCTTGCGCTCGACGGCGAGGTCGCCCAGGTGGTCGCCGAGCTCGCCGACGCGCAGCGGCGGGTCGCGCGCGTCACCCGGATGATTGCGCTGCGTGAGCTTGCCGCGCACGCCGCCGAGCGGACGCGTGCCACCGGCGGAGGCACGCAACTTGATGTCGATGCGGCGACGCTCGACCTGCGCGCGGCGCAGATCGACGGCGCGGCTGCGCGCGGCGATCTCGAAGCATCGCGCGTGCGCCTGGCGCGGCTGCTCGGCCGCTCCGACGCCGCAGGGCTGGAGGTCGCCGATGACATCGACCGGAGCCCGGCGCCGCCGGCGGCGATGATCGATGATCTCGTCGATCGCGATCCGCGCGTTCGGGCCACCGCCGCCCAGCTCGACGCCGCGCGGCTTGCCGCCGACGCCGAGCGCCGCGCGGCGATCCCCGGCGTGACCGTCGGCGTCGAGCTGGAGCGCGCGCGCCACGATATCCCGGGCGGTACGTTCGCCGCCGCGCCGGGGCTGGGTGGCACGTGGAGCGAGTGGGAGCTCGGGCTAGAGCTCAGCGTGCCGCTGCCGCTCGTCGACCGCAACCGCGCTGCGCGAGTGGCCGCCAGCGCGGACGTGCGCAGCTGGCAGGCCCGGCTCGCCGAGGTTCGCATGGACGTACGCGCTGAGATCGCGGCGGCGCAGGCCCGGCTATCCGCCGCGATCTCCGCGATGGACGCCGCGGCCGACATCCCCCCGATCCTCGATCGCGAGGTCCAGCTGCTGGACAAGGCGCTGCGCGCCGGCGGCATCGAGTTCTCCACCTGGGCGCAACAAGCGCATCGCCTCGTCGAGGTCGGCCGCACCTACGACGAGGCGGTTCTCGTGCTGCGGCGTGCGCGGGCGGCCTGGGCGCGTCTTGCGACGCAGCACTGACCGCGATCATAGCTGGCTTGCGACGCGTCGCACTGCCGGCTATCGCCAAGTCCTCGGCTGCTGTGCGTCTCGCTCACCGGGAGTTACAGTCGGGCGACGTGCCGATCTGGTTCGAAGGAGCTCGCTGATGTCGCGCATCCTGTCGCGGCGCGACGCCCTCCGGATCGCGACGGCCTCGGGGTTGGTTGCATGCGCGCCGAAGGCCGCCACGTCCGCCCCAGCGCAAGGTCCAGCGGCGCAGACGAAAGCCGCGCCCGGGCCAGCTGCGCCAGGGCCAGTCACACCGGGGCCGGCCCCGCCGATACCACCATCTACGCCCGCAACGCCCGTGACCAAGGTGACCATGAATACGCGTCCGATCCCGAAGACCAACGAAGCGATCCCGACCGTGGGCCTCGGCACGTGGCAGGCGTTCGATGTCGACGCCACCGGACGCGCGCCGCTCGCCCGAGTGGTGAAGCAGTTCCTCGCCGCGGGCGGTCGCGTGATCGATTCATCTCCGATGTATGGCCGCGCCGAGGGTGTGGTCGGCGACGTGCTCGCGGAGCTGGGCGCGATCGGCACGCCGTTCCTCGCGACGAAGGTGTGGACGCGCGGCAAGCGCGAGGGCATCGCGCAGATGGAGCAGTCGCGGCGCCGCATGTGCGCCGTGCGCGGCGGGTCGGCCGGTGCGTCCCCCGGCGGCCCTCCTCGGATCGACCTCATGCAGGTTCACAACCTGCTCGACTGGCAAACGCACCTGCCGGTGCTGCGCGAGATGAAGCAGGCCGGCGCGATCCGCTACCTCGGAGTGACGCACTACATGCATAGCGAGTTTCCGCAGATCGAGCACCTGATGCGTACCGAGGCGCTCGACTTCATTCAGATTCCGTACAACCTTGCGGATCGCGCCGCGGAGACGCGCATCTTGCCGGCCGCGGCGGATACCGGCACCGCGGTGCTCGTGATGCGTCCGTTCGACGAAGGCGGGCTGTTTCGCCGCGTGCGCGGCAAGGCGCTGCCGGGCTGGGCCGCGGATCTCGATTGCACGAGCTGGGCGCAGCTGTTCTTGAAGTTCATCATCGGCCACCCGGCGGTGACGTGCCCGATCCCTGCAACGGCCGATCCAGCGCACCTGGCGGACAACATCAAGGCGGGCCAGGGACGCCTCCCCGATGCCGCCGAGCGACGCGCCATGATCGCCGCGCTCGAGGGATGATCACTCCGACCGCGCGCCCGTCATGATGCAAGCGGGAGCATCACGTGCCGCCGAAAGGCGTCGCGTTCCTGTAACCTGTCGTACCACCGTTCGACATGTTCGAGCGGTGCCCGTTCCACACCCAGGGCGTGATAGCGATAGCACAACGTGCCAACGGGAATGTCACCCATTGTGAGGCTGTCGCCGGCAACAAATCGTCGATCCTTCAGGTGAGCATCCAGCCGCCCCCAGATCTCCTTGAGGTTGGTCACCGCGGCATCAATCTTGGGTTGGTCCCGTTGCTCGGCGGGAGTGCGCGCAAGCCCCCAGTACACGGTATGCATGTCTGGCAACAGCGTGGTCTGCTGCCAATCCATCCACTGATCGGCGACGCCGCGTACTGCAACGTCATGGGGCCAAAGTGTACCGACACCATACTTGGCCGCGAGATAGCGTACGATCACGTTGGACTCCCAAAGGACGACGTCCCCATCGCGGATCGTTGGAATGCGCCGATTTGGGTTCATCGCTCCATACGCCTGCGTGTCCAGGCCCCCGAATGAGCGCCCCGCATCAATTCGCTCATGTTCCAGTCCTAACTCTCCTACGGCCCACATCACCTTCTGAACATTGGATGAAACGATCCGCCCCCAGATGGTGAGCATGCGAGCCTCCTGGCCGCAGACTCTACCTGGTGCTCGCCCGCCGTACCATTGGCCGCGGAGCGTGGTTCAGGCCGCGGCTGCG
>Ga0207670_10002007_pt1 | contig 10677 bp, 8 predicted proteins | sample KBSS23HmetaG_FD_184339 | JGI IMG/M metagenome (GOLD analysis project Ga0207670, IMG submission 184339) | Switchgrass rhizosphere microbial communities from Kellogg Biological Station, Michigan, USA - KBS S2-3H metaG (SPAdes) (version 2) | ecosystem: Host-associated > Plants > Roots > Rhizosphere... | reverse complement strand
CGCCCACGCGGTGGATGCGGCCCGTATAGAACAGCACGCGCTCGGTCAAGGTGGTCTTGCCGGCGTCGATATGGGCCATGATGCCGATGTTTCTATATTTTTCGAGCGGAGTCTGCCGAGGCATGATCTTGCTTCTTTCAGAGATTCGAGGGCTTCGGTAACACCACCTGCCTTTCCGTGAAGAAAGTGCAGTTGATGAGGCGTTCAGGCGATCGTGGACGGGGGAGATCCGCCGCGGGGCCCGACGCCCCTGGGGATCCAGGCCGGCTGGTCGCCGGCCTTCGTCACGACCGCGTTACCAGCGGTAGTGCGCGAAGGCCTTGTTGGCCTCCGCCATCTTGTGCGTGTCTTCGCGCTTCTTGACCGCGCCGCCCTCGTTGCGCGACGCCGCCATCAGCTCGTTCGCGAACTTCTCCGCGAACGTGTGGTCCGCACGGGTGCGCGCGTACGAGATGATCCAGCGCGTCGCGAGCGCATTCCGGCGGTCCGGACGGACTTCCACCGGCACCTGGTAGTTCGCGCCGCCGACGCGTCGCGACTTCACTTCCAGGACCGGCTTGACGTTGTTCATGGCCTGCTTGAGGACGGCCATCGCCTCCTGGCCCATCTTCTCCTCGATCATCGCCATGGCCTTGTAGAAGTGGCCCTCGGCGATCGAGCGCTTGCCGCCGCCCATGATCGCGTTGATGAACCGCGTCACCAGGACGCTGTCGAACTTGGGATCCGCGGCCGCTTCGCGGCGCGGCGTGTAACCTTTACGAGGCATTGCTTCTCCAGACCCGGCCTACGGGCCGGTGACCGACGACGCACACGCGGCGGCCCACATGGCCCTCGCGCGAGCGTCCCTTGCTCTATGTATGGACGGTTTTACTTGCAGGCCGGTGTTACTTGCTCTTCGTGCCGTACTTGGACCGGCTCTGCTTCCGGCCCGTCACCCCGCTGGCGTCCAGCGTTCCGCGCACGATGTGATAGCGCACGCCGGGAAGATCCTTCACGCGGCCCCCGCGGATGAGCACGATCGAGTGCTCCTGCAGGTTGTGGCCCTCGCCCGGGATGTAGGCAGTGACTTCGATACCGTTGGTGAGCCGCACGCGCGCGACCTTGCGCAGCGCCGAGTTCGGCTTCTTCGGCGTGGTCGTGTAGACGCGCGTGCAGACGCCGCGCTTCTGCGGCGCCGACTTCAACGCAGGCGCGCTGGTCTTGCTCTTCTGTGGCCGCCGCCCATGACGGACGAGCTGGCTCAAAGTGGGCACAGTCAAACCCCCGAAATTTTCTTAACCGCGGGAAATCCGCAGGATCACGCGGGTTGTGGGCACGGCATCATGAAAGGTGAAGCTACGCCGTGAACCGCGCGCGAGCCGGGGAAACTAGGCTTTTTCGTATGAGCCTGTCAAGTCGCGGACCTCGTCTGGCACGGGCTCTGCCGCGGTCGGCGCGTGAGAATGTCAGGCTTTTGTCCAGAGCGGGGCAGGGCCTCGCCGTGGGAGCCAACGGCGCGGGAATCGAGGCGCCAAGCGGTGGGCCGGCGCGGGCCGGCGGTCCCGAGTGCTGCTAACCTGTTGGGCACTTCGAAGATGCGGCCTCAGTCCACGGCACTGAACCTGACGCACCTCGAGACCGGTCCGTTCGCGGTCCCCACATCGAATCCAGGAGACAGTCATGGCGCAGCAGGACGGGTCGAAGCCCGCAGCGATGGCGATCCCGAAGGAAGGCTACTTCAAGCTCGAGCAGGGACGCTTCGGTCCACAGTTCCCGCGCACGCCGGCGTGCCACGGCTTCACCGTCATCGTCAAGGTCAAGCCCGGCCGGGAGCAGGCGGTCCGCGACTACGGGAAGACGATCGAGGAAGCGGTGAAGGGCAGCCCCGACGTGCTCAAGCCGCTCCAGCTCCACTACCTCCGCTGGGTGCTGTTCGACGTCGGCTCGGGACTGCACTTCATGTATCAGGGCATCTTCGACACGGACTTCGACAAGTACATCGAGGACGCGATCGCGCTGTTCAACCAGACCGGCGTCACCTCGGTCTTCACCAACCTCGAGGGCTGGCCCGACGACTGGAAGACCAACGTGCCCGCCGTGGCGAAGTTCTTCCACGATCACCAGCGCCCCAGCTTCCTCGAGTACGGCGAGTACCCCTACGTGACGTCGAGCGAGATCAAGAAGGCGTTGAAGCTCAAGCAGAAGTTCTCGGAGATGCTCGACCAGATGCAGTGAGGCCGCGGCGCGGCCGGCCGCAGGGGCATTCCGGGGGGTTCTCATGCTCGAGATCGACGACATCCAGCACTTCCTGCTCACGCGCACGCCGGCGCTCGCGGCGCGCTACGAGTTCCTGAAGTTCCCCGACGCGGGCCGCGGCCGGGCATGGCTCTCGACCATGCGCGAGAAGGTCGGCAGCGGGAAGAGCGTCGGCGAGCAGCGCGCCGACGCACGCTGGGTGACGGTGGCGTTCACGTGGAGCGGCCTGCGCGCACTCGGCGTGGACGAGGCCTCGCTCGCCACGTTCCCCGAGGAGTTCAAACAGGGCATGGCGGCGCGCGCCGGGGTTCTCGGCACCACGGGGGCGAACGGTCCGGAGCATTGGGCCGGCGGCGTCACGAGCCCCGACCTGCACGCCATCGCGATCCTGTTCGCGCGCGACGTGCCCGAGCGCGAGCGCTGCCGCGACGAGCACCAGCGCTTCGTCGGGCAGTGCGGCGTGGAGGTGATCTCGAGCCTCGACTTGGAGGCGATCCCGCCGCTCGAGTACGCGCACGAGCACTTCGGCTACCGCGACCGCCTGTCCCAGCCCGTGATCGAGGGCACGGGCGTCGCGCCCACGCCGGGCTCCGGCCCGCCGATCAAGGCGGGCGAATTCTTCCTCGGCTACCCGGACGAGTCCGGCGAGACGCCGGCGCTTCCCCGACCCGAGATCCTCACGCGCAACGGCAGCTACCTGGCCTATTTCCGCATGCAGGAGCACGTGGGGCGCTTCCGCGACTTCCTGAGAGCAAACGCCGACACCCCGGAGGCGCAGGAGTTGCTCGCCGCCAAGCTCATGGGCCGCTGGCGGAGCGGCGCGCCGTTGGTGCTTGCCCCCGAGAAGGACGACCCTGCGCTCGGGGCCGACATGCAGCGCAACAACGACTTCGATTACGGCAAGATGGATCCCTACGGCTATGCATGTCCAGTGGGCTCGCACGTGCGGCGCATGAACCCGCGCGACACCGCGGAGAACATGCAGCGCCGGAAGGTCGTGCGCCGCGGCGGCACGTACGGTCCGCACCTTCCCGACGATGCGCCCGAGGATGGGAAGGAGCGCGGGATCGCCGCGTTCATCGGCTGCGCGAACCTCACGCGCCAGTTCGAGTTCGCGATGAACGTGTGGGCGAACGACCCGCGCTTCAGCGAGCTGGGCAACGAGCGCGACCCCATCATCGGCACGCACGACGGCAGCTACGACATGACCATCCCCAAACGGCCCATCAAGAAGAAGATCTCCGGCCTGCCCGCGTTCACCACCGTACGCGGCGGGGCGTACTTCTTTCTGCCCGGCCTGAAAGCCCTCGAATTCCTCGCGGCGGGCGGCGCCGCGCGGGCCTGATTCTCAAATTCTCACTCAGCCAGATTCTCAGCTCGAAAGGAGCGGCGACGTGGCCCCGAGCAAGCTTCTGCCCCGCAGCTACAACCAGCTCCACGTGCCGCGCCGATACACCGCCGGCAAGCGCAGGGTGAGCGTCTACATCACGTGGAGTTATCCGGGCGAAGCGAACCGGGACGTGAACGAGCTCGACAACCGCTTCTCGACCATGAGCGAGGTGCGCCGCGTCGGCTGGCCGGCGTTCGAGAAGGAGCAGTACGAGCGCCTGCTCTTCCAGCAGGGCATCGCCGGCACGCTCGAGCTGTTCTTCCGCGCCTGGGAACTGTTCCAGGACGTGGTCGGAGAGGTGACGTCGCATCCGGTGCCCATGTTCCAGCGCGTGGACCACGCGGGCCGCGTGCTGCCGCTCGACGAGCGCGTGCTCGCCGATGCGGACACGCTGCTCGTCTTCGGCCTCGATCACATGATCACCGAGCAGGAGGCTTCCCCCGGCGAGATCGAGGCGGTGAAGGACTTCCTGGGTCGCGAGGGCACGTGCCTGGTGCTGGGCCCGCATCACGACGTGGGTGTGGCCGTGGACCCGAAGCAGCGCCAGATGGAATACCTCCATCACGGGGACCAACTGGTGCCGCGGCAGCAGCGCTTCGGCAAGTACACGCGCTCGCTGATGCAGGGTCTCGGGCTCCCGGTCGAGAATCGCTGGGGCCTGCGCCCGCTCACGGTCGGCGGGTCGGAGCGGATCGCGCCGCTCAACACGTTCCGCGACCTGGACCCGCTCGGCTGGCTCGAGGGCGTGACGAGCTTCAATTTTCACATGCACCTCCCCCACTACGCGCTGACCACGGAGGATCCGAAGGCCGTGAGAGTGCTGGCGCGGCAGGCGATCGACATGTCGCGGCCGCACCCGTTCACCGAGGAGGGGAACCGCGAGTTCAACACGTTCCTGTGGCTCCCGCCCTCCGGCAAGCGCGCGGGCGACATCCTGTTCGCCGACTCCACGATCTTCAGCACGCTGTTCGCGGGCGACGAGAGCCTGCAGCGCTTCTGGAGGAACATCGCGACCTCCAAGGGCAGCTCGTGACGCCACGCTGGCGGGCGACCGCGCTCGCCGTGGCGCTGCTCGCGACGGGCTCCGCGACGCGGTCCGCAGCGCAGACGCCGATCGCCGGCCACTACCCGCCCGGTCAATCCGGCATCCGCGGCGCGGTGACCCCCGAGCCCGGCTGGTCCATCACGAACTTCAATCGCTTCTTCTCGAACCTCGAAGCGAAGGACGCCGCCGGCAACACCACGAAGGATGTCGGCGAGACGCGCTACGCGAACATCACCATGGTGACCTGGGTCACCCCGTGGAAGGTGCTGGGCCTTCGTTACGGCGCCATCGCCGGCGTCCCGTTCGCGACCGGGAACCTGAATCCCTCGCCGGACGAGGCCGGGTCGTCCGACTTCGGCCTCGGCGACGTGCTGGTGACGCCGGTCACGCTCTACGCGCGCGAGACCACGTGGGACTACCAGTTCCAGTTCACGTTGTGGTCGTCGTCGGGCCGGTTCACCCCCGGCTCGCCCGACAATCGCGGCGCGGGCTTCTGGTCGCTCGTCTACTCGGCGGGCGCGACATGGTACCCGGGCGCCGACCGCGCGGATTGGAGTGCGTCCGCGATCGCGCGGCTCGAGCAGAACTTCGAGCAGGCGGATTCGGGCATCCAACCCGGGAATGATCTCGTGATCGACTGGGGCCTGGGCAAGGTCATCGCCGCGAGCAAGCGCCCGCTCGAGCTGGGCGTCTCCGGCTTCGCGACGTGGCAGCTGAACGAGCAGTCCGGGGGCCCCCCGGGCCCGGACACGAGCCCCTATCGCTATTTCGGCGCCGGGCCCGAGGGCAGCTGGTCGCCGTGGGACCGCTGGACGTTCCGGGTGCGTGCGCACTGGGAGTTCAATGCACGGAACGTTGTCCAGGGGAACAACCTGTGGCTGATCCTCAACTATGCGCGCTGAGGGTCGCTTGAGGGTCGTCGTCATCGGGGCCGGCCCCGCGGGCGTGATGGCCGCGCTGCGCGCCGCCGAGCTGGGCGCGGACACCACACTCGTCACGCGCGGCGAGTTCGGCGGGATGGCGGCGAACGACGGGCCCGTGCCCGTGCGCACGCTGGCGCACGCCGCGCGACTGATCCGCGGCGCGCGGCAGCTCGGGCGTTACGGGATCGAGGCCGGGATGCCGCGGCTCGATTACGGGAAGCTGCTCGCGCGCGTCCGCGAGGTGGCAGGCGAAGTGCGTGACCACTCGGGCCTGCGCGCGCAGGCCGAGAAGCTCGGCGTGAAGATCCACGACCGGGTGGGGCCCGTCCGCTTCGTCGCCCCTCACGCCGTCCAGGCCGAGGGCGGCACACGATTCGAGGCGGACCGCTTCATTGTCTGCACGGGCGGCATGAGTCGCCGGCTGACCGTGCCCGGCGCGGAACTGGTCGCGACGCACAGCGACGCCTGGGAGCTCAAGAGCGTGCCCGAGTCGATGCTCGTGATCGGCGGCGGCATGACCGGGCTCCAGGTCGCCTCGATCTTCCACGCGTTCGGCTGCCACATGACCGTGTTCCAGCGCGGGCCTCGCATTCTCCCCGACGAGGATGAGGACATCGCGGTCGAGGTGGCGCGGCAGCTCCGCGCCTCGGGAATGGTGATCCACGAGGGATTCGGGTCGATCGAGCGCTTCGAGCGCGCCGGAGCGGGTACACGGATGACGTTCGCAAAGGACGGCCGGCGGGAAACCGCCGAGGCCGCACTCGCGCTGGCCGCGATCGGCTGGGCAGCGGACACGGCCGGTCTCTGCCTGGATGCCGCGGGCGTGGCGCTCGACGAGCACGGGTTCGTGAAGGTCGACGCGCATCTCGCCACGTCGGTGCCGCACATCTTTGCGGCGGGCGACGTCACCGGCCGTTCGGTGCTCGTGCCGCCGGCCGTCCTCGACGCGCACGCCGCGGCGACGAACGCCGTCCACGGGGCTGGCACCAGACCCTCCGAGCAGCCCATCCCGATGGGCGGATTCACCGAGCCCGAGTACGCGCACGTCGGGCTCACCGAGTCGGAGGCGCGGCGGCGCCACGACATCGTGGTCAGCCGCGTGGAATTCAGGGAGCTCGTCCGCCACGTGATCGACGGCCGCGAGGACGGCTTCTGCAAGCTGATCGCGGAGCGCGCCACGGGCAGGATCCTGGGTTGCCACGTCGTCGGAGAGCGCGCGGTCGAGATCGTCCAGGCGTTCGCGATCGCGATGGCAGGCGGTGTCACGGTGGGCGCCCTTGCACGCCGGTCACTCGCGTTCCCCACCTACCTCGGTGCCGTCACGCGCGCAGCGTACCGGGCCGCGGTGCAGGTCGACGCGGCGCTCGCGGCAGAGAGCGCGGCGGGAATGCTCGCAGAGGGCGTGTAGCGACGCGAGAGCAGGTCTGCTAGCGCACCCATACGAAGCGGGCCGGGATCCTTGCGGATCGGGTGGGCACGGGCGTTTACTCGACGGGACCGCATGGGTCGAGTCCACGCACAGGAAGGAGCGTCCGATGGGCGAGCACAAAGCGACGATCGAGTGGCGCCGGACCGGAGAGGTTTTCACCGATCGCAAGTTCTCGCGCGCGCACCGCTGGCGGTTCGACGGCGGCGCCAACCTCCTGGCCTCGGCCTCGCCACAGGTGGTCCGGCCGCCGCTCTCGGATCCCGCCGGCGTCGACCCGGAAGAGGCGTTCGTGGCCTCGCTCTCGAGCTGCCACATGCTGACGTTTCTTTATCTGGCAGCAAGACAAGGCTTCGTCGTGGACGAGTACCGCGACGAGGCGGTGGGCGTCCTCGCGAAGAACGCGGCTGGCCGTGACGCCGTGACGCTGGTGACGCTCCACCCGGCCGTCCGCTTCGCCGGGGACCGCGAGCCGAGCCGGGAGGAGCTGGAAGCACTCCACCACGGGGCTCACGAGGGCTGCTACATCTCCAGTTCGGTCACGACCGAGGTGCGCTGGGAGCCGGTCGCGCTCGGCGTCTGAGCCACCCAGACGTTGTCAAGAACTCGCGGGGCGAGTTGTGTCGTCCCGGCGCTTCGGGCCAGCACTGTGAAACAAAGCAAACAATCGGCGTGGGAGCCTTCGCCCCCACGCCGATTGAGTTTTTCGTGCAACAGTCTTACGCCAGCTGCGCGCCTTCGCCTTCGATCTCCAGCGCCGCCGGCTGCGCTTCTTTTTCAGCCTCGAGTCGGACCCGGCGATAGACCGGCAAACCGGTCCCGGCCGGGATCAGGTGGCCGATGATCACGTTCTCCTTCAGGCCGCGGAGCTGATCCACCTTGCCGTGGATCGCCGCCTCGGTGAGGACGCGCGTGGTCTCCTGGAACGACGCGGCCGAGATGAAGCTCTCGGTCGAGAGCGAGGCCTTCGTGATGCCCAAGAGCAGCGGCTGGAACGTCGCCGGCTGCTGGCCCTCGTTCATCATCTTCTCGTTCTCCTCGAGCACGACCAGGCGATCCACGTGTTCCCCTTCCAGGAACGTCGTGTTGCCCGGGTCCTCGATGCGCACCTTCTGCAGCATCTGGCGCACGATGACTTCGATGTGCTTGTCGTCGATGCGCACGCCCTGCAGTCGGTAGACCTCCTGGATCTCGTTGACCAGGTACTCCTGCACCTCCTCGATGCCCTTGATCTTCAGGATGTCGTGCGGGTTGATCGGGCCCTCGGTGAGGCGGTCGCCGGCGCGCACCACGCTGCCGTTCTGCACGTACACGTGGCGGCCCTGCGGGATCAGGGCTTCCTGGTCCTGCCCGTCCTCGCCCTTGATCACGAACTTGCGCATGCCGCGCGTGACGCCCACGTACTCCACCGCGCCGTCGATCTCGGCCACGATCGACGCGTCCTTCGGCCGGCGCGCCTCGAACAGCTCGGCGACGCGCGGGAGGCCTCCGGTGATGTCGCGATTCTTGTAGGCCTCGCGGCGGGTCTTGACGATCACCTCGCCCGCGCCTACGCGCTGGCCGTCGCGGACTTCGAGACGGGCGCCGGTCGGCAACGGGTAGTGAGCGACCTTGTGGCCCTGGGCGTCGAGGATGTCGATCGCCGGCTGCAGCTCCTTGTTGCGGTCTTCCATGATCACCAGGAGCTTGAGACCGGTCGTGTCGTCGACCTCGTCGCGGACCGTGACTTTCTCTTTCACGTCCACGAACCGCACCATGCCCGACTGCTGCGTCACGATGGGGTTGTTGTAGAGATCCCACTCGAACAGCAGCTCGTCGCGCTTGACGGCCTGGCCGTCCTGCACCACGAGGTGGGCGCCGTACGGCACGTTGAAGCGCTGCCGCACGCGGTCGCCGTCGACGAGTTCCATCTCGGAGCCGTGCGACACGCACACCCACAGCTCGCCGTCGCGAGCGCTGCCCTGGTACTTGACCGTCTCCAGCTCCACGAAGCGCACGGTGCCGGGGTCCTTCGCCTCGGCCTTGCTCGCCTCCACGATGCGGCTCGCGGTGCCGCCGATGTGGAACGTGCGCAGCGTGAGCTGCGTGCCCGGCTCGCCGATCGACTGCGCGGCGATGACGCCGGTGGCCTCGCCCAGGTCCACGAGCCGGCCGGTGGCGAGGTTGCGCCCGTAGCACTTGGCGCACACGCCGCGGCGGGCGTCGCAGGTGAGCACGGAGCGGATGCGCATCTTCTGGAGACCCGCCTTTGCGGCCTCGTCGATCCGCTTCTGCACCACCTCGTCGATCATCTCGCCGTTCTCGACGATCAGCTCGTTCGTGATCGGGTGGTTCACATCGTCCGCCGCCACGCGTCCCAGCACGCGGTCGGCGAGCGGCTCGATGATCTCCTCGCCGTCCTTCAACGCACCCACGGAGAGGCCGCGGATCGTGCCGCAGTCCTCCTCGTTGATGATCACGTCCTGCGCCACGTCGACCAGACGACGCGTCAGGTAGCCGGCATCGGCCGTCTTCAAGGCCGTGTCGGCGAGACCCTTGCGTGCGCCGTGCGTCGAGATGAAGTACTCGAGCACGGTCAGGCCTTCCTTGAAGTTATGCACGACCGGCGACTCGATGATCTCGCCCACGCCGCCGGTGATCTTCTTCTGCGGCTTGGCCATCAGCCCGCGCATGCCGGCGAGCTGGCGGATCTGCTCGCGGTTACCGCGCGAGCCCGAGTCGGCCATCATGAAGATGGGGTTGAAGCCGTCACGGTCGCGCGAGAGTCCGTCGAACGTGACCTGCTCCACGCCCGTCGTGGCGTGCGTCCAGGTGTCGATGACCTTGTTGTAGCGCTCGCCTTCGGTGATCGCACCCGAGCGATACGCCGCGTTGATGCGATCCACGTCCGTGCGCGCGCTGGTGATGATGCTGTCCTTCTCGGGCGGGATGCGCACGTCGTCGATGCCCACGGTGAACGCGCCCTGGGTGGCGTACTGGAAACCCAGATCCTTGAGCGAGTCCAGCAGGTCCGACGTCAGCTCGCTGCCGAGCTTCGAGTAGCAGGCGAGCACGAGGTTCTCGAGCTTCTTCTTGTCCATCGTGTGGTTCTGGAACCCGAGGTCGTGCGGGACCACGTCGTTGAACAGCACACGGCCGGCCGTGGTCACGAGCCAGGGCTCGGCGGGCGGGCGCAGCTGCGGCACGCTCGTGGCCTTCAACGCGATCCTGCCGTGCAGCGAGATCTCGCGGTTGTCGAACGCCGCGCGGGCCTCGTCGGGGCTGTAGAACCTCCGCAGCCGGCGCGGGTCCGTCATCGGCACCTTGGCGTCGGCCGAACGCGGATCGACGATGTCGCCGCGGTCCTTGGTGAGGTAGTGGCAGCCGAGCACGATGTCCTGGTGCGGCGTCGCCAGCGGACGACCGTTCGCCGGTGACAGGATGTTCTGCGTCGACAGCATGAGCAGGCTGGTCTCGATCTGCGCCTCGAACGACAGCGGCACGTGCACCGCCATCTGGTCGCCGTCGAAGTCGGCGTTGAACGCCTGGCACACCATCGGGTGGATGCGGATGGCCTTGCCCTCGACCAGCACCGGCTCGAAGCCCTGGATGCCCAGGCGGTGGAGCGTCGGCGCGCGGTTCAGGAGCACCGGGTGGTTCTCGATGATCTCGCCGAGGA
>Ga0207670_10002005_pt1 | contig 10686 bp, 8 predicted proteins | sample KBSS23HmetaG_FD_184339 | JGI IMG/M metagenome (GOLD analysis project Ga0207670, IMG submission 184339) | Switchgrass rhizosphere microbial communities from Kellogg Biological Station, Michigan, USA - KBS S2-3H metaG (SPAdes) (version 2) | ecosystem: Host-associated > Plants > Roots > Rhizosphere... | reverse complement strand
GACCGTACTTCCCGCCGGCAGAAAGAGATCGAGGTGGTCGAGCACGGCGCGCTCCACGCCCGGGTAGTGGAACGACACGCCCGCGAAACGAATGCCGTCTCGAATGCGCTCCGGCACCGCCAGCGGCGCCTCAGGCGCGACGCGCTGATGGGCATCGCGTGCGTAGTCGTGCAGCCAGAGCAAGTTGACCACCGCGCTGTGCGTCTGGATCAGCCACGAGAGATTCCACGCGAGGATGCTCAATTGCAGGTTGATCGAATTGCTCAGGTTGATGACCAGCATCACCGAGCCGACCGTCAGCACCCCCGCCCAGGCCAGTCCGACCGTGAACACGAGCGCGGCCACGAAGCAGGCCGAGAAGAACACCCACGCCACCTTGTTGAACCAGTATCTCCAGATACTGGTTGTGCGCCGACATCTCTTCATCCCGAAAGCTGAATTTTCCGGCGTCGAAGCCCAAGCCAAAATAAGGTGCCGCCGAAGCCTGATCGAGCACCATCGGCCAGATCACATCGCGCCCCGACTCCAGCCCTCGTTGAAAATGCGAGTTGTACGCCTGGAGATATTTGTCGAACGCCCCTGTCTGCATGACGCTCACCACGATGATCGTGCCAAGGATCATCACAACGACAGCCAGGAACAGGATTCGGGGTGACTTTCCCAGCGGGTGATACATCGCAAAAACAATGATCGCGCAGACGATCACGATCGACCTCATGTCGAAGATCGCAACGACGACTGCCGCCGAAGAAAGGAGATAAGCCGAAAGCCAGAATCTGTCCCGAAGAAAGACGATGCCGGAAAGCAGCAAGAGGTAGAAAACGGCGCCACCTACGGCGTTCTTCTGGCGCAGCCCTGGAAAACTTGCATACCATCCAATGATGAGGATCGCGCACGCCAGAATCGCCAGTAACAGCAGGACATTTCGTTTTCTGGCGAGCAGTCGACCAGCAAATCCACTTAATAGAATGCTGCAGATAAGCACCAAAGCGGCAGCAAACTGCAAGCCCGCGACACCTGTGTCCCAGATCACCCTCAGGGTCACGGCGACCAGCATGATTGGGAAGTACAAATAGAGCGGATCGCCCGAGGCAATCCGTCGGACAAGCCAGGGCGCGGCCACGCGCAAGGTTGTGCAACCCACCAGCACCGCCATGGCAATCGATGACGCCCTGCCCGTACCCACCAGCACGCAACCGACAACCGACGCCAGGCAGACACTAAGTATCCAAGCGTATGTGACTAGCCTTGGAGTCAATTTTCCAATCATGACTGCGTACGCATCAACGTGTCCCACTCCATTTCGTCGGCCCTCGCTTTCGCAACAGCGTCGACCAGATCCCCTGTGCCGTGCCCATGGCGTGGTTGATGTGCATGCTCGGAATGACCAACGCCAGCCGCAGGAGCTCAGCGCTCTTTCGAGCGATGGCAGTCCACGATGAGTACACAAGAATCGCCAGCCCATAGGTGGTCGGCAGCACCCAGTGCATCGGCGTAAAAAGCAAACCGATCAACGACACAAAGAACGCGAGAGGAATCAGACCGCGCACTACGGGGCGACTACGGGTGTGCGCCGCGATCTCTACCTTTGCGGCCGCATATTGCCGAATCATCAAGTTCAACTTGGGCAGCGTAGGGCGTGTGAAAACGGTAAACGGCGCGCCAGGATGCAGCACAGCCTTGTAACCGTTGGCCGCGAGCCTAAGGTTGTGCTCCAGATCCTGCCCACGGATAAACCGGGTATCGAAGTTGCCCACCTTTTCCAGGACGGATTTCTTCCATGCGCCAAACAGCAGGGTATCCACCTGCATGGGTTCCTTGCACACGAGACTACGATGACTTATCCCGACAGCGACCGGGGATGTCATCGCCACCGATATGCATCGCGCCATGGCCGTATCCGCACCGGGCGAACTTACGTGCGGTGTGCCAACGTTCCCTACATCCTCCTCGGCCAATTCGAGAAGGCCGACCAGCCTGTCGATGTACCCGGGGGGATAGATCGAATGCGCGTCGCAGCGGACGATGTAATGACCTGCCGCCGCTTCGATGCCGATGTTTAGTGCGTTAACCTGGTAGCGATGGGGGTTGTGAAGCACTCGGAGGGTTACGCGATGGAAGTCCGATGCGGCGCGCTCCAGTTCGCTCAACGTTCCATCCGAGCTGCCTCCGTCAACGACGATAATTTCAAATGGATAGTCAACGAGCTGAAGATTGCTGCAGATCGAGTCGACGCATCGATAGATGTATCCTTGCTCGTTGTAGCAAGGGATGATCACCGATACTTTCATGGGTTCTTCCAGATTCATGAAGCAGATTTCGTTAGCGCACCGAGACGTAACCGGACCGTCAATGGGCGGCCAGTTCTTTCAGCACTTTTGAGACATGATTCGGCCAGCTCATATGCTCTCGTACGAAGGAGCGGCCTGCCTCCCCGATACGCTGCCTCAGCGCTTGGTTGCTGGCGAGCAGCGACAGGCAATCGACCGCCTCGCCAAGATCCAGTCCGCCGACGAGAAAACCGTTTTCGCCGTGACTAATGTATTCAGACGGTCCTCCGTCCTTTCCGCACACGACAGGAACGCCGTGTGACATCGCGTCCACGATCGATATGCCAAAGCCCTCCACGTCACTCGCATCATGCGCGCTGCTTTGAGGGTGCAGAAATATATCGGCGTCGCGATAGAGACACTGCAACTCGTCGTCGCTCACGTATCCGGCGAGCCTTATCTCTCCATTGAGCACGCCTGCGTCACGGATGGCCCTAGCCACGGCCTCGCGCTCAGCCCCCGTGCCCGTAATGACGTAGGACACCGGCCGCGTTATCTCGGAACTCAGTTTGGCAACGGCGGCAACGGCAAAAGCCAGATTCTTCCGCTTTACCAGGCGCGCAACCGTAAGAATTCGAAGCGGATCCCGCAAATTCGCCGACACTTCACCCGCCGGCCGGCTCTCCGAGAAGGAAGTTCCGTTCCAGGCAACCACCGACGAAGCAGTGACGAGCTCGGGAAAGTAATGATGCACTTCCCTACGGGTCGCCTCACTGACGTAGACGATCAATCTCGCCTTCCGCAACACCCATCCCGCCAGCCGCGCCATCAATCCCTGCTGACCAGTAACTTCTCGCCCGTGCACGGAAATAACCAATCGCCTGCCCGTTCCCATCAACAGAACAGGCAATGCCATGCGCCAACTCGTGGCGTGAACCCAACTCCATTCCTTCTTGCGCAGGCGCCACAGGGACGCCAGGATCTTGACGAGGGCGATCCATTGAGGCGCCGCCTTGGCGCCTTGAGGAGATCGGTTCAGTCGCCCGTCAACACCTGGCTCGATGCACGCCTCTGGGGTCAGCAGTGTTACTCGGAGGCCGCACTGGACGTAGGCGCTGGCGATCTCCGCGCTGTACGCCTCGATACCACCGATGAACGGAGGAATGGCTTTTGCGATCACTAAAATACTGGACTGGCTCATTTCTCAAGACTTCATAAACCCAAACGAAGGACGTGCGACCAGGGGTTGGGCTGGAGAAACGCTAATAGGCGTTTCTACTCTTTATCAGCGCGAACGGCGTAGAGACGATGATCTTCAAGTCGAGCCAAAGAGACCATTCGCGGATGTACGAGATATCGCATTCAACACGGCTCACCATCTTCTCGAGCGTGTCTGTTTCACCTCGAAAGCCGCGAATCTGCGCCAAGCCCGTCATTCCGGGCTTCACGCCATGTCTCTGCATGTAGCCGCGCAATTTGTCGCTAAACTGCCGATTGTGTTCGACCGCGTGCGGTCGCGGACCGACGATGGACATGTCGCCTTGCAGAACATTGAGCAGCTGCGGCAGCTCATCCAGACTGCTTGACCGCAAGAAGCGGCCAAAACGCGTGACGCGTGCATCCTTCCGCCTGGCCTGGGTCACCGTTCCCTGCGTCTCTTCATGGACGCGCATGGAACGAAACTTCATGACCTCAAACTCCTTGCCGCCTAGGCCATGACGTTTCTGCTTGAATAGCACTGGCCCCTTAGAACTGAGCTTGACACCGAGCGCGATGAGCAACATCGCCGGGCTTAGCAACAGAATGAGAAGCAGCGCGATGAATCTGTCTTCAATCGCCTTGATGACACCCGCATGCCCTTCGACACGGCTCGCCCGCAGCGTAATGACGGGCACGCCGCCAAGGACTGCAGCATGGTGATTGATCAGCTCGTATCCGAAGAAATCAGGCACCAACCGGATGATCGATGGCTTATCGATCGTCAGCTGGAGGACCTGCTGGATCAGTGACTCGGCGCGCATGGGCAACGCAACCCATACCTGATCCGGCGCCCACTCATCGAAGGAACCCCCGACATCATCAAAATCGCCGAGGCAATTCACCCCTTGCAGCTCTACTTGGTCATAGGGCGTACGCACGTATCCGATGATGTCCAGGCCGGCCCAAGCCTTTTTACGTGCCGCAGCAACGATGCGCTGTCCCGCCTGGGTACTGCCGATGAGGAGCACTCGGCGAGAATCCACGCCTCGCATGCGGATGTGCCCCAACGCCCAGCGCAACAGCAGGCGATCGAGCGACAGCACAATGCCGGCAAGGACAAACCATGTGCCCGCGCCGATACGCGAGTATTCACCTGTCGTTTTCAGAGCCCAAGCCGTCGCGAGTAGCACAACCATTACAGCCGACCATGCCATCCACAGACGAGCGATCTCCAGACGAAGGTTCTCACCGCGCCAGCTGCGGTAAATGCCAGCCATCGGAAAGATCACGAGCGCGAGCAATATCGTTCGAATCAGACCGGCCGGGTAAGCGACTCCCATCTGAAGATAACCAAATTCAAAACGGTAGACGACCAGCGCGGTGATGGTGATCACCAGCACATCGCTCACGCGAAGAGCGATATCCAGAAGGGCGGCATGCTTTGAAAAGAAATGTGATTCCGACTTCTTCAGTTGCGGAATGCCTGGAATGGACAACATCGCCGAACTCCTTCTACGTAGCCGTCTGTGACCGCCGTATTCCCGCGTGAGCGCCAAGCCCGTCCGCGCCACGGATTGCTGGCGCGAGGACGCCCATCCATCGGTCCGCGCCACCTGCTTCATTCACTCCCCTCGAAAGGGCCATGAAGCCTCCTCCCACTCCCTCTTCCACGCTCTTACCCGGAACTGCTTCCATACTCGTAATAACCGTACGAGTAGTAGCCCGTCGCCCTGCGCTCCACCGCGTTGAACACGGCACCCTTGATCTGCACACCGTTCTGTTCAAAACGCTGCTTTGCCAAGGCGATCTCCTTGGCCTGATTGAGGCCGAAGCGAACCACCAGCAAGCTCGTGCCAGCGTGATGTCCGATGACCGACGCATCGGTGACCGCCAGGATCGGCGGGGTGTCGATGATGATCAGGTCATACTTCGACTTGAGCGCTTCCAGCAACTCACCAAAACGTGCGTGCATCAGCAGTTCGGATGGATTTGGCGGCACATTTCCACGGGAAATGAAGTGAAGACCCTCCGCGTCCGGCACGACACGTACAGCCTGTTCGAGCGTAATCTGACCGGCAATAAGCTCAGAAAGACCGGTTCCCGGGCGTCCACCGATCACTGAGCACAGCGCACCCTTGCGCATATCGCCATCGATCAGCAGAACGCGCTGACCGCCCTTCGCAATGACGGCAGCAAGATTGGCGGAAATAAAGGTCTTGCCAGCTCCCGGGCTCGCGCCCGAGATCATGAGAATGTTGTTCTTGGCTTCGATGCGGGCGAAATGCAGGCTGGTACGCAGGCTACGCAGTGCCTCCACCGCCAGGTCAACGGGTGCGTTGATAGCCAGCAGCTTCTGGCTTCCGTCAGACCTGCCGCGGCGCCCCTGAAGAAAACTTTGCTTCTCGGCCACGCTGCTGGGTATCGATGCATACACCGACAGCCCAAGCTGCTCGATGGCTGACGGATCTTCCACACCGCGGCGTACCATCTGACGTAGCAATACGAAAGCCACTGCCAGGAATGCACCGAGGAAGGTGCCTCCGAGAACCACCAGAACCTTCTTGGGCTTGGCCGGCTTCGAGCTATCCACGGCCGCGGGATCGATCACGCGCACATTGCCCACGGTTCCGGCCCGCGCGATATCCAACTGCTGCGCCTGATTGAGCAGACCGGTATAGGTGGCGTTGAGCACTTCGACGTCGCGCGTCAATCGAAGCAGTTCCTGTTGCGTATCGGGCAGGCCGCCTACCTGTTTGTCGATGCCACTCTTTTGCGCCTGCAACTGGCCGATCTGCTCCAACAGAGCCTTGTAGGCCGGATGCTGCGCCGTGAAGCGGCGCTCCATATCCGCCTGCTGCATGCGAAGCTGCTGGATGCTGGTCTCGATGGCCACGGCCTGGTCGAGCAAGCCCTTGGTCTGGAGGGTGATGTCGACGGAGCGTGCCTTGGTCTGAAATGCATTCAGCGCGCTTTGTGCCTTGTCGAGATCCAGACGTATACGCGGCAGCTGTTCGCGAACGAACGTCAGGCTGCTGGCGGCCTCAGCCGAGTTGCGATCGACGTTCTGTTTTACGTAGGCCTGGCTGACGTGATCTAGCAGCTGTGCTGCCAGATCGGAGTCTTCATGGTCATACGAGAGTTGAATGATGCCCGAATCCTTGCCCTGCTCTGAGGCATTGATATCGAGCTGCAACTGATTGATCACGGCAAGCGCCGTATGGTGAATCACTTCAAAATGCGTGCCTGGATTGGCGAGTAGTTCGCGCACCTGCATGGAGAAGCCGTGGCCGTTGGCGATGTGTCCTACCTGGCCGGTCAGCACCGCGTCGCCGCTGTAGTAGAGCGTATAGCTACCCCGCTCGCCGGCAACCAGCACAAGCTTCTTCTCCTCCAGCGGGGCCGGCACTTTCATCTGGAAGATGTCGAGCCTGGAGCCGCCCCAGTCGTACCTGCTCAGGCCCATCAACGGCGAAGCCACCTCGGCGGCAGAATCCGCCACGAAATGACGCGCCACCCAACCGCCAAAAGCAGGGAAGTGATACGGCGCCGTTTCGATCTGCAGGCCAAGCTCGTCCACTGCCTTGCCGATCACGGAGCGCGAAGTAATCAGTGCAATCTCAGTGGTCGCCTCGGAGCTTGATGCGCCAAGCGTCTGGGTAATCGCGCTCAAGCCGGGCAGGTTCGGCACCTTCTGCTCCACCTGCACCAACGCATCGGCCTCGTAGATCGGCGTACCAAGCACGGCGTAGCCAACGCCAAGCACAAGGAACATGCTGGTGACGATGCCGATCAGCCACTTGTGATCGACCAGCGTGCCAAGCAGTTCGCGCAAGTCGAGCTCGTCGTCTTGGGGCGTGGTGGTTTCCGGTGCAGCCATGCTTGGGTAATCCAGGATCTACTACGTTGATCGGTGTCGGCTTCGCTTCGCGGGATCGCGGGCAGTGCTCATGGGCAGGCGTCGCCCTTCTTATCTGGTGCGCAGTCAGCGGCTGCCCAAATGCGGCAACCATTTCTGAACTGCATTATCGATACGCTGAAAAACGTATTCGAAGGCTTCTCGCCCCTGACGATACGGATCGGGGACGTCGCCGGACCGCTCCCAACGATCCAGCAACATCACCTTGCCGCTGGCCTCGGGAGCCATGCGCATGAGGCTGGCGACGTGATCTCGCTCCATGGCCAGCACCAGGTCGGCATCACGCAGCATCGATGACGTGACCTGCCTCGCACGGTGCGCTAGACCATCAACCCCGTGCTCGCTGAGGATTTCAAGCGCCGACGAATTCATGCACTTGCCCACCAACGCCCCAAGACCGGCGCTCTCGACGGAGGCGCCCGCTGAGGGAAGGCGATGACGGAACAAGTATTCCGCCGTAGGGCTACGGCAAATGTTCCCCACGCAAACGATCAAGATCCGCTCGAACACAGCTACCAACTCGTCGATCACTATGCGGAGAACCGCAGGAAGTAGATTCACTATCGGCTGGCTAGTGTGCTCCGCCAGAAGCACCGTCACCATCGGATCAATCCGAAACATCAGTGGAACATCGGCAAGGACGGCGGCATCTCTTGGTGGATGTTGGCTGGAATGTGGCGCTGCCTTTTTCAGCAAAATTCGATGAAGACAAATAGCTGATACAGAGCAAGCGTATGCGGCAAGCCAGAATTCCTGGCGACGGGAATTCGGATTTCTCTCATTCTTTTTCTAGAAGAACTTGTGTTTACTTCGTGCGCTTGATCCGCGGTCATCAATAGCTCGTACAAGCAGTCGCGTGCCGATGCTCTGTTGGCATCGCCGGTCTGTCATGACACCGAACGCTGGTGTGCGCCAATCCCGTCACTGTATGCGACGCATCCACACCGTCTCTTTCGGCAGTGCGTGGCTATCAGCAAGTCAAAGAAAGCGAACTCATGAATCCACGCACTGCCGCAGCGCTCGTCGTCTCAATCCTCCTGCTGCAAGGCTGCGTTTGGGCTCCCGGACAGCACATGTCTACCCGGGGCAGTGACGATGAAAGTCGCGTCGAGATCGTGCCCATCACGCCCAAGCAAGTGGCGATGGACAAGGCCGCCAGATCGGCATCGTTCAATGATCCGGAGCTTTTTTCCTACAAGCCGGAGTCATACCGCATCGGCGCCGGCGATACGCTCTACATCACCGTCTGGGATCACCCGGAACTGACGTCGCCGGCGGGTCCGCAGCAGCAAACGCTGGCCAATGGCCGCCTGGTGCGTTCCGACGGCACCCTGTTCTATCCCTACGTCGGCGAACTGAAAGTGGCGGGTCTGACCATCGAAGAGCTGCGCAAGGCAATCAGCGTCAAGCTGGCCCAATACGTGGAAGATCCGCAGGTGGACGTCAATGTCATCGGTTACGGCAGCCAACGCGTCACCATGCTGGGCGCGTTCGTCAAGACGGATCCTCAGCCGATCACCGCGATTCCCACCACGTTGGCTCAGGCCCTGGGTGCTGCCACGATCAACACCGAGCAGGCGGACCTGTCCGGCCTGGTGCTTTCGCGCGATGGCCACGATTACCCCATCGATCTCGATGCGCTGAACACCAACAAGGCGATCGCGCAGGACATCTATCTGAAGGCGGGCGATCGCATCTTCCTGCCGTACAACGATCGTCACGAGGCTTATGTCATTGGCGAGGTGAACCGTCCGATGGCGCTCACCTTCAAGACGACCGATCTCACCCTGACCCAGGCATTGGGGCGTGCTGGCGGCCTCAATCCGACCACCTCCAAGGGCAAGGCGGTCTACGTGATCCGCGGCATCGGTGACCTGGAAAATACCAAGGGCACGGTTTACCAGCTGGACGCGCGTTCGCCGGACGCCTTCATCCTGGCCGATCAGTTCAAGGTGAAACCCGGCGACGTGGTGTTCGTTGGCGCTGCCGGCGTGACCCGCTGGAATCGCTTCTTGTCCCAGCTATTGCCTCTGACAAGCATCATCAGCAACGCGGCCAACGCCTCGTACAACCTCGAACGATGATGTTTCGGCAGGCCGGAAAAGCGGCGCGTCGCTGGACTGCGCGACTCGTCGGTGCTGCGGTTTGCGGCGTGTTGCTCGCCGGCTGTGCGAGCGTCTCGCGCTCCACCGTCGACACCTTGCGTCAAACGTTGCGGGGCACACCAGAGCTCAACCCCACCGCCGAGCAGGTGCAGGCTAAGCCCTATTTTCAACTGCGCGCCACCACCGCGCGAGGCGATGCCATTCTGATTCTCGGCAATGTCGTGGATGGCCGCCAGTATTGGTATGGCCCAGACGGCGTCGCCATCGTGCTGGAGAACGGCCGTGTCGTGCAGACCGTCGGCCTGCCGGAAAACCTCGATGGCAGTCGGATCGACGGCGACGGCGCCCCGTTCGCCTCGGGACTGCAGACGATTGCCGTTACAACCACCTACGACCGCATCGACGACTGGTCGCCCGGTTATCGCTACGGCATTGCCGTGCATGCGCAGCTGACGCCTTCCGGCGATACCCGCATCGACATACTCGGGACATCGCATCGGGTGTTGCTGGTCACCGAGGACATCTCGGCGAAATCGGCGCGCCATCGCGCGAGAAATCGTTACTGGGTCGATCCGGCGGATGGTTTCGTATGGATGAGCGAGCAGGAAGTGGTGCCTGGAACGAGCATCAAGCTCGTGCAATTGCGGCCCTTCCGAGACAGCAAGCCATGAGGCATCGCTGCGTCGTCTGGGCCATGCTCGCAACCGTTATGCTGCCGTTCGCAGCTGGCGCCGTGGACGTCCACATCGCAGGTGCCGTGACCGCGCCCGGTTCTAAGCAGCTGCCAGGGCATGCGCGTCTCAGTGATGCCGCACTGGCCAGTCCGCTGCGCGCCGATGCCTATGTGCTCGGCGCATCGTGGCAGCGTGCATCGCTGCAGGTGGAACAGCTGCGCCTGAAGACCGGCCTGCTGTTCGATCTGGAAAGCGCGCAGCGACAAGCACTGCGCGACGATCTCCCCGCCTTGGCCAAGTCCATCGTGGCACTGCGGGAATGGGTGCAGCCGATGCCTGTCACGGGGCGGCAAATCGCCTTGCTCGACCCTCGTTCGGTCGAAGTGAATCCCGCTGAAAACCGGCCTGTCGCGGATGGCGACACGCTGTACTACCCGACGCGCCCCGAGACCATCCGCGTGGTGGGCGCCGTGGCATAGGCCTGCGAGTTGCCGCTCGTTCCAATGCAGGACGCGCGGGAC
>Ga0207670_10002002_pt1 | contig 10689 bp, 6 predicted proteins | sample KBSS23HmetaG_FD_184339 | JGI IMG/M metagenome (GOLD analysis project Ga0207670, IMG submission 184339) | Switchgrass rhizosphere microbial communities from Kellogg Biological Station, Michigan, USA - KBS S2-3H metaG (SPAdes) (version 2) | ecosystem: Host-associated > Plants > Roots > Rhizosphere... | reverse complement strand
CGTCTCCAAACTTGTGGCCCCAAGCCAAATCATCGGAGGCGGAACTTTCGCCCCGTTCTCCGCCGCGGCTGGAACCTATAAGGGCGACGCCACGGAGGACGTTACGTATTGCACCGGCCTAAGCTACACAAAGACAGGTACCAACCCGAAGGGCAAATACAGCGTAACCATTCCGCAGGCGGATGGCAGCGTGATCTTCATCAAATCCACCTCGATATCGTCGATATCGGTTACGTCGGGCACTGGGTTGACGAAGTATGCCACGGTCTATGCCAAGGGCAACATCTCACGTATCCAGGACGATGTAGTGACGGCCATCGACGGCAACATCACGCTGAGGATGGATATCGTGGATTATGACACCACCTCCAGCCCCAATGAGATAGGTTTCACGGCGCTGTCGTCCAAGGACAGCAAATTGTACTACTCCAATCGGTGGGTTCTCGAGAACAACGCTTGGAAAACCAAGACAGAAGCAATTAAGACCGGTACGTTGGACATCGGGAACTAATCCAGAGTTTTTGCAAGTGTAATCGCTCTGGTCGATACTCGCGCCACGGCTGGTTCAAGGTGGGGACAGCTTGTCCCCACTGGGTTTCAGAATCGTTTCTTTCCAAGCGGGGACGGGCCGTCCCCTCCTTTTCGCTTGAATCAACCATGTACTTGCGCCCCGTGCGTTTCATCCACGGGGCGTTTGTTTTCTTGAGGAGAGCGCCGACGTTCTCGCCGGTAGCTGGCATGGCAGCACCAGGCAGTGGGCGGGAGCAATATCAACTGTTTGTCATGAGCCGGCCCGGCTCCACCGCATCCAGCGCTGAGGCGTGTCCGGGTTCCGGACACTACAGGACGGCCGCCGCCACAGCCGCAAGCCAGATTTTCACCCTGAAATTTTCTTTTGTGTCTTTTGCGCCTGTTTGAGGCTAGAAATACTCCATGCCGTCGCTCCTCAATGATATCGAACCGCTTAAACATTCCGCGCTGGCGGACATGAAAAGCGCGCCCGACCTCGCCGCACTGGAGCGCGCCAAAGGCAGTTGGATCGGGACGCACGGCAAATTTACTGCCTTAATGAAACAGCTCGGTTCGCTTCCGAAAGAAGACCGCCCTGCCGCCGGCAAATTGATCAACGAGACCAAAACCCAACTCGAAGCCGCATTGATTGCCCGCCGCGAAGAACTCGAACTCAAGGCTTCCTTGCCGAAGGAACCGACCGACTTTACCCTGCCCGGTCGCCGGCGCGCTCTCGGCAAGCTGCACCCGCTCACCCAAGTCACGGACGACATTGTGCGCAGCTTCCGCAAGATCGGCTTCGTCGTTGCCGATGGACCCGAGGTCGAGGACGAATATCATTGCTTTGACGCCCTCAACACGCCCGCCGATCATCCCGCGCGCGATACGCAGGACACGTTTTATCTGGCGGAACCGGAGATCCCCCTTACCCGTCCTCCGGACACCCTCTCCCCCAGTGGGAGAGAGGGAAGGGGTGAGGGGGCACCGTTCATGGAAAGACCGAACTCACGCTCTGGTTCACCGGAAAGCTCTCAACCCTCAACGGGCAATCAGCAACAGTTGTTGCGCACCCACACTTCCTCCGTTCAGATTCGGGTGATGGAGAAACAGCAGCCTCCGGTGCGCATCATCGTGCCCGGCCGCGTTTATCGCCGAGACAACGCCGATGCCACCCACAACCCGACCTTCCAACAAATCGAGGGGCTCTACGTGGACAAAGGCGTCACCGTCGGCGATCTCAAGGGAACTGTGGAATTTGTTTTCAAGGACCTGCTGGGCGGAGACGTGAAGATTCGGTTCCGTCCTCATTACTTCAGCTACACCGAGCCGAGCTTCGAGATTGATTTCTCCAGCTCGCTGACGCGGAAGATGGGCAAGGCCTGGCTGGAGATTGCCGGGTGCGGCATGGTTCACCCGCAGGTGTTTGAAAACGTCGGCTATGATCCGGAAGTCTGGACCGGCTGGGCATTCGGCTTCGGCATCGAACGCATTGCCATGATCCGCTATGGCATCACCGACATCCGGTTGTTCTACGAAAATGACCTGCGGTTTTTGAAACAGTTCTGACGGCTGGCTGATGAACGCTTCTGCGAATACTGGCAGCGTAAATTATATGAAAGTTCTACAACTCAACCGCCACTGGCACGCTGCGAGTCTCAGTCCTGCGCTCCGTGTCGTCCGGAGCTTGGCCGTCGTTTTAACACTGGCATTCTCAACTCTCTTGCCGCATGCCTCCGCCGCCACCCTCAACACGCAGAACGTCTTTCTCATCATCAGCGACGGGTTTCGCTGGCAGGAGGTTTTCAACGGCGCCGAGGCCGATTTGATGAATAAGGAAAATGGCGGCGTGAAAGACACAAACGCCTTGCGCTCGGCGTTTTGGCGCGCCACACCCCAGGAACGCCGCGACGCCTTGCTGCCCTTCTTCTGGACCGAAATCGCCCGGCACGGACAGCTCTTCGGCAACCAGAACAAAGGCAGCGCCGTCACCGTGACCAACGGGAAAAAGTTTTCCTATCCCGGTTACAACGAAATCCTCACCGGCGCCCCCGACGCGCGGGTTGACAGCAATGACAAGAAGCCCAACGCGAACGTGACGGTATTCGAGTGGTTGAATGGCCGCTCCGGCCTGCGCAATCGCGTCGCCGTCTTCGGCACCTGGGACGTGTTTCCCTATATCTTCAACCTCGAGCGGAGCCATTTGCCCACCTGGCCGGTGTGGGAATCGAAATTCGGGCCCTACGAGATTCCCCCGCCCCGGTTTGTCGCCGACCTCCTTCGCGACACCACGCCCGTATGGGAGGACGTGACTTACGATTCGTTCGTTTTTCACGCGGCGATGGATTACGTGAAGCAGAAACAACCGCGCCTGATGTTTGTCGGCTTCGGCGAGACCGACGAATGGGCGCACGCGGGCCGTTACGACCTTTATCTCACCGCCGCGCATCACATGGATGACTTCGTTCGCCGCCTCTGGGAATTGGCGCAATCCCTGCCGCGGTATCGGGACAAAACAACGTTCATCATCACCGCCGATCACGGCCGCGGCAGCGGACCGACGGATTGGAAGAGTCATGGGGAAAAGATCGCCAATTCGGAAGGCGACTGGATCGCGGTGATCGGCCCGGACACGCCGCCGGCGGGGGAACGAACCCAGACCGAACCGCACACTCAAAGCCAACTCGCCGCCACCATCGCCGCCCTGCTCGGCGAAGATTACCACGCGGCGGTTCCGCAGAGCGGGGCGCCGATTTCCGACGTGCTGGCCGGCGGTGAGACCGGCAAAGCCGGTTCGGGACGTTCCAAGTCAAAATGAAAGTCACGCTCAATTGGCTCAAACAATACGTTGATTTTGGCTGGGCGCCCGGAGAATTGGCAGAGCGGCTCACGATGCTGGGTCTCGAAGTCGAAGCCGTGCAAACGGTCGCGGGCGAGTTCGAGGGTATCGTCGTCGCGCAAATCCTGAGTCGAGACAAGGTTCCCGGCTCGGACAAGCTTTCTGTCTGCAAAGTCAATGACGGAAAAAGTGAGCGCACCATCATCTGCGGCGCGCAGAACCACAAAGTCGGCGACAAAGTGCCGCTTATCCTGCCTGATTGCGCATTGCCATTGAAGCCGGGAGAAACCGAGCCGTTCGTCATCAAGGAACGCAAGGTTTTCGGCATTATAAGCCAGGGCATGATGTGTTCGCCACAGGAGCTTGGCCTGCCCGATTCGGTGGACGGCCTCCTCATCCTGCGCGAAGACGCAACCATCGGCCAGCCGTTCGCCCAGTACCTCGGCCGTGTGTCCGGCGACGTGGTCTATGACCTCGAAGTGACGCCCAACAGACCCGACCTCAACAGCGTCATCGGGATCGCTCGGGAAATCAGCGCCGTGACGGGCAATCCGCTCCAAATTCCTCCGCTACGCGGTGTGGCATCCGGGTTCCGGGCTCAAGACCTGGTCGGCGTGCGAATCGAAGCCGCCGATCTTTGCCCGCGTTACGTCGCGCGCATGATCAAAGGAGTCAAGGTTGGCCCCAGCCCTGATTGGCTGCGTTCGATGCTTGAGAAAGTAGGGGTCCGCAGCATCAACAACGTGGTTGACGCGACCAATTACGTGATGCTCGAAATCGGCCAGCCGCTGCACGCATTCGATTATTGCCTCATAGCCAAAGACGTGTACGAAGATCGAAGTCCGGTGCCTACAATCGTCATTCGCCGCGCCAACGAAGGCGAGCGATTCACCACGCTCGATGGCCAGGAGCGCACCTTGATGAACGAAATGCTGCTGATCGCCGATGAAACCAAAGCCATCGCGTTGGCTGGAGTGATGGGCGGCCAAAACAGCGAAATCAATGAGCGCACGGAAGACGTCTTGATCGAAAGCGCTTGCTTCAAGCCGGCGAACATCCGCCGCACATCGAAAGCGCTCGGGTTGCGCACGGATGCGAGTTATCGCTTTGAGCGCGGCGCGGATATCGGCATCACCGATTGGGCAAGCGCCCGCTGCGCGCAATTGATTCTTGAAACGGCGGGAGGCCGGCTCGCCGAAGGTGCGGTGGACGCTTATCCTGCTCCGGTCGAGCCGACGCAAATCACCGTGCGCCATCGGAAAGTCAATGAATTGCTGGGAATCGAACTCAAATCTCACGAAATCGAGTATTACCTCGGCCAACTCGGCTTGAAGATCGTCAACCGCAAACCACGCCCCGTGGACGATGGGGCGGTCGCTCCAGAACCCGTCACCCTCCGCATCCCCACGTTCCGGATAGATTTGAAGCGTGAGACCGATTTGATCGAAGAAGTCGCCCGGCTCCACGGTTTGGAAAAGATCCCGGCAACCCCGCCGCGTGGCGCCATTGGCGCCAACGCGTTCGATGGGGTTTTCGACCAGATCGCCGAAGCGCGTCGCATCCTGAGCAGCCTCGGTTTGTACGAGACACAGGGACAGACGCTCATTTCCAAGTCCGAGGTTCGAGGTGCGAAAGAAGAGGATTTGGTGCTTCTGGCCAACCCGTTGAGCAGCGACATGGATGTTCTGCGTCCGAGCTTGATTCCCGGGCTGCTCGAAGCCCTTCGCCACAATCTCCATCACAAGACCGGCGACGTGGCGCTGTTCGAGATCGGCCGTGTCTTCCAGCGCGCAGCCGGCATTCCGGCTGCACGAGGTCGCCGGCAAGAGCCAGGCCGGGGTTTGAAGGAAAAACAGTTCGTGGCCATCGCCTTGACGGGCCATCGCCAGCCGCCGTTCTGGAGCGGCGACCATCGCGATGCCAAACTCGATCTTTACGACCTGAAAGGTGTGCTCGAGGAGTTCTTGGATCAATTCGGCCTGCGCGGCGTCACCTGGACCGCGCGTGAAGCAGGCACGCCGCTGTTCCTCGAATCGGCTGTGGTTCAACTGGGCGGCAAAGTACCGCTCGGCGAACTGGGCCAACTCTCGCCCTCGCTGGCAAAACAATACGATTTGCGCGACGCGGTGTTGGTCGCCGAGCTGGATTTCGACGCCCTGCTGGTGCGGCGGAACACCTCCAAGTCATTCAAACCATTACCACAATTCCCCGGCATCCGCCGCGACGTGGCCATGCTCGTGCCGGAGACAACGACGCATGATGCGGTGTGCAACGTCGTCAAGCAGGCCAGGCCTGCAAACTTGGAGGGCCTGGAATTGTTCGATGTCTTTCGCGGCGGACACGTGCCGGCTGGGCAAAAGAGCATGGCCTACGCGTTCACCTATCGGCACCCGGAGCGGACGTTGACGGACGCCGAGGTCAACAGCGAGCAGGAAAAGCTGGTCGAGCAGCTAAGGACAAAGTTGCAGGCGACGATCCGTTAGCTCAAAGCGCTCAGACCAAATCCTTGTAACCCTTCGTCTCCGATAGTTTCTTAACGAGTTCCTTGACCCGCTGCGCCTGGCTCTTGTGCGCCAGCAATGTTGCATCATCGGTCTGGACAATAATCGAATCGCGCAATCCCACGATGGCAATGGGCGCGCGATGCTTCTTACGCGCATCGAAGATGATGTTGCGCGCGGCATCGACATGGATGAAATCGCCCACAGCGCAATTGCCTTCGGCGTCGGGCTTGATGTGCCGAGCCAGCGCGTTCCAGGAGCCGAGATCGTCCCAGTCAAAATCGCCGTCGGCGACCACGACGTTTTGGGCGTGCTCCATCAACGCGTAATCGATGGAAATCCTTTTGATTTTCGGATATTCCCTGGCCAGCACCTTGGCGAGCTTCGACGGCTGGTTCGCGGCCTTGAACCAGCGCTGGCAGGCTTCATACATCTCCGGCTGGTGTTTCTGCAATCCTTCAGTGACCGTCACGAACCCCCAGATGAACATGCCCGCGTTCCAGCGATAGTGGCCGCTGTTGAGGTACTCGAGGGCCTGGTCGAAGTGGGGCTTTTCGACAAAGCGTTCCGCTCTATGAAACGTGGTCCGGTAAGGCGTCACGCCCTGGGGTGGTGGCAGCGGCTCGCCAACGTGAATGTAACCATAACCGGTGGCCGGCTCGGTCGGCTTGATCCCGATGGTCACGATGGCCTGCCCGCGACCGGCCAGATCGAAGCCGTCCTTCAGCACTTGTTGAAACTTCTTCTCCTCGGGAATGACGTGGTCGGCTGGCAACACCGCCATGACGGCCGTGGTCGAGCGGGCGCCGACGATCGCCGCACCCAGGGTCACGGCCGCGCACGTGTCGCGCCCCACCGGCTCGGCAACGATGTTTTGCCTGGGCAGTTTCGGCAGTTGTTTGGCCACTTGCGGCGCCTGCGCCTTGTTGGTGATGATGATAATGTTTTTCAGCGGCACCAACGGCAGGACGCGGTCCACGGCCGCCTGAAGAAAAGACCTCTTCCCGAACAATGTGATCAGTTGCTTAGGCGCTTTCTCCCGGCTGACCGGCCAGAACCGCTCGCCGCGCCCCCCGGCCATGATTATGACGAAACGGTCCGAAGTCGTTGTCGTTTTCTTCATCGCGCAGTTGTGTAACCAGCTCAAGCCCTGGCTTCCAGCACAATCGCTCGGCCTCGTTCTGCGCGGGCGCTTGATACCGCCACCTCCGGACCGCGGACCGTCCCGGTCCGCAGCGGTATGGCCGGTGTAAAGTCTCCGGAATGCTCCAGAACACCTCGACCGAGCGACGTGCTGCGGGCGGGGACCGCCGGGGACCGCCCGCGCTCCCGTGGAAGATGCACCCATTCCGCGCGGCCCGCTCAAGCTCGTTCACGCGCTCTTCACCGCGTCGGCGAGCGATTGGACGAACTGACTCACGATTGAAACCGTCTGCGCAGTCTTGCCACACGCAGCGATCTGGTTCACCACCGCGCTGCCGACCACCACTGCGTCGGCGCACGATGCCACACGCTTCGCCTGTTCTGGATTTGAAATGCCGAAACCGACGGCAATCGGCAGTGCGGTGTGCTTGCGGATCCTGGCGGTCATTTGCGCGAGGTTGGCCGCGACTTTTTCCTGCATCCCGGTAACCCCTTCACGTGAGATGTAGTAGATGAAACCGGTTGCCCGCTTCACGATCAACTCGACGCGGTCGTCTGGCGTCGTGGGCGCCACCAGGTAAATGTTGCAAAGACCGGCGGCGCGCATCAGTGGTTCGTAGTCGCCCGATTCCTCCGGCGGCAAGTCAAGCATGAGCAAACCGTCCACACCCGCCCGCGCCGCATCGTGGATGAACTTCTCGAGGCCGTAACGGTAGGCAAGGTTGAAGTAGAGGTACAGGACGATGGGAATGTGTGAATCGCGGCGGATTGCGGCAACCGTTTCCAAGACTTTGGGCGGTGTGGCGCCGGACTCAAGCCCGCGTTGGGCGGCGAGTTGATTGACCAGACCATCGGCCAGCGGGTCGCTGAACGGCACGCCCAGTTCCAAAATATCCACGCCCGCTTTGTCGAAAGCCACTGCGAGCTCGCGGGTCGCCTCAAGGTTTGGATCCCCGGCGCCGATATAAACAATGAACCCCTTTTTGCCCGCGTTCTTCAGCCGGACAAAACGTTCCACGATGCGATTCATTCGCGGCGAATCATCAATTTGCCCGTGGCGGCTTGCAAGTGGCAAGTTGGCCAAACGCCGTTGTCTTCGCACCGGTCTCCAGCGGTTCGGCGTTCGATGTTCGGCGTTCGATGTTCGGCGTTCGATGTTCTTTGGAAGAAAAATCGTCGCGGCGCGCGACGATTTCGAGAGTCACTGATAGACAAGGCTGTCTGCGTCACGAAGATCGGCGGCCCCTCGCGCCGTAGCGCAAGCTGCCACCCTACCTTTACGGTTCATGGAAAGCCCTCTTTCGTTTTTTCGCATGCATTGGGACCATGAACCCACCCCCAGCCCCTCCAAGGAGGGGAGCCGGACGGCGTGGCCAGGTCCCCTCCTGGGAGGGGTCAGGGGTGGGTTTGTTGCCGACGGTTCATGGAAAGCCTTATGCCTGCCGGTACGACACGCGGGACGCCCGCATTACGTTCGATCCGGTTGATGCGCCAGCCAGACAAGTCGCAGCCCTTCGAGGGTCAGCAAAGGCTCCACTGCCTTGATCTCCGGCAATTTTGCGGCGATAAGTCGGGCGTAGCCGCCGGTGGCGACAACCGGCAAACGTCGCGTTCTTAGTTCTCGCTTCAGCTCCAGGATCAGTTCACGCACCAATCCCCGGTATCCATGCACCGCGCCGATAAGCATCGCCTGCTCGGTGCTTTTGCCCACCGCAGACTGGACTTCGCGAATCCTGATTTTTGGCAATAACGCCGTTTTCTCGTGCAGGTAGTCGGTCATCACCGCCAACCCCGGGGCGATGATGCCCCCGACGTAGTCGCCGTGCTTGTCCACCACATCGAACGTCACAGCCGTTCCAAAATCCACCACCACCGAAGGCGCACCGAAATGGTGTCTCACCGCGACGGCATTGGCCAGCCGGTCAGGCCCGATGGTCTCCGGCTTCGGATAACGCACGCCCACACCCCGAACGGTTCGCGGCGTCAATTCCAGCGCTGAAAGATTCCAAAACCGGTGCAGCGCTCGTCTCACCGATGGCGTTGCACGCGGCACGACGCTGCATATTGCCACCCCCTCCGGGGACTTGCGACCGACGAACCGTTTGGTCCATTCCGCGGCTTCGCCGTCCAACCATTTCGCAGTGGGGAAGTTCGCCTGTTTAACCACGCGCTTTTTGTCGGCAAGTCCCACGTGGGTGTGCGTATTGCCAATATCCAGGAGCAGGATCATGATCGTAACTTCACTCAGCGTGCAGAACCTCGACAGCAAAAGGAAGGCGCAACCTTTGCCAAGATTCCTGGTACTTCTCAAAATCCGAAGTCGTTTTTGCACGAGTCCTTAAGTTCTCCAAGGCGCCTAAATTGGCATCGGTATTGCTAAAATCATCGAATCTGCAACTCTGGCGTTAACGGCACCGTCCTTTTATTTATGCGCAAACTGCTCCCGCAATTAATTACTTCGTTCGCGGCCTTCCTGCTCGGAGTCAATCCCGCCTCGGCTCAAGGGATTCTCGTTTCCCGGGGCGCGGTTTGGAAGTATTTCGACCAGGGCATCGACCTCGGTACGGCCTGGCGGGGAACCGGTTTCAGCGACAGCTCCTGGGCGTCCGGCCCGGCGCGGCTCGGCTTTGGCGGTGACGGGGAAACCACCTCTGTCAATTATGGTCCGGATCCGAACAACAAATATATCACGACGTATTTTCGCAAGTCATTCACGGTCACAAATGCAGCGGCATTCACCACGCTCACGCTTAACCTGCTCCGGGATGATGGGGCGGTGGTTTACCTGAATGGCACCGAAATCCGCCGCGACAACATGCCCAGCGGCACGATTGTCTATACGAACTACGCGAGCACCGTCATCGGCGGAACGGATGAACAGACCTTTTTCCCGACGACCCATCCCGGCAGCCCGCTGATCAATGGCACGAACATCCTCGCGGTCGAGATACACCAGGCCAACACCAACAGCAGTGATCTCGCCTTGGACCTCGAATTGCGCGGCACCAATGTGCCACCGAGCGTGAGCATTACCAGCCCGCCAAACAATTCCTCCTTCACTTCGGGCGCCAACGTCACCATCAACGCCAGCGCTTCCGACGGCGACGGCGCGATCACCAAAGTCGAATTTTTCCAAGGCAGCATCAAACTCGGAGAGACCGCCACCAGTCCTTACCGGGTCGTCTGGAACGGCGTTATCGACGGCCAGTACACCCTCACCGCCGTCGCCACGGACAACGACGGCGGCCTCACCACCTCAACGCCGGTGAACATCACCGTGAATGACACCAACCCTCCGTTGCTCCTCTCGGCCATCGCCAGCCCGGGCAAAGTGACGGCGAACTTTTCCAAGCGGGTAACGGACACGACCGCAACGAATCTGAGCCATTACGCGATCAACAACGGAATTCAGATCTCATCCGCGATTTTGAGTTCCAGCTCGAACAGCGTTTTTCTGAGCACGTCGCCGCTTTCGACGGACGTGACCTACACACTCACCGTCAACGGAATTCGGGACGCCGCAGGCAACACCATCGCCCCCAACTCGCAAGCGACTTTCAGTCTGGTGCCGTATGTACCGACCGACGTTGGCGGACCGGGTATTCCCGGTTCCGTGAGCTTTTCCGCCGGGCTCTACACGCTCACCGGAGGCGGCACGGATATCGGCGGAGTGAGCGACCAGTTCTTTTTCACCTACCA
>Ga0207670_10001999_pt1 | contig 10698 bp, 7 predicted proteins | sample KBSS23HmetaG_FD_184339 | JGI IMG/M metagenome (GOLD analysis project Ga0207670, IMG submission 184339) | Switchgrass rhizosphere microbial communities from Kellogg Biological Station, Michigan, USA - KBS S2-3H metaG (SPAdes) (version 2) | ecosystem: Host-associated > Plants > Roots > Rhizosphere... | reverse complement strand
AGCCCATGTAGGTTTCCGCCGCGGCCACCACGCGATCGGCGCCCATGCCAACCTCGCAGCCGCCGCCCAAAGTGTAGCCATGAGTGGCCACGATGACCGGCTTCTCAAACTGCCGCAGCGTTGTGGTGGCCTGCTGGAAGACATGGATGGCGCGGTCCACTTCGTCCCATTGTTTGGCTTCGATTGGCACCAGAAGCTGCTTCAGGTTCGCGCCGGCGGAGAAGTGGTCGCCCTGGTTGCCGATGACCAGCCCGACGAAATTCCGTCGCACCTCCTCCATCGCCTGTTGCCACATCGCCATCTGGTCGGCGCCCACGACGTTCATCTTCGTGTGAAACTCCAGGCACGCCACGCCGTCGCCGAGATCAATCAGGCTCGCGCCCGCGTTGGTGCGGACGACTTTCCCGGCCTTGCGGAGAAGGGGGAGCCTGATGGCTTTGGTCGCCGAGGGCACGGGCAGGAAGTCCTTCCTGGTTCCGTCGAAGTAAGACCGTCTTGTTTCTTGTACCTCGTAAAAGGAGGTCTTGCCGCCCGCGAGCAATTCGCGCACAAGCCGGGGCACTTCGCGGCCTTCCTTCTCGAGGCGCGCGGCCGTTTCGCGCACGCCAAGTGCGTCCCAGGTCTCGAACGGGCCGAGTTCATAGTTGTAGCCCCATTTCATCGCGCGATCGATGGTCACGATGTCGTTCGCAATTTCCGGGACGCGGCTGGCCGCGTAGCAGAGCAGAGCGCTGAGGTGCTTCCAGGCAAAAGCTCCGGCTTTGTCGCTGGCGGCGCAGAGTGAGCGCAGACGTTCGGCTGGGTCGGCGAGCCTCGCGACGGCGGCCAGCGAGGCGAATTGCGCTACGCGGCGCGGCCGGTACTCGAATGTCTTCGGATCGAGCGTCAGATACTCGGTGCCCTTTTCTGACTTGAGCTTCTTGTAAAAGCCCTGGCCCTTTTTGTCCCCCCACCAACCGCGCTTGACCATTTCCTCGATGAAGCCGGGCAGCTTGAACATGGCGGCCTGTTCGTCGTGCGCGAGCTCACCGGCAAAGTTTTTCCCGACCTGAACCATCAGGTCCACGCCGACCAGGTCGCAGAGCCGGAAGGTCGCGCTTTTGGGCCGGCCGATGGCCTGGCCCGTGATGGCGTCTACCTCGTCGAACCCGAGTTCCTCCTCGAGCGTGAGCCACATCGCCTGCTGCATGGCGAAACAACCGATGCGATTCGCGACGAAGCCAGTGGTATCCTTGCAGCGCACCACACCTTTACCCAGGACGCCCTCGCCGAAGTGGCTGAAGGCATCGAGCAGTTCAGGGTCGGTGTCGGTTGTGGGAATGATCTCCAGCAAACGCAGGTAGCGCGGCGGGTTGAAGAAATGCGTCCCGAAGAATCGCCGCCGATAATCGCGCGGGAGGTTTTCGGTCATGCCGTTGATGGAGAGGCCGGAGGTATTGGTGGTGACGATGGCGTCGGGCCGGGCGTGGGAGGCGATCTTCGCGTGGATGTCGCGTTTCAGATCCATTCGTTCCAGAACGGCTTCGATAATCCAGTCGGCGTCCTTCACCGCTGCCAGATCATCCTCGACGTTGCCGAGGGTGACGAGGCCGGCGGATTCCGGCACAAAGAACGGCGCGGGTGAGAGCTTCCGCGCGCGCTCGAACAGCGTCTTCGTTACGCGGTTGCGCACTTCGCGATCCTTCAAAGTCAATCCACGTTTTTGTTCATCGGGCGTGAGTTCAGCGGGCGACACGTCCATGAGCAGGGACGGGATACCCACGTTGGCGAGGTGCGCGGCGATTTGCGCGCCCATGTTGCCCGCGCCGATGACTGCGGCTTTTCGGATGTTAAGCATGTTGGATTACTGGTTTCTCAGCTCGCGCCGCAGATATTTTCCCACGCCGGACTTCGGCAACGAATCTCGAAAAACGATCTGCCTCGGCACCTTGTACGCCGCGAGCCGCCCGCGACAAAAGGAAATGATTTCCTCCGCATCGGCCGCGGCGCCGTCCCGCAAGACGACGAACGCTTTCACCGTTTCCCCGCGATACGCATCCGGCACGCCCACCACCGCTGCTTCCTTGATCAGCGGATGTTCGAAGAGAATTTCCTCCACTTCGCGCGGGTAAACGTTGAAGCCGCCGGCGATGATCATGTCCTTCTTGCGGTCCACGATGTAGTAGTATCCCGACTTGTCGCGCCGGGCGATGTCGCCGGTGAGGAGCCAGCCATCACGAAACACCTGCGCGGTTTCGGCGGGTTTGTTCCAATAACCCTTCATCACCTGCGGGCCGCGGATGGCGATTTCTCCCTCCTCGCCCACTGGCAACTCGCGCGAGCCGGTCTTGAGATCCACGATGCGGACTTTGGTGTCGGGGATCGGGAGGCCGATGCTGCCCGCCTTGGCCATGCCGTCCGGTGGATTGACGTGGGTAACGGGCGAAGCTTCCGTCAGGCCGTAGCCCTCGACCAGCCGTCCGCCGGTAAGCTTCTCGAACTGTTGCATGACCTCGACCGGCAACGCTGCCCCGCCGCTCATGCACACCCGGAGCGATTTGAAACCATAACGCTCGACGTTGGGCGCGTTGTTGAATGCGACATACATGGTTGGCACGCCGTGAAACAACGTCGGCCGATGTTTGCGCACGACGTTCAACGCGCTATGCAGCTCGAAGCGCGGTAGGATGATCACCATGCCGCCTGCGAACACCGAAGAGATCATCACACAGGTCATCGCATAAATGTGGAACAGAGGCAAAGCGGCGACCATCACTTCCGGCCGGTGTTCGCCGCAGGACAACCAGTGCTCGGTCTGGTAGGCGTTGGTGACCAGGTTGGCATGGGTGAGCATGGCGCCTTTGGAAGTGCCGGTGGTGCCGCCGGTGTATTGCAGGCAGGCGATGTCGGACGGAGAAACGGTAACGGCGCGCGGCAGGCGGGCGTGGAGGAGGATCGCTCGCCATGTGTGGGGCGTGAGGCGTACTGCGTGAGGTGTGATGCGTGAAGATCTCGCTGTGCGAAGGGCCTTGTCGAGCTTCGCGTAGGCTGTCGGGTAGTAATCCCGAGAACCGGTGACGATGACGTGTTTCACTGTCGGCACCTCGGCGAGCGCGGTTTTGGCGACGGGCTGAAGATTGCGGCCCACGATCAGCGCGTTTGCGCCGGCGTCATGCCACTGATGGGCGGCTTCGCGCGCGGTGTACATCGAACTGGTCGCTGTGACGATGCCGCCCGCTTTGAGCACCCCGAAGTAGGAAATGATGAACTGCGGACAGTTGGACATCATCAGCGCGACGCGGTCGCCTTTCCGAACCCCGAGGGCCTGCAAACCGGCGGCGCAACGGTTCACCTGCTCGAGCAATTGCCGGTATGAAATGCGCGTGCCGAAATAAATCAGCGCCGTTCGGTCGGGGCACCGTTCGACAGTCCGCTCCAGCATCCGTGAAAGAGTGATTTTCGGGTAATTCATAGCGTCGCCGGCCCCGGTCCCTAAAGCTTCGCCCGGCATCGGCAATGCACGCATGGGTTGCCGACCGTTTTAGTCTCTCCATCATGGCGCTGGCAAACCATTTCGCCCGTTGGTGGCGATTATGTCCTTCGGCAGTGGCGTCCGGGCGTTCCGTTCACGGTTGCGCCGCCAGAGAGGCGCAAATCAGTTCGACGTCGTTACGGGCGAAGACATGGCGATTTGCATAGGCCGGCGGGCTCCACGCGCACTTTCGATCCCCAAAAGGCGAGGTGGGTTCCAACAGGTGCCCACGACTGATTTCCCGGTAACCCTGGGGCATGAGTCGCGCCCGGATCAAGTCCCCTCGGTCCGTGAAAAGAAATACGGCGTCGCCGCAAGGCGTCAGGTGAATGCTGGAACCATTTTTCAAGTCTGTGACGGTGTTCGCCACCCAAACCTCCTTACCGGTGCCGGCTTCCAGGCAGACGAGCTCCCCGGACGTTTTAGCCGAGAACACGTAGTCGCCACGGAAAAGGGCGGTCGAGGTGTTGCTCAACACCCTCTTTGTAACGGCTCGGGTCTCCGGCCAGAGCACCGACGACGCCGGTTTGTCCGGGTCGAGTTTCAACATGAAGCCGCCAATCAGGAGCCGATGGCCGGAGAAAACCGGCGTGGACACCGCCATGTCCCCGGGCGTGCGGAGCGGCTCTCGCCACCAGATCCGGCCAGTGGCCGGATCCAGCGAATTCACTGCCTCCTGGGTCCAGACGATGAGTTGTTTCCTGCCGCCAGCAGTGAGAATGATCGGCGAACTGTAGGTAAACGAATCATCGAGAGCCTTCCACACTTCCTTCCCGGTGTTTCTGTTCAGGGCGACGACGCACGCCGCGGGTTTCCCGCAGATATGGAGAATCAGCAAACCGTCTTCGATCAAAGGCGAAGCCGTGATGCCCGAGAACTCTTTGACGCCATATTCCTTGGCCAGGCTTTTTTCCCACACCACTTCACCCTTGATGGCATCGAGACAAAAGAGGTGTCCCAGGGCTCCCAGCGTGAACAATCGGCTGTCGCGAATGATTGGCGTAGCCCGGGGCCCGCCCGCGTTAGGGTCGAAAGCCCAGTCCGGATAGTGCACTGGATACTGGTGACTCCAAAGCTGTTTGCCGTTCGCTTCATCAAAACAAAGCACGCGCTCCTTCGCCTTGGGCCCCGGCAGCACGGCGACGTCGGTGACGTACACTCTGCCTTGAGCGACGACGGGACTGGACCAGCCCCGTCCCACGGGCGCGCGCCAGGTAATCTTCAAACCATCCGCCGGGAATGATTCCATGATCCCGTTTTCGTTCCAAACGCCGTCGCGGTTCAGCCCGCGCCACTGGGGCCAATCCTCGGCCCGAATTGCGACAGGCGACAAAAACAACTCGCCAAGCACGGCCAATTGGAGAAATATTCGGGGAATAATCCTCATTCCAATGTCTTTTCACACGTGATTCCATGTCCAGACCAGATACGTTTCAGTTCCGTTCGGGTCATTATCTCCGACCCGCTAAGCGGGTTCCAAATTTCCAAGGTTTTCTTTTCGGAGTCATACTTGACAGCCACCACGGCGTGAGACTCCGCGCCGGCGGCAGGATGATCGACGATCAGGATGGCCGGGAGCGGTAGTGCGTCGAGATTCACGGTCGGGTCAGAGAACTTGCGTCCGGTAATGCCCGCCTGGCGCAAGCCGCGAATGATGAAGCCCGGCGAGGTGCCGGCAGCACGGGTGCTCATGAAACGGGCCATGTCTCGCTCCGAGTAGTGGAGCCCCAACAGACCAGCGACATTCGCCGCACTGGCGGGAGCGCAACTGAACCCCGAAGTTTGCAAGAGCATTTGCCCGGACCATTTTGAATCACCTAATTGATCGGCAACGATCCGTTGCATCCAGGCGGTCATGACCAGTAGGGCCGCCTGGCACAGAATGGCCGTTAGCACGAGTGCGCGGGCATTGGGCAAAGTTTCCCGATTCATGGCACCCCAGGCCAGGCCCAACAACAAGCCGAACAGCGCGGCGGCCAGTCCGTTACTCCACCAGAGCAGGGACAGTTCAAGCCAAGCCGGCAGCAACCACAGACTTGGCCGGTGCATGGCCAGGTAGAGGGCAGGCCCCAGCAACATGACCAGGATCAGCAGGACAAATCGTACCCAACCCGGCTTCGAGTGAAAGTTCGTGAGACTGGCATCCGGCCAGCGTGCTGCCAGCCGCTGGTACTCGCGGTGGCCAACATAACCCGCTGCCAGAAACAGAAGGAATGTGAAACAAAGCAACGGATAATCCATGTCTTCGAAATCGTCAGTCCTCCCCGATGCAGTAGAGGTGCGCGTCTGTGCGGAGAAAGATCTGGGCGTCGGAGAAAGCCGGGGTCGCGTTGCTCGGTTCTCCCAGATCATTGACCGCCAAAACCTCGAGCTTTTCCGGATCCGGCCGGAAAGCCGTGGTAACGCCTCTCCGGCTCGTAACATACAGTCGCCCGGCGGCGAGCACGAGCGAACCCCAGCTTTCGCCTCCGTCGAGCCGCTCGGTCCATAGGACTTTGCCAGTTTTGGACTCCATGCATTGCGCGGTGCCGGGCCCGGCGTTGACGATGTAAACGCGTCCATCGACCGCCACACCCGAGCCAAGACGCTGAGGTTGATTTTCCAGCCAGAGCCGGTTTGACGCGGTTACGTCGCCGGACCCGCCCAGCTTGAAACCAATCGTTGGTCCATTGACCCAGCCGGTGAACGCCACACCAATGCCGCCGGAGACAACAGGCGAGGCATAGACCAGATCAACTTTTTCGTTCGTCAGTCCACCGCAATGCCACAACAGGGAGCCGGAGATCGGATCGCAGGCAATCACGCGCGTGGGCATGCTGCAAAGAATCTGCTGCTGGCCATCGACCTTGACGACGATCGGTGTGCTCCACGAGCCGACCATCCGTTTGTCCGTGGCGTCCAAACCTCCCGGCTCCTCGAATTTCCAGAGCAAATCACCGGACCTCAAGTCAAGCGCGACCAGAAACGTTCGGGACCCTGGACCGAAATTCAAAATCACCTTTCCGCGGTGGAGGATTGGCGAGGAGGCGTAGCCCCATTCATGGCGTATGACGCCCAAATCCTTTTCCCAAACCTTGGTGCCGTCGAACCGGTAGCAAAAGAGACCGGCCGAACCGTGCCAGACGACCACGTACAGGCCGTCGGCAACGGGCGTGCTCGCGCAGTAAGGGTTGGATCGATGTGTCGGCTCTACCGTGGGAAACTCGACCGTCCGCACCCAGAGCCTCTCGCCGGTCCGACGATCGAAGCAATACAGGTTTCGCTTCCGCCCCTCGTCTTCAGCGCAAGTAACGAAAACGCGCCCGCGCGAAACGATCGGACTGCTATTGCCCGGACCCGGCAGGGCCACTTTCCAGCGGATGTTTTTTTCAGGTCCCCAGTGAAGAGGTGTTTTGGCTTCGTGGGCGGCGCCGTTCCCATCAGGACCGCGGAAGGCAGGCCAGTCGTCCGCCAATGCGAAACCCGCCATCATCCAAAACAAAACCACCAAGCCACCGCGAAATCGCGTCCTTCCAGAATGGCTCATCGACCCGGAGGCTATGCTGGCTGAAACAGTTTACGCAAGCGTTGGGCGCGGGCTTCGGTTTATGGAATTGAGCGAAGCCCCAGGGCGACGGCGAGAGTGAAGGCGAAACCGCCGTGGTGTTTGCCGGAAAGTGCATGCGACAAAGAAAGGAAGTTCGTTCCTCGTCATGGGGTCTTTACTCCGCGTATTTTGGGTTGAAGACCCGATCCAAACTGGCAGTGCATTTGCTGTTTATTGCATAATGAAGCGTAAAACCTGTCGAAAGGAAAAAGCTATGAAACTCCTACATCCGCGAGTTCTTTGGACCACCCTGAATCGTTTCGGACGGTCCGTTCGGACGTCGGGCGGTGCGTTTACTCTGATCGAATTGCTCGTGGTCATTGCGATCATCGCAATCCTGGCCAGCTTGCTCTTACCGTCACTCGCCAGTTCCAAGGAACGCGCCCACGAAACGACGTGCATCAACAACTTCAGGCAGATCGCCATTGGGATGAGCCTGTATCAACAGGACAACCAATCCCGGTTCCCGCCAACGCGTGTCGAACGGAGGGATCCGCTGACTGGGGAGGTAATTGGACTGGTCGATACCCGATACACGTTGGGAGGGCGCCTGCAGAAGAACGACGATCACTCGCTGAACAACTATCCGTGGCCGGAGGAGCGACCGCTCCATCGCTATGTCAGCACGGCCGAGTCCTTCCGGTGCCCGGCGGATCGGGGCGTGGCGGTGCAGGTGTGTAATAATTGCCCAATCATGGCCGAGTCGAAATGGACCGCGTTAGGATGCAGTTACGTGTACAATGCCGCGGATTTCACCAAGTTGGCCACTCCTCCGACCCTCCGGCAGCAAGAGGATGCGGAGGAGGGTCTGGCGGCCAAGGTCGAGAACTGGCCACCCGAACCTTCGCGCTACATCACGATTTACGAACCACCCGCACGACCGTGGGGATGTCCAAACACCACCGCCATTTGGGTGCAATGGCATCGCGCGCGGGGAAAATACGTGTTCACTGACCCGGCGGTCGCGCCCCAGAGGTTTATCTCCCCCATCTTGTTCGTCGATGGTCACGCCAAGATTCACAACTTCAGCAAGGCCCTGACCGTTGACGTGATTCATCCTTATGAACCCCAGCCGGACTGGATTTGGTATCGGCCTTCGGACAGTGAACTCACATCTCGTTAGCCGCGTCCCGTTCGAGAAAGAGACCCCGATTGATTCCTTGCTGAGGCTCAGCGCACCGCTCGGTCGCGCCTTGGGCGACCTCGGCGTCGGGGGGAGTGATATCGATAGGTTGCTGTGCGAGGCCGTCGAGGCGGAATGCATTTTGTGCCGAATCACCGTGTCGGGAGCGGATCTGATCTCCACGTGCCTGCATGGCGACACGGACCCGTCCGCTGCGAACGATAAGTTGACCCGGCTGCGGCAGGGTTACTGCTGCCGAAAGGGCTGCCTCTCCAATTATTATGTCGTGCGTTTTGCGCCCAGCGCAGGCATCGAATGGAGCGAGGTATGGGACCGGGCTCAACCCGGCCTCGGTTCACCGGCGGAGCCTGCTCCAGACGAGGATGTGCCACCGCAGACATTGGGGCGGAAGCTGATTGCCGAGATGCGGGTTCAATGCGCGCGAAGACCCGTCGTCGTCGGTGTCGTGTCCCTCCTGGTTTTGGTGCTGTTAATCATCGGAGGCTGCCGCGTGCGCGGTCTTTTGCACAAGTCGCGTGTTTTTATAGTTTCAGATGCGGGACACCCGCCGGCCAGTGCATCGGTTCATGGAAAGTGAAAATGTCCTGCTCCAAGAGTTTGTGGCTCTCCAGTTCCCTCGCGTTGTCGGCTTGCAGCCAACAGAACGTCATTCCCAGCGGTCAGGCGCACAACGGCGTTACCAACCTCCCGCTGCCCGGCGCCCAACACGCCGTAATTCAGACGATTGATGGAGTAGCGCTGCACCCGGGCAGACGACGCGACGAGATCCCGCCTATTGACCATCCAAACTTTCGCACCGGCGAGACAGACGCCACTTGGCTTCTGGATCAAGACCTGGTGGTGGGAGTGTACTTCGGCGGGACGGCGCGCGCCTATCCCCTTTGGATTCTCGAAAGTCGTGAGATTGTAAATGATCGATTCGGGAACGACGCCGTCTGCGTGACATACTGCCCACTCTCGGCTTCGGCCGTGGTGTTCCGCTCCCAGGTCGGTAACCGATCTCTAACCTTCGGCAACGAGGGCGCTCTGTACGAGTGCAACCTGGTTCTGTATGACCGGCAGACATACAGCCTTTGGTATCAGCTCAGAGGCAGCGCGATCGCCGGGGTCTTCAAGAACGCCCGGCTTATGACCGTCCCTGCGGTCGTTGCCCACTGGGCCGATTGGCGGGCGCGGTACCCGGGTTCAACGATTCTCGTCGGCGATCAACAGGGCGGCCGGTTCTTCAGAGCCCGGGACGCGGCTGCTCCTGCACTCCGGGCTGCGGAAGGACCAATGGCGCCTGTTAGCCGCATGGACCCGCGCTTGGCTCCGATGCAGCAGGTCGTCGGCTTTCATTACCAAGGGCGCGATCTCTGTTTTCCGAAGGCGGTCGCCGATCAGCTCTCGGATAGTCAGGTCGCCATTGCTGGGATACAAGAGGCGTTCGCGGTGCGGCAGGCCGGCGGGATCCTGGACGTAATCGGACCGGATGGTTCCGCGCTGACGACCATCGGCGCCTACTGGTTCGCGTGGCACGCCGCGTTTCCTGCGGGGGACTTGATCACCAACCCATCTCAGTGAACGTGAAAGCAGAGTTGCCAATACTAAGAACACCTTCCAAAGAACCGACACCTTCCACCTGTCAGCCGAGCCGGAATTTACAATAGCCGGGACTGACGCCTTTTCGCCTTTCCCCGCCCAGCCCGTCAGAAACGAATTTGGACGCGGCACTCCTCATTGCGTTGGTGCTGCTCTGGCTTTCGTTTCGAGTGGCGAACGAGGCAAGGTTACTCGATTTCGTTGCGCCGTAAAAGGCGGCTCTTGGGCAGTCTAAACAATCTTCGGCCCAATTGGGCGTATGCGTAGAGCACGCTGAAACTTTCCACGCCTCCAGCAGCGTATGCCATGTTTGCATACGTGATCCTGTTGCCGATATTTCTCCTTCTCGCCGCGTTTATCTGGGCGTTCTCTACTGGTGTTCAGACAGCGTTGGCATCTTTGACTTCATCCCACCATTCGTGCATCCAGAGGAGTTTGCAGATCGTTATTTCGTACCGGCGTGGCGCGTTTATCTTATCTGGTATCTCCTAGGTGCTGGTGCGATTCTGTCGCCGGCGCTCATGATTGGAGCATTGTGGTTCAAATGGCGGAAGGAAGATGAGTATGACACCTAACGAGGTGCCGGACCAAATGACGAGGACCCGGGTCAGCCGATTGTTCCAGTGCGATCGTCCTTGGCGCGCTCCTCGTCATCGGTCAGCTGATCGTTAGGCCGACAGCGGAAATGCGATGAAACGCACATGGACCATCCTCGGCGTGAGTGACGTTCCCGGCAGCTTCAAATGGTACCAGTCGCTCTTCGGCCAGCCCGAGACGCCTCCGGGCCATGACTACTTTGGTCAGATACTCGATACGGATGGAACCGTTTTGCTCTGCCTCCACCAGTGGGGCGCGCACGGGCATCCCTCCTTGATG
>Ga0207670_10001993_pt1 | contig 10710 bp, 8 predicted proteins | sample KBSS23HmetaG_FD_184339 | JGI IMG/M metagenome (GOLD analysis project Ga0207670, IMG submission 184339) | Switchgrass rhizosphere microbial communities from Kellogg Biological Station, Michigan, USA - KBS S2-3H metaG (SPAdes) (version 2) | ecosystem: Host-associated > Plants > Roots > Rhizosphere... | reverse complement strand
CTGGGCGCAGTACGACGGCACGGGCTACGCCGTGCCCGCCGAGATCGCCGCCAGCATCGCAACGCACCGGCAGCGCACGCGCAGCGCGCTGCGCGACGTGATCACGCTGCAGGGCTTCCTCGATGCGCGCTACTTCCGCGCGCGGGCGCAGCAGGCCGCCGGCAACGGCAACGGCACTGGCAACGCCAACAGTGCGAACGGCAGCAACGGCAACGGCAACGGCAACGGCAGCGCCAGCAATGGCAGCGCCAGCAATGGCAGTGACCATGCGCGCAAGATCTACAAGCTCTACGCGCTGCCCGACGCGATCGGCGCGCGCTGTGCCAAGCTGCCGGCGCCGGTCGCGAGCGTGGTCGAGGTGTCGCTGCTGCGGCACGGCGGCCTGTCGAACTGGGCCGACCTGGCGCAGGAGCTCGGCGGCGACGCGGTGCCCGACGCGGAGCTGTGCCGCAAGGTGCTCGAGGAGTCGATGCTCGGCACGGTGACGCCGCTGCCGCTGGCGCGCCTCGGCATCCAGCCCGCGGACCAGGCCCTGGTCGTGTTCCACGAGGTCGTGCTCGAGGAACTGCGGCGGCGCGCGGCGGCCAGCGCGGTGCAGGTGCAGGAGGCGCTGGCCTGTGGCGGCGACTTCGCGAGCAACGTCGGCCGCTTCCTGCGCGAACTGCAGCAGAGCAAGGTGCTGTTCACGGCCGACGGCGACCTGTTCAAGGCCAGCCAGAAGCGCATCGCGGGCATCCTGCTGCCGCTGCCCGGCGGGTTCCTGTCCGGCGAGGCGCAGCTCGAACTCGTCTACCGGTTCTGCCTCTACCGCCGGCTGATCGACCGCCGCGGCGAGCGCGCGCTGCGGCCGACGCCGCAGGGCCAGCAGTTCGACCGCGCGCCGCTCGGCGAGCAGCAGAAGCAGCTGCTGCAGCACTTCGTCGAGGACCGTTCGCTGCCCGGCGAGGCGTTCCACCAGGTGCGCCTGCGCCGCGTGCTGCTGCGCCTGCTCAAGCGCGCCGAGCCCGCGCAGTGGCAGGAGCTCGCGTACCTGCCGTTCCTGGCGCGCAACGCCTACCTCGCGCAGCTCGACGGCGCGCAGGTCGAGGAGTACTTCGCGTCGCGGTTCCAGGGCGGCGGCTACACGCCGAGCGAGACGCTGCAGCAGATGTGCTGGAACCTGCTGCTGTGGGTCAAGCGCCGGCTGTTCCCGCTCGGCATCGTCGACCTCGGGCTGCAGGCGGGCCGGCCGGTCGCGATGCGGCTGTCGCAGCTCGGCGCCGAGCTGCTCGAGGCCGAGCCGGCCGCGAAGGTCGGCGGCACGCGCAGTTCGATCCTCGTCAATCCCGACTACGAGGTGCTGCTGTTCCCCGGCGACGACGTGCACGACGCCGTGCACACGCTGGACCGGTTCGCACGCCGCGTGAAGAGCGACCACGTGCACCAGTTCCGCATCGAGGCGGAGACCGTGCGCGCCGGCATCGGCGAAGGGCTGACGCTCGACGACATCGTGCGCGAACTCAACGACCGCGCGCGCGCGCCGGTGCCGCAGAACGTGCTGTACAGCCTGGAGGAGTGGGCGCAGCGCCGCTAGCGTCGCGACGGATGGCCGGCGCCAACCCCGACGATGCGGCGGCGTGCGACCGCGGCGAGCGACGGCGGCGGCACCGCCGCGGCGCGATCGGCGCCGCGCCGGGCACGCTGCTCGCCGACCCGACGGCTGCGCCGCCGCGGCTGCGCGCGATCGCCTACGACCAGGCGACGTTCGTCGACGAACAGGACGTCGGCATCGAGCGCGTGCGCGAGCTGCGCGCGCGCGGCGGCACGCTGTGGCTCGACGTCGCCGGGCTCGGCGACGTCGAGCTGGTGCGGCGGCTCGGCGAGGTGTTCGGGCTGCACCGGCTCGCGCTCGAGGACATCGTCAGCAGCCAGCAGCGCGCGAAGGTCGAGGACTACCCGGGCCACCAGTTCGTCGTCGTGCGTATGCTCGATGCCGTCGAAGCGTGCGAGACCGAGCAGTTCGCGCTGTGCCTCGGCGACGGCTTCCTGGTCACGTTCCAGGAGCGGCCGGGCGACTGCTTCGACGCCGTGCGCAACCGGCTGCGCGACCAGAGCGGCCGCATGCGCGGCGCCGGGCCCGACTACCTCGCCTACGCGCTGCTCGACGCCGTCGTCGACGCCTACTTCCCGGCGCTCGAGGCGATCGGCGACCGGCTCGCGGCGATCGAGGGGCGCGTGCTCGAGGGCGTCGGTGCGCGGATCCTCGGCGAACTGCACGAAGTGCGGCGCGACCTGCTGGTGGCGCGGCGCGCGCTGTGGCCGCTGCGCGAGGCGACGGCGTCGCTCGTGCGCGGCGAAGCGACGCGCTTCTCGGCCGACACGCGCGTCTACCTGCGCGACGTGCACGACCATGTCGTGCAGCTGATCGACCTGCTCGAGAACTACCGCGAACTCGGCGCCAGCCTGATGGACCTGCACCTCGCCGCGACCAGCAACCGGCTCAACGAGGTCATGAAGGTGCTGACCGTCATCGCGACGATCTTCATCCCGTTGACGTTCGTCGTCGGCATCTACGGCATGAACTTCGACGACATGCCGGAGCTGCACCTGCACTACGGCTACCCGGCCGTGATGCTCGGCATGCTCGCGCTCGCGCTCGCCATGCTGCTCTGGTTCCGGCGGCGCCGCTGGATCTGACCGTGGCCGACCGCGAACGGCTCAATGCGCTGCGCGTCGTGCTGGTCACCGACGGGGAGGGCGACGCCGCGCGCCTGCTGCGCATCGTCACGGCGGCGTGCGCGGGCGGCGTGCGCGCCGTGCAACTGCGCGAGCCCGGCCTGTCGGCGCGTGAACTCGCGACGCTGTGCGCGCAGCTGCGGCCGGTGATCGCGGCCTGCGGCGGGGTGCTGCTCGTCAACGACCGCGTCGACGTCGCTGCCGCGTGCGCCGACGGCGCACAGGTGGGCCACCGCTCGCTGCCGCCGCCGCTGGCGCGGCGCGCATTGGGGCCCGATCGCGTGCTCGGTGTGTCCGTGCACGAAGCGGGCGAGCTGGCGGGGCTCGCCGCGGCGGGCGCCGACTTCGCGCTGCTGGCGCCGGTGTGGCGGACGGCCAGCAAACCGGGGCAGCGGGGGCTCGGCGTCGCCGCCGCCGGCGCGATCACGGCGGCGTCGCCGGTGCCGGTGGTGTGGCTCGGCGGCGTCGACGTCGACAAGGCGGCGGCGCTGGCGCCGTTGCCGCGCGCCCAGCGGCCACTCGGCGTCGCGCTGCGCTCGGGTCTGTGCAGCGCGCGCGACGTCGAAGCGCACAGCCGCGCCGTGGTCGCTGCGTTCGCCGCCGTGCTCGATTGAGCGGCACTGCCGACCATGCGATCCTTCCGGCATGGCGAGGCGATCGATGGGCGGTGAGCGCAAGTTCACGGCCGGCCTCGCGCGCTTCTTCGGCGGCGCGCGCGGCGTGCGCATCGGCATCGGCGACGACGCCGCCGTCGTGCGCAACCCCGCGCGCGACTCCGTCGTCTGCTGCGACCCCGTGGTCGCCAGCGTCCATTTCGATGGCGACGCCGACCCCGCGCTGGTCGGTCGCAAGGCCGTGAACCGCAACCTCGCCGACCTCGCGGCGATGGGGGCCACGCCCGACTGGCTGCTGGTGTCGCTGGTGCTGCCGCGCGGCTGGCCGGCCGCGCACCGCAGCCGGCTGCTGCGCGGCATCCGTGCGGCGGCGCGCGCCGGCGGCGCGCACGTCGTCGGCGGCGATGTCGCGACGGTTCGCGGCCCGTTGGTCGTGACGGTGACCGCGATCGGTCACCTGCAAGGGCGCGCGCTGCTGCGCAGTGCGGCACGTGCAGGCGATCTGCTGCACGTCACCGGCCCGCTCGGCGGCAGCCGGCTCGGCCATCACCTGCGTTTCTCGCCACCGCTGCGCGCCGGCCGTTGGCTCGCGCGCGGCAACAGCCCCGTGCGCGCGGCGATCGACGTCAGCGACGGCCTGCTGCTCGACCTGCACACGATGCTGCAAGCGTCGGGCGGACTCGGTGCCGAGCTCGATGCGCGCGCCCTGCCCGTGAGCCGCGATGCACTGCGCCAGGCCCGCGGCGACCGCGACGCGGCGATCCGGGCGGCGCTCGCCGACGGCGAGGACCACGAACTGTTGTTCACCGTGCCGCGCCGGCGCCGGCTGCCTGCCGGTGGGCCGCTGACCGCGGCCGCGCGGCGGCCGATCGGGCGCGTGCTGGCGCGACCGGGCCTCTGGCTCGTCGACGGCGACACCCGCCGGCGCGTCGCACCGGAGGGTCATGAACACGACCTTGCCGCATCCTGAACGCCGCCGGCTCCGGCTGCCGCCCGATGCGGCCAGCACCGAGGAGCTCGGCGCCGCGATCGGCCGCCGCCTGCGCGCGGGCGATGTGCTCGCGTTGGTCGGCGAGCTCGGCAGCGGCAAGACGACGCTCGTGCGCGGCCTCGCGCGCGGTCTCGGCATCGACGATCCCGACGCCGTCGCGAGCCCGACCTACCTGCTGGTCGTCGAGCACGCGGGCCGCGTACCGCTGCTGCATGCCGACGCCTACCTGCCGGCGAAGCTCGCCGCTTTCCTCGCCGACGGCGGTCTCGACTACCTGTTCCAGCCGGGCGTCGTGTCGGTCGTCGAGTGGGCCGACCGCGTTGCTGCCGCAGTGCCGAGTTCCGCGCTGTGGCTGCAGCTCGTGGTCGCGCCAGACGGCGGACGCACGGTCGCGCTCGCATGCGCGCGTGCCGCGGCCTTCGCGTGGCTCGGCGAACTGGGTGGATAGCCGCGCGCGTACCGTGAGCGGACTTTGAGATGGCCTTGATGCGGAAGCCGTGGCGTCGGTCGCGCTGCCCGCGCGCCACGCGCCGGGATTGAGATGGCCTTGATGTGACCGCGCAACCGCGTGAGGTAGTTCGCGACTGACACGCGGCGCAGTTCGTCTGCCGATCGTCGTCTCGCAGCGGTTCGAGTCGAGTTCGTCAGCTCTCGCAGTCGGCGGCGTGGCGCGTTCAAGACCGGCCCGGAGTCACCCCTCCTCGCGGGCCCCTGCTCACGCGATCCATCGCGTTCGCTCCCCGTGCAGCAGCCAGCACTCGACTCCGAGTCCGACGCGGACCTGCTGGTCCGCTATCGCGACGGCGACTGCGCCGCCTTCCGCCGGCTCGTCGACGCCTATCACGACCGGTTGGTGCAGTTCTTCTTCCGGCTCAGCTGGGATCGCGACCGCGCCGAGGACCTGACGCAGGAGCTGTTCCTGAAGCTCATGCGCGGCTGCCAGCGCTACCGGCCCGCCGGCAAACTGTCGACGTTCGTGTTCCGCGTCGCGACCAACCTGTGGATCGACCACTGGCGCACGCAGCGGCAGAAGGCGCGGCTGGTCTCGCTCGACCTGGCCGCGCACGACGGACCCGCGGACATCGCCGGCGCCGAACCGGGGCCGCACGAATGCGCGGTCGACGACGAGGAACGGTGCGTGTTGCGCCGCGCGCTCGCGACGCTGACCGAACCGCACCGCATCGTGTTCGAGCTCGCTGTCTACCAGGAACGGCCGTACGGCGAGATCAGCGATCTGCTGCACATCCCGGTCGGCACGATCAAGTCGCGCATGCACAACGCGGTGCACGCGCTGAAGGCTCTGCTCGCCGCGGCGCCGGGCGCCGCGCCCGTCGCCGCAGCGAACGACGGCCGCCGGCGCAAGCGGCGCGCGGTCGGACGGGGCTGACCTTCAATCTGCGCAGGTCGTCGCGGCGTCGTTTTCGCTGGGCTCCGGCGCGCGCTTCTGATAGCAACTCGCCACGTGTTCGGCGAACGTGAGCGTTCGATGGCAAAGGCCAGCGTCGGCGGTGCCTGTGGCCTGGTGGCGCGCCGGCGGCGCGGGCTCGGTGCGGCGGCTGCGTTCGCCGCCGCCGTCGGCGCGCAGATCCCGCCGCCATCGCCGCGGCCGCAGGAGCCGCAGGTGCCGATCCCGGTCGACCAGGAGGCCGACGCGCGCGGCCAGCCGGTGCGCGAGCTGACGCTCGACGACGCGCTGCGCATCGGCCGCCGCTACAACGTCGACCTGCGCAGCGGCGAACTGGGGCCCGAGCAGGCCCGCGCCGACCTGCAGGTCGCCGATGCCGTGTTCCAGCCCGAGTTCTACGGCGACCTCGGCTACGACAAGGCGCAGACGCCGACGCGCAACGCGTTCCAGCCGTCGGTCGAGCGCGAGAGCGCGGACGCGACGCTCGGCTGGCGCCAGCGCGTCGTCACCGGCGGCCTGTTCGACCTCGCCTACCACCCGGCGCGGTTCTCGACCTCGAGTTCGGTGCCGGGCACGTTCCCCGAGCGCCAGTTCACGTCGGAGTGGAGCTTCAGCTACACGCAGCCGCTGCTGCGCGGTGCCTGGCCCGACTACAACCTCGCGCCCATCGACGCCGCCGAGCACACCGTGGCGCGCGCGCAGCACACCTTCGAGAAGCAGGTCCAGGACACGCTGGAGCTGATCGTCGAGGCGTACTGGGAGCTCGCGTTCGCGCGCGAGAACTACCGCGTCGTCATCGAGTCGTTGAACGTTGCGCGCGAACAGCTGCGCATCACGTTGGAACGCATCCGCGTGCGCGAACTGGCACCGCGCGACCGCGTCGCCGACGAGGCCGAAGTGGCGCGACGCGAGGAGGAACGCATCGCGGCCGAGAACCAGGTCCGCCGCAACGAAGACGAGCTGCGGCGGCTGTTGTTCGACGTCGAGCGCCCGCAGCTGTGGCGCTGGAACCTGCGACCGATCGATCCGATCGCGATCACGCCGTCCGGCGAGGAGCTGAAGTTCGCGGAACTGGCCGAGGTCGCGATCGCGAACCGCCCCGACCTGAAGGCCGCGCGCAGCGTCGTCGCCGAGGCCGAACTGACGCTGCTGCAGGCCAGCCGCGACGTGCTGCCGTCGCTCGATCTGGTCGGCGGCTACAACAGCGACGCCGCGCGCGACTCGTTCCACAACGCGTTCGCCGATTCGATCGACCAGCAGTTCCAGGACTGGAGCATCCGGCTGCAGTTCGTGATCCCGGTCGGCAACCAGGCCGCCCGCGGCGTCGAGCGCCGCGCGCAGCTCGAGGTCGAGCGGCGGCAGCGCAACCTCTACGCGGCGATGCTCGACGTCACCAAGGAGGTCCGCGAGGCCGTGCGCGCGCTGGGCAGCCTGTCGCAGGCGATCCTTGCCAGCGCCGAGTCCGTGCGGCTCGCGGAGAGCAACCTGGAGACCGAGCAGGTCAAGCTCGGCGTCGGCTCGTCGACGGCCTTCGAGGTGCAGCGGCGCAACCAGGAGCTGCGCGAGGCGCGCAGCCGGCACCTGCGCAACCAGCTCGACTACCGCATCGCGCAGAGCCGGCTGCTGCACGCCCAGGGACTTTTGCAGGAGCCTCGCCAGTAATGCTTCGTCGGGGGGCGCTGTGCCGGGGTGACGTCGGCATGCGGGCCGGCTAGATGCGGCCGTCCGCTGCCCGAACCTCCCGACGATCCATCCCGTGACACCGTGCGCGCTCCGCTTCCTCGTCGCCTCTCCCCGTGCCATCGGCCTCGCCGCCGCAGCAGCCGTGCTGCCGGCGCAGGACACGCCATACGGTCTGCAGCCGTGGTATGCCGACTGGCCGGTGGCGCTGACGCTGCCGGCGCCGTCGCCGGCGGCGACCTACCAGCACACGCGGCGGCAGGCGCTCGAGCACGTCGTCGCCAACCTGCAGGGCAACACGCGCCGCGAAGTCTGGCTGATGGCGATGGACTTCTTCGACCACGCGCCCGACGACGCGGCCGAGGTGCTGGTGGCGGCAGTCGACCGCCACTACACGACGCCGGACGTGCTGACCAACGTCGTCGAAGCGATGATCCGCATGCCGCGGCCCGAGTTCGAAGTGCCGCTGCGGCGCGTCGTCGAGCACAGCAACGAGGCTGCGCGGCAGGCCGGCTGCGCGGCGCTGGCGGCCTGCGCGTCGCCGGCGACGCTGGTCGAGCTGTTCCCGCTGTTCCGTCACGGCATGAACTCGCGCGCGCGGGCCGTCTGGCTGCGCAACGCGCGCGAGCGCATGGCCAAGGACGCGGCGCCGATGCTGCAGAAGCTCATGGTCACGTCGACGCCGCCGGTGCTGCGCGACCTGATCCTGCGCGAGGCGCTCCGGTTCGAGCCGGCCGACGGCGCGGTGATCCTCGGCGGCATGTGGGAGGGCGCCGAAGGCGAGTTCAAGGCCGCGATCGCCGGCGTGCTGCACTCGGCCGGCCAGGTCGGCGGGTCGCTGTGGCTGCGCGAAGCACTGCACTCCGCGAACGGCGACCTGGTCGTGCTCGCGCTGAAGCAGCTCGCCGGCCGCGAACTCGGCATGCTGCGCGACGACGTGCTGCTCTGCTCGACGCACGACGACCTGCAGGTCCGCTTCGCGCTGGCCAAGCTGCTGCTCGGCCGGCCCGGCGACGACATCACCAACGTCTACGAGACGCTCGCGACCGGCACCGACCTGATCGAGACCAAGTGCCTCGCGCTGCACGAACTCACGCTGCGCGGCCGAACCGACGCCGCCACGCCGCTGCTCAACGACGCCGCGACCGCGACCGGCTCGCACCTCGAGATCGCGCTGCGGCTGCTGGCCGCGAGCGCGGACCCGCGCGGCGTACAGGTGCTGTGCGAGCGGTTCGCCAAGGCGCCGGTCGAGGACGGCCGGCAGTTCCTGCAGGCGCTGGCGACCTCGCAGGCCAAGGGCGCGGCGCAGGCGCTGCTCGCCGTGTTCCTGGCCGACGACCGGCCGGTGGCGCCGCGCGACAGCCATGGCCAGCAGCTGACGACGCTCGGCTACGTGCCGGTGCTGATGCTCAACGTGCGCGGCGAGGAGCGCGTCGTCATCGACGCCTGGCCGAAGCTGGCGCGCGACGACTACCGGCGGCGCGCGCAGCTGCTGCAGGTCCTGTGCGGCTACGCCAGCGACCGCGAGGACGCCGAACTGCGCGCGTCGGTCGTGACGATCGCGCGGCAGGTGCTGTTCGACAGCGGCGAGGTGCCGCAGCTGCGTTTGCAGGCGCTGAACTGGCTCAGCCAGCGCGTGCTCACGATGGACGACGTCGCCGAACTGCGTCGCCGGCAGGAGGGCGCGAGCAAGGGCGAGCCGACGGGCATGCGCGTGCTGTTCAAGGACTTCCTGTTCGAGAACTTCTGAGTCGTGCCACCCCGCTGGGGCGGCACGGGAGCAGCCGCCCGCCGGCACGCGATCACTGCGGCGTCGGCCGGTCGCGCAGCAGCCAGCGCTCGTCGTCGAAGCCGCGGTAGTCCCACGCGCGGCGCGCGACCTCGTCGCGGCGGTGCGTGCGGCCCGGCGCGGGCCGGCGGTCGGGATCGTCGTCGGCGTATGCGTACTGCAGGTTGCGCGAGTAGGCGGGCTCGGCGTCGGCCGGGTAGAAGAACACGACGTGGCCGGGGCTGGTGGCGTTGCGCGGCCAGGCCAGCGCCTCGAGCGGCTCGGTGCCGTCGATCGGCACCGCACCGTCGTCGTCGCGGCGCGGCGACGGCCGCAGCACGGCGCAGTAGTGCTTGTTGACGACGCCGAACTCGAACGGGCCGCGCCGCGGCAGCAGCTCGAGGTCCGGCGTGAACAGCCCGTGCGCAGAAGCGGCTGCCAGCAGCCGCGCGAACAGGTGCTGCCGCTGCCACTCGGCGTCGAAGTCGAACGGCTGCACCGCCGTGCCCTCCTGCAGCAGCAGTTCGGCGAGCAGGTCGCCGCGCTCCTCGGCGCGCGCCGTGCGCCGCGCGCCCGCGACGACGAGGTAGAGCGTCAGCAGCAGCAGCATGGTCGCCAGCAGGGCGTACCAGAGCGCCGGACTCGCCGGCGTACGCAGCCGCAGCGGTGCGGCCTCGGCGCGGACGTGGGCCGGTGCGGGGACGCGACGGTGCATGCGGCTAGTATCGTGGGCACGATGGTCGCCGAGAAGCTCGACTTCGCCCGCGTGCCGGCGCCGGTGCACGACCTGGCGCGCCGGCTGCTGCGGGCCGGCGGCCGCGTCTGGCTCGTCGGCGGGCCGGTGCGCGATCTGCTGCTCGAGCAGGCGCCGCGCGACTTCGATCTGGCGACCGACCTGCTGCCGCTGCAGGTCGCGCAGGCGCTGCCGGAGGCCACGACGCAGGATCTGCGCTTCGGCGCCTGCCGCGTCGACACGCTGCCGTGGCCCGTCGTCGTGACGACGCTGCGCACGGAGGGCGACTACCGCGACCACCGGCATCCGGACCGCGTCGCGTTCACGGCCGACCCGGCCGTCGACGCGCGGCGGCGCGACTTCACGGTCAACGCGATCTACGCGGACTTCGCCGACGCGACGCTGTTCGACCCGTGCGGCGGCATCGCCGACCTGCGCGCGGCGCGGCTGGCGGCGATCGGCGATGCGCGCGTGCGGTTCGACGAGGACGCGCTGCGGCTGCTGCGCGCGCTGCGCTTCGCGGCGCGGTTCGACCTGCAGCCGACCGCCGAACTCGAACACGCAGCGCGCGCCGGCGCCGCGCTGCTCACGCACCTGTCCGGCGAGCGCGTGCTCGACGAACTGACGCGGACGTTCACGGGGCCGCGGCGCGGCGCGGCGCTGCGGCGCTTCGTCGACTGGGGCTTCGCGGGCGTGCTGCTGCCGGAGGTCGCGGCGATGGCCGGCGTGCCGCAGCCGCCGCAGTACCACCCGGAGGGCTGCGTGCTGACGCACGTGGCGCTCGTGCTTGACCAGGTGCCCGCC